>Ga0070727_10001744_pt1 | contig 22215 bp, 23 predicted proteins | sample tdAd472_FD_66722 | JGI IMG/M metagenome (GOLD analysis project Ga0070727, IMG submission 66722) | Marine sediment microbial communities from the Atlantic coast under amendment with organic carbon and nitrate - tdAd47.2 | ecosystem: Environmental > Aquatic > Marine > Coastal > Sediment | place...
GCGAAGATTGATGTCTCGCGTCTCGGCGGAGACGAGTTCACCGTGGTACTGAATCAGGTGGACAAGGCTGAATCCGTGGAGATGGTTGCCGACCGCCTGATGGCCGCGTTGACTGAACCCATGTTGATTGATGGGCATGAGCTTGTGGTGACGCCCAGTATCGGCATTGCACTGGCGCCGGACCACGCCGAAGACGTGGAAGGGCTGTTGCGCTGTGCCGATACCGCCATGTATCACGCCAAGTCGTCCGGCAAGGCGGCCTACCGGTTTTACGACAATGCCCTGGAAGAAACGGGTCTTGAGCGGCTGGCGCTGGAGAACGACCTGCGCAAGGCCATCGAGCAAAATGAGCTGGTTTTGTTCTATCAGCCCCAGGTGGATACGCAGAGCGGAAAGGTAGTGGGTGCGGAAGCGCTGATGCGCTGGCGGCACCCGGAGCAGGGGCTTATTCCCCCGTTCCGGTTCATCCCCCTGGCCGAGGAGATGGGACTGATCGGCGAGATGGGGGAGTGGACCCTGCGGGAGGCCTGCAATCAGGTGAAGAAATTTGCCGCTCAGGGTGTAGTGCTGCCAAAAGTTGCGGTGAACGTGTCGGCACTGCAGTTCACCCCGAGTTTCAGCCGTAAGGTAAAGGCAATATTGGAGGAGACCGGAGTAGACCCGGGGGTGCTGGAACTGGAACTTACAGAGGGCGTGGTGATGGGCGATACCAGCAGCTCAGTGCAGGCGCTGGGCGAGCTGCGTGACCTGGGCGTGAGCCTTTCCATTGATGATTTTGGCACGGGCTACTCTTCGCTGAGTTACCTTAGCCGTTTCCCACTGGATGAGCTGAAGATTGACCGCAGTTTTGTCGTCGACGCTATAGAGAGTAAAGAGGGCGCCAGCCTTGTGCGCGCCATTATCGCGATGGCGCAGGGACTAGGGCTGAAACTGGTGGCTGAAGGAGTTGAGACTCTGGAACAGTATGATTTTATGACCGGCAACGGTGCGACGGTTATCCAGGGATATCTGTTCAGTCCACCGGTGCCCTCTGAAGAACTGGTGCCACTGTTGTCACCGTGGCACTTCCACGAGCAGATTCAGGGCCTGGAGGGTAATATCGAGCGCTGAGCCGCCTGCCTTATCCCCAGTAGGCTTTCATTGACCTGACCTTGCCCTGATCATCAAATTCGAAGACATCAATGGGCGCAATCTCCATACCCGGCATGATGACCTTGAAAGGGAAGGCCACTGTGTTTCCCGCGCAGCGCACGTCACCGGTGAGTTCCAGCTTTGCGCCCGAGGCCAGTGCGCCTTCGTAAAAGCCAAGAATGGCAGCTAAACCAACATGCGGCTCGCTGCCCACGGGGTCCTCAACTACTGCATCTTCTGCGTAGATGTCGCGAATGATGTCCAGATCTGCTTTCTCAAAGGCTTCCACGTAGCGGTGAACCACCGCGATCTTTGCTTCGTTATCCATTGCTTCCCGTCCTGTTGTTATCGTGTCAGTAGCCGCACAGTGTTGCATATCGGTCTTTGTGAAAGCCAGTGTCGCCGAAGATCTGCATCGCGACACGGGCGCGTTTCAGGAAGAAACCGATCTCCAGTTCGTCGGTTACCCCAATGCCGCCGTGCATCTGCACCGCCTCATTGGTGACCCGTTTCACCAGTTCGTTGAGTTTCGCCTTGGCCAGGCTGGCCAACAGTGGCAGCTGCTCCGGCGCATCGTCGATTGTAGACAGGGCCTGCAGCACAACGGAGCGGCACAATTCGAGCTCGGCCTGCATCTGTGCTGCGCGATGCTGCAAGCCCTGGAAGCTGCCTATCAGGGCACCGAACTGCTCGCGTTCCTTGAGATAGGCTACCGTGCGCTCAAATGCTTCCAGCGCCAGACCCAGCATTTCTGCGGCGAGGGCTACGCGGCCGCGGTCCAGCACCTGCTCCAGTACCGCCCATGCCTCGCCGGCCGGGCCCACCAGGGCGTCGCTGCTCACGCTTACCTGCTCGAACACAATATTGGCAGCATTGCGGCTGTCGGCCATGATGGTGCGCTGAACGCTCACGCCGGGCGCATCCCGGGGAACCAAAAGCAGGCTCAGGCCCCGTTCGCTCTCTGCCTCACCGCTACTGCGTGCGACAACCAGCAGCTGATCGGCGCTGTGCCCGTCCACTACAAATGTTTTACGCCCATTCAGTACGATGTTGGCGCCTTCCGTGGTGGCGGTGGTGTTGATGTGAGTCGGCCGATGATGATGTGATTCCTCGAGTGCCAGAGCAAGCGTCAGCTCCCCGGCCGCTACTTTCGGCAAGAGAGAGGATTTCTGTTTTTCACTGCCTGCCAGCAACAATGCCGACGCTCCAACGATGGCCGACGCAAGCAGTGGCGAGGCGGTGAGTGTGCGTCCGGTTTCTTCCATAACCACGCCCAGGCCAGTGAAGCCAAAGTCCAGACCGCCATATTCCTCCGGCAGGATTATGCTGGCCCAGCCCAACTCGGCCATCTGATGCCAGAGCTCTGAGCTGTAACCGGTGGGATCTTTGTCGTCGCGCAGTTTGCGCAGCGCTTCTACAGGTGCATTTGCGTTGAGGAACTCCCTCGCAGCGTCCCGCAGGAAGCGTTGTTCTTCGTTGAGTACCAGAGCCATGTTCAATTCCTAAGACTGGGGCAGTTGCAGGACGTTTTTGGCGATCACGTTCAGCTGGATTTCCGATGTGCCTCCGGCAATGGTCATCGCCTTGGACATGGCCCAGAGGCGCAGCGTGTCCAGCTCTGCCTTCGAAAACCCCTCGCCTTCCCATCCCAGCCCCTGGCTACCCAAAATTGCCAGCAGCAGTTCGCTCTTGGTTTTCTCCGCTTCTGTGCCCACGTATTTCATCACCAGCGGCGCTGCACTGCGGGTGTCGGCCAGCTTTTCCTCGAAGGTGCGAAAGTGAGTGAGGCCTATGGCGTGCATGGTCATGTCATAGTCAACCAGATCTGCGCGCAGCTGCGCGTCAGCGATCTTGCCGTCCACCATGTCCAGGTACTGGCGTGCCGCCGCACTGGGCACCAGTACTTCGCGGGGCGACTCGCTGCCCAGCTCCGACATCAACTTGCGCTCATGGACGAGCAGGGCCTTGGCGACGCTCCAGCCCTGGTTGAGTTCTCCCACCAGGTTGGACTTGGGGACTTTTACGTTGTCAAAGAAGGTTTGGCAGAATTCCGACTCGCCGCTGATCAGTTCGATGGGCGTGGTGGTAACGCCGGGATCATCCATGTCGATCAGCAGAAAAGAAATGCCCTCCTGGTTCTTGGCGTTGGGGTCTGTGCGCACCAGGCAGAAGATCCAGTCGCTTTTATCCGCAGCGGTCGTCCAGATCTTGCTGCCATTGACCAGGAAGTGATCGCCCTGGTCTTCAGCCTTGCATTGCAGGCTGGCGAGGTCAGAGCCGGAGCCAGGTTCGGAGTAGCCCTGGCACCAGCGAACTTCGCCGTTGATAATCGCAGGGATGTGTTGCTGCTTCTGTTCTTCGTTCCCGAACTCCAGCAGCGCCGGGCCAAGCATCCATATGCCCAGGCTGTACAACGGAGTGCGCGCCCGCACAGCTTTCATTTCCTCTTTGATGATCTTGGCGTGCTGCGGGGTCAGGCCGCCGCCGCCATACTCGGTGGGCCATTCAGGGCAAATCCAGCCCTTGTCACGCATCCGCTCGAACCACAGTTGTGCGTCTGCGCTGGGGAATCGGGCGTTGCGACCGCCGTAGTACTGGTCTTCGGCCTGCATCGGCTGGCGTTGTGATTCAGGGCAGTTTGTCTCCAGCCATTGGCGTGCTTCACTGCGAAACTGGTCGAGGTCCTGCAAAACATCTCTCCTGATGGGGGCGGTCATGGGCTCTCCGTGGGATGAGTGACAGAGGGCAGGGCAAGTGTAATCTCGCGGCAGGCCTCCTTGAAGCAGGCTCAGGGTACTCCCGTGCCATCACATGGCAATGGCTTAATAAGTCAGCCCGAATGACAATATGCGACAGCAGGGCAATTGTGAGTGATCCAGTGCCAGAGGTTCACTGCCGCATACCGCCGGGTTTGACCGTGGGGCTCCATCTGGGCATATTCAAGCCTATGATTATAAAGGGGAAAGCGAATGCAGCGACTGCTGAATAAGGTCGTCCTGGTAACCGGGGCGGGCAATGGTATAGGGCGCGCCAGCGCGTTGCGGGCGAGCGCGGAGGGCGCTGCTGTCTGCTGTGTGGATATCGACGCAGCCGCGCTCGATGCGCTGGCCGCAGAGATCGTTGAAGGGGGTGGCGAAGCGCTGGCTCAACCTTGCGATATCAGCGATGAGAGTTCGGTGAAAGCCTGCGTCGCGGCCTGTGTTGCCCGCTTTGGTGGTATTGACGCCGTGGTGAACATGGCCGGGGTATTACGTTTTGCTGACACCGGAGAAATGACGCTGGAGCAGTGGCAGCGGGTAATAGACATCAATCTCACCGGTACCATGCTCCTGACGCGTGAAGTATTGCCACAGCTGATAGAGCGCAGCGGGAGTATCGTGAATGCGGCGTCCACTGCCGCCCTGGCCGGCCTGCCCTGCGGTGCTGCCTATGCCGCGAGTAAAGGTGGCGTGCTGGCGTTTACGCGCAGTATCGCGGTGGAATACGCCAAGCGCGGTGTGCGCGCCAACTGTGTATGCCCCGGCGATATCAAAACCGGGATGACCAGCGGCGTCGACTTCCCCGAGTCCATGGATTTTAGCCTGATGCCGCGCATATCTTCCCTCACGGGCCCCAAAGGTCCGGAAGTAGTGTCCGGCGTCATTGCCATGCTGATCTCGGACGATGGTGCGCACATCACCGGCGAGGACATAAGGGTAGACGGCGGTACGTTATCCTGAGCCGGAGCTTCACTCACTGTGACTCAACCAGGGTGACTTCGAAGCTCATGTCCTGGTCTTTACGTCGTGTCCTGATAGTGACGGAGTCGCCGGGCTTGTAGTTCTCCATCGCACTGAGGTAGTCATCATTGGAACGAATATCCTGTCCATTGATAGCGGTAATGATGTCACCCAGTTCCACTTCCAGGCGCGATACCCGGCGTGCTCCCTTCATGCCGGCATTCGCTGCCGGCAGGCCGGGGTACACATGCACCACGGGAACGCCCTTGATGCGGTAGCGACGGATCCAGCTGTCGCTTGCGAGTTCTACCCCGATAATGGGATTGAGGATTTTTCCGTAGGCAATGAGTTGCGGGACCACATCCTTTACCGTGTTGACCGGAATGGCAAAGCCGATACCCGCGCTGGCTCCGCTGGGGCTGAAAATTGCCGTGTTGACGCCGATCAGTTGCCCCAGGGAATTGAGTAAGGGCCCCCCCGAATTCCCCGGGTTGATGGCGGCATCGGTCTGGATGACGCCGCGTATGGTGCGACCGCCAGGCGCCTGTATCTCTCGCCCCAGGGCGCTGACCACGCCGGTGGTCAGCGTTGTGTCCAGACCGAAGGGGTTGCCTATTGCCAGTACCTTGCGTCCTACCGAGAGTTCGGACGAATCACCCAGCGGCAGGCTCTGCAGGTCATCCGGTGGCTCTTTCAGGCGTAACACTGCAAGGTCTTTTTCCGGGGCTACACCGATAACCTGGGCTTCATACTCCTGCTGATTGCCCAGGGTAACCAGCAGTCGATGGGCGCCGGCGATCACGTGGTAGTTGGTAACCACCAGCCCGTTTTCGCTCCAGATAAAGCCGCTACCCGAGCCCCTGGGTATCTCCTGAACATTTAGCGAGAACAGGTCTCGCCTCAGGGCGGTATTGGTGACATAGACAACGGATGGGCTGGCTTTGCCGAAGATTTCAGTTGTGTTGGCCTCCTCTTCTGTCGCGAAGCTGAGGTAGTCGACGGGGCTGGCGATGGCCACCAGCGGCCAGCAAAGCAGCAGGCAAATGGTCAGGGCGGTGCGAGTCATTACCATCGCCTAACGTTTGAATGCATCCAGGAACTCGCGAATGCGGGCAGCGTTTGCGCCCAGATCGCTAACCCCGACACGAGACACGGAACGCAGGTCAACCAGTGTACCCCGTTCGTTCGTGCGCAGTCGGATGACGATATCGTCTTTGAAGCCCATTATTGCCGTGGTGTCTGTGGCTTCGATAATCCCGGCGTTGAGATCCTCATGAAATATCTCCCAGCCCAGCACCTGCGCAGTGGCTTTGGCCTGCGCGAAAGCGTTCTCTATGCTGGCGTCTGTGACCAGAGTGTCGAGATCGCTGTAGGCCTCCTGCTGCGCTTTCAGGGTTTCAGCCACGATGTCGAGGCTGTTGCTGTTCTCCCCGCGCTGTTTCGGCGCTGCCACAAACCGGGGCGGATCAGCCGTGTCCGTGGTGATATCGTGAATGGGTGGGTAGTTTCCGCCACCAAGCAGCGACAGCAGCAAGGCGGTGCCGGGCACCGCGAACAGTGCGCGTTTGGCGATTGCGCTGCGCCAGGGCCGAAACTTTGGCAGCAACATCAGCACTGCTGCAATCAGCAGCAGCAACGCGGCCCCCAGGCAGCTGATGGCGTACAGCATCAGGCCCTGTTCCCAGGCGCCTCCCCGCACGGTTAGTACTGCGAGCGGGAGTGCCACCAGCAGGGTGAGAGTAAGATAGCCGATCCAGTTGATCAGCCTTGGTGTGGTTTCGCCAGTTGTCATAACAGAGTCCTTTTCAGCTGCGGGTACAAGAATACTACCCCCATGCCGTTCACGCGAGGCGATGCATTGAGCCGCGTTGCGCTATTTGCTTTACTGGTGGCCGCCAGCCATAAATTCAAGGATAAACAGCTGTGGAAAAATTGATCTATCCGCTTTGGAAAGCGGAGGCACTGGACGCGGATGATTTTCGCGATGAATTGTTGTCCAGCCTTGGCGGGTTGGTAGATGCAGCCGGGGTGCGAGGGCTGCGCCTGGCCGTCGCTGACAGTGCGGTTGCTACTGCGGCTCATCGACGCATGTCGGCTACGCGTCCTCTGCCAGATGGCATGGCGTCAGTGTGGCTGGATGCGGCCGAACAGCAGCGTGAGCAGGTGGAAGCTGTGCTGGAGTCGCTGACGGTTCGTCACAGCTGTTACCTGGTTACAGAAGCCGAGCCCATAGCAGGTACTGCGCATCCAGCTGTCGCTGGAGAGCGTGCTCATGGAATGTGCCAGGTGGTGTTTCTGCAAAGACCGCCACGCCTGTCTGAGCAAACCTGGCTGGCCGAGTGGCAAGGCAGGCATACCCAGGTGGCGATCGATACACAGTCTACATTCGGTTACCGGCAGAACGTGATCGTTCGCGGCCTCAGCTACGGCGCGCCGCTGTTGCATGCGATGATCGAGGAATACTTCCCCCCGGAGGCGATGGCATCGGACTACGCCTTCTACGACGTAGCAGAAGGCGATGACGAGGGCCTGGGGAAAAATGCCGGGGCGATGGTAGAGAGCTGCGCACGGTTTATTGACTTCGACCGAATCGACGTTATTCCAATGAGCGACTATCTGCTCAAACCCGTGGCCTGATCAGCCTGATTGTAAGGCGCGTATGCGGTCTTCCAGAGGCGGATGAGAACGCAGCAGCCCCGCCACTCCCTGTTTCATCTGTTCGCTTATGCCGAAGGCGGTCAGCTCACCGGGAAGGTCTTGAGGCAGTCCCTGCTCCGCGCGCAAACGTTGCAGGGCAGCGATCATATGGGCGTTGGTAGTCAGTGACGCACCGGCGGCGTCCGCGCGGTACTCGCGCCACCGCGAGAACCAGAATACGATCATGCTGGCAAGAAACCCCAGCAACATCTCAGTGATAAAGGTCACAACATAGTAGCCAATGCCATAGCCCCGTTCAGTCTTGAACACCACGCGGTCTATGGTGTGTCCGATAATCCGGGCAAAGAACATCACGAAGGTATTGATCACTCCCTGAATGAGGCTCAGCGTGATCATGTCGCCGTTGGCGACATGGCCTATTTCATGCGCCAGCACGGCACGCACTTCCTCCGGGCGAAAACGCTGCAGCAAGCCGGCGCTCACGGCGACCAGTGCGTTATTGCGATTCCAGCCCGTGGCGAATGCGTTCGATGCCTCGGAGGGAAATATACCCACCTCAGGCATGCCAATACCCGCTTCCCGGGCCAGCTCGCGCACAGTATCGAGCAGCCACTGCTCATCGCGGGTGCGTGCCTGCTCGATAATGTGAGTGCCGGTGCCGCGCTTGGCCATCCACTTTGACAGTAGAAGTGAGATCAGCGAGCCACCAAAGCCGAACAGTGCACAGAATATGAGCAGGCTCTGCAGGTTCAGGTCTACGCCGTTGGCGGCGAGAATACCCTCCAGCCCCAGTAAGTTGAAGACGATACTGACCAGAACCAGCACGGCCAGGTTGGTGGCCAGAAACAGCATGATACGCATGGACTAGTGTGCCTCTTGCGAGTGTGTTGACGCAGCTTCGACAGGGACGCTGAGCGCAGGTTCCGCGGCCGCAGGCTCGTCCTCCATGGAAGGTAGTGGTATCTGGCTGGCTTCGATGACAGGTTCGCCCCGTTCCGACACAGCCACGCAGACCACTTCGCCACGCAGGTCCACATCCTTGGATGACAGCTCGAACAGGCTGTTGATTGCTTCATCCTCGTGCTTGACGCGCATCACTGCTTTCGCGTCGGCGCCGCTCACCCAGGCTTTGGATTTGCCCCAGTAGTGACCGTGCTGGTTGCGGATTACGTAAACCTCAGTCATTGCCAGTAGATTCCCTGTTGAATTCGCGGCGAGTGTAAGCCCTGGACCCCGGTTCTGCCAAGATACCCTGGCTAAGAATCCAGCAATGCATCCTTGGCCTGGTTGACCCTGGCGGCGAGGTAGTCGTTGCCGCCTCGGTCGGGGTGCAGTTTCTGCATCAGTTTGCGGTGTGCTGCAATAATATCTTCCTTACTGGCGCCTTCTTCCAGTCCCAGAACTGCCAGGGCTTCCTTGCGCGTCATGCCGCTGCCGTTATTGTCCGGTGGCGGCTGTTGCGCTCCGAAATCGGTTTCGCCCGGGAAGCGTTGCTGGAGATAACTGTCCAGTAGTCGCACCGAGTCCGCGTCCTCCTGTTGGCAATAGTGGAACAGTTGCTCCAGCTGCGCCCGGTCCATGTCCTGCAGGCGCCAGCCTTCAAAAGCGCCTTTGAGCACCTCTCCCGAGAGATCGCCACTGTCGTGATCAAGTTGCATGCTGAGGATGGCGGTGGCCACGGTGGAGGTCTGGCCTGCGGATGCGGTGCGCGCTTGCCCGAATTTTGCCGCCAGCATGGGGGATAGACGAATCAGCGTGGGTGCCAGGGCACGCAAGCCAACCAGGGCACCGGTCAGGGCTACGCCTATCCAGTGCATCTTGCCTGCCATAGCAAGTAGCACAACGGTCACCACGGCGATGCCCAGGCCAAGTTTCAGGAACTCACCGCGGCGTTTGTGCGGTGGGGCAGCCTGGGCGCGTTTTACCAGTATGTACAGGGCGAAGGCGATTGCCGCCAGCAGGATCAGTCTCGGCACGAGGGCCCTCAGTCTTTCAGTTGCTCAAGCAGCAGTTTAGCACCCTGGGTACCCTGGCGCTCAAGTGCAGCGAAACCGCCCGAGGCATAGCTCGCTACCGCACCCAGCAGTGCGGCCAGCGTGTCGGCACTGCTCTGGTCGAAGCTGGCCCATGCGCCCTTGCTGAGCTTTGCCATGGTGCGAAAACACTGCTGAGCATCAGCCAGTCTGCCTTCCTGGAAGATAAACAAGGGCAGCTGGCGTATCCCGCACTCACCGGCCAGTTGGCACAGGGTGTCGGCGTTCTCCTCCATGGCATCGCCGATGAATACCAGGGCCTTCACCGGGGCTCGTGCGTGTTCCGCAAGAGCATGACGCAGCATACGCTGAATTTGTGTATGCCCGCCCTCGCAGTAGACGCGGCCCATTTCGGCTGCCAGTTGCTGTGAATCGCTGGTCCAGGGGCCGCTGCGGAACGTGTTGAAGCCGCGGTAATAGCAAAGTTGTACGCTGAGGGTCGTGCCCTGATGTGCAGCCAGGAACATATCCCGTTGCAGGTGACATGCGCGGTCCCAGGTGGGCTGGCGGCTCGCCGTCGCGTCCAGGCAGAACAGCAACCGCGGTTGTTGTTCGCGTACCGTGCTGATGGCATTGCGTTTGCGCAGGAAGCTGTCGATCTCGGTGCTACTGGCGGGGCGTGTGGGAAGTTGTTTGGCCATATCCGGGCATCGCGCCCATGGCGCTGTACTCAGTTGTTGTGGAGGTTGGTTCCCAGTTTACCTGTGCGGGATAATTCTGCCAGATAATGGCGGCGACTGGCCAATTCTGCTATGGCCTGTTGCAGCTGCTGTTGGTCAACCTCGTTGCGCTCATTTTGCACCAGCTGCCACAGCTTTCTGCTGCATAGCTCACTGGCGTTGAATTCTGTCGTTTGCATCGTATATATACTCTCTAGTCCATGTTCGCCGCCGAGCCGGCAAGTGGGCCCGTAGACACTTTTACAATGTCAGCCTAATCCGTTTTTATGACACAGATGTGAAACAGTGGTTCGGCGGGGAGTCCGGGTGACTTGAATTTATCACCGGGAGAAGTGTCTACTGTAACCATTGAATTCTGGAATGCAAGCTCACTGCAAAGGGTTTTCTTATGTCACTGTTCGATATCCGCCGTAAACACAGCATGCCCAGCGCGCAAACGGCCCTCCCGGGTCGTGAGCAGGAGATGCCGGTCCCCGCTGCTCACTTCGTCAACGGCAATCCGCTGAAGGGGCCCTTTGCGGAGTCTATGCAGATGGCCATGTTTGGTATGGGCTGCTTCTGGGGAGTGGAACGCCTGTTCTGGCAGCTGCCCGGTGTATACAGCACCGCCGTTGGCTATGCGGCGGGGCTTACTCCCAACCCCAGCTATGAGGAAGTGTGTTCAGGGAAGACGGGCCATAACGAAGTCGTGCGCGTGGTGTTCGACCCGGAGGTGGTCAGCTACGCTGATCTGTTGAAAGTGTTTTGGGAGGGCCACGACCCAACGCAGGGTATGCGCCAGGGCAATGACAGGGGCACACAGTATCGTTCCGGTATTTACACCTTTAATGCCGCGCAGGCTGAGCTCGCAGAGCGCTCAAAGGAAGCGTTTCAGCGTTCGCTCGAAGATCGCGGTTACGGTGACATCACTACGGAGATAGTGCCTGCTCCGGCGTTTTATTTCGCGGAGGAGTACCATCAGCAATACCTCGCGAAAAACCCCGGGGGCTATTGTGGTCTCGGGGGCACGGGTGTGAGCTGCCCAGCCGGACTGTTCACCGGGCAATGACACCGCGAGCTTAGATCTCCCCGTCGTTGAAGCCTTCGTCGTAGTCCTGCGCGTCCGGTTCCGCCTGTTCCAGCTGCTCCATCAGGTTGATGGCAATGCTGACGAAATCCGAGTCGGTGATAATACCCACCAGCTTACCGTCTCTGGTTACCGGCAGGCAGCCCATCCGGTTCTGCTGCAGGTGCATCGCGGTGCCGCGCAGACTGGCGGATTCGTCCACTGTTTGCACCGGCGAGGTCATCACCGCAGAGAGCGCCACGTAACGCTCTTCCTCTTCATGTGCCTGGCGGTCTGGCAGTACGCTTGAATCCGCCGCTGCCAGCACGTCTCTCTGTGACACCACGCCGACAAGCTGGCCGTCGTTATCGACAACCGGAATATGGCGGATATGCTGCTCCGACATCAACTGGCGTGCCTGGGCCAGGCTGGCATCGGGGCCGAGCGTGTGCGGCTGCGCGGTCATGATTTCTGCAACACTTAGCATGCTGGTTTCCTTTTGTCCGGGTTCGTTCAATATGCTGCACCAGAGTAGCGTGGCGAGATGCGCTATGCCTTGATCGCTATCAAATTACCACTTGAGGGCTGGCGGCGTTCAGCGTATAAAATTGATTCGGTCGATCAGCCTTAACGCTGCAACGCCGAATCAATAACCATAATATTTGAGGTGTTTATGTCCGCGAAAACCCTGTTTCGCAAGTGTGTGCTGGCGGTCTGTATTCCCGCATCGTCCTTTCCTCTATTCAGCTTTACAGCAATTGGCCAGGATCTGGTGCTGGAAGAAATCATCGTGACCGCACGCCGTCGAGCCGAGAGCCTGCAGGAGACGCCTGTCGCTGTTACCGCACTCAGTTCCGAGGCATTGCGCGAGCAGGGCGTGAGAAACCTTTCCGACATCAACACGGTTGTGCCCAACATTGAGGTCGCTGCCGGTAACGGCAATGCGGGTCTGGCCAATATTTACATTCGTGGTGTCGGCCAGCGGAACTCCGGGGCAAATATTGACTCCGGTGTGGGCATCTATATGGACGGTGTGTATATCGGCAGGCCCGACGGGGCGCTGCTGGACATCAATGACATAGAGTCTGTGCAGGTTTTACGCGGCCCCCAGGGCACGCTGTTCGGTAAAAACACGACCGGCGGTGCACTGGTTTTTACCAGCAACCGACCACAGGATGAGTTCGAGGGGTCCGTTGGCGTTCGAGTGGGCAACTACGACCGGCTGGATGCAGATCTGGTGGTCAATGTCCCGATAACAGACAGCGTATTTACGCGGCTTTCAGGCACGCACCGTTCGCGCGACGGCTATATCGAAAACCTCTTCGATGGCGATGATTATATCGACGAGGATCGCCAGAGCCTGATGTGGCAGACGCGCTGGCTAGCCAGCGAGGACCTCACGCTTGATCTCAATGTCAACTGGGCGCAGACGAATCAGACCGCGCGCCCGCAGAAGTGCGTCAAGGTGCCCGGTTACCTGGGATGGCAAGAGGCGCTGTTTGATGCACTGGCAATCGTTCCCTCCACGGGCCGGTCGTATGCGGATTTCTGCGCAGATGCCGCTAACGCTGGTGATTCGCGCAAAGTGATTTCAGACCTGGGCTCAGTGTACGAAGCAGAAAATATGGGTGCGTCACTGACAGCCGAGTGGGCGATAGGTGACGATACGACGCTGAAAAGCATTACCGCATGGCGGAACACAGAAGCCGAGCAGAATGATGACCTGGACAATACCGCGATCCCGTTCCTGCACCGTACCAATTCCATTCACCCCTTCAGTACACCAGCAGAGACGGATCAATACAGCCAGGAGTTGCAGTTTATCGGCAGTGCCTTCGACGATCGCATGCAGTACGTGACCGGCGCTTTTTGGTTCAGGGAAGAGTCTGATGATCGCCGCGCCGTTACCCTGCTGGGCCCATACGACCCGGCCCTCAGCGGCCTGTTCTTCATGAGCGCGGAAGCAAACCTGAAGAGCGCGGAGAACGAGGCCTGGGCGGTATTCAGCCAGGTGGAATGGGAGTTCAATGATCACTGGCGTGCCACCGTGGGGGTTCGCTATACCGATGAGAAACGCAGCTTTACCCGAGAGTTGTTTGCCGTCGATGCTCCAAGTCTTGATGCCAGCGGAGGTCCCGTGATCCCGCTGGGCGGGGGCTTGTTTGTCGTCAGTCGACCGGACTTCACCTATAACCCCAATTTCGACTTCCTGCCCGTCGAGAGGCCTTCCGAGTCGGTGTCCAACAGTGACGTGACGCCCATGGGCAGTATTCAGTACATCTTTGGGGAGGGGGACTGGGTAGACAATGGCTCGCTCTACCTGACCTACAGTGAAGGTTTCCTGTCTGGTGGCTTGTCTGAAGCGCCTGGCGGTGACCTGGAGGAGTTTGAGCCCGAAGAAGTTGAGAATATCGAGTTCGGGTTCAAGCTGGATATGCTGGATCGCCGGTTGCGCGTTAATGGCGCGGTCTTCCACACGGACTACACCAACCGCCAGCTTACCACCCTGGTAGTGAACCCGGGAACGGGCTCACCGGCCCCCGCTACTATCAACGCCAAGGCGTCCACTATCCAGGGTGTTGAACTGGAGACGACCTGGCTGGCGAGCGAGAACTGGCTGATTACCTTCAATGCGGCCATTAACGACGGCGACATTGAGGAGTTTGACGATGTACAGCTCACAGTGGCGCAGGCGGGGGCGGTTCCGCCTGGGTGCACGCGGACAAACCTGACCATTATCGAGGTGGACGAGTGCCCTAACGACCGCTCCGACGAAAACCTGCCGCGCCTGCCCGAAGAGAGTTACATGCTGGCAGTGCAGTACAGCTGGCAGTCGCCCGTCGGTCTGGTTGAGCCCCGGCTTCAGGCAAGCTGGAAGATCGATATCGACTACTGCTTTGACTCCGCCAGTTGCCGCAGCGGCCTCTGGCTGGAAGACGAGCAGTATGATCTGAGTGCGCGGGTGACCTGGTTCTCCCCGGATGGGGACTGGACTGCAGCACTGTGGGGTACCAACCTGACTGATGAGGAGTACATCATTGGTGGCGGCGCCCTGGTTGAGTCCAACGGCAGTGGTGGTATTGTCGCCAACCCGCCGCGAATGTACGGCGCTGAAATACAGTACCGTTTCTAGAACAGGCGGCCTATCAGGCCGCTGACCGCATTTTCCACTCGCAGTATGCGCGGGCCGAGGCTGACCGCCTCGCAGCCCGCTGTCTGTAGCTTTTCCACTTCGTAGGGAATGAAGCCTCCCTCTGGACCTATCACTAGTAGCGTTGCACCCTGCGCGCCGCGAGGGCAGTGAGGGTATTGTCCCGGGTGAGCAAGTAATGCCTGCTTTCCCTCTGCAAGTAGCGGCAGACTGTCTTCCACGAAAGGCTTGAATCGCCGCTGGCAGCGGACGGCGGGGAGGCGGGTGTCACGTGACTGCGCCAGCCCCTGTAGCAGATACTCGCGAATGACATCCTCCTGCAGCGCAGGCGATTGCCAGTAGCTTTTTTCCACCCGATAACTGTTTATCAGGTGTAGTTCAGCTACGCCCAGTTCGGCCACCGTGCGCAGTATACGCCGGAGCATCTTCGGCCGGGGCAGCGCCAGCACCAGTGTCAGCGGCAGCTTTACCGGGGGAGGGGTGTGTAAGTGCGGGCGCAGTAGCGCATGGCCCTCATCCATGCTCACGATTTCGGCTTCGCCCATGTCACCGCCGATCTCACCTACCCGGAGGCTGTCGCCCTGGCCCTTGCCAATGATCTCGCGCAGGTGAACAAGGCGCCCATCGTCGATGCGTACCAGGCCCTCTGGATTACGCTCATGGGCAGCAAACAGCAGCAGGTTCACAGTCTGCTCAGCCCGCCCACAGGTCGTATTCGTCTGCGCCGGTCACCTCGGCTTCCACTATGTCGCCGGGGTTAAGCCCGCTGACCCCGTCCAGGTAAACCTTGCCGTCGATCTCCGGTGCATCTGCGCTGGAGCGTCCTACCGCACCCTGCTCATCGACTTCGTCGATGAGTATCTCAATGGTGGAGCCGATCTTGTCCTGTAGTTTGTTCGCGCTGATTTCCTGCTGCAGCGCCATGAAACGCTCCCAGCGCTCCTGCTTGAGTTCTTCGGGCACATGATCCGGAAGATCGTTGGCTTTAGCGCCGGCTACCGGCGAATACTGGAAACAGCCCACCCGGTCCAGCTGTGCCTCGCTCAGGAAATCCAGCAGTATCTCGAAGTCTGCATCTGTCTCGCCCGGGAAGCCGACAATGAAGGTGCTGCGCAGGGTGATGTCGGGGCAGACCTGGCGCCATGACTGGATGCGTTCCAGGGACTTCTCTGCCGCCGCCGGACGCTTCATGCGCCTGAGCACTTCCGGGCTGCCGTGCTGCAAGGGCACGTCGAGGTAGGGCAGTATCCTGCCTTCGGCCATCAGCGGTATCACCTTGTCCACATGTGGGTAGGGGTAGACATAATGCAGGCGCACCCAGACGCCAAGCTCTCCCAGTGCCTCGCAAAGTTCCTGCATGCGAGTCTTCAGCGGTCGTCCGTTCCAGAAGCCGGTTCGGTATTTGGTGTCTACGCCGTAGGCACTGGTGTCCTGGGATATGACCAGCAGTTCGCGTACGCCGGCATTCACCAGACGTTGCGCCTCCTCCATGACATCACCAATGGGCCGGCTGACCAGGTCGCCCCGCATGTCGGGGATAATGCAGAAACTGCAGCGATGGTTGCAGCCCTCGGAGATTTTCAGGTAGGCGTAGTGGCGCGGTGTCAGCTTTATCCCCTGCGGCGGAACCAGATCGGTATAGGGGTCGTGCACCAGGCTGGGCGGTACGAACGCATGCACAGCACCCACCACTTCCTCATAGGCGGCGGGCCCCGAAACATTCAGCACCTTGGGGTGCAGTCGCTGAATGGTCTGTGCGTCATCACCCTTGCCCATGCAGCCAGTGACAATCACCTTGCCGTTCTCGCTCATGGCTTCGCCGATGGCATCCAGCGACTCCTGCTTGGCGCTGTCGATAAAGCCACAGGTGTTGACCACCACGACCTCCGCGTCCTCGTAGCTGGGCACGATGTCATAGCCATCCATTTTCAGCTGAGTGAGGATACGTTCAGAGTCGACCAGCGCCTTGGGACAACCGAGGCTGATAAATCCGACTTTTTGCCTGTCAGGGGAGTCAGTCATGTGCGGGGCTTTATGCTTGTGAGAAAGAATATTGTACCGTGATTGGCCACCGAGGACGTCCTCGAATTCAGTCTATTTTTTGGGCTGACGGCGAACTCTGTTTCCAGCATGCTGCTTAATTGCCAAGTAGTTACAGCATGAAATTCCAATCTGCCAAAAATCGATCCATTTCCCCTATCGCTTCGCATTGCTCCAAAACACGATATATGGTTCTGAACTATTGCAATAATGCTCGTGTATGCACTGACTTGGTGTCGGCTGAAAACTAGTAGGTTACGGATTGCGATATTCCGTTGCCATATAGAATGATTTGGCAAGGCGATTTTACAGATCGGCTGGGAATGCACGAGTATAGAGTTTCCCTCGATGCGTGAAACTCAAAACCTATTGGAAAATATAGACCTATTAGCGGTGTTCGCTGCGCGCTAGGGAGGAGCTGGAATCTATAGGCACAACCTGTGAATCGTACTTCTGGGTGATCAAACTAGTTTTAACGGCTTTCATCGAAGCCATAGCTGAATGGCAATTGAGGCTCCGAAACTCACTGGCCACAATGCTCCGGTCGCGCAATAACCTTAGAAGAACATCAAATGTCACTTCCAGCTGTATACTTTCCAGAGGTTTGCCATCGTGCATGTTTTTCCCTCAGAGTATGCGCGCCTGTTCCGAGGTCGCCTTCAAAAGCCCGTTGTTGGCAGTTCCACAGATAGATATTCGATCGGCTCGATTTTCCCGCAAGCGCAGCAAGCGTTCGCAGCTGTAAAGAACAGAATTGAGTTGGATGCCGGCTAAAAGCAGCGATTCCAGGCGGGTGATGGCAGAGCTGAACACAGCCTGAGCGATGCCGTGCTCTGCCATGATCTGCAGCAGGTGCACCAACAGGACACTGGCGTCAGTGTAGCGCCGAATTGCGGATGTCGTGACAGGTACCTGCTGCCCTAGCTCGATCTCCGCCGCTTCAAAAGCCGCTCCTGCATGGTTTGCGGCATCAACATAGAGGTGCTCATCCGCGAAGTCTTGGCTGCGGCTGTAACTCTGCAGCCAGGTGCCGGCAATTGCGTCGGGATTGTTCGTTAACCAAGTGTGGTGGTGGGTGCAAAGAAAGTGAAACTTTGACATGACAGGGGCCCTTCGGGAGATCGTTCTAAGGATGATAAATGATAATCATTCCTATTGACAAGATAATGCGAATGATTATCATTAAAAATAGAAATTCATAGAAGCAGCATCCACACAGGGGAACACCATGCACCGAACTATCACGCCGCTGCGCCTTGCCGCACTGGCCGGAGCCGTCATTGTCGCCAATAGCGCTTACACCCAAGAGACCAATGAGCGCGGAGCCGCCGAACCGAAACTGGAGGAGGTGCTGGTTTGGGGCACTTCAGTAAGCGCCTCTTCCGTCAACTTGCAGGAAGAGGCGATCGCCATTCGTCAAGCTGATCACATATCGGACTTGTTACGAACTATCCCAGGGGTGGATGTAGGCGGTGCACACTCGCTCAATCAGCGGATTACGATTCGCAGCCTGGGTGACCGTAACCTGCGTGTTTCGATTGATGGTGCGAACCAGAATACCTATATGTATCACCACATGGGGAACTTGCAGATTCACGCGGACATTCTGCGCTCGGTGGACGTGGAGGTGGGTACCAATTCGGTCGTCAATGGGGGCCTGGGTGGAGCGATCCGCTTCGAGACGAAAGATGCGCGCCACCTCCTGCGCGATGGTCAGCAGTATGGGCTGCGTCTGCAGGGTTCCTATGCAGACAATTCCTCGCAAAGCTACTCCCTGACGGGCTACGGCCAGCTTACCGATACTGTGGACGCCCTGGCCTATTACCATTACCTGGACCGCGACAACTACGTAGTAGGCGGCGGCGCAATCGAGGACCAGGAGGGTAAGGAAATTCCCGGTACTGATGGTGAGGTGAAGGGGCTGGAGGGCGAACTGGAGAATGTTCTGGTCAAGTTCGGCTGGGACTTCGCTGATAACCAGAGAATTCAGTTAGGTTATGAAAGTTACACAGACGAGGGTGATTACAGTTACCGCCCTGATATGGGCCTGGCCACGGACATCAGCATCGGCGACAGCCTGGGCCTGCCCCTGACCTATCCGACGGAATTCACCCGCGACACGCTGACCCTGAACTACGAATTGCAGTGGGGTGCCAATTCCAGTCTTACCGTCGCCCTGTTTGGCAACGAGAGCGAGCTGTGGCGAGACGAGCGGGCCATTCAGGCTATCTGGCCGGAGGACCCCGCGATGGTCGAGGGTGTCGCGCAGAATGTAGGCCTTAGCGTGTTGGCCTACTCCACCCTTGGCGACAGCATTGAGCACCAGCTGACATACGGTGCAGACATTATCGACTACGAGACCGAGTATAAACCCGACGGCCAGTTACAGGGCGAGGAAGAGGCGACAAGGCTGGCCGTCTTCCTGGAGGACCGCATAGAGTTCGGCAATGGCCTGGCCCTGATCCCTGGCTTGCGCTACGACCACTGGGACATGGAAGCCCACGTGGCCGACGACAGCTTCAGCGGATTGAGCGGCGCCCTTGCTGGCGAGTGGGCGATCAGCGACACCCTGCTGGTGAAGCTGTCCTCCACCCAGTTGTTCCAGGCGCCGGAACTGGCGGAAGTGTTCATCGGCGCCGGAGTCAATGATATTCCCAACCCGGATATCCAGGAGCAGACCGGTTACAACAACGAGCTGTCGCTGGCCTACGAGGACAGCGTACTGGGCGCGGACCGCTTCGCCGCCGGATTCACCGTGTTTAACACCGATATTCAGGACTACATCTACGAGTACGCACCGCCGCCTTCGGAAGTGGGTGGCCGCTACTGGAAGGACAATGTTGGCGATATGGGAGTCGAGGGCGTCGAGGCATTCTTGGGCTATGACGTTGGCGGCTTGCGCACCCTCCTGACCGTTTCACTAGCGGAGAGTGACCTGTCGGCGGCTCGCGGTTATGAAGAACTGGACGGTGCACGGATTGACCGAGAGCAGGGCGATACCATCAGCCTCAATGTCGATTACATGTTCGAGCGCATCGACCTGGCTCTGCACTGGGACCTACTCTGGGTAGACGATCTAGATAGCGGTCTCGATCTGGACGGGGCCACCTTGGATAACAGCAAGGGCGGCTACACTGTGCACAATATCTCCGCCCGCTGGACACCTGAGAATATCGAGGGATTGGCTCTGGCAATGGGTGTCGACAACCTGTTTGATGAGTACTACGCCTCCCAGTCCTCCCGTACAGGGGTGTCTTATCACCCCCGCTTCGGAGAATTACAACTGACTGACTACGAGCCTGGGCGCAATATCAAGGCGACCGTTTCCTATCAGTTTTAGTCTGTATGATTACGGCGACCTTTCTTGCATGGTGGGTCGCCGGCTTTTTCGCATTTACTGAGAAATTATGAGCCCCGTTCTTGCTAAAACCAGCCGTACTGTGCACTGGATAAGTTCCGCACTGGGGCTGACCAGCCTGTTGTTTTTTTCAGTGACCGGCATCACCCTCAATCACCCAGACTGGTTTGGCGCTGCGCGTTCCAGTACCTATTCCGAGGTACAGCTGGGCACCCAGTGGCAAGCAAAGTTTGAAATGGCGGACGATCTTGGGAAGCTGGAATTACTGGCGGATGAAGTAAGCAGGCAGTGGCGACTGTCGGTGCCACGCAACATCGACCATGACGAGTACGAGTGGGTGTTGGACTACCAGCGTCCCGGTGGACTGACCACCGTGGTACTGGACCAGGAACTGGGGCTGTTATCTAACGAGCAGGTGGATGACGGTTTGGTCGCCCTTATCAATGACCTGCACAAGGGTCGGCACTCCGGCAAGGTGTGGTTTTACCTGATTGATGTCGTGGCGGTGATCTGCATGCTCTTCGCGCTAACCGGGGTTTTGTTGCTGGTTGTGCATGCCCGCAAGCGGCCTAGTACCTGGCCACTAGTTGCCATAGGCACTGTTCTTCCCCTGCTGCTCTATTGGATTTTTGTACCATGATGACGAAACGAAAGTGGGCGGTCTGGGCCGCTATATTACTGCTCTTCAACCCCGCACGATTGCTGGCGGCGGAACTGGCAGTGAATCTAGAGTTACCGGAGATAGATGCTGCTGAATACCACCGCCCATATGTCGCGGTGTGGTTGGAGGATGGGCAGCGTCGCCAGGTGCTGCAGATGGCCCTGTGGGTGGAGAAAGAGAAATGGCATCGTGATTTGCGCAGTTGGTGGCGTCGAGGCGGCAATCAATTGGTGCTGCCGGTAGACGGTGTGTCCGGTGCCACTCGAAAGCCCGGTGACTATCGGGTAGTGGCGCAGGCTGACTTGGTCCCTGGACGCTATACCCTACATGTTGAGTCCGTACGCGAGGTAGGTGGTCGTGAACACCTACGCTTTCCTTTTGAGTGGTCGGGGGAAATGCTGCAATTCAGTAAGGCTGGGCAAAGTGAGCTGGGCTCAGTAACAGCAACAATCAATCCGGAGAATGCACCATGAACCTCACACCCATCCTGTTTCTTTTTTTGGCCCTGCTGCTTTCCAGTGCCGGTGCGCAAGCACATAAACGTTGGCTGTTGCCCACAGACTTTGCTCTCAGTGAGGAGGAGACAGTGACAGTTGATTTTTCGGCGTCCAATAATTTGTTCTACGTGGACATGCCTATGCCCCTGGCCGGGGTTGTAATACTGAGCCCGGGGGGTCAGTTTGTAGCGCCAACCAATCCTGCGCAGGGACAGAGGCGCTCGAGCTTCGATATAGAGATTGTTGAGGAGGGTACTTACCGAGTCTATGATCACGGCCAGCCCATGTATTTCAGTTCCTATTTGCTGCCTGGAGAGAAAAAACCAGTACGTGCCCGCGGTCCATTGGCGAAACTGAAGGCCGATGTGCCTCCGGAAGCTACGGAAGTGGAGTTTGCCCAATCCACCGCTTTGATCGAAACGTACGTCACCCTGGGTGCAGTATCCCAGCCAGCAGCGCTGGAGAGGAACCAGGGACTGGCTATGGAGCCTCTGGATCACCCCAATGCCCTGTACAGGGACGAGTCGGCGCGGTTTCGCTTTACCTTGAACAGTGAACCCCTTGCCGGCCTTGCGGTAACGGTCACTCCGGAAGGCACCCGTTACCGTGATAACCAGGCTGGTCAGGCTTATAGCACCGATACCGCAGGTGAAGTAGAGGTGGAGTGGCCAGTGGCTGGACGTTATCTGATAGAGGCGCTGTTGGAGCAGCCGGAACAGAGTGGCGAGATCGCCATGCGCTATTACAACTACTTCCTTACTGTAGAGGTGATGGCCCCTTAGGGCGGAGTGAGCACAGCACTATCAATGTTTGGTTCAATATCGAAGCCGCTGCCACTCATCATGCCATTTGGCGTCCTCTGCATGCTGTTAAATTGCCGTAGTTTCCAGCTTGTCATGGCGAGCAGACGCCTGAATAAATTTGATGCCGATACCGGAATCATCGCCGTGGGTGATGGCTGTGTGCCGAAACCAATGAGTTGATGCACTTCGGAGTTTTCGTGCGCTGACTGGAGTTTCAGCTTCAATGTTGTCAGCGGCTTCGATGACAATGTCTTTCACCAGTCGGTAAATCATTTCGTCGATCGGGGGGACTCCGGCGCGCTTGCCGCCCTTGCCGTCGACAAACCACCACCACTTTCCGCGGAACTCCCGGGAACTGTTCATCGAATGGCTGGCAATTTCGGACACTCGTGGCGCGAGTAGGTAGAGGAAGTGAAACAAATAGCGGATACGCTCAAAG
>Ga0070727_10001745_pt1 | contig 22208 bp, 15 predicted proteins | sample tdAd472_FD_66722 | JGI IMG/M metagenome (GOLD analysis project Ga0070727, IMG submission 66722) | Marine sediment microbial communities from the Atlantic coast under amendment with organic carbon and nitrate - tdAd47.2 | ecosystem: Environmental > Aquatic > Marine > Coastal > Sediment | place...
CGGTTTGATTCAAGTATTGAAAGCTTAATACGTCTATTCCTGCAAAATCTTCATTGGGGGTATATTGTGGTACATCCTCGGAAGGATCATAAATGCCATTCGTAGGTGGGGTCACCAAGGTGAACATTTCAGGTACTAAGACATCTTGCGGCTGCTTGCGCTTGGTAAAAATCTTGATGGTCGTCGTAATTGGATCGCCTTCCAATTGCTGGTCGTCTAGGATACTTACACTAACCGTCCCATCATCACAGATGCCCGCACCATTACACACTACATAATTGAAGTGAGCTAAACCAGAAAAACCAGCAGCAGGTGTGAAGGTGATAGATCCATCTGGATTCATCGTTGCCGAACCGCTATTGGTTAAGGGAATAGTCACCAATTCCAATACGCCATTGCTACTAAAGTCATTATCTAAGGGATGAATCACGACTGAACCATCAACCATTGTGGCATAGTAGTCATGAATAGCCTCTAACTCGGCCGGAATTACCTCAATACTTAGATTTAACTTTTTGAGAACAGGAAAAGGATCTACAGCCCAACGTCTGATCTGGATAAAATCAGCGCCGACATAAAAAGGATTAGGTGTGAATTGAACTAAATACTCGTCATCTCCTAAAGAAATAACATCAACCTCTCCGTGCAGTGGATTCACCTGCACCGCAGGAGCGTACCTCGTAGAGGTAAACTGGTACTCCATCGTACCGTTCCAGTAGGTGGTAACTTCTACATCCTGTGCCACTGCCACCAAAGGCAGCAAGAACACCGAAAATAAAAGTAGCTTTCGTAAAAATACATTCATGGATCGTGGATTTTTCATTGCTTTCCTGAAATAACAGATCAGTTTCTAACTTTCCAACTATTTTAAACGTTTCTGATCACATTACAATAATAAATACTATTATCAGAACGTTCAAATACAAATGTGGCGAATTGTGAAAAAGAATACTGCTTTCAAGTCAACTGGGGAACACTTATAATCATTTATTGCTCAGGCTATTTTGCCTCTTATAAACACTACAAACAACAAGGCCTTGTGAAAAAGAATTAATAGCTGTACTTTTGAAAAAATATTTTTAAGCATCCGCTATTATACCTCCCTCATAGACTTGCGGCTAAGATACGAAAAAATCCCAAAAATGCGCAGCAGTAAAATCTATTCTATTCTAGAACATTTTGATAAATATGAGCAGAATCGCTTTCGAAAATACCTCTCTTCTCCCTACTTTAATAAAGATGAAAATCTAATTCAACTATTTGAGGTTTTGTTGTCTGATATTACTTCTAAAAAAAGGCAAGAATTAGAAAAAATAGACATCTGGCGAAAACTAAATCTCACTAAAAAGTATGATGATGTCAGATTTAGAAAATACTGTTCAGATCTACTGAAATTATTAGAAGGTTTTTTGAGCCAGCAAATTTATGAGAGTAATCCGCTACATCAAGCTACCTACCTAATGGATGCGGTGAGCAAGAAGAAGATGGAAAAACTGTATAACAGTACGATGAAAACCGCAAGAAGACTTTCCTCACAACAGGTTCACAAACCTGCTAGTTATTACTACTATCAATATGAAATTGAGAAGAACTTTTATGACCTCTTAGACTTCGAAAAGAAGAGAGGTGTTAGGACAAATATGGAAGAAATCGCTAATAATCTTGATTACTTCTATTTAGCCGAAAAATTACGAATGTACTGTGCTGTTCTGGTACAACAGTATTTTGCGTCACAAGAATATAAACTTCTCTTTATAGATGAAATCCTTTCCCATATTAAGGAAATTAACCTAGATGAGGTTCCTCCAGTTGCAATTTATTATCAGATTTTTCTAACTATTACACAAAAAAATGAAGAGGAGCATTACTATAAGCTAAAAGAGTTACTCGATCAATATAGTCTCACCTTTCCCCAACAAGAGGCATTGAGTCTTTATTATTTTGCAATTAATTACTGTATTCAAAGGATAAACCTTGGCAATCAAAAATTCTCAGAGGAATTTTTTAAAATCTACAGCGACTTGGTAGATAAAGAGATTATTTTTGTCAATAATGAATTATCTCCTTGGGATTTCAAAAATATCATAGTAAATGCGTTGAGACTTGGAAAGTTTGAATGGACGGAAGATTTCATCAAAAAATACAATCAAAAACTCCCTGAAGAATCTAGAGAAAATGCTGTTACTTATAACCTTGCACAGCTTTACTTTTATCAGAAGAAATATGATGACGTAATACAGCAATTAAGCAATGTAGAATATGATGATGTCTCCTATAATCTCAATTCAAAAACTATGCTTATTGCTACCTACTATGAAATAGATGAGATTATCCCACTGTATTCCTTATTTGATAGTTTTAATGCCTACTTGAACAGAAATCGTAAAATTCCAGAAGACCGGAAGAAATACTATAAGAATTTGATTAGATACACTAAGAAAATGACCAAAATGACTCCTGGTGATACCAAGGCTTTAGAAAGGCTCAAGAATGAAATTTCTGCTACCCCAAATATCGTGAATATAAATTGGCTTCGCGAAAAAATAGCTGAGTTAGAATAAACCGCTTCATATTCAAGGAAATATACAAAAGGAAAACATGTTGGAAAACCATATTTAGACTTCAGAAGTTTTCCCAGTCACGACTTGGCAAACTTCTGAAGTCTCGCCATCGCTAGACTAATCCGCCAAGCGCACCCGCATCTTTACCGGCTGATGATCCGAAAAATCAAACCCCTGGTCTACTCCACTCACTTCCAATACTTCCACATTAGGTGATACCAAATAGAAGTCAATGAGCGCGACGAAGGTTTCGCCTGGCGTATAGCTACTATGGGTTTTACGGTTGGTGGGGGTATCGGGGTCGAAGGCCCAGGTCCAGTCCTGGGGGAGGTAGTCAGCGGGGATATTGATCTGGGTGTAGCCTTGGGTCTGGCCAGGCATGAAATGATCATAAGGGAAGCCGGGAGGGCATTGATTCCAATCGCCCCCTGCAATAACATAGTTGCCTTTAGCATATTCTGCGATTAGCAAATCTTTGAGGAAGGCCATTTGTTGTTTCTTAAGTGCTCCTCCCTCATCATAAGCAGAGTGATGTATATTCATGACCACCAATTCTCCCGTCTTATTGGTCGGATAGCGATGAATAGCTATACAGCGGTCCAATTGAAAAATACGCGTCGGCCATTCGAATGTGCCCGGTAATTGATATCGGTTGGCGGAGTTGGACTTAAAACGGCTATAGGTCGCCAATCCACTATCGGTCTTTCCGTAGACATGCCATGGCTCCATGACGGGAATGGGCACCCGCCCTACTTTGTAATTGGTAGCAAAATGCGCATCGTACTTTGGGTGAGTTTCGGCTAGTGCTTCGAATTGATTGAAATAGTAACTCCGTTTGGAAGATAAATCAACTTCTTGCAGTAAGAAAAAATCGGCCGCTTCTTCTGTTATGAAATCAATGATACCTCGGTTGTTTTTTTCAACCATTTCTGCTGTAGCGTGTACCATTTTACCTCCGGAGAAGTACTGGGATCCACTAGCATCAAAGAAAAATTCACTCTCCTTTCCCAAACCACCAAATCCGAGATTCCAGCTTACGAAAGTTAATTCTTCCGTTGTTATTTGCTCCAATTTTGCGGTCTGGTGAGCAGGCAATGGTTCTACCATTTGTGGTTGGTAGTCGGTGAATGTTCCGTGAATAAGTACCAATAAAACGTATAATACAGCTACCAGCGACAAGCCCCCAATAATGAGGATGACGGTTTTTAGGTTAAAAAATGTCATTAAAAAGTAGTTTTTGTTATAGCAAACTCTTGTGGTTTGTATGGGGTGCCTGGGGTAGTAAGTAGGTGGCGGACGGGAAGCGGGAAGGCCGAGAACGGTACATCATTGGTCGTCGATGCTCCTTAGATTATTTCTTATCTATAGACAAGCATTAATTCTCGTCCAAGCTTTTGAGCCTGCCGTTTAATCGCTGGGGTAGTCAAAAAATCATTCAAATATAATCATATCTGTCAAATGATGTTATAAGAGGAGCTGCTAACCGTCAAATTTAGTTGGCTTGTTCCTGCTTAACCACCGCTTGGGTGCACTAAGTACGAGGGCCAACCAATGATTTAGCGTTCAGCAATAATAGTGTTGGGGATGGATACAGGTGGGAGAGGCCGGCATTAGGAGGTGGCGAACCGGCCAATAAATTCGCCGGTTACTGGGAGAGCATATCTTCCATGCCGTAAAAGCCGACTTTCCCCACCATCCATTCGGCGGCGGCGAGGGCGCCACGAGCAAAGCCCTCTCGGGAGTGAGCCGTATGGGTTATTGTGATGTTGTCTACGGTAGATTGATAGGCAACTTCATGCGTACCGGGTACCTTATCTATTCTTTTGGAAATGATCGGTAAATCTTCCGCATGAGTGGTGGCTGTATTGACCCATCCTTTTTTCCGTGGCAATTCGTCCAGTATTCCTTCGGCCAAGGTAATCGCTGTTCCACTAGGGGCATCCAACTTCTGCGTATGATGAATTTCTTCCATACTCACCTCATATTGGCCATACTGTTTCATCATTTTGGCCAGGTAGCGGTTTAGGGCGAAGAAGATATTGACACCAATGCTATAATTTGAAGCATAAAATAAGCCTCCTTGGTACTTTTCTACCAACTGTTTGGCTTCTTCCAGATGATCCAACCAGCCTGTTGTACCGCTGACAATCGGAACACCATTTTCTAAACAGCAGACAATATTCTGAAAGGCACTTTCAGGACGCGTAAATTCAATCGCCACATCCACTTGGTTCAGGTTTTCAGGATTTAAATCTGCTCCATTATTCACATCAATACGTAAAACAACTTGGTGCCCTGCTGCCAAGGCCAACTGCTCAATCGTTTTTCCCATCTTTCCGTATCCAATCAATGCTATATTCATAAACTAGTTACAAATTGCTCTCCCAGTCTAAAAAGGGAGAATCATGAATTAAACAATAGACAAAATTTCTCTACGAGAATACCCTGTCTTTTATCCTTCTTCTAAAATCTTCTTGAGTTCGTTTAGCTTCATCATACATTCAATAGGGGTCATATTATTGATGTTCAGATCCACTAAATTTTCTTTCAATTTACCCGCCACGGGGTCTACCGTTTCAAAGATACTGAGTTGGTAATTCTCCGGGGCGATCTGTTCTGTCGCGGGTTTGGCAGCAGTGACTCCATCGACGGAGGCTTTGTCGTTATCAATCGATTTTTGCTCCAGTTGGGAAAGAATATGGGTAGCCCTTTCCACAATACTGCGAGGCATGCCGGCCATATGCGCTACGTGAATACCGAAACTATGGTGGCTTCCTCCGGGCACCAGTTTACGCAAAAAGAGTACCTTCTGTCCAATTTCCTTCGTCGCGATATTAAAATTCTTGATGCGATTAAACTTATGCGCCAATTCGTTCAATTCATGATAATGGGTAGCGAAAAGGGTCTTGGGCCTCATTCCAACATTGTGCAAGAACTCGGCAATCGACCAGGCGATAGAAATCCCATCATAGGTACTGGTACCTCGGCCAATTTCATCCAACAAAATCAGGCTGCGATCAGAGATGTTATTCATGATACTAGCCGTCTCATTCATCTCCACCATAAAAGTAGATTCGCCGGAAGAAATATTATCAGATGCCCCTACCCTAGTAAACACCTTATCTATTAGTCCCAACCTGGCGGAGGCGGCCGGTACATAGGAGCCCATTTGCGCCATCAGCGAGATGAGCGCCGTTTGGCGTAGCAGGGCAGATTTACCCGCCATGTTAGGGCCTGTGATCATTAAAAGTTGTTGCGTCTCATTATCGAGAAAGACATCATTCGGTACATAACTTTCACCCAAGGGCAATTGCTGCTCGATAACCGGGTGTCGACCTTCCTTGATATCCACTACATAAGAATCATCTATTAGCGGGCGGCAGTAATTATTGCGTTGTGCTACTTTTGCAAAAGCCAATAGGCAGTCTACGCGCGCAATCAATCCGGCATTGGACTGTACAACTGAAATATAGTCATTAATCCCCAACACCAATTGCTCAAAAAGTTGTGATTCCAACTCTAAAATCTTTTCCTGTGCGCCTAATATTTTGGCCTCCAAGACTTTCAGCTCCTCTGTGATATAGCGTTCGCCATTCGTCAAGGTTTGCTTACGCGTCCATTCCGGAGGGGCTTGGTTTTTATATTTATTAGTCACTTCAAGGTAGTAACCAAATACATTATTAAAGCCGATTTTCAGGCTATTAATTCCCGTTTTTACTGCTTCCCGCTGCTGAATTTGAAGTAGTAAGTCTTTACTATTATTGACGATAGCCCTCAAGTCATCGAGTGGTTTTGAGAAACCATCTGCTATGACTCCGCCCTTATTCAAGTTGACGGGAGGTTCTTCGATGAGTTGGGCCGCAATGGTAGCGATTAATTCGTGACAGGGATGTAGTGCTCCGGCTATTTTCGTCAAAGCTTCCTTCTCACTGCTTCCCAATAGCGCTTTAATGGGTTCGATAACCGACAAAGCTCTTTTGAGTTGCACCACTTCTCGCGGATTGATTTTCCCCAAAGGAACTTTTGAAATCAGTCGCTCTAGATCTCCAACTTGTTGCAGATTCCCTCCTAGTTCTGTACTGATTGAGCCTTCTGTTATAAAATATTCTACTACATCTTGTCGAGCTTCAATTTCCACTGCCTTTTTCAAAGGAAGCACAACCCACTTTTTCAAGAGCCGGGCACCCATTGGTGAAAGCGTATGATCTAAAATCTTGATTAGAGGAACCCCTGATTCGTTAGGAGAATAGATCAATTCCAGGTTGCGAATGGTAAATCGATCAAGCCATACATATCGCCCGGCCTGAATCCGAGAAATCGTATTGATATGCTTGAGGTTCTTATTTTCGGTGGTAGCCAGGTAATGCAGGATTGTACCGCCAGCAATCTGAGCCAATTCCATTTCCTCTACGCCAAATCCCTTTAAGGATTGCACCTCAAAATGCTCCAAAAGTTTTTCACGGCCGTAGTCGATGGTGAATACCCATTCATCCAATAGAAAGACATTGAATCGATCCCCAAACTTATCTGTGAAGAATTTCTTTTTATCTTTTGACACCAAAATCTCCGAAGGACGAAAACTCTGTAGCAATTTATCAATATAGCCTAGTTCGCCTTCACAAGTCAAAAACTCTCCCGTAGAAATATCAAGGAAGGACAAGCCAACGGCTCCCTTCTTGCCAAAAGAGAGTGCAGCTAGGAAATTATTGGTCTTATGATCTAATAATTTATCATCGATGGCCACGCCAGGCGTCACCACCTCAGTTACTCCGCGCTTTACAATCTTCTTTTGCGGAGAAGGTTTTTCCAGCTGCTCACAGATAGCTACGCGGTAACCTGCTCGCACTAGCCGGGGCAAGTACATGTCCATACTGTGGTGAGGAAAGCCCGCTAATTCTATATCGCTCCCTCCATTGTTTCTACTCGTTAGTATAATGCCCAAAGCCTGAGAAGCTTTTACGGCATCTTCTCCGAAGGTTTCATAAAAATCACCGACCCTAAAAAGCAAAATCGCATCTGGGTATTTGGTTTTCACCTTAAAGTACTGCTGCATCAAGGGCGTAATCTTCTTAGGCTTGTTCTTGCTTGTTGATTTCCTGGCCAATGGCGTCGTGTTTTTGAAGGATGTTTAAACAGTCCCTAGTTTTCCGCAAAGATATACAGGCTGCTCTATTATCGAACCGAATATAGGTAATATTTTGAGCTGTACAAGTTCGCGGTGACCTAAGTCTCTTAATTGCAGAGGTGAATGGTGAGGATGTGAAGAGGTGAATGGGTGAAGTCGTGAATGTCACCTCTTCATCACTTCACCCATTCACCTCTTCACCTTTTGATACCTTTACCCTAGCTGAGGGGAGAAATGCGCGATACTTTCCGAAAAAATTTTAACTTAGGGTCTCTTAGAAAAATAAGCGTAGGATAAAACAAAGCCAACTTATGAATCTTTCAAATCTAGACTGGTCGATTATTGCTCTGTATTTTCTATTTACACTCGCCGTGGGGATAGCAGTATCCAGAAAAGCAGGTAATAGTACAAAAGACTTCTTCTTATCCGGCCGGGATATGCCCTGGTGGCTCTTAGGGGTGTCTATGGTAGCGACTACTTTTTCGGCAGATACGCCTAATTTAGTCACTGGACTTGTGCGCGAGAACGGTGTTGCTGCCAACTGGGGTTGGTGGGCTTTTTTGCTCACAGGCATGATGACGGTCTTTGTGTATGCCAAACTTTGGCGACGCTCTGAGGTCATGACCGATATTGAGTTTTATGAGTTGCGATATAGTGGGAAAGCCGCCGCCTTTCTAAGGGGATTTCGGGCTTTGTATCTCGGTCTTATTTTTAATGTCCTGGTGACTGGTACCGTATCATTAGCTGCTGTTAAATTTGGTGAAATTATTTTGCAGATGCCGGGTTGGCAAACCTTATTGATTGCCGGTGGGGTGACCGTAGCTTATAGTACAGTAGGTGGTTTGAAGGCAGTCATTGTGACTGACTTTGTCCAGTTCTTCTTAGCGATGATTGGTTCTATTTGGGCTTGTATCTACCTGGTCAATATGGAACAAGTGGGCGGTTTGACCCATTTGCTGGAGAATGTAGACGTCAGTTCTAAGCTAAGTTTAATCCCGGACTTGAGTGATCCCGATTTGTGGATTCCTATTTTATTGGTACCTCTAGCGGTGCAATGGTGGGCCTCTTATTATCCCGGTGCAGAACCAGGTGGTGGTGGATACATCGCCCAGCGAATGTTTTCGGCTAAGTCGGAAAAAGGAGCTATCAAAGCGACTTTATTATTTAACATCGCTCATTATGCCTTACGGCCATGGCCTTGGATTTTGATTGCCTTAGCTTCTTTGGTGGTTTTTCCAGAATTATCAGATATACAAGAAGAATTCCCTGCACTTTCGGCGGGTAAGCTGGGCCATGATGTCGCCTATCCTGCCATGTTGAGTTATTTGCCTTCGGGTTTGATGGGTTTAGTGGCGGCCTCCTTGATCGCGGCCTTTATGTCCACCATGTCCACACAACTCAACTTGGGTGCTTCCTACTTGGTCAATGATTTTTACCATCGTTTTATCAAGCCAGAGGCTAGTGAGAAAGAACTGGTATCTGCTGCTCGATGGTTTACGGTATTATCCATGTTATTAGGTATTGGCTTAGGCTTGGCCTTGACTGATGCGACGCAGGCTTTCAATTTATTACTCCTCTTAGGAGCCGGTACTGGGCTCATCTATATTTTACGTTGGTTCTGGTGGCGTATCAATGCCATGACCGAAATCGTGGCCATGATCTCATCGCTTATCATTGCCGGTTACCTCACTTTCATACATGATTCTACAGGGTTGCCACAACTAGAAGATTGGCAAAAGACAATCTTAGGTGCCGTCCTAACCACTATCGTTTGGATCACAGCGGCCTATATAACGCCTCCTACTTCGGATCAAAAGCTGATCGAATTTTATCGGAAAATTCAGCCAGGCGGTCCAGGATGGAAGGTCGTGGTAGAAAAGGCGCAGGCGAAGGGTGTAAGCATCAACTACCACAAAGGACAACTACCTTTAGAGCTGTTGAGTTTCGTGGTGGGTTGTTTTACGGTCTATGCCACTTTATTTGCTACCGGCTATTGGATATACGGGCAAACCACTGCGGCTTTGATTGCTTCGGCGGGTGCATTATTAGGTGGCTGGTTCTTATTTAGAAGTTGGGGGAAGTTGCAGACCCAGTAATAAGCCGCTGCTAGGACAATTTAAAGTCTACATAAAGCTTTGAATTTAATTGAATTGGGACTATTTTTGCGCCGCTGTTCCTTTGGGGATTGTACCTAAGCCTTAAGAAATTGACTCAATTTTCTGACAGGACAAGCCGCAAGCCCCTTCAAATACAGTGACTTGGCCTATGTTTGATAAATTTAAAGGGTATTTAGGCTCAAGGAAAACTATACCTTATTTTTGATGTTTTAAAGGTAAAAGCTTGGCATATGGCAATTATTATCACAGATGAATGTATAAACTGCGGGGCTTGCGAGCCAGAATGCCCCAATAATGCGATCTACGAAGGTGGAGTAGAGTGGGCGATTTCTGATGGAACTAGCATAGAAGGAAACTATGTCCTGGAAGATGGTACTGAGGTAGATTCGAAGGCTCAGCAAGCACCAGTAGATGATGATTTGTATTATATCGTTCCTGATAAATGTACCGAATGTGTAGGATTTCATGAGGAGCCACAATGTGCTGCTGTTTGCCCAGTAGATTGTTGTGTACCCGATCCTGAACGAGAAGAAACAGAGGAAGTACTACTACAGAGAAAAAGTAAGCTTCACTTATAGAAGTCGCTTTGAATACATAGTAAAAAGGCCTCGTTTCGCTTGAAACGGGGCCTTTTTAGTTTTAGCGCTTGTTTGGAGGTAGCGATTCGGGCCTGTCTGACTGCCAGGCAGGCTGTAAATATTGATTTACGGAACCTCCCTGCAGCTATTTTAACCTCCGTAGCACTGCTATGGAGGATAAAATGAGCTTTGGGAGAACCCATAACTGAATATTTTCGCTTCCAAAGCCTACCTCCAAACAAGCACTTAGGCTTGTAGTCGCTAGAAAAGCTTTGGCTGCATACATTGCTCAAAACATTGTAGAAAAGTTTGGAAGTCGCTTTCATTATTATAGACATGTGGCGAAACCCGCACAGCATCCCCCCGAAAAGAGACAAACACTTGATGGGCCGCAAATAATTGCTGCAGCTTGGCTAGATCTATCTGCTTGGGCAAACGTACGCCAAATAGGTGCCCAGAACGATAGGCTTCGTCTTCCAGTTGACACCCCATTGCTTTCAATTGCTCTACTGCAGGTGCCGAAAGTTGCTTGCAGTAAGCTTGAATCTGTGCCACATCCCATGCTAGGAGTTGTGTGATCGCCGTTTCCAGCATCGGTACTAAAATGAAATTACTCTGCTCCCCTACCCCATAGCGATGAGCCAGGGGTTTATATGCGGGCTGGTAATTCACTAAATTCTTAAAATTCTCACTTTCCTCTCGATTGATCCAGTTTTCTTCAATGGGTTTCCCTTCGTCGAAATAAGGGCCATAATAAGCCAATCCAGTAGAATACGGCCCTAGGAGCCATTTGTAACCGGCACAAATTAAGGCATCGGGTTGAATGCGTTCCACATCAAAAGGCAGCGCGCCCACTGACTGGGTACCATCAATCACCAATAATGCGCGACAGGCGCTGGTTTTTTCTCGTAAAGCGACTAAATCAAATTGGGTACCATCAGCCCAATGTACATGTGACAACGCCAAAACGGCGGTTTGCTCATCGATTTGGTCTAAAATGGCTTCCGTCCAGGCCAAGCTTCGCACCCGCTCCGTCTGCGGAAGTTTAACCACTCGGATTTCTCCGCCCTTTTCCATCACTAATCTTTCCCATACATAGTAATTGCTAGGGAATTGTTCTTCTACCACTACGATATTGAAGCCGGGCTGCATGTCGACATTATTCGCCACCGTCGACAGGCCATAGGAGGCAGCAGGTATCGGTGCGATCCGATCTGGATTATCGGCATTAATGAGTTGTGCAAAAGCCTGTTTTAGGTCTTGCAATGGCTCATAAAAATCATTAACATGGATGGTATAGGGGATACTTTTGCGGTGAACTTGAAATTCGCCCTTGGAGGCCACCTGCTTCAACAAAGGCGACATGTAGGCACAGTTAAGGTAACTTACCTCCTCAGGTAAGCTAAATTTGTTAGATTGACAATCGAGCATTCCTTACACTATTATGGGTTCTAGTCGGGTATACAAAAGGATGTCCATACCGAATTCAGTAAAATCTCCAGTATCCCTGCGAACTAAGATTTCTCTTTTACGACCTCCAAGCCAAGTGCCTTTCCTTGGCCCAGCATGTATTCGTAAGCCGCCGTAAAATTATTCTCTATAATTCCATCTAGGATGGCTTCGCGAATAGCCGTTTTGATGGTTCCTACCTCTCGAGAAGGCGAAATACCAAATGTTTCCATAATGATCTCCCCGGTCACTGGTGGTTGCCAATTTCGTAATTGATCCTTCTCCTCTACGGCCTTTAGCCGTTCCCTCACCAAATTGTAATTTTCGAGGTATCGTTTTACTTTCTTCGGATTTTTGGAAGTAATGTCCGCTTCACACAACAACATCAAGTCATCTATATCATCACCTGCCTCAAACAGCAATCGCCGGATGGCAGAATCTGTAATATTTTCCTTGGTCAAGCTGATCGGTCGCAAATGCAGAAACACCAATTTTTGGACATATTTCATTTTATGATCCATCGGCAATCGCAATCGGCGAAAAATGCTCGGAACCATCTTGGCCCCTAAGGCTTCATGGCCATGAAAAGTCCAGCCTTGCTTATTATTAAAACGCTTGGTGGGCGGTTTGGCGATATCGTGCAAAATCGCAGCCCATCTCAACCAAAGATTATCTGTATTTTTGCACAGGTTATCCAATACTTCCAAGGTGTGATAAAAGTTGTCTTTATGCCCAATGCCATTTCGAATTTCAACGCCATGCAAATTGGCCAATTCAGGCAGTACAATTTTCATTAAGCCGGTTTTGAACATCAGGTTCAATCCGATTGAAGGCTTAGCGGCGGCAATAATTTTATTCAATTCTTTGGCAATCCTTTCTTGCGAAACGATATTAATTCTCGATTTATGATAACCAATCGCCGTAAGGGTCTCTGGTGAAATCGTGAAGCCCAATTGGGTAGCAAAACGAAGTCCCCGCATCATCCGCAGTGGATCATCCGAAAAGGTTTTCCCCGGCTCTAGCGGTGTTTTGATGACCTTATCTTCAATATCCTGCAAGCCATTGAAGGGGTCTATGATCATTCCGAAATCCTCCTCATTGAGGCTTACCGCTAGGGCATTGATGGTAAAATCTCGGCGGTTTTGATCATCCTCCAAGGTTCCCGCCTCTACCGTTGGTTTGCGGGAATCATGGCGATAAGATTCTTGGCGAGCTCCGACAAACTCTATTTCAAGGCCATTGTGCTTAATCATGGCCGTACCAAAACGCTTGTACACGGTCACCCTTGGGCGAGGCATCAATTGAAAGGCTACGTTTTGGGCCAATTCAATTCCACTTCCAACACAAACGATATCCATATCTTTAGAAGGCCGTGCGAGCAGGCGATCTCGAACATACCCTCCCACAACGTAAGCCGGATACCCCAGCTCCTTTGCGGTATCGCCTATTAATTGAAATACTCTTCGCTCAAATGCCTTGATATTAAATACCACGTGTATTGCGTTGATTAAACTAAAGTCGATGGTTCGTACAAACTGTATCGTTCTTCAATCTGATCCAACACCTCAAAAACGTGTGCAGGATCATCTTGGGTAACAAGTTCTTTTCTATAAGGTTTAACATGCGGAAACCCTCTGAAGTAGTTGGTATAATGACGGCGCATCTCGAGGATACCCAATTTGGGCCCCTTCCATTCTATCGAGTGCCTAAGATGTTGGCGAGCGGCCCCTACCCGTTCTTCCACACTTGGCGGAGGTAAAATTTCTCCGGTCTCGAAATAGTGTTTAATTTCTCTAAATATCCAAGGATAACCAATACTGGCCCGGCCGATCATAATTCCATCTACCCCATAACGCTCTCGGTACAATTTGGCTTTCTGTGGGCTATCGATATCTCCATTGCCAAAGATCGGAATATGTACGCGAGGGTTTTCTTTGATTTTTCCGATTAAGGTCCAATCTGCTTCTCCCTTGTACATTTGCTTTCGGGTACGGCCGTGAATGGATAAGGCCTTGATCCCAACATCTTGCAAACGTTCCGCTACCTCTTCAATATATTTTGTGTTGTCATCCCAGCCTAGGCGTGTTTTTACTGTAACGGGAAGATTAGTAGATTTTACAATAGCGTCTGTCAATTCTACCATTCTGTCAAGGTCCTGCAAAATACCCGCACCGGCCATTTTACAGACTACCTTCTTGACAGGGCAACCATAATTGATATCCAACACCTCGGGTTGAGCTTCTTCGACGATCTCTGCAGCGCGACGCATCGAATCCATTTCAGCCCCAAAAATTTGAATACCTATTGGGCGTTCATATTCGTAAATATCTAGTTTTTGGACACTTTTGTGCGCATCACGAATCAATCCTTCCACTGAAATAAACTCTGTGTACATCATATCACAGCCTTGTGCTTTGCAGAGTGCACGAAAGGGAGGATCGCTCACATCTTCCATGGGAGCTAAAAGGAGTGGAAATTCCCCTAATTCTACATTATCTATCTTTACCATATCCTAAATTAACAGCAGGAATTCGATTTAAGGCACAAAAATACAATGATTTATTTAAAGATGCATTGTGTTATCGCATTAGTAACACTTTTGTTGGCACTAAAATTCAGAATAGGGCCTAGTGCTTATATTTTTTTTAAAAAAAAACCAGCCCGTCTATGATAGCTCCAATAATCTTTTAAATTTGCGATAGGCATTTATGCTACGATCAAGAAAATGACCATGCTACACCAGTTAATAGGATGAACTAAAAGTTGGTTTTTATTTCGCAGGTATAGACTTTCATCATCCTATTTAGTTCAAAAATTAAGATCCTAAAAACAACAAAAGAATTTGATCGTTTGCCTTCCCCAAGACCACTACATCGTCTAATCTGATTCAAATGTAGTTCTTCTGATATAATTTGGAAGATAAATATTTGATTTCACAAACCAACTTTTACATGTTAATAGGTGTCATACTTTGCTTTATCCTCGGATACGTTACAATTATTTTTGAGCATCCGCTCAAGCTGGATAAAACGGTTCCAGCCTTGTTAATGGGCTCCTTATGCTGGGCATTATTGGCTATGGGCTTCCAAAGTGGAAGTTTGGCCGTGGTGGACACCCATGAGCATGTGTATTCTCTCTTGGATGGACATGGACACGAAGTGGAGGAAGGTTTCGTAAATACTTTGCTCCATCACCTGGGAAAAACAGCTGAAATTCTGATTTTCTTGATTGGAGCCATGACCATCGTGGAGATCATTGATCTACACCGTGGTTTTGACATTTTGAAAGGTTATGTAAAGACACGTAGTCGATCCAAATTACTTTGGATTATTGGTGCATTGGGTTTCATCCTTTCTGCCATTATTGATAACCTAACCGCTACCATTGTACTGGTTACCCTGATCAGAAAAATCATTAAGAATAAGGAGGAACGTATTTGGTATGTTTCTCTAGTGGTAATTGCCGCCAATGCTGGCGGGGCTTGGTCACCTATTGGGGATGTAACTACCACGATGCTTTGGATTGGAGATCGCGTTAGTACATTTGGATTGATCCAACAACTAGTGATCCCCTCCATCATTTGTTTCATTGTTCCTTTTATCGTTGCCACTACCTTTTTACCTCAATTTAAAGGGGAGATTGCGGTTGAGCCTGGCGGACTTGATGACTCGCATAAATTACTCAGTAGCGGCCAAATGTTGTACCTGGGACTAGGCGCCATCGTATTCGTACCGATTTTCAAAACGATTACCCACCTGCCTCCTTATATGGGCATGATGCTGAGTTTGGGAGTGGTCTGGCTGGTCTCTGAATATATCCACCCAGAAGAAGACTTCTCGGAGGAACGAAAAGAAAAATTCTCGGCCCACCATGCATTATCGCGGATTGAGATGTCGAGTATCCTGTTTTTCCTCGGTATTCTGATGGCAGTAGCGGCGCTGGAATCTATGGTGATTGGAGATGTAGGAACTTTGCGTTATTTAGCGGAGCGACTGCAGGTAGCCATACCGAATCAGGATATCGTTGTCATGCTATTGGGTGTCTTATCGGCCATTATTGATAATGTGCCATTGGTCGCGGCCTCCATGGGTATGTATACTGAACCTGTAGATTCTAAGCTATGGCACTTCATTGCTTATGCAGCCGGTACGGGTGGTAGTATGCTAATCATTGGTTCTGCTGCTGGTGTAGCAGCGATGGGTATGGAGAAAATTGACTTTATTTGGTATCTGAAAAAAATAACCTGGCTAGCCTTTATTGGCTTCATTGCCGGTGGTGCAGCCTTTGTATTGTTGAATCCTTTAATGGGAGGCTAACATTCCATCACTGTTCCGTTTAATCCTATAGACCGCCAGCGTATTAAGTACAGCTTTTTTACCGAGCTAGTTCTTACTTAAGACGCTGGCGGTAATACATATGAGCAGTTACAACTTTGATTATAATGACACGACTTTTCTCCGTACTAGGTACTGTTTTTTGCTTGATACTCGCGCAAAGCTGCGCCAGCGATTCGCCCAATCTATTACTGGGACAATGGACTGCCTTCGAGATCCTGGAAGAGGGGGAAGTGCTGGACCTCAATCCAAGTCAAATACAACTAGGTTTTGAAGCGGGGGAAAAGTATACTTACTTGAGTACATTAAATTATAGGGAGGCCGGTCAGTATCGTGTTCAAGCGCCTTACCTATTTACAATTGATACCACAGCCGATCAGCGGACTGAAAAAGCAGTAGAAATCATCCAACTGACCTTTGACAGTCTCCAATTGCGAATGAATGATGATGGTAAAGAAAGGATATTGAAATTGCTAAAAACGCCAGCTGATTCAAGTTTAATTGTCAATTAACTTGAAGGCGAAGTGTTCCATCATTTTTATCAGATCCTCCATATCTCCATCTCCCACTTTTATATCGGTCAAAACAGGAAGGTGTTGCGCAAAATATAGTTGATTATTACCCATTTCCAGTAGATTACTAGCCAAAGTATTAGGGTAACAAAAAGAGGGGTTGATCGAATGAATAATATCTGCAATCTTCTTGGCCAAATTCTTATAGGTATAAAAGAGACCTTTACTATTCTCCTCATCTACACTTTTAATATGATAAGCTTTCGTTCCCTCCGCAACGACGATGCGATGTAAAATATCTCTATCGATATAATCGGGGGGTCTACTCAAGCGAATCGTGTCAGCAATTGTGCGAATAACTATCTTCAGTTTCTCACGCGGATCAGAAACATTCATTGAATTGAAATCGATCCGGAAGTTGAGCCACTCCCAATACCAGGACAATAGATAGAGTAATAAGAGGTGTTTGTTTTCAAAATACCGATAGATGGAGGCCTCGGTAGACCCCATCTTGGTAGCTAATTTTTTAAAGGTAAATGCCTCCAAGCCTACTTCGTCAATCAGCAGGATACTATTTAGAATAATATTCCGCCCTAGTTTTGTTTCCTGAGGGTCTCTCAGGTATAAGTTGGCATTTACACCTATATGTACAGAGACTGACATGACATGCGGTTTTAGTCCTGAAAAAAGAAATACTCCCAAAGGAAGAAAAGAAATTTTACTATACAAAATGGCCATCAAACCTTATAATGTACAGCACTTTAAGCCGTTAGCTTACAATGGAATGACCATCCCTTTGATCAGAAACAATTTTTTTCAGCGTGCCGTCTACAGACATATGCAGGTATGATTCCAGCCATTTAGTACAAGCCTGGAAATCTGGAAATGAATGCTCCTCTGGAACCAATCCAGGAACCAGGTTGATACGTTTGAACATATCCAAGGGTTGCCCATGTAGATTGGTGAATACCACAGCAATATCCAGCTGTCGCAGTTCTAAAATAGCCTCTTCCATGGCGTACAGACCGGATTGATCGACATAAGGAACCTTGTCCATTCGAATGACCACTGCCTCTATATCGGGTAAGGCTTTAATCATATCCTGGAATCGGGATGCGAAACCAAAAAAGAGTGGACCATCCAAGTGTTTGATATATACGCGATCGCCGATACGGTCGATAATATCTCCTTCATCCTTCCAAGGGACTTCTCTAGAAAAGTCTTTTAATGGCGCCGTATGTGTCTTATGATCCACCACATCTGAAATTTTCTTCATAAAGAGAATCGCAGATAGTACCATCCCCACTGCAACAGCAATTAGCAGATCCACAAAAACCGTTAGGAATAGCACCACTATCATCACGATTGCATCTGCTCTAGGAACACTGGTGAGGTGTTTAAGACCTTTATAATCGACAATACCAATCCCGACCGTAATTAAGATACCCGCTAATACAGCATTGGGCACATGCCCTACCAGAGAACCAACCCCCAACAAAACTGCCAACAAGAAAAGACCAGCTACTATACCAGATATCTTCGTTTTTCCGCCTGTATTGATATTGATCACTGTTCGCATAGTCGCACCAGCACCGGGTAAACCTCCAATCAAAGCTGCTCCCATATTGCCAATTCCCTGACCGATCAATTCCTGATCGCTGTCGTGCTTGGTTTTAGTCATGTTATCCGCGACTACAGAAGTTAACAGCGAGTCAATTGCTCCCAGGGCAGCCAAAGTAAAGGCATATTCCATCACGATCATCATGTGCTGAAAATCTGAAAACACGCTAATAAATCCTAACTCCAGATTGGGTAGGCCCGTTGGAATTTCTCCTTTCGAATTGATCCGAAGAATCATATCTGACGGCAAGAGGAAGAAAGCAATACCTGAAATGGCCACCAGCGCCACCAAAGCGGCTGGTATTTTCTTAGTAAGGCGTGGCAAAAGATAGATGATTGCAATCGTCACCACAGCTACTCCAACGGAGTAAACATTTACAATTTCAGGAATCTTATGCATTGATTTGATCGTTCCTAGTGGCCCGCCCCCGGGAGCGGCAACCCCAAAGAAAGGGAAGATTTGGGTAATGACAATGATAACCCCGATCCCACTCATGAAGCCAGAGACAACGGGGTAGGGTATATATTTTATATATTTCCCGAGTTTAATGACGCCCATCAAGGCTTCTATTAAACCCGCAATAAAGAAGGTAGCAATAATGATGGGAATGGCCGTATTAAGGTCTCCAGCATACTGAATGGCATCGGCAATGATAAGAGCTGATACTACCGTCATCGGAGCAGTAGGCCCACTAATTTGCGTAGGCGTACCGCCAAAAACAGCCGCTATTATTCCAATAGCGATAGCTCCATATAGTCCTGCTATAGCTCCTAATTCTGTCTGTTCTCCAAATGCCAAGGCAAGTGGTAATGCCACCACGCCGGCAGTAAGTCCTCCAAAAAAATCTCCTTTGAGATTAGAAAAGTCAAACTGGAGTACCTTTCTCATATGTACAGTATTTTTGGTTTAAATAATGATCATAACAACTATCTCTTTAGCCTCGCTAGTAGAACATTTTAGGTTCCATAAAAAATTTATGCCGAGAACTTAAACTATTTTGATACATGGTTTAACAACAACAAAAGATAGTAATGCTTTAAAGTAACAAAAATAACTCGATGCCAGTTGACATTCCTATTTTTTTTATGAGGGATAAGCAATTTTTCCAGCAAAATATGCTGGTAAAGGCATATATTTTTTTGCAAAAGGAAGGGAAAAAAGCACTTTATATGGAATAGAGGTATCGTTCGGAAGAGCATAGCTGACGCTACCCACTTCTCCAGTAAAGTGGGTAGCGTCTTTCTAAGGTGAGTCTTTTTTCACTTTACCGGGCTGTGTAATTTCGAAGTCATCCTCCTTTTTGGCTTTCTTCACCATCTCTTTAACATCTTCTAATAATTGCTTGGCATCGTAAATCACACCATCTTTCACCGTATACTTGACACCTCCTACTCTTACTACCTCATTATCTTCGGTCAATTTGATAGCGCCTGTGCCATAAAGCACCTTCAGGTTTTGTAATGGATTTTCTTCTACGATCACTAAATCGGCCAATTTCCCTACTTGGATCGACCCAATCTTATCATCCATATTCAAGGCTTCGGCACCATTCAAGGTAGCTGCTCGTATCACCTCAAGGGGATGAAAGCCTGCTTCTCTCAGCAATTCTAATTCTCGGATGTAAGCGAACCCATATAGTTGGAAAATAAAACCAGAGTCAGAACCGGCAGTGACCCGCCCGCCCCTATTTTTATACTCATTGATAAAGGTCATCCACAGGCGATAGTTTTCTTTCCAGGCCACTTCTTCTTCGGTTCCCCAAAAGTGCCAGTAAGATCCGTGTGAAATCTTACTGGGCTGATAAAAGCGCCATAAGCTAGGCATCGTGTATTCTTCGTGCCATTCTGCTCTCCTAGCCCGCATCAAATCCCGGCTCGCCTCATAGATATTGAAGGTAGGATCCAAGGTGAAATCCAATTCCAATAATTCATTCATCACTTTATTCCAATGGTCTGAATACGGAGGGGCTGCTTGCTTCCATAGTCGGCCTGCTTCACCAAAGCGGTCCTGTTCATTGGAGTAGTTATAATCCAGAGGGTAGTTTTGAACCGTTTTGTCTTCAAATAGGGCTTCGGGTAGGCCGTACCAGTGCTCCATAGAGGTAAGTCCCGCTCGGGCAGAATGCAATACATTCCAACGCGCAACAGCCAACTGGGCATGGTGACAAGCCGACCGCAAACCGATTCTTTTATTTTCATCCAAAGCTGCTTTCATAATTTCGGGCGGAGCACCAAAGAATTTGATTCCATCTGCTCCCTTACTCTTATTTTCTCGCACCCATTTTTTGGCTTCTTCTGGCGTGCTTGGTGACTGGTTCCAACCTTGTCCGAAGGCGGTATAAGCCTGTATTCTAGGCGCTACGATCTCATTGGCATTGCCCTTTCGCTTGTGTTCCAGCACCCAGTCTAGGCCATTGCCACAAGACGGATCACGAATAGTGGTGATACCATGTCCCATCCAGAGTTTGAACACATATTCGGCATTAGCGCCTTGCGATTTTCCACCAATATGACCATGCATATCAATGAAACCCGGTAAAACATACATACCTTCTGCCTGAATCTCCTTGCCCCCGTCCATTAAGGCAGGGCGGTTCTTTGGATCGATTTCGACACCGGGATAGCCGACGTTCTTGATGGACTTGATGATATTGTTTTCGATTACTATATCGACAGGCCCCATCGGCGGTGAGCCGTCTCCATTAATCAAAGTAGCGCCTCTTACGATCAATTGCGGGAATGGACCGTCTCCCTCGCCATCCCCCCGATTGGGTGATTTGAGTACCTGGGTATTCCCCCATATAAAGCAGAGGAGAAACAGATTTACTACAAGCCATTTTTTCATTTCTAGTGGTATTAAGTGAAGTACAAAACAGTACAAAAAACGAACAACTAATTTCTTAAAACCCTGTTTACAAACAAGATACTATTTATTACAAATAAAAAACCAATCACAAAATAAAGATACTTACATAAATAGATGACTGAAGCCCCCAGGTATTACCCAAAAGCCTCAGAGCATGTTTGCGCAATGCTTTTGGTGTAAAAAAGAACGTTTTAGGCCTGCCTGGTAGTCAGGCAGGCTCAAATGGTGTTGCCCAAACATGCTCTCAGCCTTCTAAGCAAGCATTATCGCCTACAGCTACATTGCGTAGGCATGAAAGAATTGGTTTCGCTAAGTATGGGATATGCATTGATACTACCTGGCAATTCGAAGAAGAATTTTGACCTTTTTTTATCATAATTACCTACTTCATTCATGGTTGCTGCATCATATAAGCGACCATTGACCATGGTGTATTTGACTTGCTCTGTATGTTGTATATTATCCAGAGGATTAGCATCTAATATAATCAAATCCGCCAACTTTCCTGCTTTCAGTGATCCAATCTGATGATCCATTCCCAAGTATTTGGCACCATTGATTGTAGCGCATTTGAGGGCTTGGTGATTGCTCATCCCTCCCTTTTGCAACAGCCACAACTCCCAATGCGCACCTAAACCTTGTAATTGTCCGTGTGCGCCCAGATTAATATTGACTCCTGCATCTTGTAGTTTTTTAAGCGAGCGGGAGGTCAAAAAAGGACCATTATCGTATTCTTCTTGTGGAATCATCGTACGATGACGCGAACGTGGATCGATCATCGATCGCGGTGTAAAGTCCAGTAGGCGATCTTTCTCCCAGACATTCGTATTTTGGTACCAATAATACTCCCCTGTTATCCCTCCATAATTAACAATCAGCGTAGGTGTATTATAGGTTTCGGTATTGGCCCAAAATTTAATCACATCATCGTGTAGTGGTGCGACTGGTATATTATGCTCAATCCCGGTATGGCCATCGGCTACCATACTCAGATTGTGAAACATTGTGGAGCCCCCCTCAGGCATGACCAAGATATCTAATTCTCG
>Ga0070727_10001749_pt1 | contig 22169 bp, 18 predicted proteins | sample tdAd472_FD_66722 | JGI IMG/M metagenome (GOLD analysis project Ga0070727, IMG submission 66722) | Marine sediment microbial communities from the Atlantic coast under amendment with organic carbon and nitrate - tdAd47.2 | ecosystem: Environmental > Aquatic > Marine > Coastal > Sediment | place...
TCCCCGCGGCCCTCTGACCCAACCCCTTCCTGGGTAGTCGCTTTGACATTGACGGCGCTCACTGACAGGCCACAGTCGCTGGCAATGTGCTTACACATCGTATCGACGTGAGGCGCCAGTTTAGGTGCCTCAACAACAATGGTCGCATCAACGTTACTAACTTCAAAACCGGTCGATTGAACCAGCTCAACCACTCGGACCAGCAGTTCACGACTGGAAATACCCCGGTATGCCGGATCAGAATCGGGAAAATGGCGTCCGATATCCCCCAGGGCCACGGCCCCGAGCAGCGCATCGCACAGCGCATGCAGCAGCACGTCGCCGTCGGAGTGGGCCACGGTACCCAAATCACTCTGCAGTTCAACCCCGCCCAGCACCAGAGTCTCGCCGGGCGCCAGTCGGTGGAGGTCGTATCCCTGGCCAATCCGTAACATCAGGACTGTCGCGTCCGTTCAGCTGACATTTCAGCACCATCGACTGCCGGGTTAGCGACCGCGACTTCAACGCGGCGGGTCGCCGGCAACTCCGGCTCGGCCTGGCGGCGCAGATAAAGCGCGGCCAACTCGAGGTCACCCATCCGCGTCACTTTAATATTATCGGCGTTACCTAGCACCAGATGCGGCCGGTAACCCGCGTGGCACATGGCCTCAGCCTCGTCAGTCGGCTGAAAATTTTCTGCATGGCACTGAGCTAAGGCCGCCTGCAGCCGCGTCAGCGGAAACAGCTGGGGCGTTAACGCGCGGCGCAGCTGATCGCGGGGCAGGGTCTGCAAACAACGTTGCTGATCATCCTGTTGCCAGAGGGTATCGGTCACTTCGGCACTCAGTAACCCGCCCTCACCACCGGCGTCCGCTGCAACCTGCTGGACTAACTTATCTATATCCTCGTGGCGGACGCAGGGTCGGGCGGCGTCATGGACCATTACCCATGGCTGATCCTCAGTGGCTCCGCGCCGGATTATTGCCTGAAGACCGCTGGCCACCGATTCACTACGAGTCGTTCCACCGGGCACGGTGATCAGTGGCACGTCCAGCATCGCATTAATGCCACTCAAATCAATGCCTGTAAAGCAATCGTCGTCCGCACTGAGAACAACCACCATGTTATTAATCCGGGGGTGGCTGGCCAGCCGTCGCAAGGTGTGCATCAACAGCGGCTCGCCGTTGAGCGGCAAATACTGTTTCGGTCTACCGGCCGCCATCCGCGAACCCGTGCCCGCAGCCGGTATCACCGCCCATATTTCCCCGGATAGACTGGATTGTTGAAACAAACCCATCCGCGAATCACTCAATGACACGGAAGAAAATTTCGTCTTCACGAATGTAGCCCAGCTCGGTGCGCGCCAGCTCTTCGTGCGCCCCCAGGCCCTGTTTCAGCTCCCTGACTTCTGCCCGCAGCTGATCATTCCGGGCTACCTTTTCAGCCAGTCGGGCCTGGTGCTCAGCCAGGTCACGTTGCATACGCCAGGTTTGGAAACGGTTGTTATCACCGAGCCACAATTGGTACTGCAACAATAGCAGCAGACCAACCAGAAGCAGTTGTAACCGTTTCAACATACCACTCAGCTAGCTCCAAATCCTTCAAAGACGCCATGGCCCGGATAGTGCGCCTTGTCGCCCAGCTGCTCTTCAATACGCAGCAACTGGTTGTATTTGGCAATCCGATCGGACCGCGACAGCGAACCGGTTTTAATCTGACCAGCGCCTGTGGCCACCGCCAGATCGGCAATGGTGGTGTCTTCAGTTTCGCCGGATCGATGAGAAACCACCACCGTAAAGCCGGCCTGCTGAGCCATTGCGATGGCGGCGAGTGTCTCGGTAAGCGTACCAATCTGATTAACCTTAATCAGAATGGAATTTGCCACGCCGGTTTCAATACCCCGCTGCAAAATCTCGGTATTGGTCACAAACAGGTCATCACCGACCAGTTGTAGTTTTTCTCCCAGGCGCTCCGTGAGAGTTGCCCAGCCATCCCAGTCACTCTCATCCATCCCATCTTCAATGGAGATGATCGGATACTGCTCGGCCCACTGTGCCAGCAGGTCAACAAAACCGGCAGAATCCAGACTACGATCTTCCGCAGCCAGCTCATACTGGCCATCGTTGTAAAACTCGCTACTGGCGGCGTCGAGGGCCAGCAGTACGTCCTCACCGGGGCGATAGCCGGCCCGTTCAATGCTCTCCAGAATAACCGTGATCGCTTCGACGTTAGAGCTAAGATCCGGGGCAAACCCACCCTCATCACCCACCGCCGTATTCAGGTTCCGCTCCCGTAATACCTTTTTTAGGGAATGGAAAACCTCGGCGCCACAACGCAGGGCCTCGGCAAAGCTACTGGCCCCGGCAGGGATCACCATGAATTCCTGCAGATCAACGCTGTTATCCGCATGAGCCCCGCCATTAATGATATTCATCATCGGCACTGGCAAGCTCATGGCCGGGCTTCCGGCCAGACGATTAATGGTCCGATAGAGCGGCTCATTTTGATCGGCGGCGACGGCCTTCACCACGGCCAGTGACACCGCGAGAATTGCATTAGCACCGAGGCGCGCTTTGTTATCCGTTCCGTCCAGATCGATCATCGCCTGATCAATCGCGGCCTGGTCACTGGCGTCCAGTCCCTTAAGCTTTGGCGCAATGAGATCATTAATATTCGCGACCGCAGTCACCACGCCCTTACCGAGGTAGCGGTCTGCATCACCGTCACGAAGCTCGATCGCTTCGCGCGAACCGGTCGAAGCGCCCGAAGGAACCGCTGCCCGGCCAAATGCGCCGCTGCTCAGGGTCACCTCCGCTTCAACCGTGGGGAAACCACGGGAATCCATCACTTCCCGACCAATAATTTTACTGATATCTGCCAATTTCTATCCTTCTAAAACAGCGAGTTACGGAACAATATTAAAACTTTTATTAAGTTAGGTGTTAATCACTAAAAAAATAACTTATGGCGGGTGTTGACGGGGGACCCGGTTGACTCAAACGGTTGAGCAGCAAAACCCTTCGATTTCGCTAATCAGCACTCGGTAATTGCTGTTCTGCCAGAGGCCTGGACTTAACCACTCGGTCAAGCTCAAGCAGCGTTTCGAGTAATTTCTCCATGCGCCCTAACGGCCACGCATTGGGGCCATCACTGAGCGCCTTCTCGGGGTCAGGATGGGTCTCCATAAACAGACCGCTCACCCCCGCTGCAACTGCCGCCCGTGCCAGCACCGGCACATGCTCACGCTGCCCCCCAGAACGGTCGCCCTGACCACCGGGCAACTGCACCGCATGGGTGGCATCGAATACCACCGGGCATCCAGTGGCGCGCATGATTGCCAGGCTGCGCATGTCCACCACCAGGTTGTTGTACCCAAAAGAGACACCCCGCTCACAGACGGTAATACGACCCTCGCCGCCGGCAGCAAAGCCTTTATTAACCACCTGCTGCATATCACCGGGGGCCAGAAACTGCCCCTTTTTGATATTCACCGGTTTCCCGCAAGCGGCTACCGCCTCAATCAGGTCGGTCTGCCGGCATAGAAACGCAGGAGTCTGCAGCATATCAACGTAGTCAACTACCCGCTCGACCTGTTCCGGCGTATGCACGTCGGTGAGGACTGGCAGGCCTGTCTCTTCTCGCACTTCGCGCAGCCACTCCAGCGCCTGAATCATGCCAGGGCCGCGATAGGACTCACTGGAGCTTCGATTCGCCTTATCAAAGGAGGCCTTGAAGATGAGTGATAATCCTAACCGATCCGCCATGTCCCGCAGTGACCGGGCAGTATCAACCAGCAATTCACGGGACTCGGCCACACAGGGGCCCGCAATCAGAAATATCGGTTGATCGACCCCGGTTTCGAATCCACAAACTTTCATGCTAAACCCTCGCTGTTAACCGAGTTCGCTGAGACCTCTTTTCCGGTGTGATAGTCACGTGCGGCAGTGACAAAACTGGTGAACAGCGGGTGACCGTCACGGGGATTAGAGGTGAACTCAGGATGGTACTGGCAAGCGAAAAACCAGGGGTGATCTGGCAGCTCAACAATTTCAACGAGTGAATCCAGCACCGACTGCCCGGTGAGTTGCAATCCACTCTCTTCCAGTTTATCCACGTACCCTGGGTTAAATTCGTAGCGGTGACGGTGGCGCTCGACGATCTCTTCCTGTCCATAAATTTGCTTCGCCATGGACCCGTCTCGCAGCTGGCAGCGCTGCCCTCCCAGGCGCATGGTGCCGCCCATATCAACCTTACCTTCACGCTGTTCTCGACTACCGTCACGGTTGGTCCATTCGGTGATCATCGCAATGACCGGGTCCGGGGTGTCGGCATCAAACTCGGTACTGTGGGCCGCCGGCATACCTGCCTGGTTACGGGCATATTCAACCACCGCAAGCTGCATTCCCAGGCAGATTCCGAGAAACGGAATTTTCGCCTCGCGGGCATGGCGAATGGCTGCAATTTTTCCTTCGGTGCCACGGTTACCAAAACCGCCGGGCACCAGCACGGCATCCATGCCGTCTAGTATGGTTAGCCCTTTCTGCTCCAGCACTTCTGCGTCGATAAAATGGGTAGTGACCCGAGTCTGGGTATGGGCAGCAGCGTGCTGCAGCGCCTCATTCAGCGACTTATAAGCATCGGGCAGATCAACGTACTTACCCACCAGCGCAATATTGGCCTCGTACACCGGATTCTCAAAATCGTGGATGAATTTATCCCAGGCGGAAAAATCAAGTTCACCGGCATCCAGAGAGAGGCGTTCGATGATCTGCTGATCAACGCCCTGGTCGTGATAACTACGGGGCACCCGATAAATATTATCCAGATCGCAGGCTGAAACGACCGCGCCGGGCGCAACGTTAGTAAAGAGGGCAATTTTCCGACGTTCCGGATCGGGCAGGTCTTCTTCGCAGCGGCAGAGAAGCAGATCCGGCTGAATACCGATGCTGCGTAGCTCCTTGACAGAATGCTGGGTTGGTTTGGTCTTGATCTCTCCACTGGCTCGCAGATAGGGCACCAGTGTCAGGTGGATATACATGGCTTTTTCACGGCCCTGCTCCCAGCCTAGCTGACGGATCGCCTCCAGAAATGGCAGGGATTCAATATCCCCAACGGTGCCGCCAATTTCGATCATCGCCACGTCGGCATTACCAGCCCCGCGCAAAATGCAGCGTTTAATCTCTTCGGTAATATGCGGGATCACCTGCACAGTCGCACCCAGGTAATCACCCCGACGCTCCTTGGCGATTACGTTTTCGTAGATGCGTCCGGTGGTGAAGTTATTGGTACGCCGCATCGGTACCCGGGCAAAGCGCTCGTAATGGCCCAGATCGAGGTCGGTCTCCGCACCGTCTTCGGTGACATAAACCTCACCGTGCTGAATCGGGTTCATGGTGCCCGGATCAACATTAATATAGGGGTCAAGCTTGATGAAGGTAACTTTGAGGCCGCGAGACTCAAGCAGGGTACCAATAGACGCGGCGGCGATGCCTTTTCCTAAAGAGGAAACCACACCACCGGTAACAAAAATAAACTTTGGCATTAGACATTCTGCAGGAAGGGGCCAGCGAAATGCCGGCCAACGCAGACGCGCAATTTAACAAAATGGCCGCTTTGCCACAATCCCATCAGCGACGACCGAGCTGTGATTTTCAATCGATTCGCGATTAGACCAGGCGCTAGATTTAAGTCTGAATTACGTTATTCACTGCCTTCATTAGAACCCATTCTCTGCTTCTCAGAAATCGCCCAGCCGACTCAGAAAACCCAGACGGCTACTATCCATTTGCAGCAGATTGGCCTCTGTTTTTCATCGCCTTACGTAACCTTGCGAGCCGTGATTTACCCTCACCAATGTCGGGCTCGACGGCGGCAAACCGAGCCTCCTGATAGTAGTTCAAAAATTCAACGGCGGATCGACTTTGCTCGTCACTCCAGCCGCTGGGTAAGGTCTGCCGATAATGCTCGGCGGTCCAGTGACGCTGGTCAGGCAGACCCGAAATGGAAATAAACCGGTGCCAGAGTTTTCGCCACTGCCGCGCCGCATCACTGCCATCGGTCGCCGTTGTCACCTCACGGATCCGCAGGTACTCGCGTACGAACAGGAACAGCAACACCACAAACCCAACGACAATGGCAATATTTTCCACCTGATCAGAGAGGTCGAATTTTGCCCAGGCCTGATTCCAGCGTTCGCGCAGTAAATGCACCCAGCGCCCCAACAGATTACCCTGATACTGTTGCTGAAAATTCATAATCGATGGCGGGGTTGGGTCAAAGGTATGCCAGTAGCCGGCCTCGTCCTGCCATTCGACCCAGGAATGGGCATCGCGCTCGCGCACCAGCCAGACATCGCTCCCCACCCGCTCATGGACAAAGTAACCACTCACCAGGCGACTAGGAATGCCGTTCGCCCGCAAACTCAAAGCCCCCGCCGTCGCAAACCAGAAACAATAACCGGGTCGGCGGTTGAGAAAAAAGTCCTGAAAAGGTTTGCCCTTATCCAGATCCACCGAGAGTGAGTACTCTCGACTCAAAAAGTCAGCGCGAATGTTCGCCGCCACCCGGCGCCGCTGCGAGGCCGCGTAACGGTCCGCCTCGGTCTGCAGAGCCTCATCCCAGAAGTTCGGCAACAGCAGGTTTGCCGGTAGTTCTGCCTCAGCACTCGAGGCACCTGGCAACGCAGTCCAGGTTTTGCTCGCGCCCTCGTCGAATTCCGCACTCCACACCTTGTGGGTATTAGTCGCCAGGTTCTCCGTCGCGGCCAGCACCTCCCCTGCCTGAGGCGGCAGAAATAGCAGAGAATCCCAGCGCAAACTGGTAATGGTCATGGCCCAGTCGTCCGGTGCTCGATCGGCACTGTGATTGGCTGGTAGCTGAAAGCGGGACTGATTGTTATCGACAAATTCAACGGCATTCGCGGAACCACCACCGGCAACCGCCTGCCAGCTGAGGCTCGACGAAGAAAAGTGATCCGCCCGGTTGCCCACCAGATAGGGACTCGCCAGTTGCTCCGCCCTGACCCGCATCACCACCTTACTCGACGGCTTTAAAAATGCCTGATGGTCGAGATACTGTAGCGGCGTAAAGCCGACATTACCGCCACTAAAACTCGGCGCAAACATCCACATTGCCAGCATCAGCGGACGACGCAGTAGCAGTAACAACTTACCGGTCAGGGGAACCGCCAGCAGCGGCGCCACTAACAGCAACAACCAGCGACCGACCCGCCCCCGCTGTTTAGCCAGGCCAAACCCCACCACGGCTAGCAATACTCCTCCCTGCTGTATCCAGACCGCGTAGGAGATGGCCGTCTGCGCACCCAGCAGTCCCTGAGGTTGGCGCGCAAGGGGAGTTAGCAACAGCAGTAGCAGCCCGGTAATCAACATATTTTGTGTGGCCGGTTGCAGGGCCTCGGTGGGCCGCTCCTCCTTGCGCGCATAGAATTGCCAGATCAGTAACATTAACGCGCCGAGGCATATCCCCGAAAACACCTTGAACACCATGGGCCAACTACCGGGAGCGGCAAACTCTTCCATTCCGAACCACCCCCCCAGGCCGCCGACCGCGAGCAGGATAAAACCGAGACCGGAGGTAGGCGGAGCTGGTCGCAGCGGCACCAGCAATCGCAATAACACCAATGCAGCAAGAAAATAACCCAGCGTCACAAAGTCCATTGAACCGGTCAGATGAGCAATTACCGCTAAAACGAAACCGCCCAGGCACCATTCGGTAAGCCATTTCATGGGCGCACTTCCAGGTAGCCCGGCGCCGTCGGCAACTGACCCGACTGGTCGTCGGATTCTGGTAGCAGCACCACCAGCAACATCAGTCCCTGAGCACGCCATTGATCAACCCAGGCTTCCAGCAGGTCGTCCCAACGACCGGTCACCAGAACGTGAATTGAATCCTTACGGTCGAGCTGGTCTGGCAGGTGCCGTTGATGAACTGCCGTGACCTCGGCAACTTGCCCGTAGAAATTGTCGTTCTCACTCACCGCTCGCCAGTCGTTGTTCCACCAGCAGCCTTCGAGGGCCAGTCCCTCACCACGGGCACGTCGCTCAATCTCGACGGCGAGTGCCAGGCGGTTATCCAGCACGGCGGGGTCATCCGGCCTGGGTTTCCAGAGCGGCAAACTGGCCAGTGACAGATCCACAATGAGTACTAACCCTTCCGGGTTTAACTTGAGCGCACCGTGATAAATCTTGCTCATCGGCTCACCACGACGGGCGCTGGCACGACGATCCAGCCGAGAAGGCATATCACCCGTCTGATAAGCTCGGGAGTAGACGTAATCCAGGGCCCGTTCACGACGCCCCTTGTCGCTCCCAAAGTTGACCGATTTTGCCGCCTGGTCAGACAACAACCTCAGGGAAGGCAGCTCCACCTTGATACTCGCCGGCAGTACGTTCAGCTCCTGATCCAGATCGCAGCGCTGGCTGGTGCGGGTCAAAAAAAACGGATAATAGGCGTCAACCACCACGCCATCCAGTCGTAAGGCACCGCGCTGCCGTGGAACAATCTCGACCACCTGTTCGGTATCACTATTGCCGGGAAGCGTGTCGATATAGCCGCGAGCGGACTCGGCAGGCAACCGGCAGCCACGCACGGCCATTTCCCGAACCACAAAGTTACGCAGTGGTCGACTGCGGCTGTTTTTGAGCAAAACCCGCGCCGAGTAGGTCTGACCAGCCACTGCCCAGTTCTCGCCCCGGCGCTCGACTTCGACCCGGGGCCGGTACCACCAGCCAACCAGAGCGGACCAGCCCAGCAGCCCGAATAGTAGCGCGCTGGTATTCAGCGCAAACCCCTGGTTGTGCCGGTAACCCAGCAGCAGCACGATGACGCTGGCAAACAGGAGAATTTTGCCGGGCCGGGTTAGTACTGCCGCCGGCCCATACAACAGAGGTCGGCGTAATGGATTACGGGCAGTTTCCCGCGCCGCGGGCAATAAACGCAACTCGGACACCCATCGCAGCATACGCCAGCAGTGCAGCCCGTAGGCTTCGCCGGTGATTCTAAGTGGCCGGTCCTCAAGATATTTCATGGCCGCGAGACTCTGCCGAGATTACCGGGGGACTGGCACCTGCCGTACCAGCTCGGTCAGAAGTTCTACGCTGGCTGTACGGCCCTGATCACGACCATGACGGGGTAACAGTCGATGCGACCAGACCGGCACGATTAACCGCTGGATATCTTCCGCAGTGACGGCATCGCGGCCACGAATAATCGCCAGCGCCTTGGCCGCCTGAGCAAGATGAATTGATCCCCGCGGCGAAATTCCGAGCCGTAACCGTTCATCTTCTCGGCTCACCCGAGCCAGATCAACAATGTACTGCGCCAGATCCGGGTGCAAATAAGCTTCATCAACACGCTGCTGCAGGGCTTCAAACTGCTCGACGTTCATTACTGCTTCCACCAGGCCGCCGGTCTGCTGATACTCGCCCAGCAGGGCCAGCTCCTGCTCACGACCCGGATAACCGATCGAAGTTGCGACCAGAAATCGATCCAGCTGTGCCTCCGGTAAAGGATTCGTGCTGTCATAATCGATGGGGTTCTGCGTAGCAATGACGGTAAAACGAGGGGAGAGTTCGTGACTGATCCCATCGATCGACACAGCCCCCTCCTCCATCGCCTGCAAGAATGCAGACTGACTGCGGGTTGAGGCGCGGTTAATCTCATCAGCAAGCAAAAAATCAGTAAAAACCGGACCGGGGACGAAATTAAAATTACCGTCCACCGGGTTATAGACGCTGCCGCCAAGAATATCCGCCGGCAAGATGTCATTGGTAAACTGAACCCGGTTGAACTCCATCCCCAGTGACCGCGCAAGACTTTTGGCAAGCGTGGTTTTACCCACGCCAGGCACATCTTCGAGCAGCAAATGACCACGGGCAAGCACCGTCACCAGCATCAGGTCAAGCACGAACCCGTCACCCAGCCATACCCGCGACAGTGAGCCATGTATCTGCTCGATCATGTCGTTATACACACTACTTTCAACCCCTGCTCGATCTACTTTGCTGTCCATCCATTCTCGCTAATACTGACTTAAATTAGTGGGTAACCGGACCCGACATGGCATCATCCGCAATCAAGCTAGCCCGAAGATCATTGGCCGACTGTGAAAATTCTGAACCGATTTTGCAGTCACCTGCGGTGAGTTAGTCTTTATAATCGACAATTCACTTATCGACAAACTGGATTATTCCTGAATGAGCTCATTCAATCCTCCCGCACGCACTCTCATGGGTCCCGGCCCCGCCGACATTCACCCTCGCGTACTTAGCGCGCTCTCCCGTCCGATTATTGGCCACCTTGATCCAGCCTTTCAGCAGATGATGGAGGAGTTGAAGACCTTACTCCGCAACGCCCTGCAGACCGGCAACGACATCACCTACCCGGTGTCGGCACCGGGTTCGGCTGGCATGGAGACCTGTTTTGCCAATCTGATGGAACCGGGCGACAAAGTCATTATCTGCCGTAACGGCGTCTTTGGCAGTCGGATGCAGCAGAATGTTGAGCGCATGGGAGGTATTGCAGTAATGGTCGACGACCCCTGGGGCCGTGCCATTGACCCACAAAAACTGCGCGACGCACTCCAACAAAACCCAGATGCCAAACTGGTCGCCATGGTCCATGCCGAAACCTCCACGGGAGCCGTATCGGATGTTAAAACCTTAGTCGCCCTTGCCCATGAACACGGATGCCTCACCATTGTCGATGCGGTCACGTCGCTGGGCGGCATTGAACTTGCCGTCGATGACTGGGGGATCGATGCACTCTATTCCGGCAGTCAGAAATGCCTCTCCTGCGTGCCGGGGCTATCGCCGGTGAGTTTTAACCAGGCAGCGCTGGACCGGGTAACTGCCCGCACTACCCCTGTGCAGAGCTGGTTCCTCGATTTGAATTTAGTTCTCGGCTACTGGCAGGGCGATGGGGGTCGTAGCTACCATCATACTGCACCGATTAACGCCCTCTATGCTCTCCATGAAAGCCTGACCCTGCTGGAAGAAGAAGGCATTCAAAACGCCTGGGCGAGGCATCAACTCCACCACCAGGCGTTACGGGATGGGCTGGAGGCCATGGGGCTGGGATTTCAGGTTCCTGCTGCAGAACGGCTGCCGCAACTCAACGCCGTGTTTATTCCAGAAGGCATTAACGACGCTGAAATTAGAACCGAGCTACTCAATGACTACGGCCTGGAGATCGGTGCCGGACTCGGCGAAGGGGCCGGCAAGGTCTGGCGTATTGGCCTGATGGGCTATTCTGCCCGGCGCCAGAACGTACTGTTCTGTCTCTCCGCACTCGAATCCGTCCTCGGGCGGCGCGGGGTTATCAACACCGGGGTGGCTCTGGCAGCAGCGGACGAGGTTTATCAGGGCTCTTAAACGCAGAGCGCTGAGTAAGTGCGATCCGCCCGTCAAAATAGCTCGATATCGTTCCCCACCTGCCGGGCGATCAGTCTGCCCTGATCGATCAGATCGTGGTAGTTACGCAGACGGTTCCGACCATTCTCTTTAGCGTACTAAAGCGCCTTATCTGCTGTTTTCTACTCGGCGGATGTAATACGTGTCAGTGTTGAAACGCTTACAGTAGAAGCGGCGTCACCCTGACCTATCAGTGTGACGCCGCCAGGTGAAGCTTTCTAATCGAATGATAAACGATTAACAGAAATCAATACGCCATCAATTCCCGGTATTTTTTCCAGAAACCGCGGATGGTGGATTCAGTCACCAGGTGGTCCTGATCCTCAGGCGTTCTGCCGCCCATTTGCAGAACATTGCGGGCATTGCGACTTCGACTAATCGCCTGTTGGCAGATCACGCTGGACTCCCCATCCTCCATTGAGATCATCCCCGCCGGGCCGATCAGGTTGATCTGCTTGAGGCGGATATTAGTAAGTTCTTCATCGTCATCCTCGTAACCGAAGAAGGTCCAGACCAGTTCAAACTCGCTCTCGCTCTTCGGCAATATTTGCCGTACTGCCAGCGTATTCTGAATCTGCTGAATAACCAGACTCGGCATAATCGATAGAATCACCAGGGTCGTGTTATCGTTCCATTCGCCCGCTCTCCCCGCCAGCAGCGACATATCCTCCAGGCTATAGTCGGACTGGAAGGTACGCAGATGGGCATCGTCGATCTCCTCCATCGCCTTTTCGTCATCGGTGCCTGACTCGGAAAAGAGCACCGAGTTCCAGTCATTAGACAGCCGCACACCGCCAGTTTGCGATGAGCGATATAGACCAAAAGTCATGTGAAACAGGTGCAGCAAACTGGCGTGATAGGGGTCTTTGGTATTCTCGGCGTAAAATTTCCAGTTACTATCGATGTACTGCCGGGCATGACCGAGCACTTTTACCGGCCGATTAAATATACGTTTAACGTGGCCATTGACCACGCTGTCACCCCCCAGGTAGCTATCGACATCTCCCATATCCCAGTCGAAAGTGCCAAACACCGCTCCCTTGTAATCCTCAGTGCGTATCTTGCGAACGGGATTTTCTTTCATATCAAAATCGTCGGGCATACCTCCATTACCGCCCAGTCCCCGTCGAAAGGGCACCCCAATCAGGTCACCTTTGTTGTTAAAGCTCCACTGGTGATAGACACAGGTGTGACTGCCGTCAGAACTGCCACAACTATCGCGAATGACCAACGCACCGCGGTGGGCACAACGATTCTCCCAGGCGTAAATGTTGCCGTCGTCATCACGGGTCATGACAACCGGGATATCGCCGATAAAGGTCGATTTGTAATCGCCGGCATTGGGTACCTCGACCGCCAGGCCAAGAAAATTCCAGGTCGGGCCTTGATAGATACGCTCCATTTCACGATCGTAAACTTCACGTTCGTTGAATACTCCGTAGGGAACGGCATCACATACGCCGGGTTCTGGCCAGTTTAGGTCCATTCCTCCAGTCACTCTTGCATCCATAATCGTCTCACTCGGTCAGTTGAAGGATAGTGGCTGCTATACAGCCGACGGGATTTGCTTAAATCGGAGTAACCATCAAGGTCTGAATGCGATAGGTGTCAAAAATGCAGAGCTTTTCCTTGAATCGCAATTTGCCATCCACCCGCACGATGGTGTCTTCGTACTTGCCAACGTTATAGACCTTCGTTTCGCCATCTAGCAGGGTCTGAAAAACCGCATAGTTGGTCTGGGCCTTGATCTCATCACCCGACTCTCCGACGATTCGGGTGTTGCTAACCAGGTGCCGATAGAAATGTGGAGCGTAAATATTGGCGTTACGCAGCGCGACGATGCGATCCCGCAGCATCCCTTGGCTATCGCAATACATCACAGCCACCGGAAGACCCGCATCGGCGTTTTCTCGCGGGATCACTCGGTAAATACATTGCTCGGTGAAAAAATCGGGCCAGCGCTCGAGATCATCGTCATCAATACAGGCGACGTACTCGTTGATCAGGTCGGTGACTTCCAGCAGAGACTCGTAGCTCATGTCAGACGGGCATCCTATTAATGAAATGTGACCCCTATTCTGGCCATCGACCGCTCGTTAGCCTTGACCTAAATCAGCCCTGCGTAAAATTGAAGCCTGGAAGTCGAGTCTTCCTGCAGGAACGACTTTAGCCGCGACCACGACTGTTCCGATAACGCCGCTGTCGTGGCTAAAGCCACGCCTACATTAATAGCCCCTTTGCCAACTCAACCCCCTCCGGGTTATTGCAGGCCAAAAAAAAAACGGGCCGAAGCCCGTTTTTCTGTTGTTGATCTATCCGCGCCTAAAAATCCATCAACAGGCGGTAACGATTCCAGAAACTGCGCACCGGACCTTCCGTGACCAGATGCGGTTCGTCCTTAAAATCGTGACCAGACATCTGAATACAGGAACGAGTATCACGATCACGGATAATGGCATTTTGAACCAGTTCACACGCTTCGCCATCTTCCATGGAGATCAGCCCGGCAGGGCCAATCAGGTTGACCTGCTTTTCACGGATGGCGTCCATTTCCGCATCATCATCGTCATAACCAAAATAGGTCCAGACCAGCTCGAACTTATCCACACCCTTGGGAAGAATCTGCCGCACCGCAAGCGTATTCTGGATTTGCTGAACCACCAAACTGGGCATGATCGACAAAATCACCAGAGTGACACCGTCGTCATACTCCTTGCGCCCGGCCAGCAGGGACATATCCGCGAGCGTATAGCCCTCCTGATAGGTCCGCGCTGCATTCTCCTTGTTCTCTTTTTTTGTCGACTCATCTTCCTCGCCGGCACTGGCGAATAACACGCTATGCCACTCGTCCCCCAGGCTCACGCCACCGACCTGCGAAGACCGATAGAGGCCAAAGGTCATGTGAAAAAGGTGTAGCAAACTTGCGTGGTAGGGATCTTTGGTGTTTTCGGCATAGATTTTCCAGTTGCTGTCGACAAACTGCCGAGTGTGACCCAACACTTTCAGCGGCCGGTTCAAGATCCGTTTCATGTGATAGCTAACGTCGCCCTCACCGCCGAGGAAACCCTCAACATCGACCAGGTCTTCATTGAATGTGCCAAAAATCAGGCCGTGATAATTCTCTACCCGCACCTTCTGGAGGCCGTGCTCTTTCATGTCGAAGTCTTTGGGATAGCCGCCCTTGCCACCCAGACCACGGCGAAAAGGCACGCCGATCAGATCGCCCTTAGCATCGAATGCCCACTGGTGGTAAACACAGGTGTAGGTACCGTCCGCGTTGTTACCCTGATTCTCCCGACAAACCATTGCGCCACGATGAGCACAACGGTTAACCCAGGCGTGAATTTCACCTTCTGTATCACGGGTAACCACTACGGGCGTATCGCCTAAAAAAGTCGATTTATAATCGCCGGCGTTGGGAATTTCTGCTTCTAGAGCGAGATAATTCCAGGTAGGACGAAATACTCGCTCCTGTTCCAGATCATAGGTCGCCTGGTCAGTAAATACGCCAAAAGGCACTGAATCACTGACACCCGCCGGCGGCCACGCCAGGTCGGGTAAATGGCTTATCGCGCTGGGGTCTGTTTTTGCATCCATATCAACGTCCTGAATTGAGGTCGGATACGGTCCAGGCTAGGGCGTCCCGACAATTTTTTACTAATTTCCTACATATCGGGGCCAGCTAAAGCTCCCCCGAATATCACTCAAATTTGTGCTTTCACAGTTGGGGGCTGATTCTACCCCAAACTCCTCTATCCGATAAGCCAGCTAAAAGCGGCTGTCACTTTACCTCAGACAAAAAAAACGGCGCAGTGTTGCACGCCGTTGAGTGGAGCACCCTTGCCTGGGTCAGGTCGGCTCGACGCAATCGCGCCAGAGCCCTGTTCTGTCTAGTTCAAATTGGGTAAACCATGTAGCGCGGCACCACGTTAGTATCAAGAACGGCCTTCCTGCTGCGCAGCCTGGCGACGCCATTGACGACGATTTCATCGTCATAGCAACCGGAAGCGAGTACTTTGGTGATACCCGCATCGTCGGTATACATGACAGTGAAATTGGTCTGCGCGGAATACAGGTCCTCGCCCAGCGATTTGCAACGAGTAGGTTGTAGAAAATGACGAGTCTGGTATTCCTCAAAGGTGCCGGCCCAGATTTCATCAACAAATTTCACACGATCGCAAATACGCTCATGACAATCGTCAAACATATAGCCAACCTCCAGTCCATCGTCTTCATTCTCCTTCGACCGACAGAAGTAACTACTGTTGTTTTCGTCAAACGATGCCAGCCAGCCTTTCATATCCTGGCTATCGAGCGCCGCAATATAGTCGGCCTGGAGATCGGCTATCTGATCACGGACATCCCTGCTGACACTACTCAAACGGGCATCACTTCTCACTTGATCACTCATGACTGAGCCCTCCGGAAACCCATCAGCTTTCGGTAGTACTCCCAACGCGGCAGATTGCCGGTTTCATCGTTCTGGGCAGGAGTAAAGTTAAGTTGCCGGGGATCACTAACACCCTTCTGGAAGATTGCATTGCCGGGGGAGATATTGCCGTGGTGGATACGGGTAAAAATAGCCGCATCCTCGAGACTGATCATCCCACTAGGGCCCAACAGGTTAGACGCCTGGCGCAGGCGGTGACGGGCCATCTCTTCGTCGTCATCTTCGTGACGGAAATAAGCGTAATGCACTTCGGTGTGATCATTATCACGGGGAAAGGCAAAGCGGACATTTAGCATGTCCAGATGCTTGGTGAGCACGGTAATCGGAAAGGTCGAAATCACCAGCGAACCGTTACTGGTATCAGTGCCTTTAAAATCAATCAGACTCGGGTCATCGAGCAGGTCCACTCTGTCGGGCATGGTCAGGTCGGCCTCAAATACTATGTGGCCATTCTCGGTGGGTGTCTGGCTACCGCGACCACCCTGCCAGTTAAGCAGTTTAAATGCTGGGTGCAATAGCGGCGCATGGTAGCCGTCATTGTCAACGTAGGCCTTCCAGTTACAGGCGTAATTGACTTTTTGATAACCCAGCAACCGTAAACGGCCATCCCCACCAAGGATCCGGGCCAGCGGATCAAGCATACGCTCGCCCATCCACTCCTTCAGGTCGGGGGTGTCGTCACTCAGGGTGGCAAACACCAGACCGCAATACTCGTCGGTGCGAATCTCTCTCAAACCAAAGTTTTCTTTTTTAAAACCGGGCGAAAACTGGTTCGAGTTGGGACAACCAATCATCTCCCCCGTGGAACTGAACAGCCAGCGGTGGTAAGGGCACTCAAATTCGAGCTGGCTACCGCGGTTTTTAGTTTCCACAAGTGCCCCCCGATGGGAGCAGGCATTATGAAATACACGCACCTGACCATCTTCACCATGGATAACCAGTACCGGCATTTCACCGATGTAAAACCGTTTGAAGTCACCTTTTTCCGGCACTTCACCCCGATGAGCAACCACCTGCCATTCAGGACCATAAAAAATCTTCTCCAGCTCCATCTTGTAAAGGTCTGGATCGTCAAAAACAGCTTTTGGTATTTCGTTAAGATTTGCGGGCCACTCTAATGAAGTGACCAGGTCGCTATGTGCGTTCACAGATACCCTCTCCTACCACCGGTTTCGTTGACTTGCCCTGCTTAAATATTGCAGACCGCCAAACCGGGCGATGAACTGGTTAATTACTAGAGGGAAATACTGTCATGACCGGCACTGGGCGAAACTGACCTGCGTCAGGGTTTTTATTAAACGCTCCGAAACTCATTCCACCGCGATCGTGCTCAGCGCTCGGAGGACAATAGCCCGCTCACCTACCCGAAAACTAGTTCTGCGGTTATCTGTTTTTGGTGTTGTAATCGGTGCCAGGCCCGAGCGAACTGATAACCCCGGGCCGGAATACCTTGTATTAGCCCTACAGCAGCTTGGTCGGTGGGCAGGCCCTAAAATGGTCCAGCGTTAAACCGATTTGAGTTACGCAAAAATGGTAGAGCGACCGAAATTCACATCGGGTGCAAAAGTGGTAGCAATTTCGGACGGGCATAAAAAAAGCAGCTAGAGACAACTCCCTAACTGCTTGTTTTATTTCAATTTAAATGGCGCGCCCGGAGAGATTCGAACTCCCGACCGCCTGGTTCGTAGGAACCAGAATTGATTTATTTTTATTTATTTATCAACAACTTAGAAAGACCCGCCCTCATTCAATACTCCCGCCAGCGGTCGCAAATGACCGCCAAGTCGTATCCCAATCCTACAAAACCAAGTCGACTTCTTTTCCTATCGATCCAGATAACTAGCTTTTTCAACCAGACAGTCAAAAACACCACATATAGTGTTTATAAATTATTCAAAAAACCTGGAAATTCTCCTAAACCAGGAAAAATACCAAATATCAAACACCAAAAATTAATTATATGCTTTTGTTTTTAAAGTCTATTTTCAATAACGATAAAAAACAGTTGCAAAACCTAATGCTTTTCAGGGAGAATATTTACTCGTTTCCACCCAACCAAACAAACACTATATGTAGTGTTATTAACGGAAACAAAAAAGCAGTAAACAAACTGCTAATGTTGATACACCTTGGCCAAATCGGAGAATAACCATGTCAAACGCAAAAAAGACAGTCACCATCATTGTTGAAGGAACAGAACACGAATGGCAAAAAGGTGACATTACCTATGCAGATGTCGTCACCCTAGAGGTGCCAGACTACTCACAGCACCCAGAAATAACATACTCCGTCAAGTACAAAAGAGGCAATGGGAATAAGCCTGAGGGCATTCTTTCGCCAGGAACTTCGGTAAAAACTAAGGATGGGATGATCTTCAATGTTTCAGAAACTGGTCAGTCATAACCACGACATAAAAAAATTAGTTGAGAAGGGCTATGCCGTTACGTTCGATAGTAATTGCATGGTTATACGGGACATCCCCTATTTAGATAGTGAAGGGAATTGCCTGGTGGCAGCAATTGTATGCAAACTCATATTTAAAGATAAAGAGCATGTAATCCAAGACGACCATCAAATTTTTTTCTCTGGCTCCGCTCCGTATAATATTGACGGGACTCCCATTCCCAATCTTGCCGGTGGCGAAACCACCATCTCATTAAGCCCAGACTGTAGCGACGTCATTGTTCAACGATCATTCTCAAACAAGCCTAAAGCCGCTGGAAAATTCGGCGATTTTTACGAGAAAATCGAGAGTTACGTCGCAATAATATCGGGGCCAGCCTTGGCTAAAGGTTGTGACAGTCCCTACACATTTCGCTCTGTAAAAAATGACGAGCCGGAATCTGTGTTCAAACTCCACGACACGCTCACAAGCAAAGCTGAAATCACGGAGCTTTCCGCAAAATTAGAAAACGATGTAATAGCTGTAATAGGCTTAGGCGGTACTGGCGCGTACCTTTTAGACTTCCTAGTGAAAACACCAGTAAGAGAAATCAGGGCCTATGACTTAGACGATTTCCATGTACACAACGCTTTTCGTTCTCCGGGAAGATTAAACGATGACGAATTGGATAAAACAAAAGCAGCTGTTTATCAGGACCGTTACGATAGCTTCCGAACCGGTCTATCTCTTCATCCAAAGTTTATAGACTCTTCATCTGCTGGTGATTTCAAAGGCGTGACTTTTGCTTTTGTCTGTGTTGATAAAGGTTCTGCTCGCAGTGAAATCTTTGATTTATTGATTTCAAAAAAAATTCCATTTATCGACGTCGGCATGGGACTCAAACAACGAGATAAAGCGATTACTGGATTGGTCAGAACAACCTACTTTTCGGCTCAAAATGCACAAAATGTTTTAGATGGGGCGGGAGTTCCTACCACAGACAATGACGACAACATGTACAACACTAACATTCAGATAAGTGAACTCAACGCGCTGAATGCCAGTATGGCAGTGATTAAATTTAAGCAGCTGCGAGGCTTCTATGTCAGTGACACCCTTGAAAATAATTTTCTCTTTGGTGTTAACGATCTTCACACAGCCGGAACTGAACTGTAATGAAAATCAAGCTGCAACCCGTCCAATATATGCCAAAGGAGCTTAAGCCGGGCGTCCTTTACGTTTCCGAAGAATTTGGTACCGCCGCTCATCTTTGTCCGTGCGGGTGTGGATCCAAAATTAGAACACCGATAGGCCCTACTGAGTGGTCTATTAAAGTCACTGATAGTGGGCCAACTCTTTATCCATCGGTCGGCAACTGGCAACAAGCTTGCCAGTCTCACTACTGGATTTGGCATGGTTCGATCAGGTGGGCAGACCAATGGACTCCTGAGCAAATAGCGCAAGGGCGTTCAAGAGAACAAGAAAAACGGCATGCTTACTATGGTGAACCTAACCATCAGCCCAAAGGGATTCTAGAAAAATTGTGGGTTTGGCTATTAGCTTTTTTTAAGTAAATTTCCTACGACCAGCACTACCAAAGGCTGCACCACCCTTTGCAGCATGATCGGTTGCAAGGTTCTTATAGCCGAACTACCCTAGGGGACATGAAGGCCCCTCAGATGCGTTAACAAATGAAAAAAAACCCAAATTTCGGAAAAAACTTATTGCTCTTGGCTGTTAGAGAGTCAGACCGGCTAAGCACGTTGGAAGATATTGAGAAAAATGCCATCGCTAATTTCGCCGGCCAATACGACCAGCTCACCACCGCTCTCGGTATGTTGAGACTTGGTGACCATGTTGGGTGGCGAGTCCTCTACATCCTTCATAGCAAGCGGACGATTCGGAGATATGAGGAAATTCTAGACATTAAAGTTAGAGAGTTTTTCCCGGAAGAAGGCCCGTCCGCCTCGCGTAGCATCGGTTACAAGGTTGCTAAAAAACTTGAAAATTTTTGGAAGATCGTCAGCGGCGACGTGAAAATTGAGAACCGCAGAGAAATAGAACCCTAAAAAGGGACTTGCAGTCCCCTTCATGCTTCGGTAGCATCGAAGGGAATATGAAATCCCTTTTACCAAAACCAGAAGAAATATCGACATCCGAGGCTGGGCAGTGTGGTGCCCCGCGCCTCATGCCCACGTCGGATGATTATGACGACCCCCGTACGGTAATACGGGGGGAAAGTTTTAATGACACTTCTCCCGCAGATGAAGATTCCACTTGTCTGCCAAATTTTAGTGCTCACCCCTTCTCAGCTCATACTGATTGGCTGAACTGCACCATCCCATTGACCGCTGAACCAAACTTTCTTGAAGCTGTCATGGAAGCGTTCCGAAAAATAGCCGGTGAATGCTTCGGTCCACTGATCCCAACCTGACGCGGGCTGCATGGCTGGACAAACTCGTTTGATATTGGAACCACTCGGGGAAAATTAGCGATTGGTGGCCAAAATAGCACCATGTGGCTAAGCCTTCCGGGGGCTGCATGTACTTTGATACCCCTTGAAGGATGGACCGCCCTCTCTATCTATTTTTCAGAACATCTAAACGCCAAAATAACTCGATGGGATGGGGCTGTTGATGATTACGACGGCCTGCATTCAGTCGATTGGGCAGTAAGTCAATTTAAGGCTGGTCATTTCACTGCAGGTGGAAACAAACCTTCCTGTAATCAGCGGGGTAATTGGATCGAACCCGATGGAAGGGGCAGGACCTTTTACGTAGGCAAGCGAGAAAACGGCAAGCTGATCAGGATCTATGAGAAAGGAAAGCAGCTCGGGGACCCTAATAGTCCCTGGGTACGTTGGGAGGTGGAACTACACAACACGCGGCGTGTAATTCCTTGGGACGTACTGACAAGACCTGGTCAATACGTTGCAGGAGCATACCCATCGACCCGCTGGGCGCATAAAGAATCGTGCCGGATAAAAACAGCGCAGAAAACCGAAGAAATCACCTACGACAGCCTTACGCACTACGCTCGTCAAGGGTATGGAAAGCACCTCAACGTGATGTTCAAAAAAGAAGGTAGCGCTGAGAAAGTAATGGAGCGTTTGGTTAGAGAAGGAAGGCCGGCACGCCTAGAAATCCCAAGCCCACCCGAACAAAGCCCCGAGGACAACTGAGCCGTGAGTGGTTTCCGAACACTCCAATGCCTGCAATCACCCTGCAGACGCTCTTACCAAACAAGCTGTGAAAGGGCCATGCGCCACCATGTCAGCTAGAGAACCCCCCGCCCCACTCCCCTTACCTTCGGCACGATGTCTGACGAAGCAACAGGCTGCTGAATACCTGGGTATCGGTGTAACGCTTCTCAGCCAAGTCGGCCCGAAGCCAATTAAGTTCGGACGCCGCACTGTCTATGATGTGGTTGATTTAGACAGTTGGTTAGACGAGTATAAACAACGAGGGCGGGTCATCAAGGAGGCACGATGGCTCGAGAAAAAGGACTCTACAGGCGAAAAGGCTCCCCCTTCTGGTGGATCGATGCGGTCCTCCCAGACGGACGCCGAGTATGCCAAAGCACTAAGCTTAGACTGTTAGAGGATGCTGAAGAGTACTTAATCAACCTCAAGGCCCGAACGTATGAGGCTGCCCGGTCGGGTGTTCAAGTTGACCGCACATGGCGAGAAGCCGTGGTCCGTTATCTGGAAGAGAACAGCGACAAAAATTCTCTACCAGACGACAAGGACCATTTGCGCAAGCTTGACCCCTATCTTGGCCATAGGCTGCTACGAGACGTCTGTATGGACACCTTGTGGCCGTTTATCCACCATCGTAAGAGTGAGGATGGCGTATCGAATGCCACGATCAACCGCGCGATGGAGATAGTCCGGCGGATTCTGCATTTGGCTCGCGATGAGTGGAACTGG
>Ga0070727_10001752_pt1 | contig 22148 bp, 17 predicted proteins | sample tdAd472_FD_66722 | JGI IMG/M metagenome (GOLD analysis project Ga0070727, IMG submission 66722) | Marine sediment microbial communities from the Atlantic coast under amendment with organic carbon and nitrate - tdAd47.2 | ecosystem: Environmental > Aquatic > Marine > Coastal > Sediment | place...
ATCACCCACCATCACCACTTTGCCGCCCTTAGCACCCAACTCATCAAGCCGGTGACGCTTGTCGGCAGGGCTGCATTGTGCTTGCCAGTCACTAATGCCGAGCTCTTCAGCCACCTTGCGCACCACGGGCTCACGGTCACCCGAAAGCAAGACAATCTGATGCCCTTTTTGCTTCAATGAGGTGACGACCTCTGCGGCATCGCTGCGCAATCTGTCTTCAAAAACAAAACGAACCGGCTCTCTACCAGGTTGGTCGAGCCAAATCTCTGGGCCAAGGCTGTCTTCGCCCTCACTGCCACACCAATCACGGCTACCAAGACAAACCGTGCCTTCAGGCGTTTCCAGGCTCATTCCTTTTCCCGGAAACTCTTTAACGCCCTCAGCAGGTAGGGCTTTGGGCACCGCACGCACCAGAGCGCGCGCCAAAGGGTGCTTTGAAGCCGCTGCTAGGTTTGCAGCTTGGATCAAGACTTCAGCTGGAACCTGATCGGCATTCACCAACTCAGGCCGCCCTTCGCTTAAGGTGCCTGTTTTATCAAAAACAACCGTATCGCCCTCAGCAAACCGCTCGAGCGCCGTGCCCGTCTTAATCAAAATCCCCTGGCGCATCAGACGACCGCTGGCAATAACCTGGACCACCGGTACAGCCAACGCCAATGCACAGGGACAAGTGATGATTAGGACGGCAATAGCGTTGAGCAAGGATTGTTGCCAAGAAAGATCGCTCAAGACAATCCAGCCAATGAATGTGATCAAAGCGAGGCTATGAACAATAGGGGCATAGTAGCGCGCCACCCGGTCAGCCAAGGCGACATATTTGGCGCGCCCTTGCTCGGCAGCCTCCATCATCCGCACGATTTCAGCTAAGAGTGTGCCTTCGTCTGCTGCTGTGACTTTTAACTTTAAGGGGGCTGAGAGATTGACCATTCCAGCAAACACTGTCGACCCAGGCCTTACGGACTGCGGCAGGGTTTCTCCGCTGATCAGGCTAGCATCGGCATCACTTTCGCCGTCGACAACCTGCCCATCAACGGTGATCCGCTCGCCAGCAGCGACAAAGACGGTTGCCCCCATGGCGACCTGCCCCGGTGGCACTAGATGCTTTTCTCCATCCTCATCAATAACGGTTGCCGATCCGGCATTAAGTGCGAGCATGTGTTCAGCAGCCGAGCGGGCCTTGCCCCGTGCGCGACGATCTAGGTAGCGACCAATCAGCAAGAAGAATAGGAGCGTGACAGCTGAGTCGAAATAGGCGTGCTGCCCGTGATTAATGGTCTCAAACAATGACATAGCCGACGCCAGCACGACAGCGAGCGAGATCGGTACATCCATATTGACCCGGCCATGGGAAAGCGCGGAAATGGCTGAACGAAAGAAAGGAACTCCGGCGTAGGCCACAGCAGGCAAAACGATCAAGGCAGACAGCCAATGCATCATATCGCGGGTTACACTGAGCATCCCTTGCGAATGCCCCGCCCAAACCGAGACAGAAAGCAGCATGACATTGCCAGCAGCAAACCCCGCCACCGCCATGGCCCGGAGAAGCTCTTTCTCTTCCTTCTGCGCTTCTTCGCCGAGCATTTTAGGATCGTATGGCACCAGTCGATAGCCCAACTGGGCAACCGATGCTGCTAAGGCATTGGCGTCGGCCTGGTTTGAGTCCCATTCAAGGATTAAGCGGCGCGTGGTCATATTGATCCGCGCCTTAACCACACCGGGTGTGCGCCCTAAGACCGTTTCAATGAGCCAAACGCAGGCCGCGCAGTGGATGCCTTCAACCATGAGATAGAGAGCTGATTGGCCGTCTTTGGTTTCATGGACATGGGCCGAATAGTCAATAACGGCGGCATCGTCATCTGGCTTCATTGGCGCAGCATCAGGATCGACGCTGCGCCGCTCATAGTAACGCCCCAAGCCCAAATTGTTGATCAGCGCATAGGCTGCTTCGCACCCAGAACAGCAAAAACCCTCGCCAATCAGGTTATCGGCGGGGGTTTCTTGTCCGCAATGCAAGCAGACGGCCATGGACACTTCCTCTATCTCCTAGGGAATATGGAGGCGTTCCACCATCTGGAATGACTGATCACCCTTGACCGCCAAAATGCGAGCATCCCACTGTCCCCTTTTTTGCAGGGAAAGTGACGTTTCATAACGCCCCGGTGTCACTTCGGTAAAGGCTCCCAAGGTCTGATCGTCATCCACATGGGTCGGGCGGGTCATCATGCCACTGAGCGTTAGACCGGTCAGGGGTGCACCCTCTTTGTCTTTGAAGTCCACCGCCAAACGATCTGGGACGGCAGAAACATCGGCAACCCATCCAAGAGCGGATTGCTTACGAACACCTTCAATGTTTTCGTTATAAGCCAAACCTTTACGATAATGGTCTTTGGTGTCCAAGCCTGTAAAGGTGCCGGTCGCAATGGTGATCATTACGCCGTTTACCCCGATCACTACCGCAAAAAATGCGACAAAAATCCAAGGATACCACCACCCATCAGGGCGCTTTTTAGCCATGGTTGCCATCTCTCCTACCTTCCCGGTCCTGCAAATACCGTATCATGATCGACTTCAACCCCCGAGGCTTCATCCTTCAAGACGAATTCTATGGGAGTCGATTTGCCATTAAGGGCTGACTTCTTAGTTTTAATGAAGACCCGGAAGGTGCCAATGGAATCAGGCTTCACATCCAAGCTAACCGTTGCCTTGCCGTCTTTTTCAACACCAATCACCGTGATGAGCGTGCCGTCGACCCCTCTGGTCGTCAGGCTATAAGACGCCTTCTTGTCCTCCATATTGAGGATCTTGAAGGTATAGCCATTTCGGATAGCCCCATCGGAGAGGGTGACATAGAGCGGTGCTCGGTCACGCAACACACTCACATCAATACGTGATCGAGTGACCAGCGAACCAACCATAACCAGCATAATGGCACTTAACAGCACCGCGTAGCCGATGGTCCGTGGGCGCACGAGGCGTTTTTTGGCTTCTTCGCCTTTTGACCGCGCCAGTCCGTTGGCGATGGAATCATAGGTGATCAACCCACGCGGCAGACCCACCTTATCCATCATGTTGTCGCAAGCATCGATGCAGAGCGCACAGCCAATGCACTGCATTTGCTGTCCATCACGAATATCAATGCCAGTGGGGCAAACGTTGACGCACATGCGGCAGTTCACGCAGTCGCCGCGGCCTTCGAAGTTTCTATCTTTCGGGGCTGCACCGCGCGGTTCACCGCGCCAGTCTTCATAGGTAACAACCAGCGAATCTTCATCAAACATCGCACCCTGGAACCGGGGCCAAGGGCACATGTAAAAACAAACCTGCTCCTTGGCCCAACCGGCCAAAAGGTAGGTCACAGCCGTCAAACCGAAGATGAAGCTGTAAATCCAGCCGCCCGCCGTGCCTTCAAAAATCTCACGGGTCACTGTGGGGGCATCGTTAAACAGCCAGACCCAAGCAAACGACATCAGGAAGGCGATCAGTATCCAGATGGTGTGCTTTAGGATCTTTTTGAAAACCTTTCCCGACGTCCAGGGGCCTTTATCGAGGCGCTTGCGCTTATTGGCGTCACCTTCGATTTTACGCTCGACCCAAAAATAAAGGTCGGTCCAAACCGTCTGCGGGCAAGTAAAGCCACACCAGACTCGGCCAAACAATGAGGTCGCAAAGAACAGGCCCACCGCGGCGATGATCAGAACGCCGGTGATGTAATAAATTTCCTGGGGCCAGATAACAATATCGAAGAAGTAGCCGCGCCGCGCCGTCAGATCCATCAGGATCATCTGATCGGGAACACCTTCGCCACGATCCCAGCGGAGCCAAGGAATAACGTGATAGAGACCGAGCAAAAGCCAAAGCGTCGCCCACTTGAGCGTGCGGAACGTCCCCTTAACGTCGCGCGGATAAATCTGCGGTTGGGAGGCATAAAGACCATCGGCTTCAACGAGGCTCTTCTCCACCGCTGTCAGTCGATGTTTGGTCTTTGGGGGTGTTGTATCGGTGCTGGGCATGGGTATCTTCTTCAACATGAACCTTGCATCCCGGCGCTCGCGCGCAGAGTCTGCACGGAGGGCCTTATAGACCTTTAGGCAGCTTGCTACCAAGCCCAATCGCCCGGTCGAGCAAATGCCCGCTAACGAGTCCCCCCGAACTCAACGAAAACTATGCGAAAAAGTTATGCAGGGAATTGTCCGAAATCAGATACCGGCAATTTTCCGGCGGACAAAACCTAAAAAGCGAGAAGGAGAAAAGGGCGGTGAAAATCATCCACCGCCCTAACTCAAATACTTCGCTTATTGACCGCCACCGAGCGAGTGAACGTAAACCGCCACCTGCTTGATGGAAACATTGTCCAAACGGCCTTCCCATGCCGGCATAACGCCGTGCTTAGGGTTGGTCATCTGAGCGATGACAGCATCTTTGCTGCCTTCAAACAGCCAAATGCCATCGGTCAGGTTCGGGCCACCAACTTCTTGCAGGCCTTTACCGTCTTCTCCGTGACAGGCAGCGCAGTTCTCAACGAAGAGTTCTTTTGCTGCACCCTCACCCATTGCACCGCCCATAACATAGTCGGCCAATGCGGTGAGCTGCTCAGGCTTAAGGTCTTCTGCGAACGGGGTCATTTCGCTAGACCGCGTATCGTCGTGATCGGTACGAACGCCAAATCGAACAGTCTGTTCGATGGCATCAACAGAGCCACCCCAGAGCCAATCATCATCAGCAAGAACCGGATAACCTTTTGCACCCTGACCGCCGGAACCGTGGCAAGGAGCGCAGTTCTCATTAAAGATGAACTTGCCGCCAGCCATGGCGTAGGTCAGAAGCTCTTTGTCTTTGGCAATTTCGCTAACCGACGCGGTCTCGAACTTGCCGAGCCATGCCGAGCGACTTTCTGCGACCATTTTCAGCTCTTTGTCCAGCTCTGCGCGGGACGAATAGCCCAGCATACCTTTGGTATAGCTGTTCAGGGTCGGCCAAGACGGATAGGCCACGTAGTAACCGATTGCCCATACAATGCAGGCCCAAAACGTTAGGACCCACCAACGGGGCAACGGGGTATTCAACTCCTTGATACCGTCCCACTCATGTCCAGTGGTATCGGTACCGGTCAGGGCGTCTTTTTCAATCTGCGCCATGACACACCTCCTTAATCATCGTCCTTGAAGGGGATCTGGCTATCCGAGTCAAACCGGTCTTTATTCTTCGGTCGAAACGCATAGAACAGAACCCCAAGGAACAGGATCAGCAACCAGACCACCCAGTAAGGGCGGACGGCGTCCGATATGGCTTGAAAATCCACGTCGTTACCCTTAACGCCGCGCCAGCTCAGGGTCGAACTTGGTGAAGTCCACCAAGGTCCCAAGCATTTGCAGGTAAGCGATCAGAGCGTCGAGTTCGGTGATTTTCGACGGGTTGCCATCGAAGTCGCCGATTGGAGCCTTCGGATAACGAGCCGCGAGTTCATCCACGTCACCTTCTCCCGCATCACCCATGGCTTGAGTTTTGAAATCCTCAACAGCCTTGGCAATTTGTTCGTCGGTGTAAGGAACGCCTACGATCCGCAGCGTCTCAAGGTGAGCTGCTGCATCGTCGAAGGTCAGTTCCTTCTCAGCGAGGAAGCCATACATCGGCATAACCGATTCTGGCACCACCGCCCGCGGATCGATCATGTGTTCGGCATGCCAAGCATTTGAATACTTGCCGCCGACACGAGCCAGATCGGGCCCGGTACGCTTTGAACCCCACTGGAACGGATGGTCGTACATGCTTTCCGCTGCAAGGCTGTAGTGACCATAGCGCTCGATCTCGTCACGGAACGGACGGATCTGCTGGCTGTGGCACAGATAGCAACCTTCACGGATATAGATGTTACGGCCTGCCTGCTCCAGAGGAGAGTAAGGACGCATGCCTTCCACTTTCTCGATCGTCGCTTCCATAGTGTAGAGAGGAACGATCTGAACTAGACCACCAATAGACATGGTGACCAGGATGGCAAGAGCCAGGATGATAGTATTTTTCTCGAATATTTCGTGCTTCATATCATCCTCCCCTTAATTCGCAACTGCGTGCGGAGCTTCTTCGTATGCTTCTTCGTCACGGAGCTCGCCACCGATGGTCTTGATAAAGTTCCAGACCATGATGAGAGAACCGAGCAAGAAGAGCACACCGCCCAACGCACGAATTACATAATAAGGATGCATCGCTTGAACAGACTCGATGAACGAGTACTGAAGGAAGCCAAACTCGTCGTAAGCACGCCACATCAAGCCTTGCATGATCCCAGAGATCCACATGGCGGTGATGTAGAGAACGATGCCGAGCGTCGCAATCCAGAAGTGGTAGGTGACAAAGCGCAAGGAGTAAAGACGCTCACGATTCCACAGTTTCGGCACCAGGAAGTACAGGGCACCGAAGCTCACGAAGGCAACCCAGCCAAGAGCACCAGAGTGCACGTGACCAATGGTCCAATCCGTGTAGTGGCTTAGCGAGTTAACTGCCTTGATCGACATCGCCGGACCTTCAAACGTGCTCATGCCGTAGAAAGCAACAGCAGCGATCAGGAAGCGCAGAACCGGATCGGTTCTTAGCTTGCCCCATGCGCCCGAGAGGGTCATGAAGCCGTTGATCATACCACCCCAAGACGGCATCCAGAGCATGATCGAGAAGGTCATGCCTAGCGTCTGAGCCCAATCGGGCAGCGCCGTGTAGTGAAGGTGGTGAGGACCAGCCCAAATGTAGAGGAAGATCAGAGTCCAGAAGTGAACAATGGACAGCCGATAGGAATACACCGGACGCTCAGCCTGCTTCGGAATGAAGTAGTACATGAGGCCCAGGAAGCCTGCTGTCAGGAAGAACCCAACTGCGTTATGGCCGTACCACCACTGGGTCATCGCATCGCGGACACCCGCAGCAACGATATAGCTCTTAGCGCCCGTAAACGAAACCGGCACAGTCAGGTTGTTGACAATGTGCAGAACCGCAACGGTCAGAATAAACGCCAGATAGAACCAGTTTGCCACATAGATGTGCGTCTCACGACGGGTCATCAAGGTGCCGGCAAAGGCAACCAAGTAGAGAACCCAGACAACAGTAAGCAGCAGATCAACATACCACTCAGGTTCGGCGTATTCCTTGCCCTGGGTGATGCCGAGCACATAGCCGAGCGCCGCCAGGACGATGAAAAGTTGATAGCCCCAGAAGATAATGTTCGCCATACCTGCCCCACCAAAGAGGGTCTGACGGCAAGTACGCTGGACCACATAAAACGAGGTGCCGAGCATAATGTTGCCGCCAAAGGCGAAGATTACTGCTGAGGTGTGAACGGGACGAAGACGACCGAAAGTGGTCCACTCCAATCCCAGGTTCAGTGCCGGATATGCCAATTGAAAGGCAATAAACACACCGGCGAGAAACCCGATAACTCCCCAGAAAGTCGCGGCTAAAACGAATTTTTTAACTACTTCTTCGTTGTAGGCTACGCTTTCCGGCTGAGCACCAAGAGCTGCTTGGTTCATAACGAACTCCTGTTCCCACCAAAAATTAAGAACCTCAAACGGACCCTAGCCTTTGAAAGGCAAAAGACCGCAACCCAATTAGGGCCGCGGCTCAAAGTGCCGTATGGGGCTCTCCCCTAAACTTCAAAATCACCGAAGAACCGGCAATTCCCACTAAATAATTATGGCGCCGATCCTACATTTCGCACTTGCCCAAAGTCAATTGTTAGTTTCAAAAGATACGAAAGTTTACCATACACACCGTAAAACACGCCCCTGGGGCAACACCTTTCATTTCGCTAATGTACCCTTTGTTTTAAACGTTTTTGAGATAGGCTCTTAACAAGGTCACCCCATTACAGTCTCGAACTATAACGATTATACTCTGGAAATATGTTCTTTAGAATTATTCGAGTATTTGCTGCAGCGCAGCATAACCACAAGCATCTTTTAAAAAACCCTCTAATAGTTGCTTGAACTGAACTGTCAATCGCGCGACAACGAATAAGGTTTCCTTTCAGAATGCGCGCTTCTCAGGAGTGTCTCGACCATGAACCGAATCGCATTAACCGCTCTCACCTTTTTAGTTGCTGCCTGCAACGCCCAAACTAACCAGCAGGCCACCCCTGAAATAGCGACCGATTTCACCTTAAAGCCTGCCGTGAGCGCCCAGCGTCATATGATTGTGGCTGCAAACCCCCATGCCGCCAAAGCCGGACGCGATGTTTTGCGCCAAGGTGGAAACGCCATTGATGCCGCTATCACGGCCCAGCTTGTCCTTAATGTCGTGGAGCCCCAATCTTCGGGCATCGGCGGAGGTGGGTTCCTGCTTCACTTTGCCGCCAAAAACGGCGGTATTGAGGCCTTTGATGGTCGGGAAACTGCCCCCCAAGCCATTTCACCGAAGGCCTTTTTGAAGCCCGATGGAAACCCAAAGAAGTTTTTTGACGCAGCTGTCGGCGGCGCTTCGGTCGGCGTGCCCGGCCTACTTGCCATGCTTGATGCCGCACACAAAAAACATGGCGCTCTTCCCTGGCAAGACCTCTTTGCTCCCGCCATCGCTATCGCCAGAGATGGCTTCCCCGTTTCCGAGCGGCTTCATAAGATGCTGACAGCCGACAAACACTTGAGAACCTTTGAGGCCCCCCGCCAGTTTTTCTATCAAGCCAATGGCGAAGCTTGGCCGGTTGGGCATATCTTGAAAAACCCAAAACTGGCGGAAACCTTCGAAATTATCGCCCGGGGTGGAGCAAAGGCTTTCTATGAAGGACCTCTGGCTAAAACGATCAGCCGAGCCGTCAATAAAGCTTCGAAGAATCCTGGAAGCCTTACGCCAGCTGATTTTAGAAAATACGTTGCAAGAGTCCGAGCCCCCTTATGCGGGCCTTATCGAACCTGGCGCGTCTGCGGCATGCCCTCGCCTAGCTCAGGTGGCTTAGCAACATTGCAAATTCTTGGAGTCCTGGAAGCGACAAAGTTTGACGAAGCCGCGCCTTATTCGAAAGAAGCCATCCATTGGTTCAGCGAGGCAGGCCGTTTGGCCTTTGCTGACCGCAACACCTATGTGGGCGACCCTGACTTCATCCCGGTTCCAGAAGCCGGACTCATTCATCCAGCCTACTTAAAAATGCGCGCCAAACTGATTGATCCGACCAAAAGCATGGGACGGGCCGATCCCGGCCTCCCGCCAATGATCTCAGAAAAGCAATATGCCCCCGATTCGTCTTCCTTCGGGTTCTCAACCACACACCTGAGCATTGTCGATGGCAAGGGCAATGCGATCTCTATGACGACAAGCATTGAAAATGCCTTTGGGTCTCGCATGATGGTCGGTGGTTTTCTGCTCAACAACCAACTGACCGACTTTTCGTTTTTGCCCGAAAAAAATGGAAAGCCTGTTGCCAATGCTGTCGCACCAAACAAACGGCCGCGTAGCTCCATGGCTCCAACGCTTGTTTTTGATCAGTCGGGCAAGCCTATCTTGGCCATCGGCTCCCCAGGGGGATCGCGGATTATCGGCTATGTCGCTCAAGCCTTGGTTTCAATCTTGGACTGGAAAAACGACGTTCAAACCGCGCTTTCCGCCGGTCACTTCCAAAGCCGCAATGGCCCCACCGAACTTGAAAGCGGCTCAGGGCTCGAAGACTTAAAGGAAGAATTGGAGGCCATGGGCCACACCGTTCGCATCAAGCCTATGACCAGCGGACTCCACGCCATTCACATCACCCAAAACAACCTTTCCGGCGGGGCTGATCCCCGCCGGGAAGGCGTTGCGCTTGGTGATTAAGGCCGTCCTTTTGAATTAGCCGCGTTTTAGCGGTAATCCCAGAGGGTCGCTGCTCGAACCGTGCCAGATATAGTGTTTGGGGAACAGTCGATCTAAGGCTTCCAAGAGCTCCGTGCTGGAGAGCTCTTCACGGGAGCGCGGAGAAGAAGGGGTCCCGGATTTGGTGGGGACAGAGCGATTTTGGGGGTCGCTCCTGGGACGTTTGGGGGATGGGGAACACCAAATCCGAGACATTGGGTAACTCCTTTGAGATGTTTTCGACTTACTTGTCGTCGTCTCTTGAGGATTAAGTTAGACCCCTTGTGCATTCCCAGATGTGATGATCGTCACAGATTGCATAAAATTTTATCTAATTTTGCCTGAATGTCACTAATGCTTTGATATTTATAATAAAAATGGCGGCTACTGCCGCCACTTTTCTTTACATATCCACTTTTCCGTTAAGGTCGAATGTAAGTCCAACCCTCTTCTTGGCGCTCCATCAGGTGCACGACACCGGCTGGGACCATCTTGGCTTGAGGCAGCATGGCAATTTGTTTCCCTGCCTTTTTCGACATTTTCTTGTGCGTGTTGCCACAGCCTTTAAAAGAAATCTGCTCAAAGTTTTCTGTGAGCGATTTCACTCGGGCGGCTACGGGCGAGTCTGCCGTCAACATTTTGAGGCCAGGGCCATAGGCGACAATTTCGATCTGAACCTCTTCGCCCTTTGCCAAATAGTGACTGGTCACGTTAGATGCATTGTTGAGCGCCAAATTCATGCGCGCCTTATCGTTTTCGTCTACATGGATCACCACTTTATGCATCTTGTCGCCAGCGTAGGCGTCAGAAAGCGGAGCTAATGCCGCAACGGCCATCATTAGGGCTACGGCCAAGCCGGTAAATCTAGACATGAATGCCTCCTCGGGAAGATTTTTGGGAGGCGCCACCCAAGCAGTAAAAAGACCGCGCCTGATATCGACATTGGGCGCGACCTTAAGTTTTACAAGAAGGAAATTAGAAATACTCTAGTTTAGGTGGTAACCGCCACCTTACCCGTAGACTTGCGCTCTATCAGAGCCTTGATGGCTTCACCTGCGTCATCGAGGCTATAAGTTTGCGAAACGTGGGGTTTGATTTTGCCTTCAGACCACCACTTGAAAAGCTCGGCATTGGAATCACGAATTCCTTCTGGCTCTAACGGATGGAGGCCACCCCAATAGTAGCCAATGGCCGTGACATTCTTGACCAATAGGATATTTGCAGGCAGTTGCGGAATATCGCCGCTGGCAAATCCGATGATCAAAATACGGCCTCTGAGAGCAATTGCTCGAAACGCATCCTGGAAAGCTTGCCCGCCGACTGGATCATAAATCACATCAGCTCCGTGCCCATCAGTGATTTCCTTAATCCGCGCCTTCACATCTTCACTGCGATAGTCGATCAGATAATCTGCACCCCGGCTTTTGGCAACTTCTAGCTTTTCTTGGCCGCCTGCCAATGCAATCACCTTGGCACCCAGCTTTTTGCCAACCTCGACGGCAGTCAGGCCGACGCCACCTGCAGCGCCATTAACCACCAGCCAATCGCCTTCTTTCAAAGCGGCTTTTACCTTCAACCCATAATGCGAGGTGCCGTAAGCAACGATAAAGGTCGCTGCCGTAGCCCAGTCCATTTCTGCAGGAATAGGTGTTGCCATTTTGGCTGGCACAACGACCTTTTCTGCAAAAGCACCATGGCCTTTATTGGCATAGACCCGATCACCAACAGAAAATCCGCTAACCTCTTCGCCTACTTCTGTTACTTCACCGGAAAACTCCATGCCCGGCGAAAAGGGAAGTGGTGGGGTCGCCTGATACTGGCCTTTGAGCATCAGAGTATCGGCAAAATTAACGCCCGCAGCCTTCATGGCAACGACGATTTCTCCCTTTCCAGCAGAGGGGTCGGGCAGGTCTTCGATCACCAGATCGTCGGGTCCGCCGTCAAAAGACTTGCAAAGCACTGCGCGCATGGGCCAAGAACTCCTTAGATATTTTTATGGTGGGCGCAGGGTAACCGCCTTGAAGCAGCGGCTCAAGGGCACGAATGCGACCTTAGGTAACATTGGGAAGGAAACAAGAATGCGCGGTTATTTCGGTGTGGGAGTGGAAGGCATTTCGAAACCGATGAATGCGGGCAGCATTTTCCGCTCAGCCCATGCCTTTGGAGCGAGCTTTGTCTTCACCGTTGCCGCCGTCTACGACCAAAAAATTGGCGACCGATCAGATACCTCGCGTACGGGCGCTCAAATACCGTTTTATAGCTTCCCGGATCGTGAAAGCATGATCTTGCCTGAAAAATGCCGTTTGGTTGGGGTTGAGTTGACCGATGATGCCGTCGAACTGCCAAGCTTCCTCCATCCGCAAACAGCGGCCTACATCCTGGGGCCTGAGCGCGGTTCTTTATCGCCTGAAATGACGGCACAGTGCGATGATATCGTCAAAATCCCGACAAAGTTCTGCGTCAACGTTGGCATTGCGGCAGCTGTTATCATGTATGACCGGATTACCAGCCTCGGGCGCTTCCCAGCTCGGGTGATGCATTCAGGGGCCAAACCGGTTCCGCTTGACGAGCATCTTCATGGTCGACCGATGTTGCGTAAATTACGGCGGTTTGAACGGCAGCCGCCAGAAGTGATTGATACCTACGGAGAAGACGAATGAAGCGCCTGATTATTCTAGTCATCCTCCTAGCCGCCCTACCCGCACAAGCGAGCAAGTTCCGCACGACCCATGGCGCTTGGAGTGTCTTCTTCGACAAGGAAAAAGGCGGCATGACCTGCTATATGGCCGCCACTCCGAGCAAGGAAACCGGCAAATACAAAACCCGTGGCAATACTTACTTCATGGTCACCCACGACAAACTTGGCAGGGCCTTCCATACGGTCAGCATAACAGCGGGCTACCCCTATAAAGATGGCGATATGGTCGAGTTGAAAATTGGTGACAAGACCTTCGAGCTGTTTACCAGCAACGACACTGCCTGGGCCAGGGACGCTAAAACCGACAAGGCAATTGTACGTGCCTTACGAGCCGGCAGTGAAATGGTGATAACCGGCCATTCCCGCAAAGGCACTAAAACGATCGACTCCTATTCTCTTAAAGGCGTCACCGCAGCCCACAAAGCAATCAACAAAGCCTGTGGCGTAAAGTAATCCGCGGGCTAGGGCCGTTCGATAATTTGTGAGCCATCGGTAATTTTATCAGACGGGTGGAGAATAACCGCTTCCCCTGCCGTCAGGCCTTTCAAGATCTGAGCAGCCCGTCCGTTGCGTTTTCCAAGCTCGACTTTTTTGAGCCTTGCCACACCATTGTTGGCAACAAAAATCGTCCAATCCTCTCCAGTGCGGAACAGGGCTGAAAGTGGGGCCTGGAGCACTTCTTCTTCATGCCAAATAGTGATTTTTGCATCGACTCGGTAGCCATGACCGAGTCGGGCCCATTTTTCTCGAGCATCGGCAAGGTCAATCACCAGATTAACCCGCTGCTCTTCAACCCCAAGGGCTGAAACCTTTGTAAACCCATACGGCTCAATGGTTCGCACTTTGCCCATCAGAGCGCCAACACCACCCCAGTTCTCGATGGTCACGGCTGCCCCGGAAGCCACTTTGACCGCATCTTCGCTCAAGAGATCGACGACGATTTCTAAATCGGTGGGATCCCCCAACTCGACCAGCGGTGTTCCAGCTTCAACGACGGCTTCGCTTTCACGCAAGACCTTCAAAACACGGCCCACGATGGGAGCCCGGACTTCCACACAGCAACCCTTTTGAGCAATAGCTTCAGGTTCGCTTGGCTGGATCAGAGCAGCTTGGGCGGTTTCCAATTCGTAGCGCCGCATCTCAAGAGATGCCCGCGCACTGGCCATTTCGGCTCCGGCCGTCTTGAAGTTCAACTCGGCTTCATCAAGATTGCGTTTTGATGTGGCTTTCTTGGCGTTCAACTTACGAGACCTCACCAATTCTGTCTGGGCAAAGTCGAGCCCTGCCTTGCTGCGTGCCAGGGCCGCTTCGGCCAGGGACTGGGCCGCGCGGGCAGCTTTAACATGGGCCTTGGCCTGGCGTTCGTCGCGGGTATCAAGAAACTTGGGCGCGCTTGGGCGAATGGAGGCAAGCACCGTGTCGTCCTTGATTACCGAATCACCGGCACGGGCCTCAATGCGCTGGATTTTGCCGCCCACTGGGGCGGAAACCACATAAATTTCACGCACCCGAGTTCGGCCTTCATCGCCGACGGTTACCGTCAGAGGGCCTTTGGTCACTGCCCCCAAGTCAACGCCTACCGGCTGGGGCCGAAATGAGATGTAAACGAGGGCAATGAAGGCTACCAGCGCAAAAATACCAAAAATCGGTTTCATTGTTTTCAAGCTTTTCATAGCCGCCTACTCCCTAGTTTTAAGGACCGCGACAAGGTCCAATCTGTCTATGCGCCTTCGAACCACGAGCCCAGATAAAAGTGCTGCACCGCAAACGATAATCGCCGCAGCCCCATAGGTCGATATTTCGAGCACCAAGGGGATGCGATAAAGCTCAACGTCAAATGCTTTTGTGGTGAGCCATGCGAGGCCATAACCCATGGTCAAGCCCACCGGAATTGCTAAGAACGTCACCAACATCAACTCGCCTAGCAATATATAAGAGACTTCAAAGCGGCTGAAACCGAGCACTCGCAAGGTCGCCAATTCGCGACCGCGCTCAGAGAGGCTGATCCGCGCTGCGTTATAAACAACACCAATGGCGATGAGCCCGGCAAACATCAAATAGAAGGTGTTAGCAATTGTGATGTTTTCGACCATGGTTTTCTCGAAACTTTCAAGGGCTGATCGGCGGAGCGCGACGCCCGCAACAGCAGGCGTTTCCTTCAAAGCTTTATAAAGAGCGGCCTCTTGTTGGTCGTCGATCATTAAATGAGCGCCGCTTATGGTGTTTCCTTCGCTCAATGCCCGGTTAAGGGCTTCGATATTCATGTAGGCGGCAAAACCGACAAACTCTTCAACCACAGCAGCAACCGGCAGATGGAGCACCGGGCGACGGCCTTCCAAGACCTCTATGGTCAAAAAGTCTCCTCGATAGGCCCCAAGCATTTTGGCAAGTTGGGCCGTCAATACGAGACCATCCTGAGGCAAATGAATGGATTGCAGCGCTGGGTCGAGCAAACGACTGATTTGGGCGTCGATCTGCCTTCCTTCCAGGCCGACCCGTCTTGAGCGGTGTTTAAAGGAGATCTTCGTCGGAACCGAACGGAATGGTTCTGCCGCCAACACGCCTGGCAAATGGGAAATCTCGTTGAGCACTTTGAGCGGTTTTTTATCCACAAAGCTCAACGTCACATCCTGCCGATTGGTCATGTTGAAGTGAACGTCTGCCAAATGATTGGTCGAATCTGAAAAGAAGAATGCCTCAACCAGTATGGCGACCGCGCAAGCGATACCGAGCCCTGTCATTCCCGCTCTTAAGGGCCAGCGACGAATGTGGCGCAATATCATTCTCGTGGGCTGGGCAAAAAACTCTGAAAGTCCCAGATTTTCTAGCAAAGACCGCTTATAGGTCGGTGGCGGCGCAGGTTGCATGGCCTCGGCTGGCGGCAAGGTAAAGGCCATTTTTACCGCCCGCAAAGCGCCCATACCGGCGGCTGTAAAACTAACCAGACCGGCCAGAATAAAAGCTTGAGGGTCCAGGCCATAATGGAGGAATGGGAAGCGATAGAATCTTCCATAAAGTTCGGTCAAGCCATCGCCAAGCCAAGCCCCGCTCAAAAAGCCCAAGGCAATACCGATCAGGGTGATATAGGCGATAAACTTGCCGTAGTGCCATGCCACGTCAATGGCACTGTAACCAAAAGCCTTGAGCAAACCGATTTGCTCTCGTTCCGTTTCAACCATTCGGGTCACGACCAGATTGAGAAGAAAGGCCGCAACACCGAGGAAGATAGGTGGAACAATCTTGATCATCGCATCCAGCCCGTCCATTTCTCCTTTTAGGAAAGCATGGGACTGATGATCCTTTCGCTTGTAAGCTCCGGTCGCACCGTAAGCTGCGAGCAACCGGTCAAGACTTTCAATTACCGCATCAGGTGTGGTCCCACGCTCAAGAGACAAGGAAAGATCATTAAAAGCGCCTTCAAACCCAAAGGCGGCCGCCAGTGATTCTCGGGTCATGTAGAGGATGCCGAAATGGTGGTTATCCGGCATGATTTCCCCAGGCTTCATGGCGAAAATATATTCCGGCGAAAGGGCAATTCCAACCACGGTCAGGGCTCTTTTGCGGCCATTTAAAATCGCCTCAAACTGATCGCCCGGCTTGAAACCATGGGCTTCAGCAAAGGCCACATCGACCAAAACTTCATTGTCTCTTGCACCATCAAGCAATCGACCCCGTTTTAAGTAGACAGCGTTTAAACGGGGCTCTCCCGTTTCGGGTAAAGAAACCAAGCGGGCGGTGGCTGGCGCATCCAGACCGTCCAAATCAAGAATGACCTCCTTGATAATGCGGGTCTCTACTGCCGCAACGCCCGGAAGCGCCTCGACCCGATCTTTCACTCTCTCAGGGGCCCGTTTCACAGGAGCAAAAACGTCGGCAAAGCGATAGCGGTCGTAATAAGCATCCCGGGTTGCTTCCAGCGATGTGGAGGTGCCCATGAAGCCAACCAACGTGGCAACCCCACAACCAATAACCAGGGCAATCGCCAAGGCTTGGCTCCAGACGCGCTTGAGATCACGCAAGAGTTTGATATCAAGCGGACGCATCACCAAACCACCTGGGAAGGCTCGGCCCGGGTTTCGTTTTCTTCGATATTGGCAATATGTCCATCGGCAAAGGTCACCACCCGGTCACCAAGGGCTGCGATACCTGCGTTGTGGGTGATCAAAACCATCGTGGTGCCAAGCTCTTTGTTGACCCGGTCTAGGGCTTCTAAAACCTTCACACCGGTCTTGCTATCGAGTGCCCCGGTGGGCTCGTCGCAAAACATCACAGCCGGTCGTTTTGCTATGGCGCGCGCAATGGCAACCCGCTGTTGTTCGCCGCCTGAAAGCTGCGAGGGGAAGTGGTCGAGCCTATCGCCAAGATCAACCAGTTTTAAGGCATCTGCCGGGTCCATGGGATCGGGTGCTATGTCGGTCACCAGAGCAACATTTTCGCGCGCGGTTAAGCTGGGGATCAGGTTATAAAACTGAAACACCACGCCGACATGATCGCGTCGATATTGGGTTAGCGCGCCATCGTCCATGACGGTGATCTCTTGTCCACCATAATGGACCGAGCCTTCGCTGGCATGATCGAGCCCACCAATGATGTTGAGGAAAGTCGATTTTCCCGATCCCGATGGCCCGAGCAGCACCACGACTTCGCCCATCTTAATATCAAGGTTTACCCCGCGTAACGCATGGACTGGCACCTCACCCGTGTCATAGACCTTGGTGAGCCGCCGCACTTTAAACAGCCATTCCCGCGCTTTATCCATACCAGCCGCCCCCTTTTAAATTGCGGCTAACAGCTTGTAAAACCAAGGATAATTGTACACCGAAAGAGGTAAAAGAGCAATCTACTATAGAGTAACAATCGTTAGTATGCGCTGCCTAAACGACGGTCCGCCAACTGGGGAGGATAATCTTGAAGGTCGTGCCAAAGCCTGGGCGGTTATCAATTTTTAAGTTCCCTCCATGAAGATCAATAAGCCGCTTAGCAGTAATGAGGCCTTGCTCCGCTCGGTCAGGCGGTTCAACGGGTTCATTGGTAGAACGGTATATGGGTGCCAGCATCACTCCCACGATATGTTCGGGAATCCCATTACCGTCATCGGAAAGCCAAATCTCGGTGCCATTTGAACCGTTGATTCGCAGGCTTAGGGTGACTTTGCTGCCCAAGCCCGAATATGTGATGGCGCCGCCGATCAAATGGAGCAAAATCTGCAACATTCTATGGCGGTCTACTTGAATAAACGCTGATCCCCTAATTTGGTTGTTTAGAGTTATGGCATGTGTTTCGGCTTTGGATTTTAGAAGCTTCACAACTTTTTGGGCGAGTTCGGATGCATCGCACCTTTCTCCAAGGATAGCTGCATGACCGTCTTCGTTTTCTAAGGTCGAGACAAAATCATCGACGATAGTCAACATTTGCTCGGCGGCTTCGGCGATAGATTCTACTCGAGCTTGCGTCCGTTCTGGTTCCAGGTTGCCATTAATCATCTGTCCGTACCCATGAACAATATTGAGCGGCTGGCGCAACTGGCTGACAAATTCCGAAAAACTCAGGCTGCCGTTGACGGTACCGAAGGCGCGCATAACGCCACTGATATCAATATGAGACACAGCTATTGAATCGCCTTGCGGAAAGATCATCCCTAAGAACCATCGATGTACCGTACTGGAGTGGCAAGGGTAGCTCATTTCAAAATGGTCCTGGCTCCCCTGGACGACAGAATGAAACCCTTTGCAAAAAGCATCAGCGTAGGTTTTTTCGACCCCGTTTACCCGCTTACAAACATCCAGATAGTTGGTTTCGAGAAACTGGGGGCCATTGTAGCCATTTTGCTCAGCAGACGATGACCAGGCAGCATTAACGTCAAGGATGTCAGCGTTTTTATTCAGAATTGCAGTTTGAGCCGGAAGACAGTCGCGGAAACGGGGTATGGGCATTCATTCTCCGTTTCATTCTACAGGGGGACATCGTGTTGGGCTTCATATTTTACTTGGAGATGCGGGTCATGAACTTCAAGTGCAGTCTGCGTCAGGATGAGAGAAGGCCACTCTCATCTGCCTTCATTTCCAGGGCCGCAGCCAAGAGGGCCTGGGTGTAGGGTTCTTTGGGGGTTTCGAAGACTTGGGTTGCCGGGCCAGACTCGACCACTTTACCGCCCTTCATTACGATGATGTCGTGGGAAAGGGCGCGCACGACTTTGAGGTCGTGGCTGATGAAAAGATAGGCCAGATTGTGCTTCTTCTGAAGGTCACGTAGCAAATCAACAATTTGGGCCTGGACCGACATATCGAGCGCGGATGTGGGTTCGTCCAAGACCATGACCTTGGGTTTTAGAACCAGGGCGCGGGCAATTGAGATGCGCTGGCGCTGACCGCCGGAAAACTCATGGGGGTAGCGGTGGCGGGCATCTTGGTCTAGTCCTACTTCTTGCAAAACATCGGCAATGGCTTGGTCGCGCTCTTCGCGGCTCATCTCGGGGGCATGGACCTCAAGGCCCTCACCAACGATCTGGCTAACCGACATACGGGGGCTTAACGACCCGAAGGGATCTTGGAAGACCATCTGCAAATCTGAGCGCAGGGGTCGAAGCTCTTTAAAGCCCAGCCCTTGCAAAGGTCGATCCTCAAAGGTGATCGCGCCTTCTGACTTTTCGAGCCGCAGCAATGCGCGCCCCAAGGTCGATTTGCCCGACCCAGACTCACCGACAACACCTAGGGTGCGACCTGGCTGGACGGCAACTGAAATGCCATCGACGGCTTTCACATGGTCGATCACACGGCGGAACACGCCGCCCTTGATCGGATACCAGACCTTAATATCGTCGCCCGTGAGGATCGGCGCTTCGTCCGTTGCTGGCTCCGCAACCTTTCCCTTTGGTTCGGCGGCTAAGAGGTGCTGGGTGTAGCTGTGTTGGGGGCTTTCAAAGAGCTTCTCGGTGAGCTCCTGCTCAACGATTTCGCCATTGGTCATTACGCAAACCCGGTCGGCCATTTTGCGCACGATGCCAAGATCATGGGTGATCAGCAACAGGCCCATGCCAAGCTCGGCCTGGAGGTCTTTCAATAGCTCTAGGATCTGCGCCTGAACGGTCACATCCAAGGCCGTGGTTGGCTCATCGGCGATCAGCAGATCTGGCTCGTTTGCCAAAGCCATCGCAATCATCACCCGTTGACGCTGCCCGCCGGAAAACTGGTGGGGCAGGTCATTGAGCCGTGATGCAGCGTCACCCATGCCGACCAAGGCTAGCAATTCAACCACCCGCTCTTGAGCCTGGGCGGTCGTCATGGGGCGGTGGAGTTGCAGAACTTCGGCGATTTGTTTTTCGATGGAATGAAGTGGGTTAAGGCTGGTCAGGGGCTCCTGGAAGATCATCCCCACTTCGTCGCCACGAATTTTGTGCAGCGTCTGGCGGTCCGCCCCAATCAGCTCTTCACCCTTATAAAGAATGCTGCCGCCCGGATGGTGGGCGCGGGGATAGGGCAATAATTGCATGACCGAAAGAGCCGTGACCGACTTACCCGATCCCGATTCGCCGACCAAGGCGACGGTCTCGCCCTTATCGATAGAGAAGGAAACACCCTTGACCGCCGGGACCTCGGTTTCGCCCGAACCAAACGAGACACGCAAGTCTTTGATTTGAAGAAGAGAGCTCATTTGAAGCCCCCCAACTTCGTCGTGCCCGCGCATGCGGGTACCCACGTCTTTGGTTCCACCGCCTCGTTATTTGAAGTCGTGGATACCCGCATGCGCGGGCATGACGCGAAGAGATTGGAGCGGAGGCTACTCATTGGAAGGTCTTCCTTGGGTCAAGGGCGTCGCGCACGGCTTCGCCAATGAAAATGAGCAGGCTCAGCATGATGGCAAGAACGGCAAAAGCGGTCAGCCCTAACCAAGGGGCCTGGAGGTTGGCTTTGCCTTGATTGAGCAGTTCGCCAAGTGACGGCGACCCGGCTGGCAGGCCAAAGCCTAAGAAATCAAGCGCCGTAAGTGTGGTGATTGAGCCGTTCAATATAAACGGCAGGAAGGTGAGCGTCGCCACCATGGCGTTGGGCAGGATATGGCGGAACATGATCACACCGTTTGAAACCCCAAGCGCACGGGCTGCATTAACGAATTCGAAGTTACGCGCACGCAAAAACTCGGCGCGAACAACGCCAACCAAGGCCATCCAGCTAAACATCAGCATCAAGCACAAGAGCCACCAGAAGTTGGGCTCAACCACACTGGCTAAAATAATCAGCAAAAAGAGCGTGGGGACACTGGCCCAAATTTCCATAAAGCGTTGAAATAAGAGGTCGGTCCAGCCGCCGAAATAGCCCTGCACGGCTCCAGCCGCCACGCCAACAATAGAACTGGCGATGGTCAGAATGAGACCAAAGAGGATAGAGATGCGGAAGCCATAGATCATCCGCGCGACCACATCGCGGCCCTGATCATCGGTGCCGAGCCAATTGTGTGCGGAAGGGGGAGCAGGGGCAGGTACCGCGAGCTCAAAATTGATCGAATCGTAGCTAAACGGGATCAAGGGCCAAACAATCCAGCCGGCTTCTTCAATCATTTCGCGGACTTCCGGGTCTTTGTATTCGGTTTCCGTTTCTAAAAACCCGCCAAATACCGTCTCCGGATATTCTTTAAAGATCGGCGCATAAAGCTCGCCCTCAAAGGACACCAGGATAGGCTTGTCGTTCGCAATGAACTCGGCCCCCAATGAGAAAACAAAGAGCACGAGGAAAATCCACAAGGACCAAAACCCGCGTTGGTTTGCCCTAAAATTCTGCCAGCGTCGTTGGTTGAGCGGAGAAATCTTCATCAGACCTCCCGCTTCTCAAAATCGATGCGGGGATCAATGACGTGATACATCAGATCGCCAATAAGCCCGAGGACCAGCCCTAAGAGGGTGAACACATAAAGCGTGCCAAACATGACGGGATAGTCGCGCTTGATCAGGGCTTCAAAACCCAAGAGCCCCAATCCATCGAGCGAGAAAATAATTTCGGTGAGCATGGAGCCGGTAAACAAAATGCCAATAAAGGCGCTAGGGAACCCGGCAATGACAATCAGCATGGCGTTGCGGAAGATATGACCATAGAGCACACGATGCTCGGTTAAGCCCTTGGCCCGCGCGGTCAAAACATATTGTTTATTGATCTCCTCCATGAAGGAGTTCTTGGTCAACATGGTCAGGCTGGCAAATCCGCCAATGACCATAGATATGATGGGCAAGGCGATGTGCCAGAAATAGTCAGCAATACGAGCAGGCCAGGAGAGCATATCCCAGTCTTCTGAGGTCAGCCCCCGCAAGGGGAACCAATCGAGGTAGCGCCCGCCAGCAAAGACGACGATCAGCAAAATGGCGAACAAGAAGCCAGGGATCGCGTTGCCGACCACGATCACCCCGCTGGTTGCCGCATCAAACTTGGAGCCGTCGCGCACGGCCTTGGCAATGCCGAGGGGGATCGAAATCATATAGACGAGAAATGTCGTCCAAAGGCCGAGCGAAATAGAGACCGGCATCTTGTCGATCACCAAGTCAATGACCTTTTGATCTCTGAAAAAACTCTCGCCAAACTCAAAAGTCAGGTAGTTGCCGATCATCAGGAAGAAGCGTTCGTGCATTGGCTTGTCAAAGCCGAACTGCTTTTCAATTTCCTTGATG
>Ga0070727_10001753_pt1 | contig 22140 bp, 25 predicted proteins | sample tdAd472_FD_66722 | JGI IMG/M metagenome (GOLD analysis project Ga0070727, IMG submission 66722) | Marine sediment microbial communities from the Atlantic coast under amendment with organic carbon and nitrate - tdAd47.2 | ecosystem: Environmental > Aquatic > Marine > Coastal > Sediment | place...
GGACTGTTTATCGAAACTGTCAGCTGCGAGTGGCGGAAAAACGAGATACTGGAAGTCGAGATTATTGGCTATAACGGCAAGCCGGCCATGAGGTTACCGGCAGTGGTCGTACATCATAGCGAGCGTGGTGCGGGGCTGATGTTCGATGCTGTTTCCAGTGAACAACACCGTATGTTGCGTGCTTGGTTGTTCGGCGGGCGTAACGGCTGGTCAACGGCTACCGATGCCATCGAACAGGATCCGCGCGCGGTCGCCTGAAACAAGGTGAATCGCCGCAAGGCGAGAGAGGGTGCCCTGGGGTGCAAGGTGAATCGCCGCAAGGCGAGAGAGGGTGCCCTGGGGTGCAAGGTGAATTGCGCAGCAAGAGAAGGCCCCCTGGGGGGGCTGGGGGGAGAGCTTGACCGGCCCTAAGACTTGCGGGCCGGGTGTTTGAGGATGTCCCCGCGCTGCAGCGGAAATTCATTATCCTGATCTTTATCCACGTAATAGCGCTGCAGGGTTTCCTTGACTACCGGGAAGGCAAGCTTATCCCAGGGAATTTCGCTTTCCTCAAACAGCCTGCACTGCAGGCTTTCCTGCCCCGGCTGGTAGTGTCCATCGCGTAATTCGCCACGAAACAGCATATAAACCTGGCTGATATAAGGGATGCTGAATATGCTGTAAAGACTGGTGATTTTTACGTGAGCGCCGGCTTCTTCCCAGGTTTCACGGATGGCCGCCTGTTCTGTGGATTCACCGTTTTCCATAAATCCGGCCGGTACTGTCCATAATCCGTAGCGTGGTTCGATGGCGCGTTTGCAGAGCAGGATACGGCCCTCCCATTCCGGGATGCAGCCCGCCACTATTTTCGGATTTTGGTAATGAATAGTCAGACAGTCGTCGCAAACAAATCGTTCGCGGTTATCACCATCCGGTATTCGCAGCGTCACGGTTGCGCCACAGGTACTGCAGAACTTCACACAGGACTCCTGTTTGGGGCCATTGGTAAAAATGCTATCACAACTCCCCCATGACAATAGCCGTTTTGTGGTTAAGGTTGTGAGAAAACCGGGTCGCGGCTAAGTAATTTGCTGGCGGGCGAATAACAGACCGATAATGCTCTTGGCGTCGACGATCTCACCACAGTGTATCCATTCGAGGGCTTGTTCAAAACCGATCCAATGGACCTCGATCACCTCATCCGGGTGACGGTCAGTTTCTGTCTGAGCCAGTGTTTGAGCAAGATACAGGTGGATGCGTTCATCACAGAATCCAGGTGTGCTGAGAAAACTTCCCAGGCATTGCCATTGCTTGGCGCTTACCCCGGCTTCTTCCTGTAATTCCCTTCTTGCCGTGTGCTCAGGCGATTCGGGATGATCTATTTTCCCGGCCGGAAGTTCCCATAACCAGCCGCCGGCGGCGTGCCGGTACTGGCGTAACAGACATACCTGATCGCTATCGTCCAAAGCAACCACAGCCGCTCCGCCCGGGTGTCGCACCACTTCCAGTTGTAACAGCTGCTGATTGGGCAGTGTAACTGTCTCCAGGCCCAGGTTAACGACTTCACCTTGATAAACTGGTTTTCTTTCTTTCATTGGATGTCTTTATCGCCCGTAAACAGCGAGTGTCTGGCTTGCGCCGTCTGGTGCATGGGTATCCAGGTACATGGCCCGCAGCGGCATACACACCGCGGGATCGAATTCTGAACCCCGGACAAAGGTATCGAATCCGGTGCCCCCTAACAGGCAGTGCGCAGTCGTATGGTACAGGCGATCCAGGGCTTTTCCCTGTAGCAGGGTATGCATGACGGCGGGACCGGCAATGGCATAAACCCGCTGATAGCCCAGTTCCTTCAGTTTATTTCGCAACAGTGCGGCATCAACCTGTCCGTCGTGTCCGCAGCTTATGACCCGCGTATGCGAGTCCGCGGTTATCTGCCCGAGCTTTTCCGGATCGGCTGCTGAGCCTGTTATCAGGTAGACGTTACGTTCCCGATACCGATTGATGGCGCTAACCGGGATATCAAGACTGGCGCTGAAAATTGCAATGTCGGGCTGTGGTGATAAGCCCTGTTCGATGCGCCAGGCTCTCAAGTCGTCAAATTCTGCAGAGCACCCCACTGGCAGTTCTGCCTGGGCTTCCTGGTCGTTGCTTTGGCGGAAGTAGCGAGCGCTGGTGATGAGAAGGTCTGCCTGGGCTGCAAGTTCCTGAAACAAGCGCCAGTCGCGGCTGTTGGCAATAGCCGGGGGCACCTGGTGGCTGTTGCAGCCAGGGCCGGGCAGGGCGATCCGGCCGTCCAGGCTGGAAATGAAATTACTATAGATAAACGGGGTTTCCTGCGGCTTGCCCGTTTCAAGCACCTGGCTCAGGTATAGACCTTGTAGCGGTTTCCTGGTGCCGGAGGCTGGATACAGTTCAATAACACTGGCTTCCATGAATTGATCCTAACCCGTTATGCCCCGCACAAAAAAGGGCCACCGTCACAACGGCAGCCCTTACTTTTGTAGATATTCCCGGATCGATTGCGTCGCTTACGCGACTTCTTCCCGGGTGTTTTTCTGCCTGAAGTCGGAAATCGCCGCTTTGATTGCGTCTTCCGCGAGCACAGAGCAGTGCACCTTGACTGGCGGCAACGCCAGTTCTTCGGCGATCTCTATGTTTTTGATCTCGCTCGCCTCTTCCAGCGTTTTGCCTTTGACCCACTCGGTCAGCAGGGAACTGGAAGCAATCGCCGATCCGCAGCCGTAGGTTTTGAAGCGGGCGTCTTCGATGACATCGTTGTCGCCCACCTTAATCTGCAGTTTCATGACGTCACCGCAAGCCGGTGCGCCAACCATGCCTGTTCCGACACTGGTATCAGTCTTCTCAAAAGACCCTACATTGCGCGGGTTTTCGTAGTGATCCAGTACTTTTTCACTGTATGCCATGACTTAGGTCTCCCTTATTTCGTTGCCAATCGTTCAGCCGGCTCAGGCGGCCGACTGCTGAAAGCCGGATCCGAAGCGGGGCTCTTCTGCTTCGTCTCTGTTCGATTCACTGTTTTGATTGACAGCTTCGGCCAGGGTCAGGTCATTCAGGTAATCGTAAATCCGGGCGCTGAGTTGATTCCACATGATCACACTCTGTGGCCACTCTTCACCGGGAATACGCTCGCGCCGTGCCGGCATGGCGTCGTCCACCGCACTCAGAATTTCCGCAATGGTAATCTCGGCCGCCGGACGGCGGAGACAGTAACCACCACCTGGTCCACGCATACCGGTGACCAGGTCATGGTTGCGCAGGCGGGCAAACAACTGTTCCAGGTAAGAAACAGATATGGACTGTTCGGCAGAAATATCCGCAAGCGTTACCGGACCTTTGTTATGGCGTAATGCCAGTTCCATCATCGCAGTGATGGCGTGACGACCTTTCGTTGATAATTTCATGATTCGCCTCATTTGACTCTTAGGCGCTGCACCGATGCGCGCGTCTCCGTTTCATGAACTGAAGCTCATGATAATAATACTTGACTCTTTTAGTCAAGAATAATTCGGTAAAGAAAAATATAACGGTGTTTGCTGGAGCTGTAACGAGAAAGGATAACTGTAAATACCTTAGGGTATTAGACCGCATACCGTGCCAGCCCGTCAAGTTGCCGGGTGGACCGTCAAGATCTGTCCGATTATCGGCCTTATGGGCTAATAACCAGTTATATCAATAAGATAATTCTCTTTCAGACCTGGTGTATCGAGGTTGAAATACGGCAACCCCTGTTTGTCTGCGTCGCCGAGGCCGCGCCTGGCTGGTGTACCCCGTCAATGATAATGATCCATTCAGTGAATCAGCGCGCCTGTGGCCTGCTGATTCCGACAGCCTTGATTGAAAAAATGTTTAATTTCAGTATGCTGTGTTTATCGCTAAGTGTCGGATACTATATCAAACGGCACAGGAAAGACGCTTCGTTCCCGGGATGGATTGTGCAATCTGTTATAAATCAGATAACTATTTAACTTCACAAAGACTGTTTTGGAGTCATTAAATGATGAGTGAATACAACGCCGTTACTGACCGGCGTAGCCGGTCACGGGAGAAACTGGCAACACTGGTAAAAACGCGTACTGAAACGCTTTCCCTTTATACCGATCTGGCCAATCAGCGGCCATTTGAGGCAGACGAAATCACCCGCGAGGCCTTGCAGGAATTTTGTCAGTCGCTGATCGATTATGCAGCAAGCGCTCACTTTCAGCTTTATCGTTTCATTTCAGACAAACTCGAACGCCGGGTGGCGGTGCTGAAAGTTGCTGACAGCATCTATCCCAAAATTGTTCAGACCACCGACAGGATTCTGCGTTTCAACGACAAATACGAGAACGTGGATTTATTTAACGGCAATGGGGAAGCCCTGGATCTGTTGGATACAGATCTGTCAAACCTCGGCGAAGCTCTGGCGGAACGGATCCAGCTCGAGGATCGGGTGATAGGCGCCATGACCGGGCAGTCCTAGCGAGTAGCGCCTTATTCAAAACGCTTTCTTTTTCATGCCGAGAATCTCTTCGGCTTGTTGCCTGGATAGATACCGCCAGAGTCGCGGAACGAGTCCGGGTACCGACGCCTGATATTTCCGATACTGTTCGCCATAGCAGGCAAGCAGCTTCTTTTCTTCCTGTCGGGACCCGATCAGCAGGTAAAGGGTAAGGGTCACCGCTGTTAGTAGAAATGCTGCATTCATCTCCCGTGTCCAGACAATCACCAGGCCGAGAAAATACGAGAATTTATGCACGACCTTTGATGACCGTCTGTTGCTTCGTGACTAAAGCGGTTAAAAAATTGCCCGTGAGCCTCTGGTTAGTTCGCGATATCATGGCATTCAGGTATTCCAAAAATAAATCATAGCTTTCCTGGTTATTATGTCGACCAGTTAAGCGTCAGGCGGCCAGGGTGTATGTTCTGTCCCGACAGTTTGTCTCGTAGGAATGAATCTTGAACCGGAAACACACCGAATACGATCCCGGCGCCGTCGCCGAGTTACTGGAGATCATGTCACGTCTGCGTGATCCGGACACGGGCTGTCCCTGGGATCTGGAGCAGAATTTTTCCACCATTGCGCCTTATACCCTGGAAGAGGCTTACGAAGTGGCCGAAGCCATTCAGCGTAATGATGCCGACGATCTTTGTGACGAACTCGGTGATTTATTGTTCCAGGTGGTGTTCCATGCACAGCTGGCCCGGGAGTTGGGCTGGTTTGAGTTTTCCGATGTGGTGACGGCCATCAACCGGAAACTGATTCGTCGTCATCCTCATGTCTTTGCTGACGAAAGCGTTGCCGACGCGAGGGCGCAGAGCGAAGCCTGGGAAAAACACAAAGCCGGGGAACGCGCCGAGAAGGGTGTAGATACCGGTAGCGCTCTGGATGGTGTGCCGGTTGCACTTCCAGCGCTGGTGCGGGCACAAAAAATCCAGCAGCGCGCTGCCCGTGTGGGATTTGACTGGACCGAACTCGGGCATGTGGTTGACAAGCTTGAGGAAGAACTGGCCGAACTCAGGCAGGCCCTGGTGGCTGAAGAGTCCACAGAACGTCTGCAGGAGGAACTGGGTGATTTGATGTTCAGTGGCGTGAATCTGGCGCGGTTTCTGGATGCCGATGCAGAAACGCTGGTGCGCAGCGCCAATCACAAGTTCGAACGCCGCTTCCGTCTGGTCGAGGCCCTGGCGAAGCAAAAACAGCACGAACTGCAGGACTGTTCGCTGGACGAGCTGGAATCACTATGGCGTGAAGCCAAAAAACAATCGCTTAAGCTCTGAAGTTGCATCCTGCGATACGATTCCCGCGGCCGGTGTGTATGGAGTCAACATCCTTTGCCGGAAATCCGGGATTTCATCGTGACGCGTGTCCGCCGGTTTGATAAATGTACGAAAACCATTAAGGTGTAGCCCCTTATGCGGGACTTGAGATGCCGTGGCTTTACTGTCTTATGGCGTTTGACACTACAGAGTCTCGCGCATCCGTCACAGCTGCGTTGCGACTTCACTACCACCAATCAATAAATCGAGGGTCCAGAATGGATGATTATCAAGCGGGCAGCAATGTGCTGTTCATTTTACTCGGAGCTATCATGGTGTTGGCGATGCACTCAGGTTTCGCGTTTCTCGAAGTCGGTACGGTACGGGCGAAGAACCAGGTCAACGCACTGGTGAAAATTATTGCCGATTTCGCCATGTCGACCATCGCTTATTTTTTTATCGGTTTCAGTGTGGCTTACGGCGTTGATTTTTTCTCCGGCGCCGAAGTGCTGGCCGAAAAGAACGGCTATGAGCTGGTCAAGTTTTTCTTCCTGCTGACCTTTGCCGCAGCGATACCCGCGATTATTTCCGGTGGCATTGCCGAGCGTGCCCGTTTCAACCCGCAATTGCTGGCAACTTTCGTGCTGGTTGCAGCCCTGTACCCGTTTTTCGAAGGTATTACCTGGAATGGGAATTACGGTGTTCAGGACTGGATTGCCGCGAATTTCGGTGCCGAGTTCCATGATTTTGCCGGTTCGGTCGTGGTGCACGCCATGGGCGGCTGGGTCGCGCTGGCAGCCGTTTTATTATTGGGGCATCGCCATGGCCGTTATGACAAGGAAGGCCGGGTTAATGCCCACCCGCCTTCCAGCATTCCGTTTCTGGCGCTGGGCGCCTGGATTCTGTCGGTCGGCTGGTTCGGCTTCAATGTCATGTCCGCACAGACCATTGATGCGGTCAGTGGCCTGGTGGCGGCCAATTCGCTCATGGCGATGGTGGGCGGCATACTCGCGGCCTTGTTTGTGGGAAAAAACGACCCGGGCTTTGTGCATAACGGGCCGCTGGCGGGTCTGGTGGCTGTATGTGCCGGTTCGGATGTCATGCATCCTCTCGGTGCGCTGACCACCGGTGCTGTCGCCGGAGCCCTGTTTGTCTGGCTGTTTACCCTGACGCAGAACCGCTGGAAGATCGATGATGTGCTCGGTGTCTGGCCCTTGCACGGCTTGTGTGGCGCCTGGGGCGGAATCGCCTGTGGCATATTCGGCAGCACAGCACTGGGTGGACTGGGTGGTGTCAGCTTCATGTCACAACTGGCGGGAACGGCGCTGGGTATCGCTATCGCATTGCTCGGTGGTTTTGTGATTTACGGTGCGATCAAGGCGACTATCGGGCTGCGTCTCGATCAGGAAGAGGAATTCCGGGGTGCCGATCTCAGTATTCACAACATCGCGGCGAGCCCTGAATACGACCGCTAGTAAATCAGGCGCAGATTGACTGAGGAATACGGAAGTTAGGCGACATGAGCTTGCGAGACACGCGGTGAATACATCCCTGTACGCTCGACGACCGCATCCCTGCGGCCGACGGTCCCGCAAGCTCATGTCGCCTATCTTCGGCACGCCTTAGTGAAATCTGTGTCCTTATTACCTTATCGGAGCAGATAACAACATGGGGTACAGACTTTCCAGAATCTACACCCGAACCGGTGATAAGGGTACGACCGGTCTGGGTGATGGCACACGCGTCGATAAAGACAGCCTGCGCGTGGAGGCATACGGTACTGTTGATGAACTGAACAGTCTCATTGGCCTGCTGGTGTCCTATCAGGTACCGGAGGTCATCGCCACACAACTCACCGATATCGAACATGATCTGTTCGATATCGGTGGTGAGCTATCCATCCCCGGTCACAGTGTGGTCGCAGACAAACAGGTGGAAAGGCTGGAACATTTTCTGGACCGCTTGAATGCGGAGCTCGAACCGCTGGAGGAATTTATACTGCCGGGAGGAACGGCGGCCGCAGCCGTTTGCCACCTGGCGCGCACCGTATGCCGCCGGGCGGAACGCAGACTTGTCACTCTCGCGCGGGAGGAAACAGTCAATACGGCCAGCTTGCGTTATCTGAATCGGCTATCCGACCTGCTGTTCGTGTTGGCGCGCAGCCTGAATAGCGCCGAGGGTGTTAAGGATGTGCTGTGGAAACGGGGGCGTAGCAGCTGATGTGCTAGGGCCTGTTTACATAGTGTTAACAGGCCCTAGTTGAGCGGCAATTGATGTCGTTTAATCTGCATCAGGGATTCTGTTTTCTCGCAGCGCGCACCTGCTGCAGTTGATCACACAGACGCTGCGCGCCTTCCAGTACCCGCGGCGTGTGGCGTTGAATCAGGTCAGGCGGGATAAAATACAGGTGCTTGTGTTTCGCCGCGTACAGCTGCGACCAGTCAAGCCACTGATCCAGCCACGGTGGACGTTGATGCGAGATGCCGCTGGCAATAATTACCTCCGGATCGGCCATCAGCACCGCTTCGCGATCAACCGCCGCGGCAAGCTCTGTAAGGTCTGCGAAAATGTTTTGCCCTCCACATACGCGGATAAGCTGACTGATTAAATGTTTACCGCCGACGGTCATCAGGGGTTGATGCCAGATTTCATAGAATACGCGGACCGGTGCCGCATGCGAATACAGCTCAACCAGGCGTCGGGTTTCCGCCCGGAATTGTTCTGCTGCAGCCAGGGCCGGCTTATCGCTTCCAGCCAGGTGCCCCAGGCGTTCGAGACTGGTTGCAATATCCTCAAGCCGGCGCGGCTCGCTGTAGAATACCGGTATGCCAAATCGAATCAGCTGCGCGATCTGCGGGGTAGGGTTGCCGCTTTTCCAGGCGACCACCAGATCCGGTTGTAGCGTGACAATCGACTCCACGTCGAGGTTTTGGGCGTCCCCGACTTGCGGATGCTGCGCAGCTTCGGGAGGATAATCGCTATAGCTCACCACGCCTACCACGGCCTCTCCGGCACCTGCGGCAAATAAAAGTTCGGTGGCGTGCGGGGCCAGGCTGACAATACGTTGGGCGGGTTTATCCAGGCTTACTTTTTTGCCGATATCATCGCTTACCTGCAACGCGTTGACCGCGAGTGGCCAACTCAACAGGCAATAGTTTGTAATAGCCCGGACTATTGCCGGGATGTGTAACGCAACAGCCGCTAATTTTGGGCCCATAGACGCCGTCCACGAATTAATCAGAGGTGTCTCAACCATTGACGCATTGTAGCGTAGCGGGTCCGCAGTATGCAGGTTCAAGTCGGTTGACTCACCCTCCCTGGCCGATTGGCGGTTTGCTGATGATGGTCTTGCTGAGTGGTTACGAAACAGTACACTAGCGAGTCCTTGTCGGTGCTGGTATGCGGTGCCGGTTTTGATGTATTGTTGGCTGAGAATACATGGCTTTATTTGCTTTGGAATCTTCCACGATGCCTGAAGAAGCAACGACAGTCGGAGCTGCAGCCACACTTGTTGGATGTGCCTTGCGGGATTACGGCGTTGATATCGAAACGATTTATCATGACGCCGGCCTCGATCCGGAAGCTGTCGCCTCAGCTGGCACGCGTTATCCCTTTGCCAAAATGCAGATCATGTGGCGGCTTGCCGTGGAAAGAAGCGGGGATCCGTGTTTTGGATTGTCTGTTGCTGAGCATATGCAGCCCCAGGCCTTACATGGTCTCGGATTTGTCTGGTTATCCAGCGACACCCTGTTTGATGCATTGAGCCGCCTGGTCAAGTATCAACGTTTGATCTCTACCGTTGCCGATATCTCGCTGGAGGAAACCGACGATTCGGTTAAACTGCTGGTCAATATGCTTCAGCCGTCCGGTCAAATTGAACCGGCATCTATTGACGCTGCAGTGGGTGTGTTCTTGTGTATGTGCCGGATGGCTGTGTGTGGACGATTTAACCCGGAACGGGTGTCTTTAAGGCGTCCGCGGCCGTCCTGTTCAGAGCGTTTTGAATCACTTTTCCAGGCCCCCGTTGAGTTCGGCGCGGAGAACAATATTCTTTATTTCGATCCTCAGTCGATACACAAACCGTTGCCGGGTGCAGATCCGGAGTTGCTGCGTGCCAATGATCAGGTGGTGGTTGATTATCTGGCTCGTTTTGATCGCGAAAGTTTGTCGATGCAGGTGCGTTCACTGTTAATCGAGCTGTTACCGGATGGTCAGCCGACTCAGAACGGTATCGCCAGCTCCTTGAACCTGAGCGTCAGAAACCTGCAGAGAAAACTGCACTCGGAAGGAATCAGTTTCAAGCACCTGCTCGATGAGACGCGCAAGGAACTGGCGACACAGTATATTCGCGATAGCAATCGACGTATCGGTGAGATTACCTACCTGCTGGGCTTCTCCGAGCCAAGTAATTTCACCCGCGCCTTCCGTCGCTGGACGGGCCTTTCACCCAACGAATATCGGCAAAAGCACTAGGACCTGTTAACACTAGGCTACGCCACCTCCTCGCGTGCAATGGTCAAACTGTTGGGGGCAACGATACCCAGGCGCGCCTGATTGCCGTTGACCCGGGTCAAGGTCAGCTGAATGGGCCCATCCTTGAACAGCTCTGAGACTGGTGTGTCCGGATCCAGTTCATTGGACGGAAATATGAAAATGGATTCACCAGTACGGCGGGTCAGTACCAGCATGATTACCTCCTGAATCGGTTTAACGTCCAAATACAGGGTGGCGATCGGCCAGCGACGCCACCTCAGCAGGCAAGATAGAGATAAACGTGAAATTCGGTTAATCCGCGCGCGCCAACCTTTTGGCCGGCGGCACAGGGTTTTGCGCGGTGAAAACCCCGTTCTTGTGGTGGTTAAACCAGGTTTTTTGCAATGTAGGCAATAATATCCCGCGACGAAACAATGCCGTTGGGCCGACCGGCATCGTCGACGAGTGGCAGGTAGCGAAGATCGCTGACGATCATGCGTTGAATCGCATAACCGAGGGGATGATCGGGTTTACTGGTCTCCGGATCCCCGGACATGAAATCTTCCACCATACACTCCTGCAGTCGCGGCGCTTCAAGTGCAACTTTTTGCAACAGGTCCCGTTCTGTCAGGATGCCCGCCAGCGCGCCCTTTTCAGCGATGACTAACAGGCAGCCAATATGGTGATTGCGCATCAACTCGAGGGCGTCCGCCAGTGATGTGTGCGTTTCGACGGTCAAAGGTCGTATCGGCAGCAGGCAGGCGACCGGGTCTTCCATCAGGCTGCGTTCCACCGCACTGTTGGCCTGTGGCACATCGTCCCGGGTCAGGCTGCTGAGGCATTGCTCGCACTGGTCAGCACCGGGTAGATTCTCATAGCCGCAATTAGGGCATTGCATCGTTTCTCTCCGTGGCGGCGTTCAGCTTACCACCCAGGTCTCGCCCTGGCGGAACAGGGCATCCAGGTCAGGCGGCCGCTGCGCCTGTGCAGCCTGTACCTGCTGCATGAGCAGTTTGCTGTAAACGGGCTTGTGGATAGCACGGAACACACCGACTGGTGTGGGGAAATGCGGTGGACCCATGCGCGAGAGGAAATAGGCGAGGGTTGGTTCGGTGGCGCGTTCATCGTGGACCAGCAGTTGATCCTCGCCCACCGCTGCAACCTCGACCACCTCCGGCGTAAAGCCGTTCAGGCGTATCCCTTTCTCTTCCTTTTTGCCGAATCGCATGGGTTTGCCGTGTTCGAGATAGAGCACATTCTCCAGCCGCTTGTCCGCATCGCTCAGATGTGCCCAGGCGCCATCGTTGAAGATGATGCAGTTCTGCGCGATTTCCACCAGCGCTGCACCGCGGTGTTCAGCCGCGCGTTTCAATACCCCGGACATATGTTTCTGGAATACGTCCACGGTTCGTGCAATGAAGCTGGCCTCGGAGCCGATCGCCACACCGATGGGGTTGACCGGATTTTCAATGGAACCGTCCGGACTGGACTGGGTTTTCGTCCCGAGTGGCGAGGTCGGGGAAACCTGGCCTTTGGTCAAGCCGTAAATCTGGTTATTGAACAGCAGAATATTGATATCGATATTGCGCCGCAGGGCGTGGCTGAAGTGATTGCCACCGATAGCCAGACCGTCGCCATCGCCGGTTATCACCCAGACCTGGAGTTCAGGCCGTGCGCACTTGAGTCCCATGGCCAGTGTCGGTGCCCGCCCGTGGATGGCGTGGATCCCGTAGGTGTTCACATAGTAGGGAAAGCGGCTGGAGCAGCCGATGCCAGAGATCATAACGATATTCTCGCGCGGTACCCCCAGTTCCGGCAGCATCTTCTGCATCTGCGCAAGAATGGCGTTGTTGCCGCAGCCCGGGCACCAGCGTACATCCTGGTCCGAGACAAAATCCTTGCGGGTCAGCCTGATTTCCTCGGGGACAGTGTTCATAACAGCAGTTCCTCGATTCGGGTTTCGATTTCAGCGATGGTGAATGGTCGCCCCTGCAGCTTGGGGAATGATACCGCGTCCACCAGGTAGCGGGCGCGAATCAGCAGGGCCAGCTGCCCGTCGTTCAGTTCGGGAATCAGCACCCTGTCGTAACGGCTGAGGATTTCGCCCAGCCCGGACGGGAAGGGATTCAGGTGGCGTAAGTGGACATGGGCCACGCCAAGACCCTTGTTGCGGGCCCGCTGTACCGCGGCGGCTGCGGCACCGTAGCTGCCGCCCCAGCCGAGTACCAGCAAGGCCGCCTGTTCGGGACCATTGACCTCGATTGCCGGTAAGAAAGTGGCGATGCGCTCCACCTTGTCAGCGCGTAAACGGCACATTGCTTCATGGTCTTGCGGTGCGTGGCTGACGCTGCCGCTGCCCGGGTGTTTTTCCAGCCCGCCCATGCGGTACTCCATGCCAGGTGTTCCCGGCAGTACCCAGGGACGCGCGAGGGTCGAAGCGTCACGCGAGTACGGCTGACAGCACCCGGCTTCAACGGGATGCTGAACCTCAATGGGTGCGAGGTCATGCAGCGACGGAATGCGCCACGGTTCGCTGCTGTTTGCCAGGTAGCCCTCACTGAGAACGATTACCGGTGTGGTGTGTCGAACGGCAATGCGAAACGCTTCGATGGCAACGGCAAAACAGTCGGCTGGACTGCTGGGTGCCAGCACCGGTATCGGGCTTTCGCCATTGCGGCCAAACAGTGCCTGCAACAGGTCGGCCTGCTCGGTCTTGGTGGGTAAACCCGTGGAAGGCCCGCCACGCTGAACATTCAGAATGACCAGCGGTAGTTCCAGCATAACCGCCAGATTGATCGCCTCACTCTTGAGACAGACACCGGGACCACTGGTGCCGGTAACGGCAAGAGCACCGCCGTAGGCCGCGCCGATGGTCGAACCCATGGCCGCGATCTCGTCTTCGGCCTGTATGCTGCGAACGTCCAGATGTTTCCAGCGTGACAGGTGGTGCAGGATCTCGGAGGCCGGCGTGATCGGGTAGCTGCTGTACACCAGCGCCTTCTGCGCCAGCCGTGCCGCGCTCACCAGACCCAGAGCCATGGCTTCGTTACCGTTGATCATGCGGTAGGTGCCCGCCTCCACAGCGGCCCGGGGAATGCTCCATTGCACGGCAAACGCTTCGCTCGTCTCGCCGTAGTGATAGCCGGCCTGCAAGGCGCGCCGGTTGGCTTCCGCCACCGGTGGGTGGCCGGCGAACTTGCTGTCGATCCATTTCAGGCTTTGTTCGAGGGGGCGTGCAAAGAGCCAGTACACCAGGCCCAGGGCGAAGAAATTCTTGCAGCGCCGCTTTGCCGCGTGTTTAAGGTCCACCGCCTCCAGCGCCTTGAGCGTCAGTGAAGAAATTGGTGCCGGGTGCAAACGATAGGTGGAGCCTAGTTGCGGGTCATTCAGGGGATTGCTTGCATAGTCGGCCTTGGCCAGATTGCGCGCGCTGAACGCATCCTGGTCGCTGATAATTACCCCGCCGGGTTTGAGCCGCGGCAGGTTCACCTTGAGGGAGGCCGGATTCATCGCCACCAGCACGTCCGGGTTGTCGCCGGGGGTATGGATCTCGTGACCGGCAAAGTGGACCTGGAATGCCGATACACCGGCCAGCGAGCCGGCGGGGGCGCGAATCTCCGAGGGGTAATCGGGCAGCGTACTGACGTCGTTGCCATACACCGCGGAGGTGGTGCTCAGCTGGGTGCCGCTCAGTTGCATGCCGTCGCCCGAATCGCCGCAGAACAGCACGGTGACCTGTTGCAGTTCGTCGCGGGTTTTGGCGCTGGTGCTCATCGACTGCCATCCGGTCCGCCGGACACCGGCTGCAATCTGCGTGACGGTCGTCGCACGGCATCAGCCTCCTTCCGGCGCGCGGGCATGCTGTTCGGGGTCCGGGGGCAGGTTCAGCACATGGTCTGCGAAAAGGTTGGCCATGAACTGGGCAATGTCCTTGTGGCGCACACAGGCAACCGCGCGTCCCCGACTGTCCAGTACCGGCACCTGTCGAAAACCGCCCTCGTGCATACGTATAACTACCTGCCAGACTGGATCATTTTCAGCAACGGTGACCGGATCGTGGGTCATGAAGCCGGAAACCGCTCGGGACAGCGCCGCGCTATCACCGACCACCGACAGAAACACATCGCGTTCGGTAAAAATACCGGTCAGACGATCCTGTGCCGTGATCAGCGCATAGCCCAGGCCCTGCTCGCGCATGGCGCGAATGGTATCCCCGACGCTGGTTGATTCGTCCAGCAGCAGGGGGGGTTGCAGTTCCAGGGTCAGTACTTCGACCTGTCGCAGGCTGAGTTCAATCTTCATGCTGTGTCCCCTGACTCGAGGTACCACAGTGTACGCTTTAGGCGTGACGCCCGTCACTCCCCGGTCAACGCAATACCCTGGCCGGTTTTTCTTTTACAACAGCGCGTGGCACAAGCCGTTCGTCGTGCCGGTTTGAGCCTATGCCGGAAGTGCGAATCCGGAAGGGCAGAGCAATTTATTAACACTTAGATATCAGGAAGTTTGATCTCGATCAATGACACTGCATATTTATCGTTTAGTATAGGCTCATAAATATTGCAATGTTCGTCTACTGGGCTAAATTCTTTACTAGAGGTGGAATATTATTTCGGGTTCAGCGGTTCACAAACGATTAGTCTGCCGCAATACCTGAAGAGCATTGGGTTTGACCGTTCGAGTATAGAGGAGGTTGCGAGATGAGTGATCTAATGGTCGATGTCACTCTTCACTTAGATGAAGAGACAACCCATGGTCAACGCGAAGAATTCCGTGATACTTTGTTGGCGCTGGATGGTGTTATGGCCGCGGCGTGCCATGATGAGAAACCACACCTGATGTTGATTGAGTACGACCCGGAGATCGTTAATTCGATAGAGTTCGTCAATGCAGCTAAAAAGATCGGATTCCATGCCGAGCTGATCGGCTTCTGAGTCTTTGCGAAAAAAAGATGCGTAAGTCGCACGTTATTGGGTGTTCCTGACGGGATACCGTCGGACTGCGGCAATGATAGATCAAGGTGGCGGTGGTCACACGTGATACAAAACACGTGACATGCTTTCTCACAGGGGGCAATGGCGAATCCCAAAAGGGGGCAAGTACCCTTGTGAAGAATACCTCCGCTAGCAGCTGATTACCGAAGTGATTGGAGGTGAATCTAATGGACTCGACAGCTAACAGTAACGGCACCTTTTTCACTCATCCCTGGTGGGCAATGGGCCAGTCTGTGGAAGGGCAGTGTGGAGCCTGTATCAATGAAACCGCCACAAGAGCCAGAGCCGGTCTTCTGAATGTACTATCCGGAACCACAATCTTTATCTTGTTGGCGGCTCCGGAACTTGACCCTATTCGATATGTGGCCCCATTTGTTATTTTCGATATGGTGGCAGGCGCTACATTCGGTTTAACGCCCTTCAGTCCTGCCGGCATTTTCGGTACTGTTATTACCAGGAATATTCGGCCCGTCTGGAAACCGATCAAACCCAAAAGGTTTGCCTGGACATTAGGGGCAACACTAGGGGTCTGTTGTCTCACCTTCTGGGTGCTCGGGTGGCAATCGTGGATCATCGCTGTACTCAGCATCTGCTTCCTGCTGACCTGGCTTGAAGCGGTGCTCGGATTCTGTGTCGGTTGCTGGATGTATTCTCTATTGGTTAAGTGCGAGGTGTGCCAGATGCACTGAGTGCTTAACACGACACCGTCGAAACTGGTAGCGGTCAGAAACTTCGCGCTGAATTAACCGGCCCGGTTTGGTCATGAACCGGTTAGGTTGATTTACCTGTTTGGCAGCGTGGTTTCTGAGCAATGAGAGTGTTAACCATGTCCACCAAAGAAGATATCAATCAGGTTTTACTTCCGGAAATGACCCCTGAAGGGTTGAACGAATGGTTCGATAAGAGATTCACGCAGAGCATGGTCGATCATGAGGCCGGTAAAACTCCCAAGCTCTCGATCATGGTAACAAAGGGTACGCTCGACTGGGCGTATCCCTCGTTTATCCTTGGCTCAACGGCCGCGGCAATGGGGTGGGATACTACGCTGTTTTTCACCTTTTACGGGCTCGCATTGCTGAAAAGCGATTTCAAGCCGCATATCACCCCGTTGGGCAATCCCGCCATGCCGATGAAAATGCCCTTCGGTCCAGGCTGGTTTCAGGATATCGAATGGAACATACCCAACCTGGTCATGGCCGGTGTTCCCGGTTTTGAATCGCTGGCGACATCATTAATGAAACAGACACTCAGCAATAAAGGCGTGGCCGATATTATCGAACTTCGCACCCTGTGTATCGAAGCCGAGGCCAAGTTGCTGGCCTGCCAGATGACCGTGGATCTGTTTGGCTGGAAGAAAGAGGATTTTATCCCGGAGGTTGCGGAATGGGCAGGCGCGGCAACCTATCTTGCTTCCGCACAGGATGCAGACGTTACCCTGTTTATCTAGATAATCGGGCCACTCACTAAGCGTGACATTTCCAGGTTCTTGTTCAATTACCAAGGGCTGCAACGCGGTTATGGGGCATTTGTGGAGCTTCCTTCGGGCGAGGCGCTAAGCGGCCATGCGACGTTGCTTGCTGCTGATAATGCTCTCCTCCTAGTCGCTGGATTTTTTATGCTGCCTTACAGGCATCCATTTCTCGATTGGTAGACCTTCCAGCAGTTCCTCCTTAACAATTTTTATATCGTCTGGTGCGTCGGTACCTATACGCACCTGGTTAGGTTTTACGCTCAGAACTGCGACTTTGATGGTTTCACCTGTAGGTAATTCGATAATGATGGCTTCGTTAGGACGGCGGGTAAGTATCAACATGGTATTTCCCCATCTTCTGTAGTACGGCCACATTAACAACGCGCCAGCAGGATTTCTGTTACCCAAGTCGGATAATTAGATAGGGATTTTATTACGCGAGTATTTTTGTGCGGTAACTATTGCCGCTCCGGCACCCTAAATCCAACCCAAAAAATGGCTTTGGCCGATCAGGATCGAACTCGCGACCTTCGCATTGCGAATAAATATCAAGCAATAATCCACACAAGTTACAAACATAAATACAATAAGTTAGAGAATTGTTGCCCTTTTTAGCCATTATTTAGCGACAAGTGCGCCATGGAATATGCTTGATATTCCCGTATCAGCACCTGCATCAGACCAGGCTTTGAGTGCCAGAGCTAGGGCATGCCTGGACTATCCGTTCAAGTTCGTGAACCACATTGTTGCTTTGCATCGTCGTTCCTCAAATTACATCAGGGCGGACGCAACATTAGTCCGATGCGCAATGACTGGCAGCGGATGTATGCTGCGCCGAGATTTTGGAGGGCCATTGCGTCGGCGAGATCGACGATAAAGTCCACAGCGCCATTGCGGGCGAAGTTCAGGAGCTGGCTATATCTCATTTCCCGCGGCAACTTCCAAAAGTTTGGCTAGCTCTCTCGCGTCAGATTTGCTCAGCGAAAAAGGCTGCATGCTGTAACTCAGGCGTGCTTTGTGCACTAGCTCGATTCCGACGATATCTTCACCAGTATTCGAATGGCGCATTTTGTGGACGCGAATAGACGATGTGACGCCGAATCGCCTAAGACCGTCGACCTTGCCGATTTCCGCTTCCTTTATAGCCCCGAACAGAGCGTTTTTAAACCCTCCGTTTTTGTATATTTGATAAACAATATACGCTGCCACACCGGCAAATACGACAAAGCCCCAGTATTGCTCCATAACTTCAATCCTTTCGTCGATGACACATAAAAGGTACCAGCGGGTCCTTTGGAGGACCCAACATACCCTGTTTGTCGGCTCGGTAACGCGTCACCTTGAACTCGTTGAATGTTAATGTGGATTTGAATGTAATCGGTGCGTAGCCTGATCCACTCCCTGAAGTTTTCCAGATTCCGTTTTTTGTCGCAGACAGGCATTGACAAGCCACCGGGAGGGATTTATTTTTCCCAACCAGAAGCCTTGCTGCATATCGGATGTTCAAGGAGCAGAGCAGTTCAGTGACAACGCCGCTGGCCGGAAAGGAAGGGGGTAGGGATATTAGCAAACGACCGGGTTATTTTTATTGTCAGTCAGGAGTGATTCCATTTCGCAAACGCAAGGGTAAGCTGGAACTTCTCATGGTAACCTCAACCAAGAAGAAGCGCTGGGTTATCCCCAAAGGGGTCAAGGAGCCGCATCTGTCTCCTAAGAAATCGGCAATCAAGGAAGCATGGGAGGAGGCAGGTATCCTGGGAAAGGTGTCCAAGACTTCCATCGGAGCCTACCGCTACCGCAAGTGGGGCGGAATCTGTACCGTCAAGGTGTTTGTCATGGAGGTCAACAAGGTCGTTAGAAAATGGGAAGAGAGTTTCCGGGACCGGGAGTGGTTTTCCCACCGCGAGGCACTGCGTCGCATCAAGGGCAAGGATCTGCAGCAGATCGTGCGTCAACTTCCCGATTTCGTATAAACTCCAGGACCCTATGCAGCTAATTCGCAGAGCGAACGGCTTGCACCATCGACTAGCCGCTATAATGCAATTCGAGTGCGGAATCCCCAGACGGTAATCCTGTCTTCGTCCGGGTTGCGCACAGGGTCGAAGATGACCGCGAGAGGATGACCGCGAGAGTAATGGCAACTTTGACAACATGATTGACCTTCCACATACCAGTATGAGGTCTGGTGCTAAACGTGTTCTTGTGAATATAGCAAATGAGCCATACACCGGGTGGCGCAGACAGATCTCGACTTGTGGATTGTTGGCTGGTTTTTCGACTGCCTGTGCAGGTATCCGAATGGCTTTGCCATTGAAAAAACCTGCCCTGAACCGTCTGGAGTGCAACCGGCGACTGTCGGGAAAACTGCTGCGCCGGTAAGTTATTGTGTTTTTAATTGCTTATTGGTCGGGGCGAGAGGATTTGAACCTCCGACCCCTTCGTCCCGAACGAAGTGCGCTACCAGGCTGCGCTACGCCCCGATTTAGTAACTGCGGCTTACCGAAAACTCGGCTAATCCGTATAGTGCCTCTTTGTAAGGACTGGCGGGTAGTTCGGCCAGTGCTTCTATGGCTGTATCCGCCTCTCGCTGCGCGGCTTGCGCAGTGTACGCGATGGCATTGGTTGATTCAATCGCTTCCAGAACCGGTTGAATATGCGAGCGGCCACCGTTTTCGATGGCCTGGCGAATGGCCTTCACTTGCTCCGGTGTGCCGTTGCGCATGGCATAAATGAGAGGCAGTGTGGGCTTGCCTTCGGCCAGATCGTCGCCGATATTCTTGCCGATGTTTTCACCCGATGAACCGTAATCCAGCGCATCGTCGATGAGCTGGAAGGCGGTGCCCAGGTGCATGCCATAACGAGCCATCGCCTGTTCGATCGCCTGCGGCTGATCGCCAAGCACGGCGCCCAGCTGTGCGGAGGCTTCAAACAGTTTGGCGGTTTTATAACGGATGACGTCTCGATAAAGGTCTTCCGTGGTATCCGGGTCGTGGCAATTGAGCAACTGCAGGACTTCGCCTTCGGCGATGACGTTGGTGGTGGTGGAGAGGATTTCCATGACGCGCATGCTGCCAACGCTGACCATCATTTCAAACGAGCGCGAGTAGAGGAAGTCGCCGACCAGTACGGCTGCTTCATTGCCCCATATGGCATTGGCCGTTTCGTTACCCCGGCGCAGGTCGGAAGCGTCGACCACGTCATCGTGCAGCAGCGTTGCGGTGTGGATGAATTCAATGACGGCGGCCAGTTCAATGTGATGTTCGCCCTGGTAACCGCAGGCGCGGGACGCCAGCAGTACCAGCAGCGGCCGCAGGCGTTTGCCGCCACTGTTTATAATATAGCGGCCCAGTTCGTTGATCAGCGCGATATCTGAACTCAGGCGCGCAAGAATAAGCTGATTTACCGCTTTGGAATCCGCCTGCGCCAGTGCCCTAATATCGTTGATATTCAGGCTGACTCTATGATTTTTAAGAACTTCCTGCATAGGTCGATCTGTATGTCTAAGTAAAATTGCTCGCCGCTGTATTTATTGCTTAGTCTAACTGCGAACAGCGCATGGTACCAGAAACCCGGTGGTTTGACCCAAACCCGGAGAATCTATAGAATTGCGCGTCTTTCGGGTGCTGTAAGTTGGAGAAACGGCCATGTACGCAGTTATCGTGACTGGCGGAAAACAATATCGCGTATGCCAGGGTGACAAGCTTCGTGTTGAGAAGCTGGACGTCACTGAAGGCGAAAGTGTGGATCTGGACCAGGTGTTGATGGTGGTTGATGGTGACGATGTCAAAATCGGCACGCCGGTCCTGGACGGTGGCAGGGTCACCGCTGAAGTGAAAACACACGGTCGTGGCGACAAAGTGGATATCGTCAAATTCCGTCGACGTAAGCAACATATGAAACGCCAGGGTCACCGTCAGGCGTATACAGAATTGGAAATCACGGGCATCTCTGCCTGAGCGTGAGGTAAGCAGCAATGGCACACAAGAAAGCCGGTGGTAGTACCAGGAACGGGCGCGACTCGGAATCCAAACGCCTGGGTGTTAAGCGTTATGGCGGACAGGAAGTTCTGGCGGGCAGTATTATCGTACGCCAGCGAGGTACGCATTTTCACCCTGGTGTCAACGTGGGCTGCGGTAAGGACCACACCCTGTTCGCCAAGGCAGACGGTATCGTGAAGTTCGTGATACGCGGTCCAAAGAGCCGCAAATTCGTGGACGTGCTTTCGTCCTGACCGGTTTCCGGTCTCGATTAAAAGCCCCGTCCGGTACGGGGCTTTTTTGTGTTTCCTCGTACTCCTTCAACCTGATATTGACGGGTTCAGCAAGGCGCTTGCCCGCCGGGGTAGCCATTCTACCTCAAGGGCAAGCAACACCGCAGATGGCCGCTTCTCGCCTTGCCCGAAGGGAGCCACACAGCAACGCCATTGCAGCGTTGCGGCTCTTGGCAAGGGTTCCTGCCATTGCCGGCGAGTCGCGCCTCGCCTAGAGCGCCTACTGTTGGTGCACTGACGTTGCTGTGTGACTCTGAATCCGTCAATATCAGGTTGAAGGAGTACTGGTTAACTTTATGTGCGTGTAACGCAACCTGATCATGAAATTCGTTGACGAAGCCACAATTGATGTCAAAGCCGGTGACGGTGGCAACGGCTGTGTCAGTTTTCGCCGCGAGAAATTCATCCCGCTGGGTGGCCCGGACGGCGGCGACGGCGGCGATGGTGGCAGTGTTGTGATGATCGCTGATGCCACGCTGAACACCCTGGCGGATTTCCGTTATGAGCGCCATTTCACCGCGCAGCGTGGTGAGAACGGGCGTGGCCGCAATTGTTCGGGCAGGAAAGGCGACAGCCTCGAAATTCGGGTACCGGTCGGTACGCTGGTATACGACGAAGATACCGATGAGTTGATGTCTGATCTGCTTGAGGATGGACAGCGACTGGTTGTTGCCCGTGGCGGTTTCCACGGGCTCGGCAATACGCGTTATAAGAGCTCCACCAATCGTGCACCGCGTCAGTCGAAACCGGGAACGGCGGGTGAGCAACGTTGTTTGCGCCTGGAGTTGAAGTTGCTGGCCGATGTGGGGTTGCTCGGCAAACCCAATGCGGGCAAGTCCACTCTGATCCGGGCAATTTCTTCTGCCAGACCCAAAGTTGCCGATTACCCCTTTACCACCCTGTACCCGAACCTGGGTGTGGTTCGGGTGGAGCCGCACAGAAGTTTCGTGGTGGCCGATATACCCGGCCTGATTGAGGGCGCCGCCGAAGGCGCCGGCCTGGGTGTGCAGTTTCTCAAGCATCTGTCGCGTACAGGTTTGCTGTTGCACCTGGTCGACGTGGCGCCGGTGGATGGCAGTGATCCGGTGCAGGATGTTCAGGCTATTGTGGGTGAGTTGAAAAAGTTCAGTGCAGAACTGGGTGGGCGAGAACGCTGGCTGGTATTGAATAAAACCGATCTGTTGCCGGAACACGAG
>Ga0070727_10001755_pt1 | contig 22126 bp, 18 predicted proteins | sample tdAd472_FD_66722 | JGI IMG/M metagenome (GOLD analysis project Ga0070727, IMG submission 66722) | Marine sediment microbial communities from the Atlantic coast under amendment with organic carbon and nitrate - tdAd47.2 | ecosystem: Environmental > Aquatic > Marine > Coastal > Sediment | place...
GACGGGGATACTCGACGAATTCCTGGAGCACGGCCACGCCATCCGCGAGGAACGCGCGCAGGCCCGGGCGGAAGCGCGCGAGCCGGACTTCCTACCCCTGGTGGAGTCCTGGGGCGGCGTCACGCAGTTTTATCGCAAACGTCTGAGCGACTCGCCCGCCTACCGGCAGAACCACGAGGAAGTGCAGAAGGCGTTGGAGGAAGGTATCCGCTATGCGCCCTGCATGAATCCGGTGGAGGCGGTCGCCGACGATCAGGGACATCTGCGCGCCGTCATGTTCGAGCGCCAGGTAAACGAGGACGGCCGCTGGCGCGCCGATGGCGCGCCCGTGGAGGTGCCCATGCGCAGCCTCATGGTGGCGGCGGGAACCTCGCCGAACATCATCTACGAGACCGAGCACGAAGGGACATTCGCCCTGGACGGCAAGTTCTTCCGCCGCTTCGAGCCCCACTGGGACGGCCAGGATGACCAGGGCGGCCCGACCCTCGAAGCCGCCGACGACGGCACGACGCCCAAGGTCGCGGTGCCCGCGCCGTTCACCTCCTACGAGCAGGACGGCCGGTACGTCAGCTTCTTCGGCGACAACCACCCCGTCTACGCGGGCAACGTGGTCAAGGCAATGGCGAGCGCGAAGGACGGCTACCCCTATATCGTGCGCCTGTTCGAAAGAGAGCTCGCGGCCCGGGACGCGGCGGATCAGGGAGAGCGGGACGCGGAGCTCGAATCGCTCATCGCGACGCTGGACGACCAGCTGACGGCGACGGTGGAGCAGGTGCACCGGCTCACGCCGACCATCGTCGAGGTCGTCGCCCGCGCGCCCATGGCGGCGTACAAATTCCATCCGGGACAGTTCTATCGCATCCAGAATCTCGAGAGCGGCGCCCCGGTGGTGCAGGATACGTCCCTCGCGGCCGAGGCCCTGGCGCTCACCGGCGCGTGGGTGGATCGGGAGAAGGGACTCATCTCGCTGATCACGCTGGAGATGGGCACGTCGTCGAAGCTGTGCGCGCTGTGGGAGCCGGGACAGGAGATCGTCGTGATGGGTCCCACGGGTACGCCGACGGAGATCCCCCGCAACGAGACCGTGCTGCTGGCCGGTGGGGGACTCGGCAACGCCGTGCTCTTCTCCATCGGCAAGGCCATGCGCGAGGCTGGCAATCGGGTCATCTATTTCGCGGGCTACAAGACCATCGAAGGTGTGTTCAAGGTCGAGGAGATCGAGGCGGCGTCGGACATCGTCGTCTGGGCCGTGGATCCGCTCCCCGGCGCGGAGGCGATTCCCACCACCCGTCCCCAGGACAAGACCTTCGTCGGCAACATCGTCGAGGCCATGCTCGCCTACGCCACCGGAGAGCTGGGCGACATGCCCATCTCGCTCTCCGATGCCGATCGCATCATCGCCATCGGATCCGACGGCATGATGGCGGCGGTCAAGGCGGCAAGATACGGCGTGCTGGAACCCCATCTCAAGGAGAAGCACATCGCCATCGGTTCAATCAACTCGTCCATGCAGTGCATGATGAAGGGCGTCTGCGCTCAGTGCCTCTGCCGTCACGAGGATCCGGAGACCGGAGAGGAGAGCTTCGTCTATTCCTGCTACAACCAGGATCAGATTCTCGACGAGGTGGATTTCTCGAACCTGCGCCAACGACTGCGGCAGAACTCGGTGCAGGAAAAGCTGTCCGACCTGTGGTTGGACCACCTGCTGGAAGAACACCGACAACACTTGGAATAAGGGAATCATCGATGAGCACTATCACGCCCCGCACACCGACACCGAGCCTCGAGTTTGAAACCACCGACGGCGACACCTGGCGGCTGTCCGATCAGAGCCCGGAAAACTTCACCATGATCGTGGCGTACCGCGGACTGCACTGTCCGATCTGCAAGAACTATCTGCGCGATCTGGATCGCATGAAGCAAGACTTCGAGAAGCGCGGCATCGATATCGTCGTCGTCAGCAGCGACGACCGCGAGCGCGCCGAGGAGACGAAGCGGGACTGGGAGATCCCGAACCTGACGGTGGGTTATGGTCTGAGCATCGACAAGGCGCGGGAGTGGGGTCTGTTCGTTTCCACCGGCCGCGGCAAGACTTCCGCCGGCATCGAGGAGCCGCCCATCTTCAACGAGCCGGGCCTGTTCCTGGTGCGGCCCGACAAGACGCTCTATGCGTCCAATATCGTCACCATGCCCTTCACCCGCCCGCGCTTCAAAGATGTGCTCGGGGCCCTCGACGTCATCATCGAGAGGGATTATCCGGCTCGCGGCGAGGCCTGAAACCTCGACGTGTTAGGCTACGCTCCGTGGCCATCGACACCGAAGTAAAGCTGCTCGCGCGGCGGCGCACGAAGATCGTAGCGACCCTGGGCCCGGCCTCGGACGGGCCCGAGACCATCGTGCGCCTGATTCGGGCGGGCGTGAACGTGTTCCGCCTCAACATGTCCCACGGGGACCACGCCGGGCACCGGGAGACGTTCCACTGTGTCCGGCGCCTCGCCGAAGAGGAAAATCGCTTCATCGCGATCCTCGCGGATCTCGCCGGCCCGAAGATTCGCGTGGGCCGCTTCGTCGACGGCTCCATCGTGCTCGAGCTCGGCGACAAGGTGACCGTGACCACCCGGGACGTACCGGGCGAGCCGGGGCTCATCCCGTCCCAGTACGAGGCGCTGGCCGACGATCTCAGTCCCGGCGATCACATCCTGCTGGCCGACGGTGTCATGGAGCTCGAGGTCGACGGCATCGAGGGCACGGAGATTCGCTGCACCGTAGTCCAGGGTGGGGTGCTCGAGGACCGCAAGGGCATCAACCTGCCGCGGGTCGACGTCTCCGCCCCCTGCCTCACGGAGAAGGACAAGCGCGATGCGCGCTTCCTGCTCGAGCTCGGCGTCGACTACTTTGGCCTCTCGTTCGTGCGCCGCGCCAGCGACGTTGGCGAGCTCAAATCGGTCATCGACGAAACAGGCGCCGAGGCAGGCATCGTCGCGAAGATCGAGCGCCCGGAGGCGCTCGACGACGCCGACGCCATCGTCGACATCGCCGACGCCATCATGGTGGCGCGGGGCGACCTGGGCGTCGAGTTACCGCCGGAGCAGGTGCCCATCGCCCAACGCCAGCTCGTGGACGCGGCCCGCGCCAGAAACAAGCCGGTCATCGTGGCGACTCAGATGTTGGAGTCGATGATCGAGCACGCGCGCCCGACCCGGGCGGAAGTCTCCGATGTGTCGCACACCGTGCTGAGCGGCGCCGATGCCATCATGCTGTCGGGGGAGACGGCGACCGGTAATCATCCGGTGTTGGCGGTGGAGATGATGAACCGCATCGCCATGCAGGCGGAAGCCTATCTGTGGGAACAGGGCGCCTTCGGCGGCTTCGACGAGCGCGAGCGCATCGAGCCGCCGATCCCCTTCGGCGATGCGGTCGCGCGATCCAGCGCGCAGCTCTCCCGGGATCTCCTGGTGCGCGCCATCCTCGCCATATCCCACAGCGGCATGTCGGCGGCGACCATGTCCTCGGCGCGCCCCGCGGCGCCGGTGGTGTCGCTGTCCAGCAGCGCCACCGCCTGCCGGAGGATGAGCCTCATGTGGGGCGTCGTGCCCCATCAGGTGGAGGATAAGGATCTGGACGACCCCATCGGGATGGCGCGGGAGCGCACCCGGGCTCTCGGGCTCGCCCGGCCCGGCGAGTTCGTGCTCCTGGTGCGGGGCTTTCACGCCGACCCGATAAAGAACACGCCGTCGATCACCCTCCTGCGGATCTAGGCCCGAAAAAAGCTCAATGGCGGTGGGCTGTTCCGCTGTAGGAGCGAGCAAGCTCGCTCCTACAGAATAAATTCAAGGGGGTCAGATCCACTTGATTTTGGGATCAATCAAGTGGATCTGACCCCCTTGATTTTTTTAGTCGACTTCGTGGCGGATGGGCTTCACTGACTCGATGTACTCCGCGATGGCGTCGATGTCGCCGGGCTCGAGGTGAGAGAGTCCGTCGTCGATGACGTCCGCCATGGCGCCGCCGACGTAGTCACCGTCTGGCATGAGCCCTTCGGCCAGAAAGTCCGTGAGCTCCGAGCGGCTCCAGTCCCCGATGCCGGTTTCCTCGTCGGGGGTGATGTTCGGGACGCTGTCACTCTCCGGGCCGTCTTTCGAACCGGCGTAGGCGCGATCGGTTTTCACGTTGCCGAATACCGTGCGTGGAGTATGACACTCGCCGCAATGGGCCATGGCCGTGACCACGTAGGCGCCGCGATTCCACTCCTTCGACTGTCGCGAGTCGCGATGATAGACACCCGGATCGAAGAACAGGAACTTCCAGGCCCGGTTGGCCATGCGCGAGCGCATGTACCAGACGAGATCGTGAGGCGTATTCTCGCGAGCGCGCTTCGGCACCGAACCGAGATACACCCACAGGGCATGCATGTCCTCGCGGCGCATGCGCGTGTACGTCGTGTACGGAAACACCGGGTAGTAGCTACTGCCGTCGGGCGCCACGCCATGGCGGAGAGCGCGGTGAAAGTCCTTCTCTTCCCAGGCGCCGATACCATGCTCGCGATCGAAGGTGATGTTAGGACTGTAGAAGGTGCCGAAGGGTGTCTCCAAAGCGCGGCCGCCGGCGAGAAATTCGCCGCCGTTCTCCTCGTCGGTGTGGCAGGTGACGCATCCCGACGCGCGCAGTACGTAGGCACCGCGCTTCTGCAAATCCTCACTGGCGCCCGCGGTCTCGGCGATCACCGGCGGTGCGAGAAACGCCAGAAAACACAGGGCGAGCAGCGCCCGCCCCATGGAAGTCAGAGCGTTCAGGACTTCTTGGCGCGGTATTTCTTGTGGCAGGCCTTGCAGGCCTCGCCGACCGCGCCCAGCTTGGCGCCCGCGGCCTCGGGGCCGGATTTGGCTGCGGCCAGGAAATCCTCGGCCGCGGTCTGCAGGGCCGTTATCTTCTGATTGAAGTCGTCCGAGTCCTCCCAGATATTGTCCTTCGCCCGGGTCTTGCCGCCCGATGTTTTCTGCTTAAAGGCATTCGGCAGGACTTTCGTCGTATCCCTGAGTCCCGTCACCTGGGTCACGAGATCATCCTTATAGGGCACCTGGCCCTTGATGATGGCGACGGCACCACTGATATGGCCGCTCATGGCCTTCATGGCCGATTGACGGTACTTGATGTACGCCTTGTCATCCGCACTCACCGAAAGAGCGCCTCCTACCGTCAGCGCAACAGCGCTCCCGATCATCACTATCGCCTTGGTGAACGTTCTCATCCCTTACTCCTCAAGTAGCGTTGTTGTCGTCAAAGAGCCGCGTACGGACCGGACTCGGTACGCCCCCCGCATCGCGACCCCAGAAGAGTAGATTGTCGATACCCGCTTCAGTTCCATTCGAGGGCCTGGATCTCGGGAATATTCCCGGCGATGGTCGCGGCCTCGTGGGGCGCCTGGAACAAGGCCACCAGGTGGCCACGGGGATCCACGAGAAAGACCGCCGCCGTGTGATCCACCAGGTATTCGCCGCTGGCGTCCGGCTCGCCGAGGATATAGAGGACACCGAGCTGGCGTACGAGCGCCTTGAGGTCCGGCTCAGCGCCCGTGACCCCCAGGAACTCGGGATTGAAGTGGCCCATGTAGGCAGCGAGATGGTCGAGGGTGTCCCGGGCCGGATCCACCGACACGAATACGACCTGGGGTGATGCGGCGTCCGTGCCCGCCCCGGCCATCAACGCGAGGGCATTCTTCAGCACCGTCAGCGTCACCGGGCACACGTCGGGGCAGTGGGTATAGCCGAAGAAGAGCAGCGTCCATCGACCCTTCAAGCGCTCGAGGGTGAATGGCTGGTGACGATGGTCCTCGAGCGCGATGGCCGTCAGCGCCTTGGATTGCGGCCACAGCAAGCCGTCGATCTCCGGCGCGACGGGACGCGAGGTCATATAGGACGCGATTCCGCCAAGCGTCAGCGCGGCCACCGCCACGACCGCTATCAGGATCTTGTGGCCGCCGAGGCCGCTGCCTCGACTCAATCTTCGTCCGCTGCCGGGTTGAAGTCCGAGGCGAGCTGCTTCTGGATCATCGCCGGAACCGGATCGTAGTGACTGAACTCCATGGAGTACGAGCCGGCGCCGCCGGTGACGGACTTGAGCTCCGACTGATAGCTGTCGAGCTCACTCAACGGCACCTGACCCGTGACGGTCAGCATCCCGCCGCTTCCGGTGGCGGTGCCGCTGATGCGGCCCCGCTTCGAGGAAAGATCGCCCGTGATATCCCCCATCTTCTCCTGGGGTACCGTCACGTGAATGTCCACGACCGGCTCGAGCACGATGGGGTTGGCCTTGTCGATGGCGTCGAGAAATGCCTTCTTGCCGGCGGCGACGAACGCCACCTCTTTCGAATCCACTGCGTGAAATTTTCCGTCGTGCACGGTCACCCGCACATCCTGGAGCGGATACCCCGCGACGGCGCCCGACTCGAGCACCTGCCGCACGCCCTTCTCCACCGCCGGGATGAATTGGTGCGGAATGACGCCGCCGACGATCTTGTCGACGAACTCGAACCCCCCGCCGCGCTCCATGGGCTCCACGCGCAGGTACACCTCGCCGAACTGCCCGGCGCCGCCGGTCTGCTTCTTGTGGCGGTGGTGGCCCTCCGCGGGCTTGCGGATGGTCTCGCGGTAGGCAATCTTCGGTGGGCTGGTCTCGACCTCGACGTTGTAACGCTCGGCCATCTTCTCCAACACCATGCGCAGGTGCAGATCCCCGAGACCCCGGATCACCGTCTCGTTCATGGTCGCGTGGTGTTCGACCACGAAGCAAGGATCCTCTGCGCTCAGCTTGTGGAGCGCATCGGAGAGCTTCTGCTCGTCGCCCCGCGTCTTGGTCTGAATGGCGAGGCCGAACATGGGCGCCGGCAGGGCAAGCGGTACCGGATGAATCTCGTCTTCCTCGTGGGAGTCGTGGAGCACGCAGTCGAAGTAGATCTCGTCCACCTTGGCCACGGCGCAGATGTCCCCGGGGACGCCTGCGTCCACCTCGTTGTGATCCTTACCCTGGATCTTGAACAGGTGGCCGACCTTGAAGGGCTTGCGGCCGTCGCCGACGAAGAGCTGGCTATCCTTGGTGATGGTTCCCTGGTGGATCCGGAATACTCCCATCTTGCCGACGAAGGAATCGATAGTGACTTGAAACACGTGCGCTAGCGCGTGCTTGGAAGGATCGGGCTCGATGGTCACGGGCTCGCCGTTCTCGCCATCGCCACGCATGAAGGGCGGCGGATTGCCTTCCGTGGGATTCGGCATCAGCCGCACGATAATTTCCAGCAGCTCTGCGATGCCCGTGCCGTTCTCGCCGGAAGTAAAGCAGACTGGAACCAAATGCCCTTCCCGCAGCGCCTGCTCGAAGGCATCGTGCAGCTTCTCCGGTGCGAGCTCCTCTCCCTGCTCGAGATAGAGCTCCATCAGCTCTTCGTCCACCTCCACGACCTGATCGATGATGCGGGTATTGGCCTCGGACACCGAAGAGAAATCGGTCTCGGTGTCGGCGGGACTGAAGAAGCAGTCGGCGACAGCCTTGCCGCCTCCGGCGGGCAGATTGATGGGCAAGCACTCGGAACCGAACGCTTCGGTGATCTGAGCCAGCATGCCCTCGAGATCGGTGTCGTCGGAATCGATCTTGTTGATGATGATCATCCGGCATAAGCCCCGTTCGGCGGCCGCCTCCATCATCCGGTGCGTGCTCATCTCGATACCCGAACGCGCATCCACCACCACGGCGACGGTCTCGACCGCCGGCAGCGCGATCAGCGCGCGCCCATGGAAATCCGGGTAGCCGGGTGTGTCCAGGAGATTCACGTGCTTGCCATCGAAGTCGAGGCTCGCGATGGCGGTGCTCAGCGAATGCTGATGCTCCCTCTCCTGTGAATCGAAGTCGCACACGGTGGTTCCCCGCGCGACCTCGCCGAGCGCGGCGACGGCGCCGGTATTGAACAACATGGCCTCGGCAAGCATGGTTTTACCAGTGCCGCCGTGGCCAACCAGGGCCACATTGCGGATGTCCTGCGTGGTGTAGTCGGGCATGGGTACTCCTCCGTTTCCCTGTCTTGTTCTTCTATCGGGCGGGCACCCGTCGGCAGAGCTGGCCAAAATGGCACCCGCGCACGGCTTTCGGGGACAGTATTAAAAATCGCGGTCGTCGACGCAAGACGGGCTCGCTTCCGGGGCGATCCCAGACGGTCCCATGGTCGACCCATCGTCGACAATCGGCCGCTCAGGGCCGGCTCGAGTGGGGGATTCGGGGGTAGGGAGGGCTCAGTCGTCGCCGTGGCGGGCCAGAAGAGACAGGCCTCGGGGGGTCACGTAGCCCTCCGAGCTCACCAGGCCCAGGCGGACCGCTTCGTGGAAGATCTGCTCTTCCCCATCGTTGCGCAGATACACCAGGCCGTCACCGTAGCGGTGCCCCAGAAGCTTGAGGATCCCCTGGTCCACATCGTCGGCCTGCCAATGTCCTTCTCGAATCGCCATTTCCTCACATTCCGTCGTGTTGCGCTTACGGGTTCTGGCGGGAAACTCGTAACTATTTATATGGGGGCGAACCCCGTCGGTCTCAATAAGTTAAATGCTTTCAAAAGGCTTTAGCATTCACGAAAAAACGTGTCAATGAAGAATAGGAAGCTAAGGCGCAATCTGGAGAATTCTTAACCCAGGCGCCGATGCGGTCACACTTATGCGCTCTCAGGGCAGGTGTTCGGCGGCAAGATAGTCGTGGGATTGCATCTCGGCCAGACGGCTGCGCGCGCGGTCGAAACGCACGAGCAGACGCGTCCCCGCGTATAAATCTTCCGGTAGGGCGGCGGCGGAAACGACCAGATTTACATTCCTCTCGTAGAGCTCGTCCACCAGGTGAATGAAGCGCACGACGCGGTCGCGTCGCTCGTCGTCCATGACTGGCACGTTGGACAGCAGCACGGTATGAAATTGGCGGGCGATCTCGATGTAGTCGCCGGCCGATCGCGCCGTCTCGCAGATGGCCGCGAACTCGAACCAGACGATGCCGTCGGCGATGCCTCGGGTCTCGATGTCCCGCCCCGCGATCTCCAGGGCCGCGTCCATGCGGAACTCGTCGGGGGCCAGGGATTCGAAGCACCGGAGCAGGGCCCCTTCGGCGCCGGCGCCGAGGGGCGTGTAGAAGATCTCGCTTCGTTCCAGGACCCGCAGCCGGTAGTCGACGCCGCTGTCGAGCTCAACGACCTCGGTATGGGTCTTGATGAGATCGATGGCAGGAAGGAACTGCTCGCGCTGCAGGCCATCCAGGTAGAGATCGTCGGGGGAAATGTTCGACGTCGCCACCAGGGTAACGCCGCGGGAAAAGAGCGCATCGAGCAGACGGCCGAGCAACATGGCGTCGGTGATGTCCGAGACGTGGAATTCATCGAAGCAGATGACGCGCGCCTCCGCGGCCAGGTCTTCCGCAACCGCCACGAGAGGATCCCGGTGTTCCCCGAGATCCCGCAGCTTCCTGTGCACCATCTGCATGAAGCCGTGGAAGTGCACCCGCATCTTGTCGGAGAAGGGCAGCGCCGCGTGCAGCGCATTGACGATGTGGGTCTTGCCGCGCCCTACCCCGCCCCACAGATAGAGACCCCGCACGGGCTCCGCCCCGGCGCCGCCGAGAAGACCGCGAACGCGCTCGACGAGACCACTTTTCCTCTCCGCGCCCTGGACGAGTTTCTCGTAGAGCCGCTGGGTGTACTCGACGGCTCGACGCTGCGCCGCATCGGGTTGGAGCTCGCCGCGTTCGAGCTCGGCCAGATAACATTCCATGGGCGTCACGGGAACTTGGCTCGGCGCTCGGCGGCAGTTCCGGGGCTGGTTCCGTTCCGCGACCTACGGATGGCCTGCCGCCACCTGCAGGCTGGGCCGCCCACGACGCACCCACTGCCCGGAGTTTTTCTCGATGAGCTCGGGCCAGATCTCTTCCGCGTCCCGGTCGAACACCAGGGATTCCTCCCCGGGAGAGAGGAACCAGTCACCCCGGGACAGTTCCTGATCCAGCTGACCGGGGCCCCACCCGGCGTAGCCCACGTAGGCGTGAAACGTCCCACCCTCACCGTCTGCGGAGACCACCTTCCTCAGGATCTCCATGCTGGAGCTCACATAGGTGTCGGCGAAGACACGCCCGGCCCCCTGGGGATGACGATCGGAACGCATCAGCAGGACGATGCGGTTTTTCGATACGGGGCCGCCGACGTACACGATGTCCACGCGCTCTTTCAGCTCCTCGATCTCGGGCAGCAGGTCGGTCAACTGCAACCTGGTCGGTCGATTGACGATCAGACCCAGTGCGCCCTTGGCATCGTACTCGAGCAGGAGGATGACGCTTTCGGAGAAATTGGGATCAACGAGATTTCGGCTGGCGACCAGGAACATTCCCCGCGCAGGACCGTAGCTGGGCGGACGCGCGTCGGGCGCGGCGGCGGCAGGCAAGACACCGTTACCCGCCTGCTCGGCGAACGCCGCGAAGCACAGCATCAACGCCGCCGCAAGCACGGCCATGGTCGCCGAATGTCGAACGGTTGGATTCATAGTCGCGGCGGATCGCAAATTCAGGGACAGTATACCTATTTCGCCGGCAGCCAAACCGGGCACCGGGATGAAATAGGTATACTGTCCCTGGATTAATGACGGGCGAAAAAAAGGCCGCGAAGCGCGGCCCAAGTTAGGGGAGGAGACTGAATTCGACCGGAGGCTGCTCACCCTGCGGCCTCGTGTGGTCGAACCGACCGTCAGAACTATCGTCTACGTCTCTTCAATGAAAAGTGTGGCACAAGCACCGCGCACCATCTGCGACGGACATCACAAAATGGGAAACTAAGTCATACCCACCGGAGAAACGGGAAGCTATTGATTTAAATGCGCTTTTAAGGAATCTGGTGGAGGTTCAAGCGGGGTTTGCCGGGTGCGCGGCGAGCCACCGGCGCGCACGGGCCACGAGCTCGCGGTTGCCGTCGGCGTCGAGCCCGCCAGGGTGAAAGCGGCAACGGTAGTGCAGCGGAAGCACGTCGCGAAGCAGATCCCCGGCGCCGGGTACGGCGCCGGTCTCCGTCAGGCGATGAAGCCATGCCCGCGTCGATTCGCCACCGCGGCGATCATGCCCGGCGGCGAGCAGCTGCCGCTCGATGTCATAGAAGGCTGAGTCCATCCCCTGGCGAACACCCTCGCCGCCCGGCGAAGCGCTCTCGTCGCCGTCGCGCCGGACCCGTTGCCGCCGCGCCATGCGCCACAGGAGAATCACGAGCAGCGGCAACACCATCCACAACATCCAGTTCTTGTCGTCTTCCTCGGTCTCTTGCCAGCGCCATTCGGCAAACATGAACGCCAACCAGGATCCGAAGTCGTAGGCGGGTTGCCACCAGGAAGCTTCGGCGGACTCGAGGGCCGACCACACGGCGGGGGTCGTGTCGATGTCACGCCAGCGGCCGTCGATCCAGGCGAGGGTCCAGGAGTGCGCGTGGCGTCGCCTGACGACATAACGGTCCTCGAGCTCGCTGTACTCCTGTACCGAATATCCCGTCGCGTAGCGCGCCGGGATGCCGGCGGCGCGCAGCAGGAGCACCGTAGAGGTGGCGTAGTACTCGCAGTGGCCGCTGCGGCTCTCGAGGAGGAATTCCGCCAGCGGCGTCGCCTCCTTGCGCGGCGCTTTCAGGTTCAGCGTGTAGGAAAAACCATCGGAAAAGAAGCGCCGCACGCGCTCCACCGACGCACGATCGCGTGCGGCATCGAGATCGAGGCGCCCCGCGAGTCCGCCGAACAGCTCGCGCAGTTCCTTCGGCACCGCCACGTCTGCGGCGTCCGGTGCGTCCTCGACAAACGCGTAGGGCGCGTAGTGGGCACGGAAGTTCACAACTTCGGGACCGCGCAGGATCTTCAGCGCGCCGAGGCTGTTGCGGTACACACCCTCCACCGGAAGACTGGAGAGCCGGCGCGTGCCCCCCGGCACCGCGAGCAGGCCCTTCCCTCTCGGTAGATACGCGGCGATGGATACGCTCGGCAGTTGCTTGGGCTCCTCGGCGACGTGCCAGGCCGTGCCCTCCGCGCTGGATCGAAGCTCTTTGAAACGCGAGCGTCCCGATATCCACATGTTGCGGGAGAAGGTCTGATAGCTCGCCTCGTGCAGCAGGGTCGGGCGCTCACCTCTTGCCTCGGGCTTCACGCGCAGCACGATACGATCCGAGAGCTTCAATTTGCCGATGTACCCGATGGCGGTATAGGCGCGATAGGGGTCGCCCCGCGCCGCGATGCGTTCCTCCAGGTAAGCCATGGCGAGCGGCTCGATGATGCGGCGCAGCTTCAATGTTCCCGCCTGTAAGAGAAGGCACGCGGCGAGGGCGGCGATCGTCACGGCCGCCCAGCTCGCGACACGGTACCGCCGCGGACGGTTGGTCCACAGCATCCACACCACGAGCGCCGCCACCGAGGGCAGGAGCAGCCGGTGATGGGCGCCGCCTCCCGACGCGGAGACCATGCATACGACCACGTAGGTGAGGCGCACGTCGGCGCCACCCGGGTCGGGGATGTTGCCGCGGGCGACCGCGGCGCGCACCGACCAGAAAAGCGCCGTGTAGTCGATGCGTTCCCGCGTGCTGTAGCACTGGGTCAGGACCAGCGGATACATCGCCACGGGCAGCCACAACAGGATCCCGTAGATGCCGCTGGGTCCACTCCCGTCGAACTGATAGACGGCGAGCAGCACGAATCCGACGGTGCTCGCATCGGCGATACGTTGGAAGTCCTTGTCGGAGAGATCCCAGCGCCAGGGAATCCATCGCGGCAGCTCGATGATGAGCGCAAGCGGCAACGCGACCAGTAGGAGATCGTTGTGCCAGCCCCACAGAAGCAGAGCCGCGGCCAGCACGCCCGTGGCGAGCTTCATGGCGACAGCTCCGCGAGAGCCGGCGCCAGGCGTTGCGGCGTCAGCACCCTGAATCGGTCCGGCTGATCCGCCATCGGACCAGGCTCCGGAGACAGCTCCGCATCCGTCTCGTCCATCAGCAACACGAGCACCGGCACGCCGGTGCGGCGCAGCCGCGCCACGAGCTCGCGCCGCTCGTCGTCCCACGCGAGCAGCACGCATACGCACGAGCTCAGCTCGCCGGCCCGCTCGTCGATGCAATCCTTCAGCATCGCGAAGTCTTCCCGCGGACGCGACTCGACGCAGGCCAGGGCCTCGAGCACGCCGTCGAGAGAACCGACGCCAGCCCCCGCGGACACGCGATGCACGCTGGTGCCGACGAAAATCAGATCCAACGCGCCGCGTAAGGCCGCCGGACCCGAGGCGACGAAGGATGCCGCTACCGACACCGCCGCTTCGAAGCGCGTCTGCGGTGCGTCCTCCGGCAGCCAGGTATCGAGTATCAGAGCCTGGCGCACGAAGCAGGTTTCGAAGAACTCCTTGACGATGGGCACGCCGAGACGCGCCCAGCCCTTCCAGTCGATGTGCCGCAGCGGGTCTCCGGGCCGGTACTCCCTCAGCGTCGCGAACTCTTCCACACCGGAGGTCGACGCCGCCTGACTCAGCCCCCCGGGTTTGTCGCGCAGCGCGCCGGTCCACGCGGTCCAGTTCACCGGGTAGCGCTTCGGCAGAACCAATACCGATTCAGGAAGCCGGATGCGTTTGCGCGCGTTGAAGAGCCCCATGGGGTCGGGGCGCAGGATGCTGCAACCGGCGAGCCTTACATAGCCCCGGCGAAGCGGCTGCCAATCGACAGGGACTTCGACCCGCCCGCCCGCGGGCAGGTCCGGAACCGGGACCGGGCGCGGTGCGGCACCGGCCCGCCTGCGAAACGCGGAAACCCAGTTGGTATAGCCCATCAGCCTTTTGCCATCGCCCGCGCGGATGGTTCGCGATGGCCGCGCGTGCTCCTGAAGCAGGAGCCCGCGCTGCACCCGCCGCGAATGATTCTCTACCTCGACCACGTAGCCGAACGTGTCGCCCTCGCTCGCGTAGCGGGGTAGACGGCGGCGAACGGTGATCGAGGGGCGAAACGTGAGCGCGGCCAACATCGCCACGATGAGCAGGGCCATGGCCAGGAGCGCCAGCTGATAGGCGAGATTCGCGCGGGTGTTGACGCCGAACACGCCGGCGAGCACGAGCAATCCCACCAGCAACATACCGGCGCTCGTGAAGCGTTGCTTGAACCAACGGTCGATCCGGTAGACGGCGGCGTGGGTCCGGTAGAGCAGGCGCTTGGACACGGGATTCTCGACGCGGCCCCAGCTCTCGCGTCAGGTAGGGACCGGCACGCGGTCGAGAACCTGGGAGACGACGCCGTCGGCGTCTTGTCCCGAGTAACGCGCCTGGGGATCCATGACCAGGCGGTGGGCGATCACCGGTGCGGCGATCTCCTGGATGTGCTCCGGCGTCACGAAGTCGTTGCCGTCGAAAAGCGCGAGCGCCTGGGCGCATTTCATCACCGCAAGCGAGGCACGGGGGCTCGCGCCGATGAGCACGCCGTCGGCCTCCCGTGTGGCGACGATGAGATCCACCACGTATCGCTTGAGCTCATCGGAGAAAGCGATGGCGCGAGCGCCCTCGCGTAGACGCTCGATGTCGCCGTGGCCGCTGACCGCGTCGAGGTCCTCCAACGGATGCCGGCTGCTCTGGTCGGAGAGTATCTGCACCTCTTCGGAGGCGGCGACGTAGCCGAGACTGAAGCGCAGCGCGAAGCGATCCATCTGCGCCTCGGGCAACGGGTAGGTACCCTGGAACTCGATGGGGTTCTGGGTAGCGATGACGAAGAACAGGGAGTCCAGGGGCCGGCGCACGCCGTCCAGGCTCACCTGGCCCTCGCCCATGGCCTCGAGCAGCGCCGACTGGGTGCGGGGCGAGGCCCGGTTGATCTCGTCGGCGAGGAGAATGTTGGTGAAAACGGGCCCTTCGTGGAATTCGAAGTTCTGCTCCCGCTGATTGAACAGCGACACCCCGAGGATGTCGGCGGGGAGCAGATCCGGGGTGAACTGGATACGCTGGAACTCGGCGTCGATGGAGCAGGCGAGCGCCTTGGCCAGCGTCGTCTTGCCGGTCCCTGGCACGTCCTCCAGCAGCACGTGACCGCCGGCCGCGAAGGCCGCCAGCAGCTTGCGGATGGCCTCCGACTGGCCCCGCATCACCTTGCCGATATTGTCCTGGATCCGCCCATAGGTATCGGCGGCGGTGCTCCACAGGGGTTCCGGATCGGGCGTACTCATGTCACGAGACAGTATGGGCCGAGTTGCCATCGATTTCTCCACAGACCATCATCATTTCAGATGCGCGAAAAGATTCTCCAGACCATCAGGCCGCTCAGCGAAGCCGGCCACGCGGATGCCGACGGGTTCCCGGCGCCCGTGGGCGATCACGATTTGAACACCGCGCCCCGGGCGGATGCGCCGCTCACACCGGCGGCCGTACTGGTGCCCCTGGTGGCGCGGCCCGCCGGTCTGCAGGTGTTGCTGACCCAGCGCACCGATCATCTGCACGATCACGCGGGGCAGGTAAGCTTCCCCGGTGGGCGCCGCGAGCACTCCGACGCCGACTCCGTGGAGACGGCCCTCAGGGAGACCCGCGAGGAAATCGGGCTCGTGGAAGACTTCATCGAAGTCGTCGGCTTACTCGACGATTACGAAACGGGCACGGGATTCCGGGTGACGCCGGTGGTGAGCTTCGTGAGTGAAGGTTTCACCCTGGCTCTCGACACCTTCGAGGTCGCCGAAGCGTTCGAAGTTCCCCTGGACTATCTCTTCGATCCCGCCAATCACCAGACCCGCAGCCGCGACTTCAATGGTCGCCGGCGCACCTACTACGTGTTCGAGTACCGGGAGCGCATGATCTGGGGCGCCACCGCCGGCATGCTCATGAATCTATATCGTCGGGTAAGCGGCCGGGCTTGAGAATTAATTGGGGTCAGAGACCGATTTCCCGACGTGCCGCTCGAAGTACGACTGAGGTGCTAGGAAATCGGTCTCTGACCCCAATTAATAACCCACCGCCGCGCCGTCGGCGCGGGGCTCGCTGCCGGCGGCGTAGCCGCCGTCTTCCAGGCGCAGGATGATCTGGCCGCGGCCGAAGCTCAGGCGATTGGCGGCCACCACGGGGCGGTGACCGCGCTTCGCCAGCGCCGCGAGCAGCTGCCGGTCGGTCTCGGGCTCCACCGCGACGTCGAGGCCTTCCATGAGCTGCCAGCGGGGCACGTCCAGGGCGGCCTGGGGATTGACGCCGTGGTCCAGCATGGAGCTCACCACCTGCAGGTGGCCCTGGGGCTGCATCTCTCCGCCCATGACCCCGAAGGGGCCGACGGGCCCGCCGTCCCTCGTGATGAAACCCGGGATGATGGTGTGCCGGGGGCGTTTGCCCGGCGCCGCCACGTTGGGATGTCCGGGCTCCAGGTTGAAGCCCGCGGCCCGGTCCTGCAGGGAGATGCCGAGCTCGGGCACGACGACGCCGCTGCCGAAGCCGTGGTAGTTGGACTGGATGTAGCTCACCATCATGCCGTCCCGATCGGCGCTGGCCAGATACACGGTGCCGCTCCCCGGGGGCCGGCCGGGCTCCGGAACCCGCGCCTCGTCGCCGATGAGGGCGCGGCGACTCGCGAGATACTGCGGATCCAGCAGCCCTTCGATAGGGAGAGCTGCGTGCTCGGTGTCGGCCACGTAGCGGTAGGCGTCGGCGAACGCGAGCTTCATGGCCTCGATCTGCAGATGCCAGGCCTGCTCGCCGCCGTGGGCCAGGGCGCCCATGTCGTCGTCCGCGAGCAGCCCGAGCGCGATGAGGGCCGCGATGCCCTGGCCGTTGGGGGGGATCTCCCAGATGTCGTGGCCCCGGTAGGAGATGCTGATGGGGTCCACCCACTCGCCGTGGTGGGCCGCCAGATCCGCGGCCGCCATGACGCCACCGGTGGCATCGGCGTAGGCGGCGATTTGCCGGGCCACGTCGCCCTCGTAGAAGTCGCGAAAGCCGCGCTCGGTGAGGGCCCGCAGGCACGCGGCGTGTCCCGGGCTGGACCAGCGCTGACCGGCCACGGGGGTGGCGCCGTCGCGGGTAAAGACCTCCCGCCAGCCCGCCATGTCGGGGTCGCCGCCGAGAAAAATGGGCGCCGCGTTCCGCCACAACTGGGAGACGACCGGCGACACCGGGAAGCCCTGCTCGGCATAGGCAATGGCGGGCGCTGTCAGCTCGGCGATGGACAGCCGTCCGAAACGTTCGTGGAGCTCCTGCCAGGCCGCGGGCGCCCCGGGGACGGTGACGCTGGCCCAACCGCGCTCCGGCATGGCGGTGTGCCCCTGATCCCGTAGCGCGCCGGCGTCTGACGCGGCCGGCCAGCGGCCGGAGCCGTTCAAGCCGTGGAGCTTGTCGCCATCCCAGACGATGGCGAAGGTGTCGCTGCCTATGCCGTTGGACGTGGGCTCGAGCACCGTCAGGGCGATGGCCGTCGCGATGGCTGCGTCCACGGCGCTGCCGCCCTTCTCCAGCATCGCGAGACCGGCGCTGGCCGCAAGCGGCTGGCTGGTCGCCACGACGCCGTTCGCCGCGAGCACGGCGCTGCGTCGGGACGGACAAGGATAGTCGGTGAGGCTCATGGCGCGGGGATTCTACCATCTCCGCAGTAGCTCGCACGGCGCCGAGCGCCTTTCCCCGAAACCGGTTAAGGGTTAGGATCTCCTGCCTCGCGCCACCCAAGGAAACCACTCGGCGCAACTAGCGGGCAATCGAAGCCCACGCTTTGAACAATAATTACATTCCCAGCATCTGGAGGCATCATGAAAGTATTAATGAGGTCCATCTTCAGGGCCCTGGTCGGCATCGGCGCCCTGAGCATCCTGGTAGCCGGCACGGCCCAGGCCAAGGTCGACGGCGACACCATCATCCTCGGTTCGGCCATCTCACTCACCGGTAAGTATTCCACCAACGGCATCCACGCCAAGAACGGTTACGAGCTCGCGGTGAAGAAAATCAACGAGACGGGCGGCGTCAAGGTCGGCGGCAAGTCTTACAAGCTCAAGGTCGTCTACTACGACGACGAGTCGACTCCCGCCCGCGGCGCGCAGCTCGCCGAGCGCCTGATCAAGCAGGACGGCGTGAAGTACATGCTCGGGCCCTACAGCTCGGGCCTCACCAAGGCCGTCGCCCCGGTCACCGAGAAGTACAAGATCCCCATGGTGGAAGCGGAAGGCGCGTCGCGCTCGCTGTTCACGCAAGGGTACAAGTATCTCTTCGCGGTGCTCTCCACTTCAGAGCAGTATCTGGCGAGCTCTATCGCGCTGGCCGCCGAGATCGCCAAGAAGAACGGTAGAGAGCCTCAAGACCTCAAGGTCGCCATGGCCTTCGAGAACGATCCGTTCTCTCTGGACGTTCGCGCCGGCGTCGCTGACGACATCAGCAAGTACGGCATGAAGATCGTCGTCGACGACAAGCTGCCCCGGGATCTCAGCGACATGTCCGCGACGCTGACCAAGGTGAGGGCGTTGAAACCCGACCTGCTGGTGGTCTCCGGACACTCGAAGGGCGCCGCCACCGCCGCGCGGCAGATCAAGGAAATGAAGATCGACGTGCCGATGATCGCGATCACTCACTGCGAATCGGCGAAGGTCATCGACAAGTTCGGCGCCTCGACGAACGGCTTCCTCTGCCCGACTCAGTGGTCCGAGACCCTGTCCTACAGCGACGACATGTTCGGCTCCGCGGCCGATTATGACAAGCTGTTCAAGGCCACGTACTCCGGCTACAAGAACGTGCCCTATCAGGCGGCTCAGGCCTCGGCGGCCGTGATGGTCTGGAAGGACGCCTTCGAGCGTGCCAACTCCTTCGATACCGACAAGCTGCGCGACGCGATTGCCGACACGGACATGAAGACGTTCTACGGCGGCATCAAGTTCTCGGATGCCGGTAACAACACGGCCAAGCCGATGGTGTTGCGCCAAATCCAGAACGGAAAGTTGAACGTCGTGGCGCCCTCGAAGTGGGCTTCCCACCCGGTCGACTGGCCACGCAAGGCGCAGTAGGAGTCATCAGGCTGCGCGCCCGAGACTACGCGTAAATAGTTGCCCCCGCCTGCGGGCGGGGGCGCATTTTCTCCTAGGGGGGAGACGATGCTGGACAACCTGCTGGTGCTGATCCAGGCGCCGGTCCTGAATATCCAGCTGCTTCTGGACGGTGTGCTGATCGGCGCCATCTTCGCCATGGCGGCCTATGGGCTCGCGCTCGTCTGGGGCGTCATGAACGTGAAGAACCTCGCCCAGGGCGACTTCGTCATCATGGGCGGCTATATCGCCTACACCTTCACGAAATTCGGCCTGCATCCGATCTACGCGCTGCCTGTCGCCTTCGTCGGTATGTTCGGTTTCGGCTGGCTCGTCTACGTCACGATAATCCGGCGCGTCATCGGCAAGGACCTTTTCACATCGCTGCTGGCCACGTTCGGTCTCGCGATACTCCTGCAGCAGGCTATGAATCTCATCTTCGGCTCCGACGTGCAGACCGCGGAGTCCGGCTTCCAGACGCGATTTTTCTTCGACGGCATGGTTTCCATCGCCGAGATTAAATTCGTCGCTCTGGTGCTCGCGGTCGGTCTTTCGGCCGCGGTGGTCGTGTTCATGAAGCGCAGCCGCATGGGCCAGGCGATCCGGGCGACGTCTCAGGACGCCCGCGCCGCGCGAGTGCTCGGCATCAACACCGATCGCGTGTACGCGTTCACGTTTTCGCTCAATAGCGCCATCTGCGGCGCGGCCGGCGTGCTCATCGCGATGATCTGGGTGATCCAGCCCTATTTCGGCGTGGTCTACTCCATCCGCTCCTTCATCATCGTCACGGTCGCCGGTCTCGGAAATCTCACCGCGGTCATCGTTACCGCGCTGGGCCTCGGCGCTGCCGAGCAGTTCTCCGCGTTCATCCTGGGGGCGGAGTTCCAGGTCGCGTCCGTCGTCTGCATACTGGTAGCGGTGCTCATCTGGCGCCAGATCCAGCAAGCGCGCAAGCGCCAAGTCGTCGAATAGGTCGAAGAATAGGATGAAGGGCTCAGTTATCGCGCTATACGGCGGCATCCTCCTTGCCGGCATGGTCGCCCCGCTGGTTTTCCCGAACTACACGTTTCAGGTGGCCGTGCTGTGGATGATGATCCTGTTCGCGCTGACTTGGGACATCATGGGCGGGCAGATGGGCTACAACTCGCTCGGCAACATCCTGTTCTTCGGCGCCGGCATGTACATCTCCGCAGTCGTGCAGATCAGCATGGTCTTCGACGTGGGCGAGTACACCGCCGCATTCGGCGCCATCAAGATCGAGTTCAGCGACGCCCAGTACTTCACCGGCATCTTCCTCGGCATCGGCGCGGCGGCCATCGGCGCCGTCGTGTGTGCGCTGATCATCGGCCTCGCGGTATTCGGCCTGCGCGGCCCTTACTTCGCCATCGGCACCCTCGGGATCGCGCTGGCCACGGCGGAGCTCATCGCCGGCTGGGACTACGTAGGCGGGGGCGGCGGCATCTCCATGCCGGTATTTCCGGGCGATCCGGATGTCCGCTCGCTGTTCTTCTACTACATGTGCTTCGCTGCGGCCGTCGCGACCTTCGCATTCCTCAAGTGGCTCTACTCGACCCGCTTCGGACTCGCCATCAACGCCATCCGCGACAACGAGAACAAGGCGGAGGCCATGGGCGTGCACACCAAGCGCTACAAGATGGTGGCGTGGAGCATCGCTGCGTTCTTCCTCGGTATCATCGGCGCGGTGTTCGGAAACATGGTGGGCTTCGTCGAGCCCCTCGAGGTGGCCTTCCCCACTATCACCTTCGGCATCTTCATGGTGGCGATGGCGCTGCTGGGCGGCAAGGGCACGCTCTGGGGGCCGGTGCTCGGCGCGGTGCTCTTTCATCTCGTCAAGGAAGTTACGTGGACCTACCTCCTCGGCTGGCAGTGGGTGGCGCTCGGCGCGATCATCGTCATTAACGTCGTGTATTTTCAGCAGGGCATTCTCGGCTGGGCCGCGGAAAAGTGGCCGGAGAGGTTCGGCCTCATCGTGGACCGCGGCGCAGGCGCCGGCGATGGTGACGAGCAGGGAGAGGCTCAACCCGGGGAGGCTGCATCTTGAGCAACCTCATCGACGTTCGCGGCGTTTCGAAGTCCTTCGGCGGCGTCGTGGCCAATCGCGACGTAAGCCTGGCCGTGCCCGATGGCGGCATCACCGGGCTCATCGGGCCCAACGGCTCCGGAAAGACGACGCTCTTCAATTCCATCGTCGGCACCCATCCCGTGGATGCCGGCTCCATCGTCTTCCTGGGCGAGGAGATCACCACCTTCAGCGTGCAGAAGATCGCCCGCCTCGGACTGCTCCGCACGTTCCAGCAGACCCACATCTACGGACAGATGAACTGCGTGCAGAACATGTGCGTTTCGGTGCCGCACCGACGCGAGCGTCTGGGCACCATGTTCTCGAAGTTCCCGGCGTCGGTGTACGAGCGCGCCGACGAGCTGCTGGAATTCGTCGGCCTCTACTCCAAGCGCAAGCTGCTCGCCGGCGATCTGTCCTTCGGCCAGCAGAAGCTGCTGGAATTCGCCATGGCGCTCATGAACGAGCCGCGGGTGCTGCTGCTGGACGAGCCCACGGCGGGCATCAATCCGACGCTGATTAACGGACTCATCGACCGCCTGAAGCGCGCCAACAGCGAGCTCGGCATCACGCTCTTCGTCATCGAGCACAACATGCGCGTGATCATGAATCTCGCGGAACACATCTACTGTCTTGCCCACGGCGAGATGCTGGCCGAGGGCGCGCCGGAAGACGTGCAGAACAACCAGCTGGTCATCGACGCCTACCTGGGAGCGCACTGATGCCGGACGATTCCGAATCGACCCACAAGGCGCGCTCCCGGGGCTATCACACCGGCGGCGTCGAGACGGTCATCTCCGTCGACGACGTGCAGCGCGAGGCGCAGGCCATCGCGGAGAAGGGCCTCGACGCCGCGCGGCTGACGGCGCTCTGCAGCGGCGAGCCCTTCGTGGACATCAGCGGGCTTCGCGCCGGCTACGGCAAGATGGAGATCCTGCACGATCTGGATCTCAAGGTGTCCAGGGGGCAGTCGCTCTGTCTCATCGGCCCCAACGGCGCCGGCAAGTCCACGGTGCTGCACTCG
>Ga0070727_10001758_pt1 | contig 22116 bp, 21 predicted proteins | sample tdAd472_FD_66722 | JGI IMG/M metagenome (GOLD analysis project Ga0070727, IMG submission 66722) | Marine sediment microbial communities from the Atlantic coast under amendment with organic carbon and nitrate - tdAd47.2 | ecosystem: Environmental > Aquatic > Marine > Coastal > Sediment | place...
GCAGAAACCGCGTCCGCGAGTGCTGGTGGGGCTGGACGACGCAGATCAGGCGCCCGTCCCGGTCTGAAAGCTCCGCCTCGCGCAACGCGCGGAGCGTCGTGCCGACTTCCGTCGGGTGGTGCCCGTAGTCGTCGTACACCCGCACCGTGCCCGCGCTGGGGTCGCCCGGTCGGACCGCGACATCGCCCAGCAGCTGCAGGCGACGGTCCACGCCCGTGAATGTCGACAGCGCCGACTCGATCGCGCCCGGCTCGGCGCCGAGCCACAGCGCGAGCACCGCCGCCGTCGCGCTGTTGAGCGCCATGTGGTCGCCCGGCTGGCTGATCGTCCACACGAGGTGCACGCCCCCGTTTTCCGCATCCGAACGCAGCTCGACCCGGCGCGAGGCCCGGTCGTACGACACGCGATAGTCCGACGCTGGGTTGAACCCGATCGTGCTCACGTCGCACGCCAGCCCCGCCGTCACAACGCGACGGTGGGCGTTGTCGTGGGCGATCAACAGGCGACCGCCCCGTTCCGCATCGGGCAGACGCAGCGCGAACTCGTGGAACGCCTCGACCACCGCGTCCAGCGAGCCGTAGATGTCTAGGTGATCCGCCTCGATGTTGTTGATCACCCCGATCGTCGGGTGCAGCCGGTGGAACGACCGGTTGAACTCGCAGGCCTCGCCGATCAGGATGCCCGGCTCGCCGGCGCGATCACCGGTCGGGATGGCGTCCGCCCCGAGGTGGAAGCCCGTCGGCAGGTCGGTCTCGTTCTTGCGCAACTGCGGGCAGGTCGCCCCGACGATCACCGTCGGGTCCAGCCCCGCCCGGATCAGCGTGTGCCCGAGCATGCCCACGGTCGTCGACTTGCCGTGCGTCCCGGCAATCGCGATGCCCGTCCGCCCGAGCATGCACTGGCCCAGCGCCTCGGCGTAGGTCATCGTGGGCACGCCCGCGTTCACCGACGCCGAGAGTTCCGGGTGGTCCGCCCCGATCGCCGCCGACGCGATGACGAGGTCCAGCCCTTCCGGAAGCGCCGCGCCCGACTGGTCGAAGCCGACCTCGATGCCCGCGGCCCCCAGCGCTCGTGTGACCGCCGTTTCGCCCCGGTCCGAACCCGACACGATCGCACCGCGCGCCCGGAGCATCTGCGCGAGCCCCGACATGCCGCATCCGCCGATGCCGATCAGGTGGCATCGTTTGCCGGCGATATCGAAGGGTTGGTGCAGGGCGGGGGCCATGGTGGGCAGATCGGTCGTGCGAGGGGCGTGCTTCGGGGGCTGGGTCGTCATACAGAAGGTATCGGCAGTCGCGTCGTGCCGAGCCGAAAACCAGCGTACGCTCACGCCATGTCCGAAGTCGCCTCGTACAAGATCGCGTGCCTCTGCGAACTCCGCGACGATCAGGGGCGATACCTGCTGCTGCATCGCGCGAAGTCGCCCAACAAGGGCCTCTACTCACCCATCGGCGGAAAACTCGAAACCGCCCTCGGCGAAAGCCCCACCCAGTGCGCCCAGCGCGAGATCGCCGAAGAAGCCGGTCTGACCATCGCCCTCAATCGCCTCCACCTCGCCGGGATCATCTCCGAGAAGGGCTACCGGTCTGCCGATGGCGCCCCGCCGACTCACTGGCTCATGTTCTGGTTCCGCGTGCTCGACCCCGTCCGGACCGAGCGGATCGAGTTCGACGAGGGGCGCCTCGAATGGATCGAGCCCGGTCGCCTGATGGACCTCGACCTGCCGCGAACCGACCGGGAGATCATCTGGCCGACCGTCCTCGGGCACACCGGCCCCGGCTGCTTCACCCTGCACATCGACTGCACCGTCGAGCCCATGCGCTGGGCCCTCGAAGGGACCTGATTCGGCCCGTTCTTCGGATTTCGCCCGCTTCCCGCTAGCATCGGGCCATGCACAGACTGGCCAGCATCGTCCTCGGACTCCTTTGCATCGCTCCTGCTCACGGCGCCGACGCCATCGCCACCGGCGGCAACCCGGCCTCCGTCATCGTCTGGGGCGATGCCGAGCCCGTCGCCGCCATCGCCGACGGCACCGTCCTCGGCGCCAGAACCCGCCTCGGCAACGGACGCGTCGTCACCCTCGGGCACGGCGGTTTTCTCCGCGATGACCGGGGCGATACCCGCGCGTTCATCGCCGAACAACTCGCCTGGCTCGCGGACCAAAGACCCGTCCGCGCCTGGGGTGTCCCCGATCCCATCGCCGATCTGCTTGCGAGTCGCGATATCGCCGTCGAGCGCGTGGGTGGCTCTGAAAAAGATCTCGATTTCAACACGGTCGATCTCATCGTCGGTTCCGCACAGGCCTTCCATCGCGCCGGGCGACTCGACGATCTCAGCGCCTGGCTTCGCGCCGGCGGCGGGATGCTCTGCGTCGAAACCGCCTGGGGCCAGCTCCAACTCGGTCACGCCGACTCGGTAGACGACCTTGCCGCCAACCGCCTGCTCTCGGGCGCCGGCATCATGTACACCGACCGCGCCCTCTCGCCCGGTCGCGATGGGCTCTACGAACTCGACAACTCCGTCCTGGCGCTCACCAACGCGGACTTCGCCATGCGCATCCTCGCGGGTGAAGCCGAAGGCGACAAAGCCCTGGCAGCGCGCGTGGTCCGAGGTGGTCTGGCCATCGCCCCGCTCGACGGCCCGCTCATCCGCGCCGCCGACGCGCTCGCCGATCGCTATCGCCAGCAGCTCGACGACGCCTACGCCAACATGGCCGATCGCCCGCTGCGCCTGAACCAGCAGCCGCTCGCCTGCGCCCTGCTCGACCTCGAAGCACGGCGCGCCAAGTCCGGCGATGTCCGCGCCCACCCCAGTGCCGTCGCGTTCCCGGGCCCGGTGCCGGTCGACATGCCTCGCATCACCCGACGGATCACCCTCGATGCCATCCCCGGCTGGCGATCCACCGGCCTGTACGCCGCACCCGGCGAGCCCGTGACCGTTCGCGTCATCAACGGGGCGACCGCCGGTTCCGCTGTCCAGATCGGCGCCTGGCGCGACCCGCAGGACTTCGACGATCGCGTGCGCATGCCCAAGGCCATCTTCCGCACCGCCCTCAACGCCGATCAGACCACGCTCGCCTCGCCCATCGGAGGCCCGATCTACCTCGACCTCGACCCCGAAACCGCCCGAGCCGGGCTGACCGTTGAGATCTCCGGCGCCGTCGAGATGCCGCGCTTCCGCCTCGGGCACACCACCGTCGAAGAGTGGCAGTCCCGCCTGCGATCGCTCCCGGTCGCCTGGGCCGAACTCGAATCCGACGAACTGGTCTTCACCATCCCCGCGAGCGCGGTCCGTGAACTCGATCGCCCTGATCTGGTCATGGACCACTGGAACAAGGTGCACGAGGCGATGCAGGAGATGGAGCCCCGCTCTCCGCGCCACTGGCCGGATCGTCAGCAGCGGTATGTCGCCGAGAAACGCCTGTCGTGGGGCTACATGTACTGCCCGTCTGACGGGCCGCTGGTCATTCCCATGACCGCCGCCGACGAGATGGTCGCTCTCGCAAACTTCGACGCCGAGGGCGAGAACCAGCTCTGGGGCCACTACCACGAGATGGGGCATTCCCACCAGAACCCGATGTGGACCTTCTCCGGAACCGGCGAGGTCACGGTCAACATCTTCACCGTGCTCGCGCTTCATACCGTCAACGGCTACCCGCTCGATAACGCCGCGATGCGAACCGAACCCGGTCGAGCCTTCGCGACGATGGTCAAGCACGCGCAGGACGGCGCACCGTTCGACAAGTGGAAGCGCGACCCGTTCCTCGCGCTGCAGACCTACGCCCTGCTCTGGCAGGAATTCGGCTGGGAGGCCTTCCGCACCGCCTTCCGCGCCTACGACGACCTCGCCCCGGGCGAGCGACCGAGCACAGACGACGAGAAGCGCGACCGATTCGCGATCACCATGAGCCAGACCGTCGAGCGCAATCTCGCCCCGTACTTCGAGGCGTGGGGTATCCCCATCTCAGGAGCGGTCGAAGAAGCCGTCGGCGACCTCCCGGTCTGGATGCCCGAGGGCTGGGACGAGTACAACTGACTCCGGCGCCGGTCGCCCGTGTCAGGTCGTCGGACGCGCCAGCAGGACGGTCATGAGCGCGTAGCCGCCCGCCGCGCCCGCGATGCACAGCACCGTAGTCAGCACGACATACAGCGCGGCGTCGAACCCGCGACCGGCATGAAGCAGCTTGAGTGCGTCCGTCGAGAAGGTCGAGTACGTCGTGAGCGCCCCGAGCAGGCCGACCGTCAGCCCGGTGTGCAGCATCGGAGAGAGGTGCTCGGGCCGATGCACCACCCACGCCAGCAGGCAACCCATGGCGATCGAGCCGACCGCGTTCACCAGAAGCGTCGCACGCTCCGGGTGCTCGGGCATGAGCGAGCCGGCGTGGTGGTTCACGAAATGCCGCAGCAGCGCCCCGATCGCGCCGCCGATCGCCACCGCCAACAGGTGCGGCGGCAGCCAACCCGCACTCGACCCGTCAGACGGGACGCCCTCAGGCAATATGGGAGATGGACCAGAACCGGACACGACTCCCCAGCGTACCGTCGTCTGTCGGTGTCGGTTCAGGGCGGGTTTTTTGGCATCCCAGATGCGTATAGTGTGGCTATGCAGAGTCTGAACATGACTTCGAGCTGGGCGGTTCGGGCCGTCGGGGCGATGTGCCTCGTCCTGCTCATGGCCCTCAGCGCGATCGCCCAGAACGAGCCGGCGACTCCCGCCGGGGTGAACGCACCGACGACCCCGGTCGCCGTCCCCGCGGTGCGCCAGGCCGACAACCTCGCCGTCATCACGATCAAGGGCGAGATCGACGCGGTGACCTCCGCGAGCGTCCAACGCCGTCTGAAGCAGGCCGAGGAGGCCGGCGCCGATGCCATCGTCATCGAACTCGACACCCCGGGCGGCGCCGTGGGTGCGGTGACCGAGATCACCGGAGCGCTCAAGTCGTCGAACCTGCACACCATCGCTTGGGTCCGGGACGACGCGTACTCCGGCGGCGCGATCATCGCGATCGCCTGCGACGAGATCGTCGTGAGTTCCAACGCCACGATGGGGGATGCCGGCATCATCACCATGCTCGGCTTTCAAGAAGGCATCCCTGCAAACGAGCGGGCAAAGATCACCGCTCCGCTCATCGCGGAGGTTGTCGATTCGGCGCGCCGCCACGGCTACGACGAGGTGCTGGTGCAGTCATTCCTCACCCTTGGGGTGGAGACTTGGCAAGTGCGCGACAAGCGGACCGGCAAGTCCTACTTCTTGACCGAGCGCGAGTACCGCGCACTTTTCGGAGAGGCCCCCCCTCGCGATGCAGAGCCATTCATGGCGTCCGGCGGCGAAATCGATCTGCGCGAGTCCGGCGAGCGGCTTTATTCAGACGGCGACTCCGGTGATCGCAGGGGCACTGGAGCAGCAGACGGAACCGGCGACGCTGGCTATGTCCCCGGATCGGATCAGGTGACTCCGGGAATGACAGAGTCCACGAACCTATCTCTCAGCACGATGCGGACGCCCGGTTCGGATCGGCCAAATTTCTCCGACGAGGACCCGTCGAATTTTGAGTTCGTGCGCTACGCGACGAACGGCAATGCGTTTCTGACTCTGACCACGCCTGGCCTGCGCGAACTCGGCTTTGCCAAGGCGGTCATCGACACGGACGATGAACTCCGCCAGTTCACCGGCACGCCCAAGGGCCAACTGGCTCGGCTTGATCGCAGCTGGTCCGAATCTCTCGTGAAAGTGATGACACAGGGCGTGACCGGAATGGTCATCCGCGCGGTCCTGATCGTCCTCTTCCTGCTCTGCATGTTCATCGAGCTCTCGATGCCCGGCGCTGGCGTGTTCGGCATCATCGCGCTCGCGGCACTCGCGTGCCTCGTGGTTCCCCCGATGATGATCAACGCAGCGGGCTGGTGGCCCGCCGTCGCGGTCGCGGCGGGGGTGCTCCTCATATTCGTGGAGGTCCTGATCATGCCCGGGACCGCCGTCGCCGGCGTTACCGGGCTGGTCTGCGTGCTCGGCGGGCTCATGGGAACTTTCGCGGGCGCGGGCGAACTCTTCCCCGGCCAGAACCCGGGCTCCGGCGCGGATCTCGCGTGGGCCGCCAGCATCGTCCTGCTCAGCGTGTTCGGCGCAGGCGTGGGCATGTACCTCTTCAGCCGATACACCAAGTACATCCCCATCGCGAACCTGCTCATCCTGCAGGATCCGCCCAGGCCCCAGGAGTCGATGCTGTCGGCGATGGGCGCTTCCGTTGATCCCGAAGCCCCCGCCAGCGTTGGCGATGAAGGTGTCGCGACGACGCGGCTTATGCCGTCCGGACAGGCCGAGATCAACGGGCAGTTCGTCGATGTGGTCGCCGAGGGCGGCGCGATCGATCAGGGCCAGCGCGTCCGCGTGATCAGTGCGACCCGCTACCGCGTCGCCGTCGAGCTCATCCCAGATGACCAGCCAACTCCCGATGGCACGGAGGCGTCTTCATGAGCGATTACCTCCTCTGGGCGTTCAGCCTGCTCGGCATCGCGGCGCTGCTCTTCGTGATCGAGATTGTCGTGCCTTCCGGCGGCATCATCGGTCTCGTTGCGCTCGCCGCGGCTCTCGGCGCGGTCGTCGCGTTCTCCTACGAGAGCACCACCCTCGGCATCGTCAGTCTCGCCGGCCTCATCGTCATGGTCCCCCTGGCCATCAATTTCGCGCTGAAGGTCTTCCCGAACACGCCGATCGGCAAGCGACTCATCCTCGGTGAAGACGAGAACGACGAAGCCGAGCTGGCCAAACTCGAGCAGTCGCGCCGCGAGGAAGAAGCCAGGCGCCAGGCGCTGGTCGGCGCCGAGGGGACCACGAGCACCACGATGCGCCCCGTCGGGAGCGTCAAAATCGACGGCGTTACGATCGAAGGCGTCAGCGAGGTCGGCATGCTCGACGCCGGAGTGAGGGTGCGCGTGACCCGCGTTGATGGCTCCACCGTGAAAGTGCGTCCGGTCTGACCGACCCGGCCGACGCCGACGAGAGCAGCGGGCGAGTCCGTGGCATCACGGCTATGATCGGGGCATAGTTTTCGCGTAGAACGCCATATGAGGGGCTAACCACCTATGGATCCGATTTGGATTGCTGTAATAGCCGTCGGCGGCCTGATTGTCTTGGTCCTCGCGGTATTCCTGTTCCAGTTCCTGAACCTGTACATCCAGGCCCTGTTCAGCAAGGCCAAGGTTGGCATCTTCGACCTGATCGGCATGAAGTTCCGGAAGGTCGATCCCAAAACGATCGTCATCAGCCGCATCCGTGCCGCCAAGGCCCAGCTCGACGTTTCGGTCAACCAGTTGGAAACGCACTATCTGGCCGGTGGTCGGGTGCCGAGCGTGATCAACGCGCTGATCGCCGCCGACCGTGCCAAGATCGACCTGCCCTGGGACACCGCGTGCGCGATCGACCTCGCCGGCCGCGACATCCTCGACGCCGTGCAGACCTCGGTGAACCCCAAGGTCATCGATGTGCCGAACCCCAAGGTTGGCTCCGGACGTTCGACCGTGGACGCCGTTGCGAAAGACGGCATCCAACTCAAGGCCCGCGCCCGCGTCACCGTGCGTGCGAACATCCAGCGCCTCGTCGGTGGTGCGACCGAAGAGACCATCGTCGCCCGCGTCGGTGAGGGCATCGTCTCGACCATCGGTTCCTCAGCGACCCACGCCGAGGTGCTCGAGAACCCGGACCGCATCTCCAAGACCGTGCTCGGTCGCGGTCTGGACGCGGGTACCGCCTTCGAGATCCTCTCGATCGATATCGCCGATATCGATGTGGGTGACAACATCGGTGCGAAACTGCAGGCCGAGCAGGCCGAAGCCGACACCAAGCGGTTCCAGGCCGAGGCCGAACAACGCCGCGCTATGGCCCTCGCCGAAGAGCAGGAGTTCCGCGCCCTCGAGCAGAAGAACCGCGCCGAGGTGGTCCTCGCCGAGGCCGAGGTTCCCCGTGCGATGTCCGAAGCTTTCCGCTCCGGCAACATGGGCATCATGGACTACTACCGCATGAAGAACGTCGTCGCCGACACCGACATGCGCAGCTCGATCGCCAGCGGCGACGAGCGTCAGTCACGCTAATCACGGTCTGTCGAGTGTCATCGGCCCTCGGTCGCGCTAGCCGTCGAGGCCCGCCTTGTGCAGGGCCTTGGCGGTAATCTCGCGCAGTCGCTGCTGACGCACCGCCTCGCTGCTGATCGTCGGTACGGGCGCAGGCATCCGGACAACGGTCGTGCCGCGATCCGTCACGGCGTCATTGCGATCGCGGTCCACCGCTCTGAGGTCGAACTCAGGGTTCGTCTGCCTCAGCAGCGCGGCTGTCGCGGGATCGATCGGACCGTCACCGAAGCCTAGCGGCGGACCGATGTGGAACCGCACGCCCGCGGGGTAGACCGGACGCGAGCCGCCGGGCAGCTCGACGTACTCAGAGACATCGAACACCGCGTACAGGCCGCCAGCGACGCGGTATCGCTGGTTCGGGTCGAGGGGCGACTGATACACGTGTTCGAAGGCGGCGTCGTGGCGCACGACGGGGGGCAGAGCCCGGAGGCTCGTCTGTAGCGAGTTGATGTCCGAGACACCGGGGTCGAGCGGCGTTCGGTCCTGCGCGGACGCCGCGCCAGCGAGCGCGAGCACCCACGCGCCCGCTAGGCCCATTCTCAGAATTCGATCGCTCCGACCGCTCATGCCTTCATCCTCGACTCAACCGCGGGGTGGTGCAAATAAAAAGGCACGCCGTTTCGGCGTGCCGGGGTCCGGGACCAACCCGAAGAGAGACGCGAGGCGCCTCAGCGGACCGAATTGCCGGTGAGGTTTGACATCGGGCGGGCCGACGCCGGGCTGACCGAGTTCACGCTCGGCACCGAAGCCGGCTTGGCGACCGGCTTGGAATCCAGTTGGTTCAGCACATCGGCGATGGTCATCGAGCCGACCTTCGCGTGAAACGCCTGGTCGATCCGGTCGTTGAGCAGATTGAGCGTCCGCCGACCGACGGTATCGGTCGGGGCATCTGCATCTTCCGACTTGGCATTCGCTGTTTCGAGGACGGCGACAACTTCACCAACGGTGAGTTCGTCGGCATCGCGGATCAGGCGGTAGCCGCCGCCGGCACCGACCTTCGATTCCAGAATGCCGGCGGACTTCAGCGCCAGCAGGATGGATTCGAGGAACTTGCCCGGGAGCTGCTCGTTCTCCGCGATTTCGCGGGATTGCAGGTAGCCCGGTCCGGAACGTGCTCGATCGGCGAGGCGAGCGGTCGCCATGACGCCGTATTCAGTTCGTTTGCTCAGTCTCATGGGTTTGATCCCCCTTTAGATCCCCAAAGTTTTCCGTTCGGAAACCGTACAGGTCTGGTCTCCGCGTTGCTAATTCTACACCTGGTGACATGTATCTTGCTACTACCTACAGGAGAATCTCCAGTTTTACGGATACGTAAGCAGGGGTGTCCGGATCCTCTGGGTCCGGTAACTGCAGCAGAGCCTCACCGGAGGCCCGCCAGGCATACAAGGCTTTACGAACATCGATGTCGACTTGTTCGTGCCCGCTCGACTTGATTACCACGACTCGTATGGGTTTTCCGTTTCTCCGAAAGTCGATCCGGACCACGGGATTGCGTGGTCGAGCGGTCGCCAACGTTACATTCGAAAAATCGGGCCGGACGGTTCTGATCGTCAGACCCTCGGCGGCCAGCGGTTTTCCGAGATCAGCGTTTTTGACCGGCTGAACGGCGGCGGCGTCGGATTCGCGATCTGCGTTTTGGCCAGACTGTCCCGAAACCGGGGGGTTTTTCGGTGAAACTGCGTCCACCACCTCGGTCGTCGGCGTGTCCGGTCGGCTCGGTTCGGACGCCTCCGGAGCCTCGGTCCGGTCGGCGGCCCGCGATACCCGCAGGCTGCGCAACGCCTCGATCGGGTTGAACCGCGGGATATCCGAAGCGAAATCCTCGATCGCGTCCACCAGTTCGAAGAGTTCCCTGTAGTCCGGCGGTCCGACCTCGCCGGCGGTCACGGGGATCGGCGCAACCTCGGGCGTGAGAAGTTCCGACGCGTCGTCGGGCTCGGGGAGCGGCTCGTGAGCGTGGGGCAGCGGCTCGGGATCGGTTGCGTTGGGAGCATCGGACTCATCCGGCACCGGCCGCTCCAGAACCGCCGGATCGCCGGGTTCATTCGGGTCCTGCTCCGCCTGATCGATCTCGGACGGCGGTGCCCACATCTCCTCGAACTCTTCGTAGCCGATCCATGTCAACGAGGCGGCCCGCGAGTCGGGGTTCCCGAGCGCGACGAATCGCGGGTCGGCTCGGTCCGGATCTGTGCTGAAGTCTTCGAAAATCGAGCCGTCGGACGCCCGCGAATGGTCGCCGAACCCGCCAAGGCCCAGCGCGACGCCCAGCCCGGCGTGGAGCGCGAGCGACACGCCGAGCGCCATCGGGAACGCGATCGAACGCCCGCCGGGGGTCGCACTGGAATCCGAAACGGTCATGGGGAATGCTAGGAGCGCCGGTCGTCCGAGGGTTTACCCGGCCGGCCCGTCCCGGTTCGGGCTGCGCAGGTAGCGAAAATCAGAAACACCGGTTTCGCGCAGCGCGTCGAGAAGTTCGAGGATGCGGCCGTGGCGTGCTTCTTCGTCAATCGCCAGCATGAGCGTGGGCAGGTCGGCCTCGCCGGAGCGAACGCTTGATTCGACAAGCCCCGCGGACTCGATCAGCGCCCGAAAAATCGCTCCGGACGTCTCCGGTCCGATCGCGTCGCTCGCCCCCGCGAGGACGGTGTCTCCGATGGATATCTCGCCGTCCGCGTTCATGCCGACGACCACGGGCCGGGTCGTGGTCGGGCTCTCGGCACCGCTTCGGACCTCGGGCAGGCGGATATCGGTCGCGTCCATTCGAACAGTGAGGATGAGCGCAAACACGAAGAACGTCAGCAGCAGAAACACCACATCGATCAACGGCGTGATCTCGACCGAGGGGCGGATAGCTGACCGGCGAGCGCGGAGCATGCCAAGAGCGTAGCCGCTGCACCGTCGATCGGCGAAGTCCGCCGCCGCGTGCGCGGGGCGTGGCATCGCTATCCTTGCGACCCATGCGAGGTCTTTCGATCAGCCGAGAGCGATTCTGTGAACTGGCGTCGGGCGCCGACGCGGGGCGAAGGGCGATGATCCCGGTCGGCATCCGGCTGCTCGGCGATCGGCTCACGCCGGTTAGCGCGTACCGGCGCCTGGTCAAAGCCGATGAACGGACCGCGCCGTCGTTTCTTTTCGAGTCGGTCGAGAACGGCGATCGCCAGGGACGGTATTCGATCCTCGGGCATGAGCCGGAGATCGAGGTGGTGGCGTACGGAACCGATGTCCGCCTGACCGATCGACGGGATCGGCCCAGCGATGCGGTGGCAACGACGGACCCGCTCGACACGCTTCGCGCGATCGGCGACGGACTGAGCCTGATCCGGCCGGACCGTGATGAGGACGCCGGGCGTGTGCTTCCGGGCTCGTTCCTCGGGGGCTGGGTCGGCTTCGCGGGCTACGACTCGGCCCGGTACGTCGAGCCAGAGAAACTGCCGTTCGACCACGCCCCGGAGGATGATCGCGGGCTGCCGGACCTGCACTTCGGCTTCTACCCGCAGATGGTGGTCTTCGATCATGTCGCGAAGCTCGTGCACATCGTCCGCCTCGTCGAAGTCGACGACCCGGACCGCGCCGGCGAGCGCTACGACCACGCGATCGAAGAGATCCGGCGCACGATGGACCGGCTCACCGATGAGAACGTGGCCCTTCGCCCCGGCGTGTTCCCGGCTCCGTCAGAGGTCAGTCGGGGCGAGGCGACCTCCAACATGACGCGCAAGCAGCACGCCGCGATGGTCGAACAGGCGCGGGAGTACATCCGCGCCGGCGATATTTTTCAGGCGGTGGTCGGCCAGCGGTTCGAGCGGGAGAGTGCGGCCGATCCGTTCGACGTCTACCGCTCGCTCCGCGTGGTGAACCCCAGCCCCTACATGGGCTATCTGCAGGCGGAAGGGTGCATTCTGGTGGCGTCGAGCCCGGAGATCCTGTGCCGCGTGCGTCGCGAACAGGACGGGTTCGTGTTGACCAATCGCCCGCTCGCCGGCACGCGCAAGCGTGGTGAGACCGAACAGCGCGATCGCGAACTCGAACACGAGCTGCTCGCCGATGAGAAGGAACGTGCCGAGCACATCATGCTCGTGGATCTCGGTCGGAACGATGTTGGGCGAGTCGCCCAGCGCGCGAGTGTGAGTCTCGACGAGCTCATGTTCATCGAGCGTTACAGCCATGTGATGCACATCAGCAGCACGGTCACCGGGCGGCTGAAGCCCGACCTGGACTGTTGGGATGCCCTGCGATCAACCCTGCCGGTCGGCACGATCAGCGGCGCACCGAAGATCCGCGCGATGCAGATCATCGACGAACTCGAGCCGGTGAAGCGGGGGCCCTACGGCGGCGGGTTCGGCTGCGTTGGTCTCGACGGGGAGATGGACATCGCGCTGACGCTGCGCACGATCGTCGTGCCGCTGCAACGCTGCGATCCCGTGGGGAATCGGTGGGTGTATCACCTGCAGGCGGCCGGGGGAATCGTGTTCGATTCACAGGCCGATTCAGAGTACGCCGAGACGGTGAACAAGAGCGCCGCGCTCGGAGCGGCGATCGACAGCGCAGAGGCCGCGCTCGGCGACTGATGGTCGCCCAGCGCGGTTCGGGTTGTGGGTGCGGTCCCGGCGAATGCCGGGTGAGACTCAACTGGAGAGCGAGTCCTTGAAGTTCTGGCTCGGGGTGAAGCCAACCGATGTGGAGGCCGGGATATCGATCGGCTCGCGGGTGGCGGGGTTGATGCCCTTGCGCGCCTTGCGGTGCTTCTTCTTGAACGTCCCAAAGCCGGTGATGGCGACCTTGTCGTCTTTCTGAACGCCGTTGGCGATGGTGTCGAGAACGATGTCCACGACCTTGGTTGCGGTGGCTTTGGACTCGCCCATTTGAGACGCGACGGCTTCGATCAGATCGCCTTTGTTCATGGATGACCTCGAACAGGATGGGCCGCCGGAACCGGCGGCAGATGAATAAAAAGGGAATGATGACGGGCCGTGAGCGCTGCCTTGCGCTCCCGGCGGGGGGCCGAATGTACGCGAACTGTCGCCCCGGTGAAAGCGCGGATTCGCCGGATAGCCCGTAAACAGTGAGAATCGCGCAAATCGCTTGGGATGGCGAAGGGACGCTGGTAGAATGGTCCCGATGAGCGAAATGGACGATTTCGATGGTGGCACCCTGACGGTGACCGTTCCGGTCCCGACGACGCGTCCGAGGGCCGAACAGGACCCGGACCGCCCGTGGCTCTGGAACGTGGTCCTCCTGGACAGCGACGACCACAGTTATGAATACGTGATGGAACTGGCGATGCGCCTGTTCGGTTTTCCGCTCGAACGGGCGTTCAAGGCCGCCCAGAAGGTGGACAAGGACGGTCGGGCGGTCCTCCTGACCACGCACAAGGAACTGGCGGAGCTCAAGATCGAGCAGATCCGCAGTTTCGGCAAGGATCCGCGGGTCGACCAGTGCGCCGGGGCGATGAGCGCGCTGATCGAGCCGGCGATCGGGAGCGCCGACGAGAGCGACTGCCCGGCGGAGTGAACCGACGACGGGTACGCTTCGGGACCGATGTCTGAACGCCCGCTCGTGATCCAAACCGAAGAGCTCTCTGATGAATCCGCTTCCTGGCTCGGCCAGCGGTGCGACCTGCGCGTCTGCCGGTTTGACGATTCCGGGTTTGGGGACCTGCTGACAAGGGCCGAGGGGCTCGTCGTCCGAACCTACACCCGCGTCGACGAGGCCCTGCTCGATCGGGCTCCCGGACTGAAGGTCGTGGGACGGGCGGGCGTGGCGGTGGACAACATCGATGTCCGAGCGTGCCGGGCCCGCGGCGTCGAGGTCGTGCACACGCCCGATGCGAACACCCGCGCGGTAGTCGAGCTGGTTACTGCGTTCCTGCTGGACGCGATACGCCCTCGCGTGTTCCTTGATCGTGCCCTCTCGAAGGACGAGTGGAAACGGGCGCGGGCCGACCTCGTCGGCGATCGCCAGGCCTGCCAGATGACGCTCGGCGTGCTCGGTTTCGGTCGCATCGGTTCGAAGATCGCACGCGTGGGACAGGCCTTGGGCATGCGCGTGGTCTTCTGCGATCTCCGCAGAATCCCCGAATCAGAGCGCGGCTACGAGGCGGGTGGCATCGGCGAGCACGGCAGGGCGCAGCCGGTCTCGTTCGAGAAACTGTTCGAATTGAGCGATGTGGTTTCGGTGCACGTGGACAACCGCCCGGAGAACCGTCGGATCATCGATCTCGACGCGTTGCGCCGGTTGCCGCGCAGCGCGATCCTGATCAACACCTCAAGAGGGTTCGTGGTCGATCCGCTCGGCGTCGCGTCGTGGCTCCGCGATGATCCGAGCGCTCAGGCCATTCTCGATGTGCACGACCCTGAGCCGATCGACGCGGGCGATCCGCTGCTCGGGCTTGCGAACGCCCACCTCTCGCCGCACATCGGGGCGGCGACTCGGCTCGCGCACGCGAACATGAGCTGGGTCGTGCGCGATGTGTTCCGGGTGCTTCAGGGCGAGAAGCCGGAGTTCCCGGTGCGGCTGGATTGATTCAGCTGCGTCGGAGTTCCTCGGCCTCGAGCTTCCGTTTCTCGACCTTGCGGAGCGTGAACTCGAGAAACGGTGCGATCCACGCGATCTGAATGGTAAGGATTGCGCCGAGCAGGACGAGCGGGTACCACACGCCGTACGGCTGGTCCTTGCGCCACCCGATGAACCCGACGATCAGCGCGGCGAGCCCGATCAGCGCAATGGGGTAGACAAGAATGCGGATCGCGAGTTTACCCTTTCCCTTCGGGACGAGGATGCCGGCGGTGACGCCGAGGGTGGCACCCCACAGGCCCGCGGCTCCGCCGCCGAGACCACCGATCATGCCGGAGAGCGATGCCGGCCACCACGGGTCCGAAGTTGAGTTCTGCGCTGCGGATGCGATGGACATCAGGTCAATGAACGGGATCATGTATCGCTCCCTTCGGGGGTGCTGTTCGACGACGAAGGACTCGCGTCGGCGGCGTGTTTACGGATGGCGTCGCGGATGGAGCGCGCTCCGTCCAGCGACAGTTGCTGGCGTTCGACGAGCGACGCGAGCAGGTCGTTGATGGGGTCTGGCTGCTTGCCAGCGACGGCGTCTTCAAGGCGTTCGATGACGCGATCGAGTCGGCCCCGGATGGTCGGGTAGGACACGCGATAGGACTCGGCCAGGGCCTTGAGCGAACCGGAGCGGAGGACGAGCTCAACGATCAGGTTGAGGTCTTCCTCTGGGAGCCGGGCCAACGGATGGCGACGGATATCGAATTCGCCGGAGGGGCCGGAGCCGGGCGTCGCAGTCGGAGATTTGAAGATATTGAAAGTCACTTTAAACAATATACAGGAAATTTGAAGAATATCGAAGCAAACTTTTGAAAAATTGAACGATGGCGTTCCCGACCCGTCGCGTCGGCCCGGGCGTACACTCCGCCCATGATTCAATTGGGCGTGAACATCGATCACACGGCGACCGTCCGCCAGGCCCGTCGCGGCGTTGAGCCGGACCCCGTTCGGGCGGCCCACGAGGCGATTCTCGGTGGAGCCGACGGCATCACGGTGCACCTGCGCGAGGACCGGCGTCACATTCAGGATCGCGACGTCTTCCGGCTTCGTGAGGCGCTGACCGGGACCGGTGTGAAACTAAACCTCGAGATGGCGGCGACCGAGGAGATGGTCCGGATCGCACGCGAGGTCAAGGCCGAGATCGCCATGCTGGTGCCCGAGGGACGCCAGGAGGTGACGACCGAGGGGGGGCTCGACATTGTCGGGCATCGCGATCACCTCGCGGACATCGTGGCGGAACTGCGCGACGCTGGGCTGATTGTGTCGGCGTTCATCGATGCCGAACCGGACCAGATCGACGCGGCGTCGTCGATCGGCTTCGATGTGTGCGAGGTGCACACCGGGCCCTACGCGCACGCTTTTGCGGATGTCGGGGGCGACTTCCTGCACGAGCGCCTGAAGCGCGAGCTGCACGCGGTCAGCGATGCCGGTGAGCGCATCCGCTCCGCCGGCATGCGCTTCAACGCGGGTCACGCCTTGAACTACCACAATGTTGGCCCCATCGCGGCGCTCGATGGCATCGCGGAACTGCACATCGGACACGCGATCGTCAGCCGCGCGATCTTCGACGGACTAAGGGGCGCGGTCGCGGAGATGAAGCGGCTGATGGTGGGAGCGGCTTTCTCGGCCGATCGGGCGCGGTAGATCGCCGCGGTTTTCCCGCGAGGTCGTCAACGCCCTTGGGCGCCTTTATCTCGGATCTTCGCCGGTGTCACCCTGCTGCCGGCTGAGGAGCGAGCGGCTTCGCTTTCGCGAGTCGACCCAAACGCAGCCAGTACGAGAGCAGGTACAGCGCCAGGAACCAGGCGACGCCGAGTTCGCGGAACTCGGAGGTGCCGATGCGATCGAGCCATGCGTTGTCCGCGACTTTGGCGATGCGCTGGACGAAGAAAACGCCGGCGGCGGCCCAGCACATGGCCGGTGCGAGCGTCCACGGCAGGTGCTTCCCGACGAAGCCATCGCTTTGGTCTTCGCCCGAATCCCGCTTGAAGTGCAGCACGAGCGGCATGAGGAAACCGGCGACGATCACGAACACTTCGACCAGCATGCGCGGTTTCTGGTCCAGCCACGAGCTCATGTTGTGCAGGTTGAACTCGCCCTGATCGTTGAGCCCGGTCAGTTCTTCGGGGGTCTCGAACTCGAGGTACCACTGGCCCCAACTGCATTCTTCGCCGGCGAAGTAGATGCAGGCGAGCGTCCAGAGCAGGAGCCAGAGTTGCGCCCAGCCTGTTGGGAGCATGCGTCGGAAGCGGATGAGGGTATAGATCGCCGCGATGATCCCCGGGATGAGCACCGCGACGGTGAGGTGCTCGATGATGCCGGTGTTGGCGAAATTGTCCTTCCGGGCGAGGTGGTCGAAGAGGGCCGGGTCAATCGCGGCGATCAGGCCGAAGGCTCCAAAGCCCAGGAGTGTGACCGCGGTGCCGGCGATCGTGGCTGCGCGTGGGGTCTGGGTGAAGGTCATGGCGATCTCGCAGCGGTACGGGGAATCCACACAGTTCAGCAGGGCATCATACTGGAGGCGTTCCGATTCGACCCCGCGCGGATGAGGGCGGTCTAAATCCCCGGCTCCCGCACACTCGGCTGGTCGAGCGCCGGGCCGGTCGTGTTTCGATGTTTGACACCCGGCCGGGTGCCCTCGCCGGTCGTCGCGACGCGCTCGTGGGCCTTCGGTTCGGCGGTGAGGAAGGTATGGACGATGCGGATCGCCTCGTCGATGTCGTCGGTGAGTGTGATGAGGTCCAGATCCGGTGGGCTGATGGTCTTGTAGCGGTGCTCCATGGTGGTTCGGATCCAGCCGAAGAGGCCGGACCAGAACTCCACCCCGATGCAGATGACCGGGAACGGGTCGATTTTTGCGGTCTGGATCAGGGTCAGGCTCTCGAAGAACTCATCCATCGTGCCGAAGCCGCCGGGGAAGATGATGAACGCCCGGGCGTACTTCAGGAACATGACCTTGCGCGCAAAGAAGTAGTCGAAGTCGAGCTTGATGTTCTGGTACGGGTTGGGCACTTGCTCGTGAGGGAGGGCGATGTTGAGGCCGACGGAGACGCCGTTGCCCTCGCAGGCCCCCCGGTTGGCGGCTTCCATCACGCCGGGGCCGCCGCCGGTGATCACCGGATGGCCGAGCTCGGCGAGTCGCTTCGCGCAGGCTCGAGCCTCTGCGTAGACCGGGTGATCTTCGGGGGTCCGGGCCGAGCCGAAGATCGAAACGGCCGGTGCCAGAGCGGCGAGCGTCTCGAATCCGTCCACGAACTCCGCCATGATCTTGAAGACCCGCCAGGACTCCTCGTGGATCGGGCTGTGCAGTTGCTGCGGGGGGCGGTTCCGACCCGCATCGGGGCGTTGGCTCGTCATCGGCGGCGGCTTTCCTTCAAAGTCGTAAGTGTCTTCTGCGTAGGCTCTTAAGTGATCCAAAGAACCTGCGGATTTGGGGATTTATCAAGGTCTTGCTAGAATGGCCCGTCTATGGCTACTTCGCGATCATCGGGTTCGGGCAAGCGTCCCGTTCGGCGTGCTGGACGCTCCTCCTCATCGGCCAAATTGACCAAAGCGGGCTTCGGAAACTACCAGACCGCCCTCCGCTGGCTCTACGATCGGACCAATGTCGAGCGTCTGCGCCCGAGTCGCGTGGACCAGTCCGTCTTCAAACTCGACCGGATGCGCAAATTGCTCGAGGCGATCGGCAACCCCGAGAAGGATTTGCGGATCGTCCATGTCGCCGGCACCAACGGCAAGGGCTCGGTCGTCGCGATGACCGCCTCCTGCCTCCGTTCATCGGGGTACGCGGTCGGCGTCTATACCAGCCCGCACCTGGTCGACATCCGCGAGCGGGTGCAGATCAACGACCAGATGATCTCGCACGCCTCGTTCTCCGAGCACCTGCACCGGGTCGGCATGGCGTCTCAAAATCTCTCTTCCGACCTCGGAGAAGCGACCTTTTTCGAACTGATGACCGCGATGGCGCTGCTCTACTTCGCCGAAGAGGCCGTGGACGCGGTGATCCTCGAAACCGGCCTCGGCGGGCGCTTGGACGCCACCAACGCCGTGACCCCCGATGTCACAGCGATCACCAAGATCGATTTCGACCATCGGCTGTTCCTCGGGGACACGCTCGAGGAGATCGCCGCGGAGAAGGCCGGCATCTTCAAGCCCGGCGTTCCCGCACTCACGATCGCACAGACCCCCGAGGTCATCGAGGTCTTTCGCAAGAAGGCCGAAGAGGCCGGGTGCACGCTCGAGGTGCTCGGGCAGGAGATCGAGTTCTCAAGCCGCTTCGAAGCGAACCAGCAGCTCGGTCCGCACATGCGGATCGGTCTCACGACGGACCGCTCGAACTTCGAGCACGTGCCGGTCCCGCTCCCCGGCGAGCATCAGGCCCAGAACTGCGGCCTTGCGTTGGCCATCCTGGACAAGCTCGGCGCCGGCGGGTTCGACCTCCCCGAGATGCGCGTGCTCGAAGGCCTCGAGTCCACGGTCGTCCCCGCTCGGATGGAGATCGTCCGCGGCGAGCGCCACCGCGTCCTGCTCGACGGCGCCCACAACCCGTCCGCGCTCTCGGCTTTGGTCAAAGCCATCGGGGCGCATGTGCCGTACGACTCGCTGATCATGATCTTCGGCTGCGCCGCGGACAAGGATGTCGATGCGTTGCTGGAACAGGTCTCGCTGTCGGGCGACAAGGTTGTGTTTACCAAGGCCAAGGGCAACCCCCGCGCTGCGGACCCGCACGATCTTGCCCGTCGATTCGAGTCCAAGTACCCGAAGATGTACCAGATCGCGGATACGCTTGAAGAGGCGCTGGTCATCGCCGAGCAGGCTGCGGGGCGCGACGACCTGGTCGTGGTGACCGGCTCGTTCTACCTCGTCGGCGAGGCGAAGAAGTACCTGCGGCAGCAGGCCGATCGCGCGGCGGCCGCCGCCAAGTAACTCGCTCCGGCGAGAAGGGAATCTTCCATGGTCCGTCGTGTCGCTGCCGGTCGCAGAGTTGGTCAGTCCGTGCTCGTCGGCATCGCGACGCTCGTCGCGAGTGGTCTGGGCGGTTGCGCCCACGTCGAGGGGCGGACGGTGCTGCTCCAGGGCGCGAGCGCCGGCGAGCGGATCTCGCCGGATCGAGTGCAGGTGATCGCGGTTCAGGCCGATTCCGACCGTTTCGAGCGGATCGCGCAGCTCCAGTACCGCACCGACGGGGACAACTTCGATGGTGCCGCGGAGAGAGTCCTGATCGACCGGCTCAAGGAAGAGGCCGCTGCGCTGGGCGCGGACACGCTGCTGGATCTGCGGATCGTCGTGGAAGAGGACGGTGTCGAGACGACGGTCACCGAGCAGACCTACGGCGACATCAACCCCAGTGATCGCGATCGACGGTGGGGCACGACGACCACAACCGCCCGGATCCGGAGCGGCCCCGCGTTTCGCACCGTCGCGACGGCGGTTGCCGCCCGGCGCCGCTGAGTGACGCCCGGATGCCCGATCGGCGCTTGCTACACTGCCCCCATGGCAGAATCGAGCACTCCATCGCAGGCGTCGAGCACGCCCGCTCACCGGTATACCCCCGAATTCGCTGGCGAGATCGAAACGCGCTGGCAGGCGTGGTGGGACGCGCACGATACGTTCCGCCAGCCCAACCCAGATGACGACGGCTTCGACGCGGATCGTCCGAAGTTCTACTGCCTCGATATGTTCCCGTACCCGTCCGGTGCCGGCCTGCACGTGGGTCACCCCGAGGGGTACACCGCGACGGACATCCTCTGCCGCATGAAGATGATGCAGGGCTTCAACGTCCTGCACCCGATGGGCTGGGACGCCTTCGGCCTTCCCGCCGAGCAATACGCCATTCAGACCGGCGTGCACCCGGCGATCACGACCAAGCGGGCGATCGACAACTTCCGGCGCCAACTCAAGCGATTCGGCTTCGGCTACGACTGGTCGCGCGAGTTCGCGACGATCGATCCCGATTACTACAAGTGGACGCAGTGGATCTGGCTTCAGGCGTACAACAGTTGGTTCGACGACTCGGTCGCGAACCGCGAGGGTACAACCGGCGCGGCGCGACCCATCGCAGAACTCATCAAGAAGCTGGCCGACGAGCGCGTGCTCATCGGCCCCGGCGGGGAGTTGGTTCACGCGGGCCTTGAGCGCTCGACCGAGTCCGTCGGCGGGCATCGCGTCGGCTATCGCACCTGGTCGGAACTCGGCGACGACGAGCGCGAGGCCGTCATCGACAACGCCCGACTCGCGTACCTCGGTGAACAGACGGTCAACTGGTGTCCGAAGCTCGGCACCGCGCTCGCCAACGAGGAAGTCATCGACGGGCGCTCCGAGCGAGGTGGATTCCCCGTCTATCGCAAGCCGCTGCGCCAGTGGATGTTCCGAATCACCGCCTTTGGCGACCGGCTGCTCAAAGGGCTGGAAGGCCTCGACTGGCCGACCTCGACGGTGACGATGCAGCGCGAGTGGATCGGGCGGTCCGAGGGCGCCGAGATCGACTTCGAACTCGATGTGCCCGAGGCGATGGTCGAAGCGCTGTCGTCGGACGGCGCTCCGGGGGCGCTGCGCGTGTACACGACGCGCCCGGACACGCTCTTCGGTGCGACCTACATGGTCGTCGCCCCCGAGCATCCGCTGGTGGCGCTCGCGCTGTCCTCGCCGCTCGCCGAGACCGATGCCGAGGCGCTGCGTGCGTACGTGCACGAAGCGAGCAGCCGCTCGGATGTGGACCGCCAGGAGGCGAAGAAAAAGACCGGCGTGTTCACCGGTGTGTACGCGATCAACCCGGCAACGGGCGAGCGGATCCCGGTCTGGACGGCGGACTACGTCCTCATGGGCTACGGCACGGGCGCGATCATGGCGGTGCCGGCGCACGATCAGCGCGACTTCGAGTTCGCGCAGGCCTACGGCATCGACATCCGCGATGTGGTCTACCCCTCGCCGCTGTTCCCGCTGTGGTGGCTGGGCAACCACGCCACGCGCGAGCAGATCGAGTCGGTGTATCCCGGTGATCAGGACGGCTGGCGCGTGGTGCTTGCGGATTTCCTCGGCTACGTCACCGGGCGGGGCACGCCCATCGCCGAGTACCCGGAGGCGATGAAGCTGATCCTGACGCGTCGGCGCACGCCGTCCGCCGGGCCGGCCGACGCGCACGAGGGCCGCGCGATCCGCGGCGCGGTCGTCGAGAGTTGGCTCGACACGATCCGGGACATGAAGTACGCGTCGATCGGAGATTTTCTGGAAAGGGCCGGCCAGCCGCGCCGGAGCGTCCGACTCGGCGAGGCGGACAGCGACCACGGCATCAACGTCGCCTCGGCGAACGATGAGGTCTCGCTGAACGGCCTGCGCACACCGGAGGCGAAGAAGCGGATCATCGAATGGCTGGAGAAGAAGGGCCTCGGGCGCGGCAAGGTGAACTTCAAGTTGCGCGACTGGCTGTTCAGCC
>Ga0070727_10001760_pt1 | contig 22097 bp, 22 predicted proteins | sample tdAd472_FD_66722 | JGI IMG/M metagenome (GOLD analysis project Ga0070727, IMG submission 66722) | Marine sediment microbial communities from the Atlantic coast under amendment with organic carbon and nitrate - tdAd47.2 | ecosystem: Environmental > Aquatic > Marine > Coastal > Sediment | place...
TGACCTCTGGCCACGCTGATTCTGAAACACGATCCATCCACGCTCGAATCCTCTCGACTTCACCCCGGAAAAACCAGGTCAAACGAGGTATCCGGACAGACTCCTAGATCAAAGACTTGGCCAGTACAAAAGTGAGTCGCCACCTGACACGCAACTTCTATCGCACCCAGGGTGGACTCATCTGCATCAGAAGACTCTACAAGAAGCTGTACGCGACGCGCGCAACGCACCGCATATGCAATGATGGCACGCCTTGGGAGTTTCGCTAACTCATCCTCGGTTACCTCGCGAGAATCCCCTGGAAGCTGTCGTTTGAGTTGCTTGGCGGTTGTCTTCTTTTTTGCCAACGGTACATCCACCTTTGGAGTTCTGCGGATAGCCGCCATGCCGAGTAGCCCATGTGTCTCCTATCACTGGACTTGAACTGAGTCTCTAAATTAGTGGCCAACTTGTCCAGTATTCCAGGCTTTGGTCCGATTCAGACCCGTTTCACATTGGTCGAGCGTCATTGACGCGTGGGAGTCGCGGGTAGTCTGCGCTGATCAGCAGAAACGTAGGCCGGATCGAGGAGCGCAGCGACGATGCTCCGGCAATTGTCTGAATTGTCAATTTGCTGCCGGAGCGGCGTCGCTGCGCTCCTTGATCCGGCCTGCTCAGCTACTCAGCGGTCGGCCTCAGCTGGCGGAGATCAGCCGCTGATTCGGCGGTACTTGATGCGGTGGGGCTGGTCGGCGTCGGCGCCGAGGCGTTCGTGGCGGTTGATTTCGTAGATCCTGGAGTTGCCCGCAAACCAGTAGACCAGGCTGTCGCCTTCAAAGGCCAGGATGTGCGTCGCGATGCGGTCGGGGAACCCCAGCACGCGGCCAGCTCACTGGCTGCCGGCGAAGACGTGGACTTCGGCCTGCAGCGTGTCGCCGAGGCGGTCGCGTTCGGTTTCGAGGTCGTAGTGCGACTGCAGGTTCAACCAGAAGCGTTCCGAGTTGCCGAAGAAGCGGGCCAGACGCAGGGCCGTGTTCGCGCTGATCGACCGCGTGCCTTTGACAATCTCGTTGATCCGGCGCGGCGGGACGTTAATGTCCTTTGCCAGGCGGTACTGGCTGAGGCCCAGCGGTTGCAGGAACTCCAGATTCAGGATTTCTCCGGGGTGGACCGGAGCCAGTTTTTCAGCGGCCATTGTCTTCCCCTGGTGGTTACGAGTGGTAATCCGTGAGTTCAACGTCCGACGCGTCGCCGCGAGACCAGACAAAGCAGATTCGCCATTGGTCGTTCACGCGAATGCTGTGCTGGTCTCTGCGGTCGCCTTTGAGCTTCTCCAGCCGGTTTCCGGGAGGAACTCGCAGATCATCGAGAGACTCTGCCGCGTCGAGGATCAGCAGTTTTCGAAGTGCCGCTCGTTGAACGTCCAGCGACAGACCTTTGACGCGGTTGCGATGAAAGAGACTCTCAGTCCGACGATCACCAAAACTTCTGATCATGGCGGCGAGCGTACGAATGAACGCTCATAACGTCAAGCGCCATCAATCGGTCCGCTGTCCTTGACCGCCTACCCGCTGATTCGGCGGTACTTGATTGCGGTGGGGCTGGTCGGCGTCGGCTCCGAGACGCTCTTTGCGGTTGATGTCGTACATCCTGGAGTTGCTCTCGAACCAGTCGACCTGGCTGTCGCCTTCAAAGGCCAGGCTGTTCGTCGCGATACGGTCGAGGAACCAGCGGTCGTGGCTGACGGCCACTGCACAGCCGCCGAAGTGTGACAGAAACGCCGGCTGGATCGAGGAACGCAGCGACGATGCTCCGGCAATTGCGTGGACGATCAGCTTGCTGCCGGAGCGGCGTCGCTGCTCGCCTTGATCCGGCCTGCTCGGCTGCCAATTCAGTTACCTGATTCGCTCCTGTCGGCACAGCATAAGAATCGTGATCGATACGATCGCGCCGCCCGTGGCCAGGGCCATGTCCTTGTGGGCATCGAAGATGTCGCCCTGCTGACCGAGGAATGTTTCTGCCCATGTCGGAGTAAAAGTCACCGCGACGAGCCACTCCAGCAGTTCATACGCCGCACTCGTGGCGAGAACACATTCGACAGCCAGTACTGCTGCGAGACGCCGTGACAGGCGCAGGTGTCGACACTCGAATTCGTGGATCGGTATCGCCATTAACAGGCCATAGCAGCAATGCACGACACGATCGTAGTTATTTCGAGTCCATCCAAAGAGATCACTGATCCGGGCACCCCAAAGCCACTGTGACCATCCGTCATATGGCGTATAGGAATATAGATAGCGGGCTCCCACCGTGTGCAGAACGAGAAACGAGACGGCACTGGCAAAACTGAACCGGCTCATGGGAAAGCGTCTGGCCACAGCTCCCAGCGAACAGACGGCAACCAGCGTGGGGAGGTGCTGCATAAGCAGAAACTGGCGGTATGGGGCGTCAAGGCAACTGGCCGCCACCGCAATGATCAGGGCAACAAACAATCCTTGCTGTATTCGGTCGTGCGGCAGCATGAATGGCACCTGAACGTTGAATGATGCTCTGAGAAAGATTGAACTCTACCGGCATTCGCGCGGGCGGACTCCTGATTGGTTCCAACAAATTCGGTCGGGCATCTACTGGCTGCGTCACGGGTTACACGCGGCGACAGAACTTTGACACGAATATCGAGTGATTGGCGCAGCGAACGTGTCGATACTGCTGTAGAGTTATCGAAGTTGAAGTGTCAGAAACGCTTTGAAGCAGAAGGCTTCGTGTCCCGCGTGCGAAAATAACGGTCGCTGTTTGCCGGAACCTGAACGGTTCTGACGAGGGCCACCTGGAAGACGCTGGACCCTGCTTGACTGGCGACGAAACGTCGCCCGACTGAGTTCTGAAGTGGACTCGTCGCTGGGTGTCATCGCCTGACATTGTCACGGTTGTTGCCGTGACCGTTCTGTCACCCGGTCTCTCTGGAGTCAGGTGCGCAGGCCGATGTCTCGTCTGCGATGTGCCTGTTGTGGCCTGCGGACAATGCTCTGAAACGGTTCGTGGACGGGGAAGCCAGCCGCGAATCCTGCTGCTCTACTTCGCTTCCCCACATGCTGATGGTTCTGTGAACGGTGTCATCGACTCCGGCCTGGAAACTGGATTTCAGTGTGTGCCGAATTGTGTTTGTGCTCCGTTTGACTGCTTTCTCGCCAGAAATGGAATTCGATTCCACATGTGGATGAGTGTGTTGCAGGACAGCTGAGTTGCCTTTTTTCATCCTCCATGTGGGAGACTCTGAAGTGACGAACATTTACGTTGGAAATCTGTCGTACCAGACATCGTCCAGTGAACTCGAAAGCGCGTTCTCCGAATTTGGTGAAGTGTCACGAGCAACTGTCGTGTCTGACCGTGAGTCGGGACGCTCGAAGGGATTCGGCTTTGTCGAAATGCCGGACGACGGCAACGCTCAGTCGGCCATCTCTGCTCTGAACGATCGCGATCTGAACGGTCGCAATCTGAAGGTCAACGAGGCACGGCCGCGTGAAGAGCGGTCGCAACGCTGGTAACGGCGATGATTCGATGGAGGCCGGTCGGATTGCCGGCTGGCCTCCAGCCGGTCAGCTCTGTTGCTGACTGGTAAAGATGGGCCAACCTCTTGTCTGTCTGGAGTGCCGAAATGGTGACGATTACTGAAAAAGCGTGGAAACGAATTTCAGAACTGCAGTCTGCGAGGCCTGGCGTCACAGTCGTCCGACTGACGCACAAAGGTGGCCGCGTCAAATGTCGCGCGGGGGTGCAGCAGCAGCTTGATCACGTGATCGAACATCAGGGTTGTCCTCAGTTGCTGATGACACCGGGTGTTGCCAAATGCCTTTCGGGGCGAATTCTGGATGCCAGAGAGACGAGTCGAGGGCCACGTTTGCGGTTGAAGCATATCAGCCGTTGATACCGAAGAGTGTGGACACGGGTGGCCTGATTGTTCTCGACGAAAATGTGTTGTCGCTGGAGAACATCCGCCATTCGTGCTTCTTTCATGTGCAGCAATCGCCCGGCGAACCGGGTGGGAAAAGTCTGTTCAATGGTCAGTATTTTTGTTGGAAATCTCGATTACAGGGCCAGTGAATCTGACGTGAGATCTCTCTTCGAGCCTCATGGTCGGGTCGCCTCGGTACGTATGATGTCCGATCAGGTAACGCAGCGGCCTCGTGGCTTCGCCTTTGTAAGTATGCCGTCACTGGATGACGCGGACGAAGCCGTCACCCGTCTCGCTGGGATTTCGCTGCACGGTCGCAGGCTGACGATCAATGAATCTCAGGACGAGCGCCGTGATGGAACTCGCGCGTCCCAGGGGTCCACTTCAGGGCGCAATCGTGCCCTGGAAATGTTCAACGCACTTTGTCAGGAATGACTTTGGTTTTGTCTGAAAGGGCACAGTATGGAGTCTACCCGCCTGCTCTCGACGGCGATGGCCGAACGATGTCGGTCCGTTATCCTCGACCATGACGACGAGCGTGCTGACCTGCCGCAAACACTCCGACGAAAGCACCTGCTGTGGATGTGTGACAGCGTTCAGAAACATGTTGAAGACTGGCCCGGCACCAGGCTTCATCGTTGGATTGGTTTCATTCAGGCCGCCATGATGGCCAACGGAATGATTAATCTGGAATCAGCGAGGTCGATGTTCGATGAGGCCAAAGTCGCGCACGGTGCGTTCAGTGACGACATGCTGGACCACCTCGATCCGTCGAGCCAGTTTGAACTGGAGATCGGCGGAGAAAGCTGACTTCGGCTCTCCGGATAATTCTCAGGGCGAAGTACGAAATTCACCGAGCCTCCGATAATTGATGCGGTGGGGCTGGTCGGCGTCGGCTCCGAGTCGTTCGCGGCGGTTGACTTCGTAAATCCTGTAATTGCCCTCGAACCAGTCGACCTGGCTGTCGCCTTAGAAGGCCAGGCTGTGCGTCGCGATTCGGTCGAGGAACCCGCGGTCGTGGCTGACGACCACATTACAGCCGCTGAAGCACTGCCCGTCACTTCTTGATCGCACAAATCCGCTCGTACGCCCGCAGGAAGATCACTCCGTTGCTGATGGCGGGTGTTGAAAAGAACTGGCCATCGAGTTTGTTTTCGGCGAGGACTTCGCCCGAGTCGTCGGCTTTCAGGACGGTGCAGGTGCCGGTCGTGCTCTGGGCGTAGATCTTGCCATCGGCGGCGATCAACGAGGCGTGGTAGGGACCCTCTGCAAGGCGTTTCGTGTACTTGACCTTGCCGGTGCGGATTTCGGCGCAGGTCAGGATGCCGGCGTCGGAAAGCATGAAGATCAGTCCGTTGATCGCGACCGGTGTCGAGGAATCGGGGCTCGATTTTGGTTGCGTCCAGACGCGGCGGCTGCTGACGTCGCCCTTCTGGCCGAGCGCGTCGACGGCGATCACTCGCCCTTTTCCGCCGCCTCCCGGGTTGCCGGAAGCTGCAATGACGATGCCCTCTTCCGTGGCAACCGGCGAGGCGATGATGCGGCCGAACGGGCTGTCGATCGCCAGGCCGTCACTCACCCACAGTTGCCTGCCGCTCTGCAGATCGTAGGCGTTGACGTGGTCGGACCCGGACACCAGCAGGGCGTTCCCGGCAACAATCGGAGTGGTGTACGCGTCGGGGCCGTCGTCTTTCGCCGGCAGACGGCGGTCGGTCTTCCACTTCTGCTGGCCGGTTTCCGCATCAAGAGCCACAACGTATGACGGGCCTTTGGTCAGGCACGAAACATACAGCAGGCCGTTCCAGTAACGCGGTGTCGAGCCCATGCCGAACGTGATGTCGTACTCGCCGTACTCGCTGACCAGATCCTTCTGCCAGAGAATGTCGCCGCTGGTGGCGTCCAGGCAGACCAGCAGGCCGGTCCCGAAGAACGCCCAGATCCGGTTTCCGACAGCAATCGGGGATGGTGTCGCCGGGTTGTGGCGGTGCGCGTAAAGGTTGGCCGGACCCTTGGCTGCCAGCTTGCCGGAGCCGACTTTGACCTGCTTCGAAATCTTTCCCGTCGTTCGATCAAGAATCAGGACCCACAGTGCGTTGTCCTTTGTCTGCGAGGTCAGCACGACGTGCTTGTCCGTCACCGCCGGTGATGAATTGCCGAAGCCGGGGAGTTCCGTCGTCCAGGCCACGCCGGACTCCGCAGACCACCTGGCCGGAAGATCGCTCTCCTGCGAAACGCCGTCGCCAGTCGCGCCTCGGAACTGCGGCCACAGCTCTGCCTGGACCGGGTTCAGAGAAGTCAGAACAGCAACCACACTCAACGCGTAAAGCGAGGTCAGGCGGATCGTCACGGGAAAGCTCCTTGCAGTTGAATCATGGTCTTGAGAAACGGGACGAGGTGTCCGGTGGATGCCGTCGCGGATCAGCAAATCTGCCGCGGGACGAAGTCTGCTGCGAGTTGGAGCAGATTTGCAAGAGTCGCCGGGACGGCTCAGTACGCGGCGACGATCTGCTCCATGCGGCGGCGGTTTTCTCCGAGGTCGGAGTGGCCGGCGCGGGAGGCGGAGCGGAAGTGAATGACGCCTGCCTGTTCGTCGATCAGGAATTCAACGTCGTCGACGAAGCGGAAGAGGGATGTTGTGCATTCAGCGTGCAGGTAGGTGGGTTGCTCTGTGACGATCTTTGTGCGCGGTCGCGCGGCGAGGACCTCAAGCAGGCGGGCGCGGGCTTCGTCGACGGTTCCTTCGAACGGGATCGGATCCATCCGCTGCGATTCTCGCGAGGCGGTTGTTGAGACGCAGTTGGGGCTCGATGGGCACTCGGCGAGCTGGCCGTTGTGAACTCCCAGGTTGTCGGGGCGGCGCGAGATGAGGCTTAGCGCGGCGAGGCCGAGGATCGGGAGCAGCGCGACGACGATCAGGATGGCGGGCAGCATGCGGCGGTTCCGGAGGCGGGGCACGGACGGGTTCCTGATGCAACGGGGCAGTTGTCGTGAGCCCGCGTTCTGTGCGAACGCGGCTACGGTCAGGCTCACGATACCGAGCGGTGTCTAACCCGAAAGATCCGGGAACTGTTCGAGGACATCCTTCAGCCGTTTCAGCGCGCGGATGTAGCGGTTGCTGGCGGCGGTTTTCTGGATGCCGAGGATTTCGGCGACCTCGTTGTTGCCGAGTTCTTCGAAGTGTCGCAGAGCCAGGACTTCGCGATCGATTTCGTCCATCTCGGCCAGAGCCTGACGAAGCTGCAGCATGCGTTCGTCGCGTATCGCGGCCTGGCTGGGGGATGTCAGGTCGCCGGCCAGTCGCGCGGCGATCGACAACGATGTGTCCTCCCGGTTGCCTCCTCCGGCGCCCAGTGCGACTTCGTTGGCGACAGAGCGTTTCTGAGCACCGAGGTGGCGGCGGTGCAGATCGATGATCGTCTGCCAGGCGATCTGTCGGAGCCAGATGAAAACCGGGACGACGGGATTCGCCACGTACTCGGCCACTCGTTTGGACGCGTCGAGCCAGACTTCCTGCAGGACGTCCGCCGAATCGACTCGTCCGTAAAGCCGCCGGTCGAGACGGAAACGGATCATGCGCTGCAGCCGGTCTTCGTGACGCGAGAAGACTTCGGCCAGCTGATCACTGCCGCCCGTGCGGAGCAGTTCGATTTCGTCCGGATCGACATCGGCCATCAGGCGGTCCCGTTCGTCGGAGGCACTGGCAGGGGTCGGAGCGGACGTGTCGACCGCTCAGCACGACAGGTTATAGCAGGAAGACCAGTGTCCGGGACGTTGCCGGTCAGTTTCCAGCGGCGGCGAGCAGAAGTCGCGTGACACGTTGCTGCCGGGGCACGTTAAGATGCCATTCGCGCTTTTCAAAACGGTCCCCCTCGCATGTGCCGATGCCACCTTGCGGTGACACTGACACGGCTGCCGATCGCGAGGGGGACCGCTCCTCATCCGAAAGCCACTGCTGGCTTCCGTCCGCCGAGACGTCGCTCGGCGAAGATTCACAGACTGGTTGCTCCGAAATCGCGGTCCGTGCCTGGCCGGGCCGCGACTGCCTGTACTGCGAGGCGGCTGGAGCTGTCCACTGGCGAACCGGGAATCACAGCGAGCTGCGAGCGAATCCCCGTCGAATGGGCGGTCCTGAGTGTCGTCTTCAAGCGAAGTCTGGAGCGGATTCGTCGGCAGAACCCGGTTGGCGGCGGGATTGGGGCTGCTGACTGCCAGTTTGTGATCGTGCCAATCCGGCAGTCGGTGAAACCCGCCGACCGGAGGATCGGGGTTTTCGTATCTTGTTTTGCAGTCGCGGTTTACAGCGGGGATTGCAGCGCTGGTCGACTTGAGCCTGCCGCCGGTATACGGTTTGCTTTGCGTCGCGGAGTCCGAAGAAATCAAGCCGGAGCCTGTTTGATGCGCGTCTTTCGTCTGGGGCACAACTGGAGCTATGCGTTCAGTGATCTGGAACGCGAAGTCGACCGCCTGCTGCGCGGCGTCAATCTGTCGATTCAGGGGCTGCGGTTCGGTCGGCAGTATCCTCCGGTGAATCTGTATGAACTCGACGATGAGTATCTGCTGACTGCTGAGCTGCCGGGCGTGCGTGTCGAGGATCTCGATCTGACGATTGCGGGCGGCATGCTCACGATCCGCGGTTCGCGGCAGCCGGATGGTGCATCGGACGAAAGCCGGTTTCGCCGACAGGAGCGTCACTGCGGAAGCTGGCAGCGGTCGGTGTCGATTCCTGACCGCGTGGTCGAGGATGACCTGCGGGCGGAGCTGAACGAGGGAATTCTGCACATCCACCTGCCGAAGGCTCCCGATGAAGCTCCGCGTCAGATCCCAGTCAGTGGCAAATAGCGAGGTGACCTCATGTCTGGAGAGCTGACTCGCCCGACGTCAACAAACGCTGAAGGAACTCCGCCTGCCGAGACACGGGCGGATGCTGCGCCCGTTGAACGTTTTGTGTTCACGCCGCCGATCGACATTTACGAAACCGACGATGGTCTGATTCTGCACGCGGATTTGCCCGGCGTGACGCTCGACACGCTGGAGCTGCAGGTGCAGAACAACCGGTTGACGTTGTTTGGTCGCGTGCCGGAAGTCGTGCCGGAGGGGGCTCGGCTGGTTCACCAGGAGTATCGCGAGGGCGATTATCTGCGGTCCTTCATCCTCAGCGACAATGTGGACCATGACCGAATCACGGCGAAGCTGACCAGCGGTGTTCTCGAAGTTTTTCTGCCACACGCGCCGAAGGCTCAGCCGCGGAAGATTCAGGTGTCGGGTTCGTGAGCGGCGCGCTTTTCATTGTCGCCGGGTTCTGCGAGGCTGGGGCGTTGTCGAGCCGATTCTACTCGACGGTGTTGCTCTGAACTGGCCTCTCGCAGACTGCTAAGCTCCTCATGACTCAACCGGGCACTGGCCGCGCCGCCCAGATCGGGATGATTCTCGGCCCGGCGCTGTTTCTGACCATCGTTTCCAGCCCGGTGCCTGCCGGGATGGCTCCCGAAGCGTGGCGGCTGCTGGCGGTGACGGCGCTGATGTCGAGCTGGTGGCTGACGCAGGCCATCCCGATCGCCGCGACCAGTCTGCTGCCGATCGTGCTGTTTCCCCTGCTGGGCATCCAGACGTCGGCACTCGTCAGCAAGGCTTACATCAATAAGCAGGTCTTCCTGTTTCTGGGCGGGTTCATCATTGCTCTGGGCATCGAGAAGTGGGGTCTGCACGAGCGGATTGCGCTGCACATTGTGCGGGTTCTCGGGACAAGTCTTCGCAAGGTGATCCTCGGTTTCATGCTGGCGACCGGCTTCCTGTCGATGTGGATTTCCAATACGGCGTCGACTCTGCTGATGACTCCGATCGGTCTCGCGCTGGTTGTGTCGCTGCAGCGGGCGCTGTCTTCGAAGTCCGGATCGACAGACTCTGGCGGCGAAGTTGCGGGCGTGAAACTCGAAACGATTGACCGTAACGGGCCACTGGGTCCGTTCGGCATTTCGCTGATGCTGGGCATCGCCTGGTCGGCGAGTATCGGTGGCATGACGACGCTGGTCGGGACAGTCACCAACGTGCAGTTCGTCAGTCTCTGGGAACAGGGTTTTCCGGCCGGGCCGAAGATCTCGGCGGCGGTCTGGCTGACGGCGTTCGCGCCGGTCGGACTGGTGCTCGTGCTGCTCGCCTGGGGGCTGCTGACGTGGAACCTGAAAGGCTCGCAGACTCAGTCTGTCGATCGTGCCTTTTTCTCAGAGAGGCTGCGGCGACTGGGGCGACCGTCATTTGCTGAGCTGTCCATGCTTGCGGTTTTCGCGGCCACGGCGCTGCTGTGGACGTTTCGCAAACCACTGAAGTTTGGAGAAGAGGCACTGGTCGGCGGCTGGGGCGACCTTGTGAAGTCATTTCTGGTTGAGACTCTGAACGCTGCACCGGAATTTGCCAGCCAGGCGGTTGATGATTCGACCGTCGCCATCACGATGGCCGTCCTTCTGTTTCTGTTGCCGAGTGGTCGTCGGGGAGCGGGCGCCTGTCCTCGATTGATGGACTGGGAAACTGCTCAGACGCTGCCGTGGGCGATTCTGCTGCTGGTCGGTGGCGGCTTCGCCATTGCCGACTCGTTCGACCGAACCGGCCTGGCGAGCTGGGTCGGGGATGCCTTCGCGACTCAGGTTGCCGACTGGCCGATCTGGATGACAATCGGGGCTGTGTGTTTTCTGCTGACGTTTCTGACGGAGTTTGCCACAAACGTCGTCGTCGTCAGCGTCATTCTTCCGGTGCTGGCCAAAGCGTCGCTCGATCTGGAGATCGACCCGCGACTGCTCATGCTGCCGGCAGCTGCCTCGGCCAGCTGCGCCTTCATGCTGCCGATCGGGACGCCGCCGAACGCCATCGTCTTCAGTTCGGGCGTGCTCTCGATGGGCGACATGGCGAAGAAGGGGTTCCTGCTGAACCTGATCGGCGTCGTGCTGATGACGATTGCGACGGTCGTCTACCTGGTGCCGCATCTTGATCTACAGACCGATGGCCTGCCGGAATGGGCGGCGCCTGCGGACGTCGAAATCGACCTGTGATGGCTCGTCGGTCGGCAGCCGTTTCGTGATTCGCGGGGATCGCACCGCAGTCTTACAATCACGAGCTGCAACAATTTACGACCCGCGACAATCCGGTCGCGATCAGCGTTCCGGCCCCAGACAATTTCGCATCTCGCAACAGGATGACCCGACCATGAACCGCCCCGCCCATACGCACGGTGGCCAGCAGCTTCCCGAACCGACTGTCAAGCTGACCGAGGGCTGGCACAGCCTGCACATGTACTACAGCGTCGACCAGGCAGCTCTGAACGCCATTCACGAACACCAGCGTGCGGAAGGCCGTGAGCAGCTGGCAGAGATTCTCAATCCCGGTCGCGACGGTGCTCCGGAGCGACTGCAGAACTTTGTCGTGTCGGGCAGCAAAGCGGACATCGGCCTGATGGCGATGGATCCTGATCCGCTCAAAATTGATGCGCTCTGCAACGAGATTCGCGCCAGCCGGCTTGGCCCGGCACTCAAGCCGTCGTACTCGTTCGTGTCGATTACCGAAGTCTCGGAGTACGTTCCGACGATCGAACAGTACGGTGAGCGGCTCCGCCTGGAAGGAACGGAACCGGGCAGCCCAGCCTTCGAGGCGAAGCTCAACGCCTACAGCCAGCGTCTTCCGATGATGAACAAGCAGCGGATGTATCCGGACTTTCCCGAGTTTCCCGTCCACTGTTTTTATCCGATGAACAAGAGCCGCCATCCGCATGCGAACTGGTATCAGTTGCCGTTCAGCAAGCGCGTCGAACTGATGGCCGAGCACGCGACGAGCGGGATTAAGTTCGCGGGCCGAGTCAGTCAGTTGATCACTGCGTCGACCGGCTTTGATGACTGGGAATGGGGAGTCACCTTGTGGGGCCGCGCTCCCGAGCACATCAAGGAGATCGTCTACACAATGCGTTTTGACAACGCCTCGGCGATTTACGCGGAGTTTGGCCCGTTCTACATCGGCTATGTCATGCCGCCTGGCGATGCAATTTCGCATCTCCGACTTTGATCACACGATCGAGCCCCGGTGGTCGTTCGAGCGACAGTTCATGCGGCGACCGCCCCCTCAGACTGGCTGAAATGCGCCAGATTCGATTCCGTGCTGCCACTGATGGGCGGTGCGACAGAAGTCCGACAGCCGATCACCTGCGGTCACCCGCAGATTTTCGAATGGAGACGCCAAAACGCATTGCGGGATTCCCCGCAATTCAATAATTCACAAATCCTTGACCGAGCCTGATGGAGCAGGAATTTTCATTCACGGGCAGTATCAAAGCGCTGAGTGTCGCTGGGCAGAGCGGACGCAGTGGCTTTGACGAACTGGAAAGGGCCGGGCTCTGTGAATAGTTCGCGCGTGAAAGTCCTGCTGGTCGACGATCATCAGATGATCGTCGAGTCCTTCTCGGCACTGCTCCAGCTGGACGATCGGTTTGAAGTCGTCGCTACGTCATTTTCTGCTGAAGAAGGCGCCGATCTCGTCGAACAAATGCGTCCGGATGTCGCCGTCTTTGATGTCGACTTTCCGGGCCGCGATTCGTTCGACGTTGTGCCGCGGCTGACGAAGCGGCCATCGTCCACGAAGGTGATGTTTCTGACAGGCCATCTGTCCGACATCTTCGTCTCCCAGGCAATTCGCATGGGGGCACGTGGCTACCTGCTGAAGGAAGAGTCGGCGACATTCGTCCGCGATGCGATCTTCCGAGTAGCGCGGGGTGAGTTCGCCTTCTCCGACTCTGTTCGTGATCGCCTGATCTGGAACGAGGAATCGCAGTCATACGAGGTGCGGTCCGACTCGATGCTGTGCGGCCTCAGCATCCAGCAACTGGCGATTCTGCGGCATCTTGCCCGTGGAGAAAGCGTCAAACAGATTGCCGCTCTACTGGACCGCTCTGAGAAGTCGATCGACAGCCACAAGTATCGAATCATGCATCGGCTGGGGATTCATGACCGAGTCGAACTGGCTCGGTATGCCATCCGCGAAGGGCTGACGCTTGTCTGATCGCTGATCGAGGCGGCCAGGACCGGCAATCGTTGCATCTCCCACGGATCTGCGCACAGATCAACGATTGCCAACTCGCGCGCGGAAAACGACCGGTTGGATTGTTACCCTGTTTGGCCCGGATCCCGCCGGTTGCCGGGGGCTCCGCCGACTACGCTGTGAACACCCTTCACGCTCGCCCTCTTCCGCCGCTTGAATTCCGTTCCTATGCGCCAATCACGCCTGCCTTTGCCCGCCGTGCTCTCCGTTCTGTTGATCGCCGCCTTGTTGGCGCGAGAGAGTTTCGCGGTCGATCAATCGACTGAAGTGAAGCCCGCGCCGGCTGACCCTGCTGCCGACCGGGCCGGCATCGAGTACTTCGAAAAGGCCGTCCGACCGCTGCTCGCGAAGCACTGCTACGAGTGCCACTCTGACGCGAAGCAGCAGTCGAAAGGTGGACTGCTGCTTGACCTTCGAGCCGGCTGGCAACAGGGCGGTGACAGCGGCCCGGCAATCGTGCCCGGCAAGCCCGACGAAAGCCTGCTGATCTCGTCGGTGAAGTACGAGTCCTTTGAAATGCCGCCAAAGGGAAAACTCAGCGACGCCGAGATTGCCGTTCTGGAAAAGTGGATCGCGATGGGGGCTCCGGATCCCCGCGACGGCAAGGTTGCGACCCCTGAAGAACCGATCGATGTCGAGGCGGCTCGCGAGTTCTGGTCGTTTCAGCCGCCTCGGAAACACGCTGCACCGCAGACCCGAACCGACTGGGCAAAGTCTGAGATCGATCGGTTCCTGCTTGCGAAACTCGAAGCGGAAAAGCTGACACCGGTCGCCGATGCGGACCGTCGTGAATGGCTGCGGCGAGTCACGTTCGACCTGACCGGCCTGCCGCCGACAGTCGCCGAAATCGACGCATTTCTGCACGACTCGTCCGAGATCGCCAGGGCCAACGTGATTGACCGCCTGCTCGAATCGCCGCAGTTTGGCGAGCACTGGGGCCGGCACTGGCTCGACCTGGCCCGCTATGCGGACTCGAACGGCGGCGACATCAACCTCACCTTCTACAACGCCTGGCGGTACCGCGATTACGTCGTCAACTCGTTCAACAGCGACAAACCGTTCGACCAGTTTGTCCGCGAGCAACTGGCCGGCGATCTGCTGCCGTCGGATTCTGTTGAGCAGGCGGCCGAACAACTGACGGCGACAGGCTTCCTGATCATCGGCCCGAAGATGCTCAGCGAACGCAACAAAGAGAAGCTGCACATGGACGTCGTCGACGAGCAGCTCGACACGATCGGCCGCGTCTTCCTCGGTCTGACGCTCGGCTGTGCCCGCTGTCACGATCACAAGTTCGACCCGGTGCCCGCGCGGGACTACTACGCGATGGCGGGGATTCTGCGGAGCACCGAGACCGTTTTCGGCATCCGCATGAATAACGTCAATGTTTCGGGCTGGCTCGAACGCGAAATGCCACTGCCGCAGGACATCGCGCGGCAGGTCGCGAAAGCGGATGCAGAAATCGAGGCACTCGACGCCGAACTGAATAAGCTGCGCGACAAGTTGAAGAACGTCGAGAAGAGCACGACGCCGAAAGCCTCGGATCTGCCCGGCATCGTCATCGACGATACGCAGGCGGAACTGGTCGGTGACTGGAAGGAGTCTGTCTTCACGAAGCGATATGTCGGCAACGGCTACATTCACGATGAGAAGCAGGACCTGGGCCGGAAGTCGGTGACGTTCCGACCTGAGATTCCCGCTGACGGCGAGTACGAGGTCCGCATCTCCTACGCGAGCGGCGGCGGTCGCGCGAAGAATGTTCCGGTCGTCGTCCACTCGGCTGACGACGATATGAAGATCATCGTCAATCAGGAAAAGCTGCCGGAAATTAGAGGCCTGTTTCACTCGCTGGGCAGGCACCGTTTCCAGCAGGGCACCACCGGTTACGTGCGGATTTCCAACACTTCTACTGACGGCTACGTCATCGCGGACGCCGCTCAGTTCATTCCAGTTGAAGAACTCGATCGCCCGAAGACGAACGACAAGCCAGCTGGCGCGACAGCCGAGCGTGTCACAGAACTCAACCAGCAGATCAAGGAACTGGAAAAGCGTCGGAAAGAGATCCGCGAATCCGCACCGGAACAGCCGATGGTCATGGCCGCCCGCGATCGTGAGAAAGTCGGCGATACGACCTTTCGGGTCCGCGGACTTCCCGATCAGCATGGCGATGTCGTCGAGCGGGGGTTTCTGACGCTCGCCAGTTTCGACGGCCAGCCGGAACCCGATCCAGCACGCAGTGGCCGGGCCGAACTGGCTCACTGGCTCACCGACGCTCGCAATCCGTTGATCGCTCGGGTGATCGTCAACCGCGTCTGGATGCACCTGATGGGCGAGGGCATCGTTCGCTCTGTTGATAACTTTGGAACGCTCGGCGACGCGCCGACTCATCCGGACCTGCTGGACACGCTGGCCGTCGACTTCGTCGAGCACGGCTGGTCGATCAAGCAACTCATTCGCCGGATCTGTCTGACGCGGGCTTACGGATTGAGCACTGCGGCTGACGAGCAGAACGCAGGGACCGATCCCGAGAACCTGTTCTGGTGGCGACAGAACCGCCGCCGACTGACCGCCGAGGAAATTCGGGACGCGATGCTGGCCATCAGTGGTCGATTAGCTCTGCAGACTGGCGGGTCCTCCGTCGCCGGCTTCGGCGAGCAGGCGATCAACAATTCACCCGGCGCGAAGTACGACAAACGTGACGGGGGTACGGATCGCCGCAGCCTGTACCTGCCGATCGTGCGCAATGACCTGCCGGCAATGCTCGCCGTGTTCGACTTTGCTGACCCCGACATGGTGACCGGGAAACGATCAGTAACCAACGTTCCGGCTCAGGCACTGCTGATGCTCAACAGTCCGTTTGTCACTGCCTGTGCGGAGTCGCTGGCCGAAGAGCTTCTGAAAACTCTGCCGGACGCATCGCCGGATGAACGAGCGAACTGGATCTATCTCAAAATGCTGGGCCGTCCGGCGACGGCAGACGAAATCGCGGTCGCAACCGAGTTTGTTGCAGCAACGATGGCCGCACACACCGACGAAAAAGCAGAGCCGAAACCGTCAACGACAACTGCCGGCTGGAAACAACTGATTCACTCAGTTTTCGCGTCCAGCGAATTCCGAGTGCTCAACTGAAGCCCGAAAAAGACTCCCGCCCGCCTGGCATTGCCGGGTCAGGCAAGAACGCAATTTAGAAATCATCCGTGACGTAGGAACGTGTCCGAAACAACTGCCCCATAGTGGCGCCTCGCTCCGCGAGGCCAGCCCAATTGCCCGGCCTACCTCGCGGAGCCAGGTGCCACTGTAAAACGGGAAGTTGTTTTGAACGCGTTCCTTAACTCCACAGCCTGGATCACATCAGGAATACGAACTCATGTCTCTTCCCTTTGATCGTCGAGCGATGCTGCAGTCAGCTGGCTGCGGTTTCGGCTGGCTCGCATTTTCGTCACTGACTCAGGCTGCGGTGACTTCGAAAAGGTCTTCGAAGCAACCGGCTGACGGCCCTCTTGCGCCGAAACAGCCGCATCATGCGCCGCGAGCGAAACGCGTAATCTTCCTGTTTATGCACGGAGGACCAAGCCAGGTCGACACGTTCGATTACAAGCCTCGACTGGCAAAGGAAGACGGTCAGAAGCTGCCGTTCAAGGCCGCAGCCAATGTGGAAAAGTCGACCGAGAACAACCTCCGCGTGATGAAGTCTCCGTGGAAGTTCGCGCAGCACGGCGAGAGTGGCCGCTGGACTTCCGAGCTGTTTCCGCACGTCGCGCAGCACGCCGACGATCTGTGCGTCATCAACTCGATGCACAGCAAGGGGCAGTCTCACGGGCAGGCCGTCTGCATGCTGCACACAGGCAGTGACAGTCTCGTTCGCCCGTCGGCCGGTGCCTGGGTGTCTTACGGGCTGGGGACTGAGAACCGCGATCTGCCGTCGTTCATCTCGATCACCCCGCCAAAAGGCCACGGTGGTCCGAGAAATTACGGAGCCGCGTTTCTGCCAGCGATTCACCAGGCGACGACGATCGGCAACTCACTGCAGCCGGTCAAGGATGCGAAGATCGCCTTCCTCGATCGCCAGGGACAAACGCTCGACGAACAGCGCCGCCAGCTTGATCTGCTGCAGGCGATGAACCGTCGGCATCTTGATCGTCTGGAAAGCGATCAGCTCATTGAAGGCATGATTCAGTCGTACGAACTGGCTTTCCGGATGCAGTCCGCCGTGCCAACGGTGATGGACATTGCCGGCGAGTCCGACGCCACTCAAAAGGCGTACGGCATCGGATCGGACCCAACCGACAGTTTCGGCCGCTGCTGCCTGATGGCTCGCCGATTCGCTGAGGCCGGTGTGCGGTACATTCAGGTCTCCGCCAAACAGAACTCGTGGGACCAGCACAGCAATCTGAAAGCCGGGCACGAACGAAACTGCGGCATCGTCGACCAGCCGATCGCTGCGCTGCTGGCGGATCTGAAGCAGCGCGGAATGCTCGAAGACACGCTCGTCGTCTGGAGCGGTGAATTCGGTCGCACGCCGATCGCCCAGGGGTCGAACGGCCGTGATCACAACCCGCAGGGCTTTTCAACGTGGCTGGCTGGCGGCGGCGTGAAGCCGGGAATCACTCACGGAGCGACCGACGAATACGGCTATTACGCGCTGCACGACAAAGTCCACATGCACGATCTGCACGCGACGATGCTGCACCTGCTGGGACTCAACCACGAACGCCTGACGTATCGTTATGCCGGTCGTGATTTTCGCCTGACCGACATCGCCGGACGTGTCGTCGACGAGATCATCGCGTAGCGGGCGTTCGTTTGACCCGCAGCCGGAGGCAACGGTGCCAGATTCTGCCAGGACGCCGTCGCCTCCGGCTTCGAGCCAAACGGCAGCCGGCGGAAGTTCTCAGCTTTGGACGGCCAGAATGTCGGACTCGGACAGGATCAGCAGGGTCTGGCCGTCGACTTCGATTTCCGTCCCGGCGTAGCTGGCGAAGAGGACTCGGTCTCCATCCTGAACCTGCAGCGGAACGCGGGTACCATCGCTGCTGAGGCGGCCGTCGCCAACGCTCAGGACGCGGCCCTCCGCCGGTTTCTGCTGTGCAGAGTCGGGCAGAACGATGCCGCCAGCAGTCGTTTCTTCGGCTTCGGTGCGCTGCACCACAACTTTGTCGCCGAGCGGGGTAAGGGTCATCTGAGAGACTCCTGTTGAGTTCGATCGGGCAGCCGGCTGCGGTGAGACGAAAGTCGCGAGACCGGAGATCCAGCCAGAAAGAGCGCACTGCTGGCGGACCATAAGCAAAAACGCAGGAGCCGAGTGGGCTCCTGCGTGCAGAGTGTGTTTTCGAGTCGGGATCAGCCCCAGAACTTCTCACCGTGCCAGTTACACGGTGCCTGGGTTTCGACTTTGATGTCGCCGGTCACCTTGCACTGGCAGGAAAGCCGCAGCTCTTCCTCGTGACCGATGTAGGCGAACTGAGCTTCCGGGTTGCCAATCTTCGTAGTGAACTTTTCGGGCAACGTCGGTTTCGTGACGTTCTCCGCGCCTTCCTTGATGTAGACGCGGCAGGATCCACACATCCCCATGCCGGGGCAGTGCAGGTACTTGTGCACGCCCTTGTAAACCTGCACGCCGGCTCGCTGAGCGGCCTTGCGGAGATTCGTGCCTTCCGGGACGTCGATTGTCTTCTTCTCTTTGACGAAAGTGACCGTCGGCATCGGTGTCTGCCCTGCGTGCGGAACGGAGTTGGGTTCAATCCAGTCGTCGAACGTCGCTGTGGCGATCGTTCAAAACCGAGGCTTCAGCGGAACGAGGCCGCCGCACGCCTGCGGAAAGTCGAGGATGATAGGCTCGAAAACCCGGAAATTCCACATCCGAAGGCGGCTTCCGGAATCCGGGAAAACAGTGTTCCGAGCCACGCGAAGAACGCAGAGCCGTCCAGATTTCCGTGCTGGCCGGCAGATGATTGGCCGCCCGCTGAAGTTTGCTCTTCCACCTGCGGGAGAGTCGCGGTCTCAGACACCGAGCAGGTGTCTGCATTGGAAACCTCACGCATTCTCGTCCGACCGGCAACCAGACACCTGGCCCGCATTGGTGGCCGGCGCCTGAGGCTGGGCGTTGATCGGGCGATTTCAGAGCAATTCAGCGACGAGCCGGGAAGTTCTCGATCGATACGCAGCGCAACGAGTTTCGCGTCACGGCGACTGTTGATCGGTGGCGAGGCGGTCGAGCGCTTCGCGGGTTTCCGGAGTTCCTCCGTTGGGGTAGAGCAGCCGGGTGACCTTCAGCAGCCTGGCGGCTTCCTCAGACTGCCCGAGCGCGACACAACACTCGATCACGCGCCGGCGTGCCTCCAGCCAGTCGTTCGTCCCGGCCTTCGACTGATTCTCGAATCTCCGCCACGTGACCTTGGCCTTCGCGACGAGTGGCCGTTCGCCACTGGCCAGCTGCAACCGGGCCAGCCGGCGCTTCAATGATTCATCGTCAGGCCGTGCCTGAGCGACAATGGCGAGTTCGCGGGCGGCGGCCCCCGGCCTGCGCGATTGCTCGTGAGCATCCGCCAGCGCCAGCCGCAGCGGAATCTGCCGGTCGATCGGCAACGTGTCGATATCCACGGCTGAACGTTCCATGGCCCGCACCTGAAGTTCACCAAACGCCGCACTCGTTGCGGCGTCGATTCGGGAAGCCGATGCGTCGCCCAGAACTTTCAGCACATTCGCCAGCGACTCCGGCTGAGACGTTCCGATCCGAGTCAGTAAGAGCCGCGCCTCAAGCTGCTGCCCGATTCCGGAAAGCGACACGACCTTGAGCGCCCGCGCCGTTTGTTGAATAGCCGCCATCGAGGCTCTCGCCGTCGTCTGGTCGGTCGGGGGATCGTCTGTCGTGGCCAGAGCAGCTGGCTCGGCGTTGATCACTCGGTCGAGCAATCTGTCGGCCGATGTGAAATCGGGCTGTTCGAAACTCAGCAACATCCGGGCGGTGCGGAGCAGCAGTTCGAGCTGGTGCGGTGTCAGAGGCGCGTCGCTGTTCGTCAGCGGACGAACGTGCTCGGCCAGTTCGCCCATGATCGCCGCTTCCCAGTCCGCTCGCGGTTTTTCGAGGTTCCGCAGACGATCGAGAATCGTCTCGCCACAACGGGCGGTCGCGACCACCGCCTCCGGATGCCGAACGTGGTCGCGCGGAATCTCCGCATACAGCCGCAGAGCCAGCGTCGTCTGCAACCTCAGTTCCTGCAGCCGGGCGAGCATCCAGGTGGCGTCGCCGAAACTCGCTGCTTCGGGATAGGCACTGCGGTGATGTTCGAGCGCGGCGACGTAAGCCTCACGACGCGACCGCGACGGCTGACGTTGATACAGACGGGCCAGCGCGAAGAGTCGCAGGAAGTCTGCCTGAGCTGCTCGCGGAGTCTTCCCGGCAAGCGTCGCCACGTCGTGCAGAACAACTTCGGCATCAGCGAACCGGCCTTCGTTGAGCAGCAGTGATCCCAGCGTGTAGCCGATCTCGCCCGCCTGCTCGATGCGCTCGGAATCGCGGAGCAGCTTCCAGCCGGCGCGGTAACTGGCGATGGCATCGGCAACCTGACCGGCTGCGAAAAACGACCGGCCACGTTCGATATGCGGCGCCGCTTCAGTCCCGAACTCGTCCGCCGCGTCGCCAGCACTGATCAGGCGGCGAGCCCGCAGCGACCAGTAGCCGGGAAGCTCCGTTGCCGCCCGCGCGGCAAACGCGGCGGCTTCGCTGCCCAGCTCGCCAGCAAGCTCCGAGTCGCCCTTGGTCTCAGCGATCGCAGCAAGTTCGAGCAGCACCTGCACGTTTAGAAACAGCAACCGTCCCGTCGCCGCAGTCGGATCGCGACGAAACTCACGCAACTCGTCAGCGGCGTCCGTCGTTCGTCCCAGAGCGAGCAGCGACTCGACCTTTTCGGCAACGGCTTCGTCGCCGATCTCCGTCGGAGGTTCGTCGGTGAGCACCGCTTCGGCCATCCGCAGTGCCGCCGTCGCATCGCCACTGAGACGGGTCGCCGTGATCAATCCGAGCTGGCTTTGCAGAGTGACGGTTTCGTCGGGCTCTCCGCCAGCCAGATCACGAAAACGTTCGCGCGCTGCAAGCAGCGTCTCCGCCCGATCCGGCGAGCGAGCGTCGAAGAGCCGTGCCCGATCGAGCAGCAGCATTCCCAGCCGGTACTCGGCCACGCGTTTCAGGCCGCGCATTCGATACGGGCTGAGCCGGCTGGTGTCACCGATTCGAGGACGGTTTCGCAGTTCCTCGGTCATTCGCTCAATGAGATCGTCGAACGTTAGCAGCAGCCCTGCGGACAACAGCAAGGCCTTCTCGCGCGACTCGCCACCGAGCGGCGACAGCTCGTTCTGCCAGCGAAGCACCTCGACTTCGGACGCCGCGACAAATGCCGACTGCGCTTCGAGCAGGACACGCCGAGGATGCCGGGCCGAACCCGCCAGCAGTTCATCGATGACGACACGCGCCCGCTGGAGCAGCTCGGCCTGTTCATCAAACGTTGCCGACACAGTCGCGTGTGCTGCGAACGTTCGCGACAGCTCAATGATGATCGCCGTCCGCTCCGGCAGGGTCAGTTCTGAGCGTTCGAGCTGCGTCAGGCAGACGGTTTCGGCCAGTGAATACAGGCCGCGCTCCCGCAGTCCGTCAAAATAGACCTCACGAGCCACATCGTTGTCGCGCGGCAGTTCTGCCGAGCACACGGAGGCACTGCCAACGACGAACGAAAACAGAACCGTCACACCACAACACAGCATCCGGCGGACGGGGACGGGGACGCCGACGGGGTCACCGGCAGGCAGTCGGGAAGCGGCAAGGCGTTCTGCCGACGGACCGGAAGCGCCCTTGTCATGCAGAATCTTGTGAATTGCCGTGAGCACGCGCATCGAGACCAGCCATTCTTTGAATCATCATCCGCGCGGAGTAACGCAGTCTCGGAATTCTTGTCAATACGGAGGCCGGTTGTCTTTAACGAACGGGTGCGGGACGGGGTTTGCGTGTGGGTTTTGGTTTGATATGAGTCCTGTCAGGAAATGGCCCGGGAATTGTTCTGACAGGGAGGTCGGGAATGTCGTGGACGAATACAGAGTTCTCACC
>Ga0070727_10001763_pt1 | contig 22072 bp, 17 predicted proteins | sample tdAd472_FD_66722 | JGI IMG/M metagenome (GOLD analysis project Ga0070727, IMG submission 66722) | Marine sediment microbial communities from the Atlantic coast under amendment with organic carbon and nitrate - tdAd47.2 | ecosystem: Environmental > Aquatic > Marine > Coastal > Sediment | place...
GAACGAAACCGTTTTTAACGCCAGTAAGGAGTACGGATTGGAAGTGGCCAACTTTGTTGGAGAATGGATGGACAAGGACAACTACAAAGAGACACGTACCATGCCCAAGTTCTCCGTGGACTCTGACGATCCATCGCGATGGCAACCCACTCCCCCGGCCTATATGAACGGAATTGAGCCACATTGGGAGAAAATCCGTCCCTTTGCAATCGACTCTGCGCAGCAGTTCAAACCCATTCCGCCACCAGAATTCTCCATGGAAAAAGACTCTGATTTTTACAAAGAGGTAATGGAAGTTTACGAAGTGCGAAAAAGTATGATCGGGAAAGGTGACAAATCCGAGGAAATTGCCATCGCACAGTTTTGGGATTGTAATCCTTATGTTTCAGTAACCCGAGGACATTTGATGTTCGCTACAAAGAAAATTACACCTGGAGCACATTGGATAGGCATTACCAAAATAGCATCCCGAAAAACAGATGCTGATTTTGCCAAAACCATTTACGCTTATACCAAAACTTCCATTGCGATCGCAGATGCCTTCATAAGCTGCTGGGACGAAAAATACAGAAGTAATCTTATTCGCCCGGAAACTGTGATCAACGAATATATTGATGACAGTTGGGAGCCTGTACTGCAAACGCCTCCGTTCCCCGAATACACGAGCGGGCACAGTGTGGTATCAGGTGCAGCAGCAATAGCCCTAACCGATATCTTCGGTGACAACTTTGCTTTTGACGACGACACCGAAGTGGCCTACGGCCTTCCGGTGCGTTCCTTTACATCTTTTAACCAAGCATCCGATGAAGCGGCATTGAGCCGAATGTATGGGGGAATCCATTATCGTGCGGCCATTGATGTAGGTATAAAACAAGGTAGAGATCTAGGGAAATTTATAGTGGACAAATTGGATATGACAAAAGGCTAATCCGTATTTTTGCTCCTTAGTTATGAGGAAGATTATTTCTATAGTCCTAGCCCTTGTGGTAGGAGCGGTGTTGTGGTATTTATTTTTAAAGCCCCAGGATTACCAGGTTAATTTTAAGGCAAAAGCCATTCCTGGAACCATATTCGAAACCGTAAAGGCTTGGAACAATGGCTTTGACTCGGTAGTCCCTGTGGATTACATCAATCCCAGTCATTTTGTGCAAACTGTGTTGGTAAACGATTCCGTTCACGTTTACGAATGGGAAATAAACCGAGTCCACGATTCGCTGAGTGAAGTTCAAGTAAATATCAAGGATGTAGATAATTCCATTGGTAATAGGCTAGCGGTGCCTTTTTCCGATACGGATTTTGAAAAAGGCTCTAGAAAACTGCTTTTGGATTTCAACAGTTTCCTGAATGAACATCTGGGAGGATTCAACTATGCCATAGAAGGGGAAGCGGAGATATTTTCATCATTCTGTGCTTGCGTCAAACTAAAAACCACACCCCAAAACAAGGCCAAGGGGATGATGGCCAACTATAACTTTTTAGATGGAATCCTTGCACAAAATCAAGTCCAATTGAACGGCCCTCCTTTTGTTGAGGTATTGGATTGGGATTTGGAGAACAACAGTCTTTCCTATAATTTTTGTAATCCCATCATCCGATCGGAGAAACTTCCGAACCACCCGAATATTGAATACAAGCGCATCTTTGGTAAAAACGCCCTCAAAGCGGTCTACCATGGCAACTATATTACTTCTGACCGTGCTTGGTACGCACTATTGGATTATGCCAAAGAAAATAATATAGCCGTAGAGAAAAAGCCTATCGAGGTATTCCATAACAATCCCAATATGGGAGGGAACGAATTGAAATGGACCACTGAGGTGTTTATGCCCATAAAAGAATCCGATGAATAAACTTGCACTGGCTTTTTTACTGATCGTAGCACAAGCCTGTGCCCAAAAAACCTATTTGGGCGAACTGGACCAATTGGGCAAATTTCCGTCCAAGCTTAAAGAAGTTTCCGGAATGGAGATCGACAAAAAGGGCAAAATCTGGGTCATCGAAGATAGTGGCAACAAGGACAATATTTACAGGGTGGATAAAGATGGTAATATCCAGGAATCTTTGGAAATAGACCATGCTAAAAACAAAGATTGGGAAGATTTGACCATGGATGCTAACGGAAATCTATACATCGGAGATTTTGGCAATAACAAGAACGCTCGTGAGGATTTGGTCATTTATAAAGTGCCAAATGATGAAATGGACAAAAAAAAGCCCAATGCCGATAAAATTGAGTTTCGATATCCACAGCAAAAAGATTTTCCTCCCAAAAAAGACAGTCTATATTTTGATACAGAAGGTCTTTTCCATTTAGATGACCATTTGTACATCTTTACAAAAAATAGGACGAGACCTTATTCAGGAAAAACCTTGATATATAGAGTACCCGATACGGAAGGTGAGTACGAAGCAGAGTTTTTGGGGGCTTTGTTCCTTTGTGCAGATCAAGACCATTGTTCGGTAACCAGCGCCGACATTTCTCCCGATGGCAAAACCATTGCCCTGTTAACCTATGGTTTCGTGTTTTTGCTGACGGATTACAATACTCCAGATTTTACCAAATCATCCATAAAAATCATCGACTTACAAACCAACACCCAGATCGAATCGGTCTGTTTTTATGATAATGGTACACTTTTGATTGCTGACGAGGAGAACCATTATGGAGGTCGGAAGCTTTACGAACTGAAGCTGGATTAAAATCCAAAAAATTAAACTACAGACAAACCTTGAACATTTGGGCCTATATTTAGAAGTCATTAACCCATTGAGCATTTTGAACATAAAACTTAGTTCTAGGCCTCAGTTCGAGTGATTTTGAGAAACGAAAAATCGTATCGAGAACCTTTTTTAGATAAAAATTCTTTTTCTCAATACAAATTTCACTCATGCTGTCTTGAAATTCACTCGAAATAACGAATTTTATCAAAATGCACAACGGGTAAGTCATTATATTTTTTGTGACTTCCAAACATTTCTTGGGACAGGACACACCAAATCAACCACTTAATAAATTGTTCAATTTGCTTTTACTCATTTTATTCTTGACATTTGGGCACTATGATTCCCAAACAACAACATAGCCTACAGCTATTAAAAGAGCACTTTGGTTTTGATACTTTTTTACCCAATCAGCAAGCCATTGTCAACAGTATTATCGAAGGAAAAGATCTTTTGGGCATAATGCCCACAGGTGGCGGAAAATCGGTTTGTTTTCAGTTACCCGCAATTCTGCTTCATGGAACGGCCATCGTGATCTCACCCCTGATCGCTTTGATGAAGGACCAAGTGGATGCCCTGCAGGCCAACGGTATCCCTGCGACATTCTACAATAGTAGCCAAGTTGCGGAAGTGCAGAGCGAAATCCTAAAAAAGCTTCGGTCAACTGAAATCAAACTCCTGTACGTAGCACCCGAAAGCCTGCCGCATTTAATGCCGTTTTTAAACCAGGACAATGTAAGTTTGTTCGCGGTGGACGAAGCACATTGTATTTCGGCTTGGGGACACGATTTCCGTCCGGCATATACGCAGTTGGGGAAACTAAAGGAAGTTTTTCCAAATGTTCCCATTGCGGCCTTTACCGCCACGGCCGACAGTGCCACGCAAGACGACATTCTCAAACAGCTCAACATAACAAATGCCGAAAGGCACATTGCCTCCTTCGATAGGAAAAACTTATTCCTCGAAGTGCGTCCGGGCACCAACCGATTCCCGCAAATAGTCCGATTTTTGGAGCAGCGCAGAGACCAAAGTGGAATCATCTACTGTCTAAGCCGAAAAGGTACGGAAAAGCTTACCGAAAAATTGAACAACAACGGATTCAAAGCACAAGCATACCATGCAGGAATGGATACCGAAGCCCGTAATCAGGTACAGGAAGACTTTGTCAACGACCGCACACCCATAATCGTGGCCACCATTGCCTTCGGGATGGGCATTGACAAAAGCAATGTGCAGTGGGTGATCCATTACAATATGCCCAAAAACATAGAGAGTTACTATCAGGAAATTGGTAGGAGCGGGCGCGACCGTTTACCAGCGCACACTTTACTGTTTTACAGTTTTTCCGATGTAATTCAACTGCGAAAATTCATAGAAGAATCGCCAACAAAAGAAGTGCAACTGGCCAAACTGGAACGCATGCAGCAGTTTGCCGAGGCCCTGAGTTGTCGCCGTATTGCCTTGTTGAACTATTTTGGCGAGCATGTTTCAGAAAATTGCGGTAATTGCGATAACTGTAAAACACCGCCCCAATTTTTTGATGGTACCATTTTGACACAAAAAGTCTGTTCGGCGGTGTATCGATTAAAAGAGCAGGTGGCCATGACCATGCTGGTGGATGTGCTTCGCGGCGCTCAAAATGTACAAGTGTTCGATAAAGGCTATCAAAACATAAAAACCTACGGTACGGTAAAAGATGTCTCTTGACAAGATTTGCAACAGTATATCATCCAAATGGTGAATCAGGGTATTTTGGAAATCCGCTTTCACGAGAACGGACGTTTGTTGCTCACACCTTTGGCCAAGCAGATTTTATTTGAAGATCGAAAAGTCCAGCTCGCCACACTTCAAAAAGCAGAAAAAACAACCCAGGGCAAACGTACCGAAAAAACACAAGCAGTTGGTTTGTTCGATAAATTGAAAGCCCTTCGTACAGAAATAGCCATTGAAGAAAACATACCCGCCTATATCGTGTTCAGCGATGCCGCTTTGCGCGATATGGAAGCCAAACTCCCCGAAACCGAAACCGATTTTATGCAGGTAAGTGGTGTGGGCGAAGCAAAAAAAGACAAATATGCCACACGTTTCCTTAAAGTTATCAACGCTTGGGCAGCCTCCAAGAAAAGTACCCAAGAACTCTCGTTTTCACTGTTTGAAAAAGGTATGACAGTAGCCAATATTGCCACACAGCGGGAATTGAAAGAAGATGTTTATGGCCATTTTCAAAAAGTGCACGAAGAAGGAAAGCCAATCGATCTATACCAATTTATTTCCGAAGAAGAGGTTAGGAAAATACAAGTTGCCAAAACCGAGCTCGGTGATCAGGTTGAAGGGGTAAAATCTTACTTTATGTATTTTGAGGAGCAGATTCCTTACTGGAAAATCAGAATGGCACTGTATCTTTTGGAAAAACAATAGTTGATGGCTATTGAAGTATTTAAAAACAAAAAACTGATTTACAGTGTTTTAAAAATTTCAAATGAAATATTTGTATCTTTAAAAACAACAATTTAATATAAAAATGGAACCTAAAGCCATTACAGTAAAAGAAGAACTCATCGCCTGGATACGCGAAATAGAGGATATATCCGTACTGCAACATTTGGAAGCCATAAAAAACCGTAGCGAAAAACCCTTTGATTTTGATGAAGAATGGGATAAAGGCTATACCGTGGAGGAGGCAAGGGCAGAGTCTATCCGAAGGATTAAATCGTGGTGGAAGGACAGAATATAATTGTAACCGATGATGTGGTTGCGTATTTAGACGAATTGGTAAAAGTATTGTATGAAAAGGAATACTTTGGATTTATAGATTCTGCAATCAATTATGTAGTGAATGTGTATGGGTTTATTGAAACTATTCCGAGGGAAATACACAAAAAATCTCCAGTTGCACTAGCAAAATATGGAACGTATTATTCTTTTTTCAATACCTGTTCCCGCACCACGTGGTACCTCTTTTTTGAAAAAAAGGACAACAACTACATTATTACGGGCATCTTGAACAATCATTGTGAAGAAGCAAAACATATTGCGCCCAACCCATAGCATCATTTTGAGTTAATTCCTAAATGATATTAAAACCCAAATCCAACACCAAAGGCAAAACGCAAACCATCTGTACTGTTAAAAAGTCCAAAATTTGCAGACAGCACATCGGCACCGTTTACGAAAAACCCTCCACCATAAGAATTGTGCCATTTATGGGAATCATCACCAGGAAACCAAACCCGGCCATAATCGAAACCAGCATAAAATCCTGGATTCACTGGCAATAGTCCTGTTTTGATTCCCCTAAAGCTATATCGAAGGTCCGTATTTTGATAGTAGGCCGTTTTACCGGTAAAACGTTCAAAGCGGAATCCTCGCAGACCATTGTCACCACCAATACTCGCTGCTTGATAAAATTCGTAACCATTTCCAATGGTAAAATGACCCTTGAACTTTGTGGCCAACACCAACTTGCCATCGGCAGTAAGCCTATGATCTATAGCAAAGGACGGGATGACATATCCGAACGATCTTGAAGATTCGTCCAAATTGGTCTTAAAACCTCCCTCCAGTGTAAAACTCATGCCCAAAGTGGGAAATGCTTCGCTATCGGTATTGGAATAGCTGTATTCAGCATCAACCCCAAAGAAATTCAAATTACTTTCTTCTCCATTTTCGACATAGAACTCATTGATGAACCTATTTTCGGTTTCTTCAACCTCAATATTTTCATATGCGACGCCCAGTCGTACTTTTGAACCGTAAAATCCGCGCCACACCAACGAAGGTGCAAACCTGAATGTCTGAATCCGTACCCTATTATAATCTAACTCCAAGGGTTCCTCGTCGTCATTGTTGACCGTTTCATTACCAAAACCAAAAAAGTTGCGCGTGAAATTTGGACTGGTGAACCTAAAATCCAATTCAAAATTTACCTTGTTGAATATATGGGCAAACTCACCGGTATAGCCAAAATCAAAGCCTTTGGTGGCAAAATAATAGGCGGCATTGAACGTATGCTGCTGTGTGAACGGATTTTTCCTGAAACCATTGTAAGTATACGTGTCGGTTACTCCTAGCCTTAAGCCATCATCAGGGTTGTAGCCAGCAGTAGGTAATACCTGATTGTTACTGGCTTTTATATTTAAAAATTCATAAGTATTGGTGTCGTAATCGTTTACCCTTTTAATTTTTCCCCCATAGGCATCATCAAAAGTGTTCTTCTTGGTCTTAAAATCGTAGACAACAAGCTTTTTGGAATCTTCGGAAGTTTGGTACACATCATTGTTTTGTCCACCTGCAATGCGCACCTTTATTTTTGAGGTTTCCGTGTTGGCATCGAATACATCATCATCATCCAAACCATAGATCCAAATTTCCTTGGTGTAATCTGGACTATACACCTTATGGAAGAACAAATCTGTATATTCCCCGCCTTTTATTCTATAGGCACTTACCTCAACATCGCCATTTGGGAGCGAAACAATATTAAAATAATCATCTTTGTCCGTTCCTGTGATTACGCTGTATTTGTTTAAAACTGCGTAGTACTCCTTGGCGGTTTCCACCAATTTTTCCTTTCGCGCCAAAAGTATTTTTTTGATTTCTGTCAAAGTTTCATCCCTGACTTCTTCGGGAAAGGCCAAAAAGGCATCATCTATAATTTCCCCGTTCAAGTTTTGCTGTATAAATGCTGCCTGATCTATCCACATTTGCAGATCCGTCTCCGATAGCAAGGCCATATCCAAGGCAAATGTCCTTGGAGATGAAGTAAGTCCTTTTACGCTCCTTATTTCTTTATGGAATCCTTCAAAAATACGAAGATTGGGTACCGCCCTAGAACCAAAATTCATGATGACCCCATCTCCCCATCTGGAAAATACCTGATCTCTGTCCCTGGCAATGGGTTTATACACTTTGTTTCCGTTTTCCGTCTCAAACTCGGCCCATCTCCATTGATCTACATGCCTATCCCAATCTCCGATAAGGATATCAAAAAGTCGGGCCTTCACATATTCTTTCTGGTCTATACTGTACTCCTCATCTTCCCTTAATTTCTCCATGAGGTCGTAAGTGCTTTCAATTTTTTTAGTGTACCCAAAACTCTCGAGATTGTCATGGCCATCCGAAACATGCTCCTCTATCATATACAGTCCGTCGCCAAACTCCTTGTTATAATCCCCCAAAACAGATTGTTTGGGCACATAGTAGAGCGCAGGGTTGGTGTAGTACATTCCCAAGGCATCGGAAAGTTTACCTATGGTAAAAGGAGCATAAGGATGGGCACCAGTGTATAGGTCCAACAACAGTTCCTCGGTATAGGTATCCGAAAACTTTCCTATTATAAATTGGTCTTGAAAGGCAATGGCCTGAAGGTATCTTTCGGCACTTTTTCGCAGTGCCCTCATTACATACTCCCTGCCTTCTTTATCCGCCAATCGTAAAGAATTGGATTGATTCCCCCCACCTTTTCGAACAACGCTCAATCCACCAAATAGGGTATCTAGCCGTACGGTAGGCGCCTTTACCTTGGTGGCGTAGTATTTTCTGTAACGCTCTCCCCACAACCATTTATGAAAACCACTTTTATCAATTTCTTCCTCATCGTATACGGACGCATATTTATAAGCAGGGAATTCATCCGCAAGTTCAATGCTTTTGCTTGACCTGTCAGGTGGAAGTACTTGGGTTTGAAACAGCAACTCATGGGAAGTCGCATCGGCTCCATAAAATTGAACTCGGGATGAACCATCTTTATAGATTTTTAATATGGCATATCCTGTTCTTCCAGTTGAAAACTTACTACCGTTCAATAGACGGGTAGCCCCTGTTTTTGCTCCGGAACCGCTAACTATCTGAGGCTTACCATACTCCTCGATATATTGAAGCGAGTGCTCATGGCCCGAGGCGAAAACAATCTTGTCCGAGTATTGCGAAAGTGTCAGTATTCTGTTCCTAAGTTCATCATATCTTTTATTGGATAGGTCCTCTGCCGTAGCGCCAGAAGTTTTTCTCAAAAGATTGATAGCGGTTCCCAATATGGGTAGCGGCACCTTACCTCCGCTGGGATAAAGGCCTTGCTTAAATGAAAATTGGCCGCCGTGCGAACCGTAGGTAAATATGGGATGGTGCAAAGCAATAATAACCGTTTTGTCCCGGTTTTTTTTAATCAGGCTTTCCAGTTCTTCAAAAAAACGGCCCCTATCCCTTATTTCACACTCATCATTTATGGTAGGGTGCTTATCCCAATTGACCAAGTACCACTCCGTATCAATGGCGATTACCATCACCTTGTCATTGATTTCTATTTTTTCGATGGGACATCCATTTTCTGGTTGGTACGCATCATTGTCATCCAAAACATCTTCAACATATTCCTCTTCTCGTTTCAAGCCGACCAAACCTTCGTTGTACCAATCGTGATTGCCTGGGATAAACAATTTTTTACCTTGGAAATCTTCCAATGTTCTTAATTGGGCATCTAAATGGCTTTTGGCCTCCAAATAGGCAATGGTAGAGTCTTTTTTGTCGGGTAGGCCGGCAGGATAAATATTATCCCCTAAAAAAATCGTCGTGCTATTGCTATCCGCTCGGTCAAGAACCTTTTTAAAATTCTTTAATGTTGGATTGAGGTCGCCTATTGGGGATTTTCCGGCATCACCGATAAGGTAAAAGGTATGCTCGACTTCCTTTTCGTCCGGCTCGACATCCGCAGAAAAAGGCTCTGCATATTTTGTTTGGTAGGTGGCACAACCAGTAACCAACACAGTTAAAAGGACCAGCACGTAATGTTTTTTCATATATACGGGGTTGATTCCAAAATTTTGTACTTTGGATGCTCTAATCTGATAATATGTCGGAAATTGTTGAAAAAACTAAACACTTCGTCTCTAAACTGTTAACGGAGGAGCTTGATTCCAAGTTCTTGTACCACAACTTACGACATACCGAACGAGTGGTTAAAAGTACTAAAGAATTGCTCAATTTTTATAAGCTAGAGGAGGTTGACAACGAAAGATTGTTGTTGGCAGCTTGGTTCCACGATGTTGGGCATATAAACGGTTGGGAAGATCACGAGGAAAGCAGCTGTGAAATCGCCAAGGAATTTCTCAAGGAAAATGATTACGATGCCGAAGGGATAGACCAAGTATGTTCGCTAATCATAGTGACAAAAATGTGCAACGAACCTTCCAATCTCCTGGAGGAAATTATCCGCGATGCCGATACATCACATTTTGCCAAAAAAAGCTACTGGGAAACCACCGATTTTTTAAAGGAAGAACTCAAAGCCTTGGGCATTGCCGATTATTCTGCCAAGCAATGGCGGGACAAGAACATTAAAATGTTCCGTGCCAAACATCATTTTTTCACCGATTATGCCAAAGAAAATTGGGAAGAAGGAAAGCAACAAAATTTAAAAAAGCTTCTCAAAGAAAAAAAAGCGGAAAAAAAGATTGCCAAAAAAGAAGCCTTAAAGGCCAAATATAAAAGCGAAAGCCCTGATAGAAGTGTCCAGACCCTGTACCGTGTAACGTTGAGAAACCACTTAAAATTGAGTGACATTGCCGATACAAAAGCAAATATTCTGTTGTCCGTTAATGCCATAGTCATATCATTGGTGCTGGCCAATTTGCTTACAAAACTGGACAACCCGACCAATACCTATATGATTTATCCCACGCTAATATTGATTACCTTCAGTATTGTGTCCATGGTACTTTCGGTGTTGGCCACAAGACCCAACATAACAAGCGGCAAATTCACCAAGGAAGATGTGGAAAAAAGGAGGGTCAACCTATTGTTCTTCGGGAATTTTCACCAAATGGGCCTGGAAGAATATCAATCGGCTGTGGAAGAACTGGTCAAGGACAAAGATTATGTCTATTCTTCATTGACCAAGGATCTCTATTATTTAGGGATTGTCCTTAACAAAAAATACAAAATACTTAGGCTCACCTACAACATATTTATGGTAGGAATGATTGTCTCGGTCATTTCCTTTGTGATTGCCTTCAGGTATTTTGGTCCGGACAGATTGGTATTCTGACCATAGACTAGGTGCTCAATTCCTCCATTAGGTCATCGTAGGTATAGGTACGCTCGGATTTTTTATCTTTTTGATAGAGAATTTCAGCCCTGATCGCCTTCAATCCTGATACACCTTGGACTCCTTCCAATTCAACAATTTCAATATTATTGGTAAAGTATCCTTTTGCTTTCAGGAAGCTGATGTAGCGTAAATACTCTTTTTCGTCCTTGCGTTGGGAATATACAATGGAGAGTTTGCCTTTTTGTGTCAAACGCTCATTGGTTCCTTTGACAAAGGATTTATCAATTCGTTTTTTGATGACCTCGTATCTAGCGTTGTAAGTACCGTCCACATCAAAACGTTTTTCATCCATTCGAAAGCGGATGGCCAAAGAAGTACTGTATACCAAAACCAATGATGCCACATCCAATTGAACGGGTAGGTGGGGCTTTAAACTGTAGTACTTGTTTTCCATTTCGCACATAACCTGAAGCTGCCACAACCTAAGGTTGCTCAAGAACAGTTCACTGAACTTCCGGTCCCTTGTAATGGAGCTTCCAATGTACATATTGTGCTCCACACCATCGGTTTTATAACGTTCAAAGTAGTGTGGGAACATTTCTTGTGCTTCTTCCTGCCTTTTGTCCAGCAGTGCAGCAAGCTTCATATTGGCCTCCATTACGCTATTATCGTAATTTCTGCGATGATCATAATAACTTTCGGTAGCCTTATCTATTTTCTGATTGTATTTTTCGAGCAATCCAGCAATTTCAACATCTTCTTTTTGAAGATGGCTGAAAACAGGATCCACCTCATCTTTCACAAAATCAAAAACCGCTTGTTCTGTATGGGTGAACAATGCTTCCTTGACCTCGTTCAAATAATTGTTTACGCGAAACATCAACTCTTCATAAATAGGAAGCTTGTATTTCTGAAAAGCAATTTTCAAAATATCGCTGATTTCGGAGAGCTGGATCATTAAATCCCTCTGAATGGCAAGGTTGCGTTCTTGTGAAGAGTCCTTTATATCTATCTGACCATACAACGGATATACATTCTTGAAAACAATTTCCTTGAAAACAGCTTCGTTACCGGCAAGCTCATCTGCCATAAAACGTTTGGCCTCTTCTTGAAACTTCCAATACACCGATTGGTGCACCGAAGTACACTCATGCTGAATCACGGCATCAATCAAGTTTTCTTCTTCCTCAACGGTGCGCATTACAGCTGCAACAATGTATGGCATTACATCATCCAACTTGTTTGCGTTCACACTATTGAGCTCGTTTACCTTGCCCGACACCAGCTCAAGTACCCCTAATAAATTTCCATCAACGGCAATAGGGGCCAAAATAGCACTCTTAATGCCTTGCTCCATAAGGCTTTTATAGGGTTGGACCTCTCCCTTTGACCCATTAAAATACTTTTCCACATTGGATATGGCGAAGTACTTGTTCTCTTTGAACAATTTTTCGTGGGTATGGTTGCAGAACATGGAATCACATTCTTCCATATCCCTGCCATTAAGGATATAGCTTTCCATCCCTTTCCCATATATTTTAAAAAATCGATTGGCATTGGAATCATAGCCCGAAAAACCGACTTTTATATCATTGAGATTAAAAAACGACCTAAATGTATCTTCAAAGCTTTCCATAAAGGTCTCTTCGCCTTTTTGGGCGCGCCCTATCAAGGTAGATTTGATTTCAGAAACGGAATGCTCCGCGGTTACATCGAACATATTGGAGATAACAAAGCCCTTGGCTATAAAGCTGTTTGGCGGAATTTTATCCTTCCAAATATCCAGATTGTAGAAATTATCCAGCAACTCGTCCACATCGTCTTGGGTGAGTTCCTTAGCCTTTTCGGTCGGAATGATTTCCATAAAATCCGCATTGTACAAAATACGGTATCTGCGCATCACCCCATTGGTATCCGGTATGTCGTAGAAGAAAGGACGTTTAAAGTCCAATTTAAAACCGTAATAAAACTGAAGAATCACGGCACATCGCATAATGTAATCGAACTCCCTTGGAATATTGGTTATTGCCAAATCAAAATCCTCACCGGCATCCTTCAATATCTGACGAAATCGTTCCGATGAATTGAACACCAAATTCTCAAAAGGTGTGGATGCCGTTTTGATTTCATTTTTCGTCAAAATCGGAGAAAAAGAATCTTCCAAAATAATCCGGATAACATCCTTGTGCTTGTCCAATAAGGACAAATCGGTAAAACCATCCCTTAACTCAGGGTACGGGGCCTGAGTATCCAATACATATTTTGCCCTTTCGGCAATGTGTCGATTTGGACTAGTAAGCTGTTCGTCGTAATGTTCCAACAACTTATTGAAACTTACCAACTGAACCAGCGGGCTTTCCGTATTGAGGTCGTGCTGCATACCCTTTTTAGTCGAAGTTTAGACATCAAAGTTACAAAAACTAAAAATGCAGATTCTTTAATAAGTATCTTTATGGACAAATCGCCATTTTTAAGGATATTTAGCAAAACTTTTTCATGTCCTCTTCGACCCGATTAGACCGTGCCTACAAAAACGCCATGACGATTCCGTTCGACGAGGATTCCAAATTCATCTTTTTTAGTGATTGCCACCGCGGCGACAATAGTTTTGCCGATGATTTTGCCAACAACCGAAACATCTACTTTCATGCGCTCAACCATTATTATCGGGAAGGCTTTACCTATATTGAATTGGGCGATGGGGACGAACTTTGGGAAAACATCAGTTTCGATTCCATTTTTGAAGCACACAAAAACGTCTACCAACTTTTACGCAGGTTCCATTTGGAAAAACGGCTCCATATGATCTGGGGCAACCACGATATGGTATACCGAGACCCTGATTACGTGAATGAAAACCTTTCCCATTATTTTGAACCTATTGATGGCTCCGACAAAGAGCTTTTTGAAGGAATCACCTACCACGAAGCACTAATTTTAAAGCATTCGGACACGGGACAAGAAATTTTTTGTGCCCACGGACACCAAGCCGATTGGTGGAACTATGTGTGTTGGCGTATTGGTCGATTTTTGGTCCGGGTGCTCTGGAAACCCCTACAAGTGGTGGGGATTGCAGACCCAACAAGCCCCGCTAAAAATTACAAAGAGCTTATCCGTATTGAAAAGCGCATAAAACGATGGATTCTTAAAAAGAATCTGCTTATCACCCTTGCTGGGCATACCCATAGACCTCGATTCCCTGAACCAGGTCAAATTCCCTTTTTTAACGATGGGAGTTGCGTTCATCCAAGAAGTATCACGGGCATTGAAATTGAAAAGGGTGAAATCTCCTTGATCAAATGGCATATTGACACCAAGCCCGATGGCACGCTTCAAATTGTTCAGGTTTTGCTGGAAGGCCCTGAAAAACTACAAGATTACATCGACCACTAAGTCCGTTTTGCCATTGTTTTGACGGCATCCACAAATTGGTCCAACTCCTCGGTTGTGGTAAATACATTCGGAGTGATTCGGCATCCGTGCACGTTTTCAAAGTCGATGGCCACGGTCCAAACATTGAACTCCTCCAAAAGGGTTTTGGCCATATCGGCGGGTTTCATGTTCTTTAGGCCCACGTTTGCAATACCGCAACTTCGGTAAGGTTCAATAGGGGTGTTGATCACCACATTGTCCACTTCACGTAATTGGTCGCTCCAATAGCGTTGCAAGTAGCGCATTCTGTTTTCCTTGCGCTCCATCCCGATCATTTCCAAATAATCCACGGAATCATTTATGGTCAAATCAGTATGTACAGGGTGGGTGCCCGTATGGTTCAGCCTTCGGATTTTGGTCTTGTCGTTTTCATGTTCTGCCAGCAAAGGCCATATTTTGGGAATATTCTTTTCGGCCACGTAAAGCATCCCTGCTCCTAAAGGGGCACATAACCATTTATGCAAACTTGAACCATAGTAATCGCAATCCAATTCAGCTAAATCAACATTTATATGTCCAACACAATGGGCACCGTCAACCATCACCTCAACACCATGTGAATGTGCCATGTCACATATTTTTCTAACTGGCAGAATTTGACCAGTGACGTTTACCATATGGCAAATCATCAACATCTTGGTCTTCGGTGTAATCTGGGATTCGTATAAGGATACAATCTCTTCGTCCGATTCTGGATGGTTGGGCAGGGATACTTTTTTGCAGACAATACCATAACGGTCCTCCATTTGTTGAAAATGCATTTGCATAGCTCCATAATCCTGAACCGCAAAAACAGCTTCATCACCCTTTTGCCAAGGGTATCCTCCAATGATCATATCCAAAGATTCCGTAGTGTTTCTTGTAATGACCAGTTCTTTTTCCGAACAATTGACAAGCTCCGCTACACGAGCGGCCGCTTTTTTCTTGTTATCCCATTGCACGGTACGCATGTAGTAAGAACCTTCATAATTAACGCGCTGTATGTGTTCAGTGTATTTGTTCAAAATTGGAGTGGGAATAATGTTGTAGTAGCCGCTTTCCAAATTGATGTAATCCGGCTTTAACTTATAATCTTCCCTTATCCGTTCCCAAAACGCTTCGCTATCCTTATCCGGATATGGAGTTGCTGCTATTTTGGTGTTATCCAAGGTAATTGGAAAAAGTGGTGCGGCCATGGCGGCACTGCCCATATAACGTAAGAATTGTCGCTTTTTCATTTTTGGTCTCGGGTTGATTAAAAAAAGAATGGTAATTTTCAGTTTTACTTTGTCTTCAAGATACAATTTACTGCCTTAAAATGGATGATGTAACCGTTATATTTGATCAAATCCCCATTAAGCACGACCTTGCGTCCCACCTTATGCTATTGGGCATTGTTCAAGGGTTTTTCTTGGCCTTTGTCATTTTTTTGAGAGCGAAACGGAAGTCCGCAATCAATTTATTCGGTTGGTCCCTCTTGGTGCAATGCTTGGTTTTTTTGGATGTCTACCTCTGTTATACGGGGCTCATAAAACATATCATCCACTTTAATGATTCCACGGAATTTTTGGTACTCCTCATCACCCCGACGCTCTATTTTTTCTTGTACACCCTATTGGAACGCAAGCCCATCACCCTAAAAAGACATTGGCCCCACTTCGTACTTCCATTTCTTTATGCGGTATCGCAAATCAACTATTATTTAAGCCCCGTACAGGTCAAAATCAATGCTTATTTGGGTGCGTACCACCGTAATTTGGGTTTTTTGGAGGTTCCTGGAGATATGGACTATTCCTATCATCATATCAAAGATCAATTTAGGTGGTTGGTGCTTTTCAGTTTTGCATTTTATCTGATTTTGTCACTTTTATTGGTCTTAAAAACAAGAAAAAAAGGATGGACCTCCTCCAAAAACATCAAAGTGGACAAATACATTTTCTCCAGAAACACCGTTATTTTCTTTTTTGTGCTGATGCTGTCCTTGTTCCTTATTTATTTGAATTACGATGATGATAGCGGAGATCATATCATTGGCATAATGCAAACTGTCACCATTTTCATTACCTCGTTCTTTATACTTTCGGAATCACGTTTTTTTGAAAAATCATGGATTGCAGATAAATATGAGACCCTTGCCAACAATGCCATCCAATTTGAATCCATTGAGCGTTTTGTGTCGGAATCCCAGTACTATTCCAACCAAGACATTAGCCTAAAGAAAGTAGCGGAGGAACTGGGCACCAATGGCAATACCGTATCCAAGCTCATCAATTCCGAAACTGGAACCAACTTCAACGATTACATCAATCAAAAACGAATTGCCTTGGCCCAAGAAAGATTATTGGATGATGAATTCAAACATCTCACAGTGGAAGCCGTGGGGCAGTCCGTAGGTTTCAAATCCAAATCGGCTTTTTACAACGCCTTTAAAAAATATACAGGGCAATCACCTTCCGCATTTATGAAGCAGAAAAGAGGTTAATTTCTCCATAATTGCAATTCAGGACGTTTCCCAAACCAGAAAACATCTTGGATTGAACCACACTTTTCATCTTTGAAAAAAAATTAAAAGGATGAAAACCACCATCAGACGTTACGATTTGGATTGGCTACGGGTCATTGTATTCGGGCTACTTATTTTTTATCACGTAGGCATGTTCTTTGTGCCCTGGGGCTGGCATGTAAAAAACAATGAGATTTATGATTGGCTCCGCTGGCCGATGCTATTCCTGAACCAATGGCGACTGCCCATCCTTTTTGTAATATCGGGCATGGGAACCTACTATGCTTTGGGCAAAAGAAGCATGGGCAAATTCATATGGGAGCGTTTTCTACGGTTAGGCATCCCTTTGGTTGCTGGAATGATTCTCATCGTGCCCCCACAAATATATTTTGAGCGGTTGGCAGAGGGTACGTTTTCAGGTTCGTATTGGGAATATTTTACCAAGGTCGCTTTTGATGGTATCTACCCGGAGGGCAATCTAAGCTGGCACCACCTTTGGTTCTTACCGTATCTTTTGGTTTTTTCGTGGATTTTGGCACCGCTATTTGTCTATTTGAGAAGGCATCAAACACTTTTTATCGAATGGGTCAAACGTTTGATTCAAAAAAAATGGGGCATCTATGCCTTTGTGATTCCACTCTACTTTGTAGAATCGCTGGTTGAACCTTTTTTTCCGATAACCCATGCTTTGGTGGATGACTGGTTCAATTTTATATTCAGTATCATCCTCTTCTTTTATGGTTTTGTTTTGATAGCCACGGGAGAGGTGTTCTGGGGAACAGTTGCCAGAATGAAGCAAAAAGCACCTGCTTTGGGCATCATCTGTTTTTCAGGACAATTGATTATTTGGCTGTTTTTTGAAGATGGCTACGTAATTCATTTTACGGAAGCATTGCTGAAGGTAACGAATATTTGGTCTTGGATATTGGTGCTCTTTGCCTATGCCGCACAATACCTCAACAAACCCAGCAAAGAACTCGCCTATGCGAACAGGGCCGTTTACCCCTTTTATATTTTGCACCAGACGGTGACCGTCGCCATTGCCTATTATTTGATGAATTTGAACTGGGGCTTTGTGCCAAAAGCATTCATTTTGGTTGTAGGGACATTTGGGATCAGTTGGTTGATCTATGACTTGATCATTCTTCGCATTCCGTTGTTGCATCCAGTCTTTGGTTTAAAAGGAAAGAAGAAGCGAAAGCCTGCAGATTAACGATTTAACTACAATTTATAATGCTGATGGCAAGGTATTTGCTAACTTTATAATTGGATTTTTATCCTCGTTGCCATGAAAAAGAAGATATACATTGTTTTGGGAGCAGTTTTGTTCAGCTTGCCAATGTTTGCACAGGGGGACATTCCCACAACCCGACCATTGAAGATTGGCGACAACAACAAACTCGATGTAAAAGCAAGCAACCAAGGCACATCACTTCGTATGCCTTCGGTACTCGACGAAAACCTCACTTCCAAAAACGAAAAGCCCGGTGTTAAAATGTTACCCGATAGGGAACTCCTGCAAGCCGGTCATGATATGGTCATAGATCCCAAAGTAATGGAGAAAAGGGAGAAAGGAGCCAACGAACATTTTGGCGATCAGTATTTGGGCGATTTTAAAACCACGGCCAAATTTGTTGGTATCGTTGCCAGAGACCATGAATATGTGGATGGCGACCGTATCAAAATTTACGTGAATGGAGAGCCAGTAGAATATAATTTACTGCTATCAGGTTCCTTTAAAGGAATCAACCTCGATTTGGTGGAAGGGTTTAACCGCGTAGAGTTTGAAGCCCTGAACCAAGGTTCGTCCGGCCCAAACACGGCCCAAGTCGTGGTAACCGACGATAAAGGCGTGGTCATCCACAACAACCGCTGGAACCTATCCACAGGGTCCAAAGCCAGTCTCATCATTATCAAAGAAGAGGATAGTGGCATAGAAAAAAGCAACTAAACAGTTTCCTTAATATTTTTCGCCCGGTGAATACGTTGCCTTAGCTCGTTTTAATACGTCTTCCTTGTAATATGCCGCATCTTTAAATTCCTTGTCCGCGTAGCGTTGCGCCTGATCATTAAAATGCGGCGAATCAGGATCTCCGCTTTGACCTCCAGCTAACATGGTTTTCGCCTTCACTTTATCACCAAATTCTACTGCAGCCACAAAACTATTGCCTCGTGTACCGTAAATCTTTTTGGTGTTGTTATCATATCGAGCTCCGTAGGCAGCCAAAGCTCCCCATCTTCCACTTGCAAACCCGATTGGAATACTTGGTTTGTCATCATCAAAAGCTTGCCGGATGTCCCCGTTCAAACGTTGGTAACGGTTGACTTCACCCCAAGGCATTTTCCAAGTACCAAAATCGGACTCCAAAATATTCAAGGTTTCCTTTAGAAAACTCAATTTTTTCTGATTGTCCCATTCATCACCCCAATATTCCACCCATTGCATCGAATACATACCTTCGGGTCGTTCTGCTTTTGAATAGCAAAGCGTTCCATAATAATGCGCCAAGGTCATCGCTACGGATTCTTTGGAGGTTGTGTAATCCCAACTCCGTAAAACTTCAATGGCTTCTGCTAATTCTGGGGTTGGATTTTGATCATACGCTTTCACCAACCCTGGAATCAACGTTTCAAAAGCGGGCAAATAAGGGTCGTGTGCCATTTCAATGAGACCATCCAAGGTATAACCACTTCGCCCAGTCAACAACTCAATGGCGTGAATGCCCCTAAAATTTTCTTCGTCCCGCGACATATAATCGGGATAATTCTCTCGTTTGGGACTAAATTCCAATGCAGAAGTATAGGGCGTAGAATTACAATTTTGAATCCATCCATTTTCTGGGTTGAGCACTAAAATATTTTCATCTACAGAGTGTAGACCTTGCCAATCCGTTTTGGGATTGCTCCCGTCCACTGGCTCGGTATAATCAAAAATGGTATCACGTCTTGGCACAAAGTTGCCGTGGAAGTATGCAATATTCCCTTCGGCATCGGCATAAACGGTATTGTTGGACGAATTGGTTCGGATATCCATCATCTTTCTAAAACCATCATAACCATCCTGTTTGGTTCGGATGTAGGATTGCTCCAATGCTTTTACGGGCTCCCACATCATAGCAGAAGCGGTCCATTGGTCGTCCACTTGATGGGTAATTGGGCCGTGATGCGTTCGGTACATCGGGAAGGTTTTTTCTTTCAGACTTTCACCATCTTTATATTTTAATGTCACCGCACTGGAATCCACAGGTCGTAATTCCTCTCCATATTGATAAAACAACTTTCCATCATTTTTAATGATGGTTTCCTTGAACTCATCCATCACATCCGTATAGGTTGATGTATGCATCCACCCTGTTTTCTCGTTGAAGCCTTGATACACAAAAAATTGACCCCAAGTTACAGCTCCGTAGGCATTCAAACCTTCTTCGCTCACCATGTGCACCTCACCCCTGAAATAAAATGAGGTATGTGGGTTGATCAACAGCATCGCATTGCCCGATTCGGTCAAATCTCCAGAAATGGCAATGCCATTGGAACCTTGCGGTTCGGCCATCTCTTCCTCTTTTTTAAGTTGAAGGGCGTCCATCTCTGGCAATTCCATCCCGCTTTCATAAAAACTTTTGATTTTTCGGGTGGATATACGCTCAATATCCCCTCCAATAGATCCTTCACTAAAATACATCGGCATCCAAGGCTCAAAACGGGTCAATAATTTAGGTTCAACCTCGGGATGTGTATGCAAATAATAATTGATTCCATCCGCAAAGGCATCACAGAGTTCTTTTAGCCATTCGGGACTTTTCTCATAATTGGCCTTAGCCTCTTCTTCCGTCATAAACAATTTGGCACGGAGATCACTGTACAAGGCATCTTCCCCTTCAACTTCGGCCAATCGTCCGGTAGCCCAAATATAGTTTTGCTCCACTCGATTAAAATCATCCTCACATTGTGCGTAGAGCAAACCAAATACGGCATCGGCATCCGTTTTTCCGTAAATGTGCGGAACCCCAAAATCGTCTCGGACAATCGTAATATTTTCAGCTTGTGCTTCCCATTGTTCCACCTCATTTTGAGGTTTATCGGAACAGGAAATCAATAAAAAAAGTGCTGCAAAAATTGTAATTCTCATTTCGGGGATTAGTTTAGTTAGTTTGGTGAAAATACGGGAAATCGGGAACAATTACCAACTTCCGCTGGCTCCACCACCTCCAGAACTTCCTCCACCACCAGAAAAACTACTGGAAGAACCCCCACTCGAACCTGAACCGAAGGAATGGGTTCCCGAAGATGAAAAGGTTTTGCTCATATAATCCTTATCCGATTTAAAAAAGGACAGTTTTAAGTCTTCATCACCCTTGGTCCTCATTTTTTTGAAAACCAATACAATAGTGAGCGCAATAAATGCAACAACTACAAATAAGATCCAAGTAAAATCTTTGACCAGTCCGCTCAATGCATCATCCAAGCCCAACAGCAGTGACATAAAAAATATGGGCATTCCCATAAATACCAATCCAAAAATCATAGGAATTACCATAAATCCTCCCATAAACACCCCACGAATCACGGCAAGTTTACCAATCAACATTCCTCGGACTATTTCAATTAAGGTGGAATACCCTTTATAAAAAACAAAGCCACCTGTAGCCACGAACATCATCAAGAACAAACCAATAACACCTAACAGCCACCACGGCATTTCGTTATCGGCCTCTATTTCTGCTTTGAACTCGTCCAAAGCTTCGGGATTGTTCAAAAACTCAATAATTTGGTCTGTGGCCATATCCAATCCTCCGAAATAATTTTCCTCCTTAAATCTGGGGATCATTGTATTTCGGATAATGCGCGAGGCTACGGCATCGGTAATGTAGGGCTCTAGCCCATAACCTACCTCTATTCGGACTTCCCTGTCCAATTCGGAAAAAAGAATCAGAATTCCATTGTCCTTGCCCTCTTGACCGAGCTTGTTTTGGTTGAAAACTTCTAAAGCGTATTGTTCAATGGTCGCATTGCCCAATTCATCTATGGTCAAAATCACCAATTGATTGGTGGTCTCAGATTCAAATTGATATAATTTAGTGCGAAGCTCTTCAAGTTGTGGTTGGGTAAAAATGCTGGCATTATCAGTGACGATTTCCGTCAATTTGGGATACCCCTCCTGCGCAACACAAAGGGAGAAAACCAAAAAAAGAAATCCAAACAATCGTGCTTTAAGCATAGTCCATTTGTAATTCGAAGACTTAAATATAGCATTTGTAATCTTTTCAAACTCATAAACCAGGGATTCGGCAGCCTTTTTAATTTGCCGTAACTTGCAAGCTCTTTCTAAAAATTGTTATGCCCAATAAAAAAGTAAGCATCCTCACCGCTTTTAAAACCATCATTTGGCCCAAACG
>Ga0070727_10001764_pt1 | contig 22070 bp, 19 predicted proteins | sample tdAd472_FD_66722 | JGI IMG/M metagenome (GOLD analysis project Ga0070727, IMG submission 66722) | Marine sediment microbial communities from the Atlantic coast under amendment with organic carbon and nitrate - tdAd47.2 | ecosystem: Environmental > Aquatic > Marine > Coastal > Sediment | place...
GACGTCGGGACCATAGTTCAGGGTTCGGTTCAGCGCATCGGTGACAACGTGAGGATCAACGTGCAGCTGGTCGATACGCAGAGCGATATCAATCTATGGGGGCAGACGTATGACCGTCAGCTGACGGCACAGAATATTTTCGCGATCCAGAGCGAAATATCCGAAGCGATCGCGCTGCAACTTCAAACGACCCTGACACCGGCGGAGCAGATCCGGATCGCAGCAGCCCCGACCGAGGACCTGCGCGCCTACAGTGCGTACATTTCGGGACGGGACAATGTGTATCTGAGGCGCCTCGAGACGCTGCTCAAAGCCCAGGAGTATTTCGAGCAAGCCATTGCCTTCGATCCGGATTATGCGGCCGCATATGCCGGTCTGGCAGAAAGCGTATTGTTGCTGCAGAACAATCACCAGGCGCTGCCGCAGGACGAAGCCTTTGAGATCGCGCGAGCCAACCTGGACAAGGCGCTCGAACTCGATCCCGACCTTGCGGACGCGTACGCGATCAGGGGATTGCTCGAAAGCAAGTCCTGGTCGCAAACCAGGGTCGGCAACGGCAACATCGTTGCCGAGGCTGCCTTTCGCCGTGCGATTGAGCTGAATCCCAACCATGCCAGCGCTTACATGTGGTTTGCGTCACTGCGCGACACCGAACAGCGCGACGAAGAGGCGATCGAACTCTACCAGCGGTCCATGGAGCTCGATCCGCTGGGCCGCATACCCTATGCCAGCTTGCCCACTCTGTACGCACAGCGTGGGCAAAATCGGCAAGCGATCAGGCTGTGGCTGGATGCGATAGAGATCCATCCGGAGTGGCCAACGCCGTATCGGTATCTCGGCACCCATTTGCTGGGTCTGGGGCGGCTTGATGAAGCGCTCGCCTGGAATATCGAGGCGGCAACTCTCAGTGACGATCCGCTAGGCAATTTTCTGAATGTTCGAATCTACCTGGAGTTCGGCGAGCCCGACAGGGCGTTCAGGCTCATGGAAGGTCTGCCTGAGGATCATCCGTTTAGGAGTCTGGCGGAGGGATTCGTGCTGCTTGTCGATATGGATTTCCAAAACGCACTCGACTTTTTCTCTGCAGCTATTGCCAGCGACAACGACAGCAACGCGTTGCCGTTTTTGACGTTCATGGCTGCGGAAGTCGCATTGCTGGCCGATGATCTCGACAAAGCCCGACAGTACACGCTGATGAATCAGCCGATTCTGACGGCAGACACCGAGTTACCGATCGACCAGTTCACTGTCGCTGCAATAGTCAGGTTGGCCTACATCGAGCAGCGTGAGGGCAACATGGCACGAGCGCTTGAGCTGCTGCAGGCAGCGTTGCCGGTCGTGCAGGAGCTGCCACGACTGGGCATGGCCGGTCAGGGCATACTCGAAGTGCAGATCCTGGCGCTATTGGGCCGCAAGGAGGATTCGTTTGTCGTGCTGCGCGGGCTGGTCGACGAAGGCTTTCGCGGTCCTCTGATATCCAACGTTTGGCGGCTCGATGAGGATCCGTTTCTGACCCTGTTGAAAGACGATCCTCGCTTCACCCGCATCCTGGACGAAATCAGCGAGTCAGTCGCGATGATGCACGATCGTGTGTTGCAGGCAGAAAGCAGCGGCGACTGGGATAGTCTTCGTGCGTTGGCGGACATTATCTGACTGTCAGCGCACTGCGCTCGAACGGCGTGAGCGCTATCACACGCCTGTATTCAGTCGCGGGCAAGTTCGTCGGGGTGGTGCACGATCGGACCTGCGCATATCAGTGGGCGCAACAGGAAAATGACGAGTATGACGATACCTGCGCCGCCGATGATGAGTACGGCGTTGCGCACGGAGCCATTATAGATTGACGCGCCGAGTACAGCTCCCGAAGCGCCAATAAGGTTCTGGATGGTACCGATAATCGATGATGCTACGCCGGCGATCTTCGGCAACGGGTCCAGTGCTAGCACCATTGCATTGGACAACACGATCGGTACCGCGAAAAAGAACAGGCAGACGCAGCTCCAGACCCACGCAAATGGTACTTCGTTCAGCAAAGCCGCAAGCAACAGCTGCAACGAAGCGATAGCCATCATCGAAACGCCTATGCCGATCAGCGGAACTAGCTCAATTCGGACCACCAGGAGGCGATTTACCATGGAGCCAGCGAGGATCGAGAGTCCCGCGCAAGCAAAAATTAGCCCGTAGACTTGCACCGTGAATCCGTAGATTTCCACTGCAAGTGCTGCCGATACCGCGATGATGGACATGAACCCGGCCGGCGGCACAACGATCAGCAGCAGCCCGAAGATACTCTGGCGGTGCCGAAAGAACTCGCGGATGCTGGCATGCAGCTGGCGCAGCGGGTGCCCGTCGGCGTTCGGCGAGTGCGTCTCGACGAGGTATCGCCGGATGCCGGCGAGCATCAGGAATCCGCCCACCGCAATGGCGATGAACGGTGCCCGCCAGCCCCACTGCGCGACCAGGAGCGCACCGAACGTGGGTGCAACGACGGGCGCGACGGTGAAGATCATCGTCATCAGGGACATCAACCGTGCGGCATCCTTGCCGCTTGCGATGTCTCTGACTATGGCGCGTGATAGCACCACGGCCGACGCGCCGCCGAAGCCCTGCACGAATCGCGCCGCGAGCATGACCTCGATGTTTTGCGCCAGTGAAGCCGCGCATGCGGCCAGGGCAAAGATGCCCATGCCAATGTAAAGCACGGGTAGTCTGCCGAGACGGTCGGAAAACAATCCGGATGGAATCTGGCCGCAAGCCATGCCGAGCATGAAGACGCCGACGATGAGCTGTCCGCGCGGCAGGTCGGTCGCAAGCGAGCGCACCATGTACGGTATCGCGGGCAGACTCATATCGACCGTTAGCGCCGCGACGGCCGTCAGCAGGCCGAGCGTAGCGAGAAAACTCCGTTTGGCAACGAGAGTCGAGTTCATGAGCTGCGGTTCGCGTGAGTTACTGGTTCGGGCCGACGGAGCGCCCGGCGATCAGCAAGTCTGACAGCGGATTGCCGCCAAGCCAATACGACAGGTCGCGCGGGTGCTCGAGATCCCAAACAGCGATATCGGCGCGCTTGCCGATGTCGAGCGTGCCACGCTCGTCGGCCAGGCCGAGTGCCCGTGCCGCCTCACGCGTGACGCCTGCCAGGCACTCCTCGGGCGTGAGCCGGAACAGGCGTGAGCCGAGGCCCATGGCGAACTGAATCGAACAAAGGGGCGAAGTGCCCGGATTGCAGTCGCTCGCAAGCGCGATCGGCACGCCGGAATCGCGCAGTCGGGCCACGGGCGGGTGCTGTGTCTCGCCGAGTGTCAGGAAGGCGCCCGGGAGCAGCACGGCCACGGTGCCTGCCTCGGCGAGCGCCTGAACGCTGTGCTTCGATGTGTACTCGAGATGATCGGCGGACAACGCGCCGAAGTGCGCAGCGAGTTCGGCGCCGCCGCCGTCGCTGAGTTGATCAGCATGCAGTTTGACCGGGAGGCCGAGGTCCTGTGCCCGGCGGAAGAGTTTCGCGACCTGTACCGCATCGAAGGCGATGGATTCACAGTACGCATCGACGGCGTCGGCCAGGCCACGCTCGGCAACTTCGGGCAAGAGCTGGTCACAAATAAGGTCGATGTAGGCGTCAGCGTTGTCTTTGTACTCGGGCGGCACGGTGTGTGCGGCGAGCAACGTCGTGCGCACTGTCACATCCGAGGCTTCGCCGAGTTTACGGCCAACTTCGAGCATCTTGATTTCGCTCTCGATGTTGAGCCCGTAACCGGATTTGATTTCCACGATTGCGACACCTTCTTGCGCCAGAACTTGCAGGCGCGGCAACGCTGCGTCGAGCAACTGGCCTGCATCGGCCGCGCGCGTCGCGGTTACGGTCGAAAGAATGCCGCCACCGGCCGCGGCGATGTCTTCGTAACGGGTACCCCGAAGGCGTTGTTCGAATTCCGCGGCGCGATCGCCGCCGAAGACGAGATGCGTATGGCAGTCGATGAGCGCGGGCGTGAGCCAACGGCCGCCGAGCGAACGGGTCGTGGCCGGCTTCACTCCGGGGACTTCGGCGGCAGGACCGATCCAGGCGATGGAGCCGCCGGCAACCGCCAGTGCGCCGTGCTCGATCGTGCCGTAGTCCGCCTCGCCGGCCCGCATCGTCGCGATGCGGGCGTCGGTCAGCAGCAGATCCCAGTCCGCCATCAGATCCTCCAGGAATTGCAAAGGACCGTAGCATGGACTAGCCTGTATATACAACTTGGCAGGAAGACCATGACTGTTCTATTCGCGCACAAAGCACTGCTTCCCGACGGCTGGGCTGACAACGTTCGGCTGCGGCTCGTCGATGGCCGTATCGACAAGGTGTCGCGCGACCAGAAAGCGGCCGACGGAGATACCGTGACCGACTGCATTATCCCGGGAATCGGCAACGCGCACAGTCACGCATTCCAGCGGGCGCTCGCGGGCCGCACCGAAGAACGTTCTCCCGAGGGCCGCGACAGCTTCTGGACCTGGCGCAAGCGCATGTATGACCTGGCCGCCAGGATGAATGCGGACCTGCTGCGGGCCATTGCCCGGCAGACCTACACGGAGATGCTCGAAAGCGGCTATACGAGTGTGGCCGAGTTCCACTACCTGCACCGCGACCCCTCGTCGGGCGAGACCGGAACGGTTATGTTCGACGCGCTTGCCGACGCCGCGGCGCAGACCGGCATCAGGCTGTGCTACGTCCCGGTGCTTTACGAACGCGCAGGCTTTGACGCGCCGAAGCCCGAAGGCCACCAGGAACATTTCTCGCTCGGCGTCGAAGCGTTTCTCGAACACCACGCACTGGCAAGTTCACGTGGAGCCGACAGGCTTAGCGTGGGTATCGGCGCTCACAGCCTTCGGGCCGTCAGCCCGTTGTCGCTGCACGAGATCGCGCGAGCCGGGAAAGGCGGTCCGATCCATATCCACATCGCCGAGCAGCAGCGCGAGGTCGACCAGTGCATGGCCGCGTACGAGCGGCGCCCGGTTCGCTGGCTACTCGAGAACCTGGACGTAAACGACAGCTGGTGCCTGGTACATGCGACGCACATGGACGCCGAAGAGATACAAACTCTCGCGGAATCCGGTGCCGTCGTCTGTGTCTGTCCGAGCACTGAGGCGAACCTCGGCGACGGCCTGTTTCCGTTGGCGGAGTTCCTGCGTCACGGCGGCAACATAGCCATCGGTTCCGACAGCCATGTCTCGATCAATCCGTTCGAGGAACTGCGCTGGCTCGAGTACGGGCAACGGCTGGCAACGAGGTCACGCAACGTCGCGTCGATCCGCGGCGCACACGTCGGGCGAGAGTTATTTGAACGGGCTGTGGATGGTGGGACACAAAGCAGCGGTCATGCGCTGGCCGGTCTTTGCAAAGGTGCGCCGGCGGATCTTGTCGCACTTTATGAGGACGACCCCATGCTCACGGGGCACGGGCACGATTCACGTCTCGACGCGCTGGTGTTTTCCGGCTACCGGCTGCCGATCGAAGGTGTCATGGTGCAAGGCGAGTGGCAGGTCATCGATGGCGAACACAAGAACCGGGCCGCAACGCGCGATGCCTTTCGTGCGGCCATTGAAAAGCTCGGAGCCAGGGCATGAACGCAAAGCCCAAGCCGCGTTACCAGCAACTCAAGGACCTGATTATCACCAGGATCTCGTCGGGCGAACTCGGGCCCAACGACCGCGTGCCATCGGAAAATGAACTCGTGGAGAGCATGAGTGTGTCGCGCATGACGGCGAATCGCGCGCTCAGGGAATTGACCGACGAGGGTTACGTCGAGCGCATTGCAGGTCGAGGGACTTTCGTTTCCGACTTCCGTTCGCACTCGCATGTCCTCGAGGTGCATAACATTGCCGATGAAATCGCGCGACGTGGTCATCACCACTCCTGCGAGGTCATTCGAAATTCCCGGCAACACGCACGCGGTGAAGTCGCGAGGGCGTTGCACGTCGACCAGGGTGTCGACGTGTTTCACTTGCTGCTCGTGCATCACGAAGACGGCACGCCGATTCAAGTCGAGGATCGTCACGTCCTCGCCGAGTTCGCGCCTGGCTGTGCGGATCAGGATTTTCATACCGTGACGCCCAGCGCCTACCTGACGGCGATATCGCCTCTGCAGGAAGCTGAGCAAATCGTGCGTGCGCAAATGCCGAATGCGGCCGTACGCACCCGGCTGCAGATACCAGACAACGAACCCTGCCTCGTCGTTGTTCGCAGAACATGGTCACACGGCAGGCCGGTTACATTTGCAAGATTGCATCACCCGGGCAGCTGCTACGAGTTGGCCGGTCATTACGTACCCCCTGGAACACCCAAGTCGACGTCGGCCGACGTCGTACAACTGGAGAATTTACAGCGATGAATAAAGCTCGCGTCATTAAGGCGCCGACCGGCACCAAGCTGCAGGCGAAAAGCTGGCTGACCGAAGCGCCCTTACGCATGCTCATGAACAACCTCGATCCGGATGTTGCGGAGCGGCCGCAGGACCTCGTCGTTTACGGCGGCATCGGCAAGGCGGCGCGCAACTGGGCCGCATTCGACAAGATCGTCGAGTGCCTCAGGGAGCTCGGCGAGGATGAGACGCTGCTCGTACAATCGGGCAAACCGGTCGGCGTGTTTCGCACTCACGCTGATGCACCGCGTGTGCTGATCGCGAACTCGAATCTCGTACCGGCCTGGGCCAATTGGGAGCACTTCCGTGAGCTTGATCGAAAGGGACTCATGATGTTTGGTCAGATGACGGCTGGCTCGTGGATCTACATCGGCAGCCAGGGCATCGTGCAGGGCACCTATGAGACCTTTGTCGAGATGGGGCGCCAGCACTATGGCGGCAACCTCGCCGGGCGCTGGATTCTGACGGCCGGGCTCGGCGGCATGGGTGGCGCGCAGCCGCTGGCCGCGACGATGGCGGGCGCGTCCATGCTGGCCATCGAATGTCAGAGCGACCGGATCGATAAGCGGCTGGAGACGGGTTACCTCGACACGCGCGCTGAGACGCTCGATGAAGCCATGGCGCTGATCGAGAAATCCGTTGCAGACAAAAAACCGCTGTCAGTCGGATTGCTCGGCAATGCGGCGGAGTTGCTTCCCGAGATGATCAACCGCGGTATCAAGCCCGATGCCGTGACCGACCAGACCTCTGCGCACGATCCGGCCAATGGTTATTTGCCGATCGACTGGACCGTCGAGGAATGGATCAAGCGCCGCGAGTCGGATCCCGATTCGGTCGTTGCGGCCTCCGTCAAGTCGATGGCGGTACACGTCCGGGCGATGCTCGACTTCCACGACGCGGGTATCCCGACGTTCGACTACGGCAACAATATTCGTCAGGTCGCGCTGGACCAGGGTGTCGACAATGCCTTCGACTTCCCGGGCTTCGTGCCCGCGTACGTGCGCCCGCTGTTCTGTCGCGGCGTCGGTCCGTTCCGTTGGGCTGCCCTATCCGGTGACCCCGAGGACATTTACAGGACCGATGCGAAAGTGAAAGAGCTCATTCCTGATGACGAACATCTGCACAAATGGCTCGATGCTGCCCGCGAGCAGATCCATTTCCAGGGATTACCTGCCCGCATTTGCTGGGTCGGGTTGGGTCAGCGTCATCGTCTCGGCCTTGCGTTCAACGAAATGGTGCGCTCGGGTGAACTCAAGGCACCGGTCGTCATCGGCCGCGATCATCTCGATAGCGGTTCCGTCGCGAGCCCCAATCGCGAGACCGAAGCGATGCGCGACGGCTCCGATGCCGTTTCGGACTGGCCGATACTCAACGCATTGCTGAATACGGCCAGCGGCGCGACCTGGGTGTCGTTTCATCATGGCGGCGGCGTCGGCATGGGTTATGCGCAACATGCCGGACTTGTCATCGTCTGCGATGGTACCGAGGCCGCGGACCGGCGCATCGAACGGGTACTCTGGAACGATCCCGGTACGGGTGTGATGCGTCATGCCGACGCGGGCTACGAGGATGCGGTCGAGTGTGCCCGCGAGAACGGTCTGAATCTCCCAATGATCGAAACCGGGGAATCGTCATGAAACTGATGATCGACAAGCAACTCATCACGCTCGGTGTGTTGCGCCAGGCCTGGAGCGAGCCCGTTGAGGTCACGCTCGGCATCGACGCACGCCGGGCGATCGCCGAGTCGAGGGAGTTCATCGATGAGGTCGTCGAGGACGGCGAACAGGTCTACGGCGTCAACACGGGTTTCGGGCAATTGGCCCAAGTTCGCATCAGCAACGACGAGCTCGTGCACTTGCAGGAGAATCTCGTGCGTTCGCACGCGATCGGTGTCGGTGAGGATCTCGACGACGCCATCGTGCGCCTGATCATGCTCATGAAGGTCATTGCACTCGCCGAAGGCTTCTCGGGCGTCCGGCTCGGGCTGGTAGACGCATTGTGTGCGCTGATCAACAAGGGTGTGTATCCGCGTATCCCGGCGAAGGGTTCCGTCGGTGCCTCAGGCGATCTTGCCCCACTGGCGCACATGGCATCCGTCTTGATCGGCGCCGGCGAAGCCCGCGTCGACGGCAAGCTCGTTCCGGCGAGCGAAGCGCTCGCACATGCCGGCATCGAACCGATCCGACTTGCGCCGAAAGAAGGCCTCGCGCTCCTCAACGGCACGCAGGTGTCGACGGCGCTCGCGCTCTCGGCCGTTTTTCGCACCGAGAACGTGCTGGCGGCTGCGCTCGTCGCGGGCGCCATGTCATCCGATGCCGTCAAAGGTAGCGACACACCGTTCGACCGGCGCATTCAGAGCGTGCGCGGCCATGGCGGCCAGATCGCCGTCGCGGGCGTACTGCGCCAACTCATGCTGGATAGCGAGATACGCGCCTCGCACGTTGTCTGCGACCACGTGCAGGATCCGTATTCGGTACGCTGTCAGCCGCAGGTCGTCGGTGCCTGTCTCGATGTGTTGCGGCACGTGTGCACGGTGCTCGAGACCGAGGCCAACGCCGTCACGGACAATCCGCTCATCTTCACTGATTCGAGGTCGGTGTTGTCGGGCGGCAATTTTCACGCCGAGCCCGTGGCCCTCGCTGCGGATTACCTGGCACTGGCGATCGCCGAGATTGGCGCACTGTCGGAGCGTCGCATCGCGTTGCTCGTCGATGAACATCTGAGCGGCTTGCCCGCGTTCCTCGTCGAAGAAGGTGGCCTCAACAGCGGTTTCATGATGGCGCAGGTGACGGCGGCGGCGCTCGCGTCGGAGAACAAGGCACTCGCGCATCCTGCGAGCGTCGACAGCATCCCTACATCCGCGAACCAGGAAGACCATGTCAGCATGGCGACCTTTGCGGCGCGCCGGCTACACACGATGCTCGAGAACACAGCCAACATCGTGGCGATCGAGTTGCTCGGCGCTGCTCAGGGCATTGAGTTTCACAGGCCGCAGAAGACTTCGCCCCCGCTCGAGAAGGCAATCGCCGCCGTGCGCAGCGTCTCGCCCCGATACACCGAAGACCGATCGCTGTCACGAGAAGTCGCGCAAGTTGCTGCGATGATCGACGAAGGCAATTTTTGTGAGCAGGCAGCATCAGTGTTGCCGAGTCTCGGTGCATGAGCGACGTCTTCGCGTTTCACGAAGGCAATCTGCCACTGTTGATCAGTGTGCCCCACGATGGCAGGGAACTGCCGCAAGAGCAGCGCGAGCGCATGACCGGCGCGGCTCTCGAGCTGCCGGATACGGACTGGCACGTCGCCGAGCTGTACGGCTTCGCCCGCGAGCTAGGCGCGTCAATGATTGTCGGCAACTACTCACGCTACGTTGTCGATCTCAACCGCCCGGCTGACGATGCGACGCTATATGCAGGCCAGATCGCGACGGGTTTGTGCCCACAACACACATTTGCCGGCGAGCCCTTGTACCAGAATGACACGGCCCCTACTCCGCAGGAGATCGCCAGGCGTGTCGAAATCTATTGGCGGCCGTATCACGAAAAATTGCAGGCTGCGCTTGCCGGATTACTCGAGACCTTCGGTCACGCATTGCTTTGGGATGCACACTCGATTGCGAGTCGCGTGCCGCGATTATTTGACGGCGAACTGCCGGTCCTCAATCTGGGCAGTTTCGATGACCGAAGTTGCGATCCGCGTATCTCGCGGGCGCTGCGCGGTATCGCCGAGGCCAGCCCGTACGAATCCATTCTGAACGGGCGATTCAAAGGCGGCTACATCACGCGCCACTACGGAGATCCTGTGGCCAATGTGCATGCCGTGCAACTGGAACTCGCACAACGGGCTTACATGAATGAGGAGAGCCGCAGCTTCGACGATGCGCTGGCAAGCGCGCTGCGACAGACCCTGCACCGGCTCCTGGAGGCATTCGTTGCAGCCGCGGCCGTTCAGTGAGAATTCAGGCAAGGGCGGATAACCTCCATGAGTTGATTAGGCTATCATTGGCCCCCGCAAGGCCTGCCGGGTTGGCAAACTCAGAGGTCAAACAGGAAAAAAGATCATGACTAGAATCATCAAATTTGTGTTCGCTTTGGGCATATTGGGAACGCTGGGTTTTACATCGTCCGTGATGGCTGCATCAGCTGCGGAGCTCGATGTGCGCGTCGCAGAGGCCATCGAGAGCTTCAAAAGCAACGTCAATGGTGCCGAGGTCTTCCTGGCACAGTCACAGGGCTATCTGGTATTCCCGAAAGTATACAAGGCCGGCTTCGTCATCGGTGGCGAGACCGGTGAAGGCGCACTACGCATCGGCGGTCAAAACGTAGACTACTATCGGACATCGAGCGGCTCGTGGGGGCTGCAGCTCGGTGCTCAGGCGCGAACGATTGTCATCGTATTCATGACCGAAGAATCGCTCAACAAGTTCCGTAACAGCGAAGGCTGGAAGGTCGGCATCGACGGTTCCGTGGCGCTCATCGATCTCGGTGCGGGCAAGACGATTGATTCCAAGAACATCAAGGATCCGGTCGTTGGTTTCATCTTCGGCTCGAAGGGCCTGATGTACAACCTGACGCTCGAAGGCACCAAGATCCACAAGCTTGACAAGAGCAAGTAAAAAAGAGCAATCACCGCCAAAGGAAGGGAAGTCTTTCGGTCGCCGCGTGGGTGAGAACATCCGCGCCGCGGGCGAGTTCGGGCGCGAGGCGGTCGTGCGGCCCGATCGACTGCCGGGTCAAGCGCATGGCGCACTTCGCGGATGGTTTCGCAAGGTCTGGGCGGTTCGCGGTGGTGGCCTCTATGCCGTTGGATTCGCAATGGCTTTTCTGTTCTTCGAAACAAGCGAGATCTTGTTCGAAGATATTCCGCAATTTATTGCGATGAACAATGTCTTCAGCTCGGAGCTCGTCGCTTTCGGCCTGGAGTTCATCGTCGACACAATGGTGAATTTTGTCAAAGCACTGATGTGGCCCGTCTATGTTGTCTCCCTGTGGCCACCTGCCGGCGCGATCGCTCTCGGCCTCGCCTTCGTCCTCTTCCCGAAATATCTAAAAGAACCCATCGAACACTGGCTGTTCCACGAAGAATAGTCTCTTTGGCGGGCTGCGCTGAGCGATTGGCAATCCTCGCACGGGCGTTTATGCCGGGTATTTGTCTCACCTAACTCAGAATATCGCGATAATATTCCTGCGAATCCCGGCAAATTCGGCGTCATCGTTGAGCCGGACTGTGCCGTCATGGACCGTCACGCCGAGGTCTTCCAGGATGGTCTCGAAGCCTGGGAAACCGCTCGTGTCTGCATGCTGTCGGTACAGTGTTAATGATAATCGTTCTCAAATGACCCTGATATTTTTGCAGATTCGAAGAGATTTTGTCGTTATGCTGCCGTTCAGGTTCAGCGCGTAGAATGCACCGCTGATTCTGCAACTGGTTTAGAATGACAAGCGCTGGACCCGTTCCGGCGTATAACCAAAAAGTATCGAGGAGACTCCGTTGAGCAAAATCGCACGCCGCAAGTTTATTCAGTTATCAGCCGTTGCCGCGGCTGGCGTACTCGTCCAGCCGGGTCGCGCCGCGCGCGCAGGGGATATGCCGCAGCTGGCCGAAGACGATCCGATGGCGCAGGGCATGAAGTACACGCATGATGCCAGTACCGTTGATCCGGCAAGCCGTGCCAACTCAGCTGCTGACCAGACGTGTGCCAATTGTGCGCTCATTCAGGGTAATGACGGAGACGCATGGCGTCCGTGCCAGATCTTCCCGGGCAAAGTCGTCAACGCGAACGGCTGGTGCACGGTCTGGGCGCCGAAAAGCTGAGCCAGGCTATTCATAGTTAATAAGACGCCGGCAATTCGCCGGCGTTTTTTTTCATCGATCTTGGACGAAAGTCTCCTGTGCGATCGCTCTCACTCCAATCTGCTACGTGTACAATTCCCGGCTGCAGCCAGCCATCACGGAGTACCACGTTGTTCGAGTCCCTGGAACGTCTCGCACCCGACGCCATCATTCGCCTGATCGGTGAATACCAACAAGACCCTCGTGACACGAAGGTCGACCTCGGCATTGGCGTGTATCGCAATGACCAGGGAGAGACGCCCGTACTCGATGTCGTGAAGCAGGCGGAGCGGCGCCTGGTCGAGTCGCAGTCCACCAAGTCATACATCGGGTCAGCCGGCCCGGCCGATTTCAATGAAGCAATGCGCGACCTGACGTTTGCGGGATCGGTCGCGAAAGAGCGTGTCGTAATGCTGCAGACGCCGGGTGGCTCGGGCTCACTGAGCGTTGCCGCAGGTGTTGTACTGCGTGCACGAAGCGGCGCCACGCTCTGGGCCAGCAGTCCGACCTGGGCGAATCATGTGCCCCTGCTTGGCGGCGCCGGCCTGAGCATGAAGACCTTTGAGTACTACGACGGTGACAGCCATAGTCTGCGCCTGGAAGCCATGCTCGATTCGCTGAGCAAAATACCGCGCGGTGACCTTGTCCTGTTGCACGCCTGCTGTCACAACCCGACCGGCATCGACCCGAGCGAGGAAGAGTGGCGCGCGATCGCGGAGGTGGTTGTCGAGCGCGAGTTGCTACCCCTGGTCGACATTGCCTACCAGGGCTTCGGGACGGACCTCGATACAGATGCTTTCATCGTTCGACACCTGGCCGAGCGGGTGCCGGAGATGATCGTCTGCAACTCCTGTTCGAAGAATTTCGGCTTGTATCGTGACCGTGTCGGTGCCCTGTTGATCGTGACCCAGGACGGTGCCACGAGAGAAGTCGTTCAGTCACAGGCCAACAATTACGTTCGCACGATCTATTCGATGCCACCGGATCATGGTGCTGCCGTGGTCGCGATGATCCTTAATGACAATGCCATGCGCGCCGACTGGCACATCGAACTCGGCCAGATGCGTGATCGCTTGCGTGACATGCGCGCTCTGTTGCACGACGCGCTGGGCGTGACGGTGCCGGAACGGGATTTCTCGCACATCGTCCGCGCGTGGGGCATGTTCAGTTTCCTCGGCGTATCGGAAGAACAGGTTGAGCGCCTGAAGAGGGACCATGGCGTCTACATGGTGAGTTCGAGTCGCATCAACATCGCTGGAATTACGGCCGGCAACGTCAATCACATCGCCGAGTCCGTCGCCGCCGTCCTCTAGTACGGTCCCTGGTAGTCCCAGATCAGGACGCTGCCCGGCTCGATGGCCAGGCGGTCGCTTGTTCCTGCATTGAGTTCCAGGACGAACATCACTCGTTCGGTCGAGGTGATCGACTGCAGTGACTGCGGTACCGTGTTCTTTGCGATGGACGATACGCTGCCGTCGCTTTTTGCGAAGAGTATGTCGAGTGGGATGAACGTGTTTTTCATCCACATCGAGCGATAGTCCTCGACGGGATAAACGAACAACATACCGGTCGAAGACGGCATGTCGCGCACGCGCATGAGACCACGCCTTTGCTGCGCGTGACTCAGGGCGAGGTAGATGTCGAACCGGTGGCAGGCATCGCGTGCGGCGATGACGAGAACGTCCTTGTCGAACGCCTGATCGACGGATTCCTCCGCACTCACGGAAAACGAAACCAGGAATAACGCGATCAACAACGGACGTAGAGACTTCACTTCGAGTTCCAGTCGAGCAGGCCGGCGAAGTGCAGCTCACGCAGCAAAACGCTCGCATCGCCGTTCAATTCGGGCAGTGGCGTGATGCAATACAGCTTCCCTGCGATCGACCAGGTGTCGGCCGCACCTTCGACGCGAGTCTGCGCGTCGATGTCGGTCCAGCAGGACTCGAGCCCGGGCGTGCTGAAAAAGCGCCCGCTGCCTTCTTCAATCATCGTGACGTTGCTTGCGAGCTCGCTGGCCGTAGCGCCACGCTCCAGGCCCGGCATGGCGATGATGAATGCGAGCGAATGCGGGCCACCAGCGGTAGTCCCGGCAAAGCGCAGGCGAGCGCCGGCCGCATTTGGACGTGGCATGCCCTCGCAGTCGAGTTCGCCGCTCGACCAGTCGATCTCACCCTCGAATGAGCCGTACAGGGTGGTGCGCAGGTAACCGCTGTCGCCGCAGCCATTCGCAGCAGCAACCGGCGGAGGAAGTAACGGTGCCGGCACCGGTTCTTGCGCTTCTCCGCAGGCGGCCAACACCGCGCAAGCGGCCAAATGACCGCCAACACCCATTTTTCGGCGAATTCCATGCAATGTTTCGAGCCCGCGGCTGTCCGAGAACGGAGCATTATTACTGAAGTGGGGTTCTGATGGACAAAATTTGCAGCGACGAGTTGGCCTCAACAGGCATCCTCTCTACAATGTCACGCCCCAATTCGGCCCCGGAGCCAGTAATGAGCGTCGTAGAACAATTTCAACAACTCGAGGCGCACGCAAGCCGCTTGATTATCGGGCAGTCGCACCTGATCAATCGCATGCTTATCGCACTATTATGCGACGGCCATCTGTTGGTCGAAGGGGCGCCGGGCCTCGCGAAGACCCGTGCGATCAAGGTGCTTGCCGAGAGCATCGAGGGCAATTTTCATCGCCTGCAGTTCACGCCCGACCTGTTGCCCGCTGACCTGACGGGTACCGATATTTATCGGCCACAGGAGGGCACGTTCGAGTTTCGCAAGGGACCCTTGTTTCACAACCTGATCCTGGCCGACGAGATCAACCGCGCCCCGGCGAAAGTGCAGTCCGCATTGCTGGAGGCAATGGAGGAGCGGCAGATTTCTGTGGGTAACAAGAGCTATCCGCTGGATGACCTGTTCCTCGTCATGGCTACGCAGAATCCGATCGAACAGGAAGGCACATATCCGCTGCCGGAAGCGCAGCTCGATCGCTTCCTGTTGCACACCGAGGTCGGTTATCCGAATGCTGCCGAGGAGCGCAGTATTCTCGTGCTTAATCGCGATGAGGCGAAGGCAAATCAGCGCGACGCATTCCAGCCGCCGGAGCTGCTGTCGGTCACATCGATCATGCAGGCAAGGCAGGCTATCCTGCGTCTGCATCTCGCCGATGAGCTCGAGGAGTACATCGTCAATATCGTGCTTGCGACGCGCAATGCGGGTGCCGTGGACAAGTCCCTCGACGGGCAAATCCTCTACGGTGCGAGCCCGCGCGCGAGTATTGGCATCGATCGTGCCGCGCGGGCACGGGCCTGGCTCGTGGGTCGTGACTACGTCGGGCCAGAAGACATCCAGAATGTGACGCCCGACGTACTGCGGCACCGTCTCGTTCTGAGCTTCGAGGCCGAGGCCGACGGTGTCGACTCGAATTCTGTCATCGAGCGGATACTGGATGGCGTCGGAGTCCCGTAGCCATGCGGCTCGACCATCTCCCAGAGAACGCCTCGCCCATTAGCGTCAGCCAGGCCGGGCTAATTCGCCTGAACGGTGCGGCACGAGCGATAGCGCTCGATGTCCTGCGGGTTCGCTCGTTGCAAACGGGCGCATACGTGTCTCACTTTCGTGGCCGCGGCATGGAATTCGACGAGTCGCGGCCCTATCAACCCGGTGACGATCCGCGCTCGATTGACTGGCGCGTAACGGCGCGGAGTACCACTGCCTACACGAAGCTGTTTCGCGAGGAGCGTGAGCGGCCGGTGCTGGTTATGGTCGACCTGCGCTCCAACATGCATTTCGCGACGCGCGGCTGTTACAAGTCGGTAAACGCAAGCCGCGCCGCCGCGTTGCTGTCGTGGGCCGCGCACCACCGAGGCGACCGGCTAGGCGGATTGATCTTCGGTGATACGACGCACCGCGAGCTGAAGCCACGACTCGGGCGGCAGGCGGCATTACGCTACTTGCACGAACTTGCCGAGCACCCGGACTGGCACAACCGCGAACACCTCGATAACGGCGCACGCGGCGTGCCCCTGACGACAGCGATGGCGTCATTACGCCGTGTCGCGCGGCCGGGCAGCCTTGTCGTCGTGCTCAGTGACTTCGCCGGCATGACGCGCGCGGCACAGTCCTACCTGTCGAGCGTCGCACGCCACAACGAGGTCCTCGCTGTGTTCCTGAGCGACCCGCTGGAACGCGACTTGCCGCCGCCGGGGCGGTATCGGCTCATATCGAACGATGAGGAAATTGCGATCGACACGTTTGCGAAGGCGGCACGTCGCGATTATCACAGCGCGTTCGAAGAACGCTCGCAGGAACTCGAGCAGTTTTGCCAGCGTTACGGAATACACCTTATGCCATTGTCGACGGATGACGACCCGGTAAGCGCACTGCAGACCGCACTGGGAAGAAGGACGCACTAGTGGACCCGACGCAGATACCGCTGCGTGGTCTGCACCTGCCGGATGCGATCGGCTGGTGGCCGCTTGCCCCGGGCTGGTGGCTGGTAATTGGTCTGCTCGTACTCAGTGCCGGGCTCTTGCTGCGCAATGCATTGCAACGCCGCTCGCGAAGCGCGGCCCGACGGCACGCACTGCGACAGCTCGAGCAGTACTCCGCCGCTTTTGCCGATCATGGCAACGCGGTTACGCTGGGTATCGAGGTATCCGAACTCCTGCGCCGTGCGATGCTCGCGTATGCGCCGCGTGCCGACGTTGCCGGGCTAACGGGCGAGGCATGGCTCGCCTGGCTGGACCGTGACCTTGCGGAGCCCCGGTTCCTGAAGGGCGCTGGCCGTAGCCTGGCAGATCTGCCGTACTGTAATCCTGCGAGTGCCGGGCAGTCGGTTGATATCGACGCGATGCTCGCTGCCGTCCGCGAACGCCTCAAAACGCCGGTCGGAGGAAGGGCCTGATGCTGTCGCTCGCCTGGCCCTGGATGCTGCTCGCGTTGCCGCTGCCGTTTATCGCCCGGGCGTTCCTGCCCGAGGCACAGGGCCTGCGGGAGGCCGGGCTACGTGTTCCGAGTATTGCCGGATTCGCGATGCTGACGGATCGCTCGAAGTCCGAGCAGCTGCTGAACTGGCGCTTCTGGGTCGCGATAATTGCCTGGATTCTGCTCGTTGTCGCCGTCGCGCGCCCCGAACGTATCGGCGACGAACTCGACGTGCCTGTGGCGGGACGCAATCTCATGTTGGCCGTCGACCTCTCAGGCAGTATGGACCAGAAAGACTTCGAACTCGGCAACCGCACGGTCGACAGACTTACGGCGACCAAGGCTGTCGCGGCGGACTTCATTAGCCGCCGCGAAGGCGATCGCCTTGGCCTGATTCTGTTTGGCGAGCGCGCGTATTTGCAGGTGCCACTTACACTCGATCGCGAGACCGTGAAGATCCTGTTGATGGAAGCGTTCATCGGTCTGGCGGGAGAAAAGACTGCCATTGGCGACGCGATAACGCTGGCGGTCAAACGCATCCACGACCAGCACACTGACGCCGGCGAGCAGGTGCTGGTGCTGTTGACGGACGGCGCCAACACGGCGGGCGAGATTGACCCGATGAAAGCTGCCGAACTCGCGGCGCAGGTCGGTCTGCGCGTCTACACGATCGGCATCGGCGCCGAACAGCTCGAGGTGGCGTCGATCCTGGGCGGTCGCCGCCGGGTCAATCCTTCCGCCGACCTCGACGAAGACACGCTTACCGGAATCGCCGACCTCACGGGTGGCCGCTATTTCAGGGCAACAGACACCGCGACCTTGCAGGACATCTACCGGCTTGTCGACGAGCTCGAGCCGGTCGAGGAACCGGAAGCCGGCTTTCGGCCGGTCAAGTCTCTGTATTACTGGCCGCTGTCGGGCGCATTTGCCCTGGCCGCGTTCCTGGGCCTGCTGAGTCTCGTGCAGGCCTTACGATTACGCCGCTCGAGCGTGGTACCGACCCATGCCAGCTGAATTTCATCTACTGCGGCCCGAGTGGCTCTGGGCGATTCCCGCTGTGATCGCGGTCGCGATCCTGCTCGCAAGACGCGAGCTTGGGCCCGGCAACTGGCAGAACGTCGTCGACCCGGCGTTGATACCGCACGTGCTGTCGGGCTCGGCGGGCCAGCGCGGCGGCCTGCGCTGGTGGCTGGTCGGGCTGGCAGGCATTATCGCGACGCTGTCACTCGCAGGGCCAGCCTGGCAGCGGATCGAGCAACCTGTGTTTCGTTCCGACCAGGCCCTGGTCGTGGCGCTCGACTTGTCGCGCTCCATGGACGCCCAGGACGTTTCGCCGAGTCGCATGTTGCGTGCGCGTCTGAAAATCCTGGACCTGCTGGAGAGGCGTGCAAGTGGGCAAACCGCGCTGATCGTGTATTCAGCAAACGCGTTTACAGTTACACCGCTGACGAGCGACACGGATACGATCGCGGCGCTCGCCAACAGTCTCAGCACGGATATTATGCCGAGCCGCGGCAGCTACCCGACGACAGCTATCCAGAAGGGACAGATGTTGCTCGAACAGGCCGGCGCGGGATTCGGAGAGGTGCTGCTGATGACCGACGGCGGCTCTTCGCCGGCAGCCGAACGTGCGGCTCGCGACTTGCGTGACGCCGGTTTTTCGCTGTCGATACTCGGTGTCGGAACCGAGCAGGGCGCCCCCATACCGAAGCTTGCAGGCGGATTTGTCACAGACGGGGCGGGACAGATAGCGGTTGCTCGTCTCGAGGAACGCTCCTTGCGGGGACTCGCAGCGGCAGGTGGCGGACGCTACGCGACACTGACGTCAGATACTCGCGATCTCGATTACCTGCTGGCGGGCGAGGTGGGCATGCGACAGGCAAGCGACGACGCGCTCGCGACCGACCAGTGGTACGAGGAAGGCCCCTGGCTTGCCCTGTTGCTGCTGCCACTGGGCGCTTTAGCGTTCAGGCGTGGCTGGCTGTTGCTACTCGTTGTTGCGCTGTTGCCGATGCCGGAAACTGCCGAGGCATCGATGTGGGACGACCTGTGGCGGACGAAGGATCAACAGGGCCAGCGGCAATTGCGGGACGGCAATCCGGGTGACGCGGCGGCCCTGTTCAAGAGTCCGGAATGGCAGGCAGTGGCCCGGTACGAGGCAGGCGATTTTGGTGAGAGCGCAGCCCGTTTTGCCGAGCAGGGCGATACTCGCAATCTCTACAACCTGGGCAATGCATTGGCTCGGCAGGGTGAATTCGAATCGGCGATCGATGCGTACGAGGAAGTGCTGGAGCTGGATCCGGATAACGCCGACGCCGCCTACAATCGGGACTTGCTGAACGAATTGATGTCGCAGTCGGAACAGGAGCAGGATGGTGAGCAACAGGAGTCGTCGAACCAGTCCGGCGATCAAAGTCAGCAGTCCGACAACGAGAACTCTTCCGATTCCGAGAGCTCCGAGGATTCGCAGGCCGACAGCGAATCCGGGGAGCAAGACGCCTCGCAGCGCGATCAGGAAATGAGCGAGGAAGACATGCAGGCGCTGCAGGAAGAACTGCAGCGCGCCGCGGAAGAAGCCGAGCAGTCTGATCAGGAAACCCGGCAACTGTCGCAGGAAGAACTCGAGGCGTTGCGGCGGGCGCAGGAACAGCAACAGGCAATGGAACAGTGGCTGCGACGCATCCCGAACGACCCGGGCGGTCTGCTGCGGCGCAAATTCCGCTACCAGTATCAGCGCATGGGACAGGACCAGGACGGCAACAGCCTCTGGCCGGACGACGAGGTGCAACCGTGGTGATTTCAACGAAGGGCAGGGCGCGGCGTATCGCATGGCTGCTCGTCCTGGCATTGCTGTCAGCGACGAGTGCAGAAGCCGGCGTAACGGCCAGGGTCGATCGCAATACGATCGATCTCAACGAATCGTTTCTATTGGAAGTCGTGGTCGACTCCGACATCAATATCGAGCCGGATACAACCGCGCTCGCGGACGTTTTTGAGGTCGGTCAGCGTTCCCAGCTCAGCAACACGATGTACGTCAACGGTGAGATCACTCGCAGCCGGACCTGGACGTACCAGTTGATGGCCAGAAAAACCGGTCAGTTCGAAATACCACCGGTACTGGTCGGCACAGAGCAGAGCCAGCCTATTCTGATCACCGTGCGACAGCCGGCGAACTCGCCACCTGGCGAGGCGGACGTGTTCATTACCAGCGAAGTCGATTTCTCCGAAACCTTTGTTCAGGCGCAGGTGCTCTATCGCATCAAAGTCTACCGTGCCGTGCCCACGCGGCAGCCAGCCTTACGGGACCCGGTGTTCGGTGGCGCCGATGTCCTGATCGAGCTTGCCGGCGACGAGCGAAGTTACGACGCGCGTCTCAACGACCGCACGTACAACGTCGTCGAGCGCGTATATGCGGTCTTCCCGCAAGAGAGCGGTGATGTCACGATTTCACCTGCGCGATTCGAGGCACGTGTGCTTCGAGATGGCCGCATTACCGGCCGCAAGGTTTTCGAATCCGAGTCGCAGACGATCAACGTCAAGCCGATTCCGGCGCCGCCTCCCGAATTTCCCAATGCGGTATGGCTACCGGCAAGGGACCTGCAGCTGGGTGAGAGTTGGTCCCGGGAGGTGGACGAGTTATCGGCAGGTGAGCCCATTACTCGCAATATCACGATCAGCGCGCTGGGCCAGCTCGAAACACAAATACCCGCGGTCGAGCCGCCGCTCGTCGATGGCATCAGTACTTACCCGGACCGTCCCGAGCTCACGCGGCGTGTCGAACCGGGTGGCATTCGAGGCATACGCAATGAGCAGTACGCGATGATCGCCGTGAGCTCGGGGATGATGCGGCTGCCCGAACTCAAGCTGCCCTGGTGGGACGTGGCAAGCGGTGAGTGGCGTATCGCGAGCCTGCCCGAACGAACACTCAACGTCGTCTCCTCAGGCGAGCCGGCCGTTGCCGATCCTGCGCCGCAGGTCGTCGCGCAGGCACAGCAAGACGCCGGCGCCGGCACCGTCACTGTGTATTCGGGATTCTGGCGTCTCGTCGCCGAGATCCTCGCAGTACTGTGGTTGCTCACACTGCTTGCCTGGTGGTGGTTGGCGCGCCCGAGTCGCGAGCGCGAACCCCGTGAGGCCGCGCCTCCGCCACTGCACAAACAACAGGCGCGATGCCTCAAAGTGGCGCGCAAATTCGCGCTCGAAGGCGACGGCATCGGCGTCCGACAGGCCTTGCTTGAATGGGGTCGGCTGCAGTGGCCGACGAACGCGCCGCGCAGCATTGGCGCGCTGGCGATGCGCGTATCAGCACCGCTATCCGACGAGCTCGCAAAGTTGTCCGACTCGGCCTATGGCTCAAATGGGTCTGGCTGGGATGGCGAAGCGCTGGCGAGATACTTGCGCTCGTTCGCGGTCCTCGACGATTCGTCGATCACCAAAAGCGACCACCCACTGCCACCGCTGATGCCACAGACCTGATCTCTGGGTTTCGGTGGCCGGCGGGCATGCTTTTTCTCGTCATGGCTCGCTGCGCTGCGCTTTACTTCCTCGAAAAACATCCCCGCCGGCCGCCTTTACCACTACCAGTGGCCGGAGTTTTCCATCGAGGCCCAGGGCTCCTGTGCGGGGAGGGCGTCGCCTTTCTGCAGGAGTTCGATCGAGATGTTGTCGGGTGACCGCACGAACGCCATGTGTCCGCAACGTGGTGGGCGATTGATCGTGACACCGGCATCCATGAGTTTTTGGCATAAGGCATAGATGTCGTCGACCAGGTACGCGACGTGCCCGAAATTTCGGCCTTCGTCGTAGTCTTCGGGGTCCCAGTTGTGGGTCAACTCGAGCTGCGCTTCCTCGTCGCCCGGGGCAGCGAGAAAGATCAATGTGAAGCGGCCTTGTTCGCTGTCGAAACGCCTGACTTCGGCGAGCCCGAGCA
>Ga0070727_10001767_pt1 | contig 22034 bp, 13 predicted proteins | sample tdAd472_FD_66722 | JGI IMG/M metagenome (GOLD analysis project Ga0070727, IMG submission 66722) | Marine sediment microbial communities from the Atlantic coast under amendment with organic carbon and nitrate - tdAd47.2 | ecosystem: Environmental > Aquatic > Marine > Coastal > Sediment | place...
CTGGCCAACGGCGCCATCTCCCTGATGTTCGAGGGCGTCCCCACCTACCCCGATGCCGGCCGCTGCTGGGAAGTGGTGGACAAGCACCAGGTCAACACTTTCTACACTGCCCCCACGGCGATCCGCGCCCTGATGGCGGTGGGCGATGAGCCGGTTACCCGCTCCTCCCGTTCCAGCCTGCGCCTGCTTGGCACCGTGGGTGAGCCTATCAACCCGGAGGCCTGGGAGTGGTACCACCGCGTGGTCGGCGACGAGCGTTGCCCCATCATCGATACCTGGTGGCAGACCGAGACCGGCGCCCACATGATCACCCCGCTGCCCGGGGCTGTAGACCTCAAGCCCGGTTCCGCCACCTTCCCCTTCTTCGGTGTGGAGCTGGCCCTGCTGAACGAAGACGGCTCCGAGGTTGAAGGCGCCGGTTCCGGCTACCTGGTGGTGAAGTCCTCCTGGCCCAGCCAGATCCGCAGTGTCTATGGCGATCACCAGCGCATGATAGACACCTACTTCAGCAACTATGCCGGCTACTACTTCACCGGTGACGGCGCCACCCGCGACGAGGACGGCTACTACTGGATCACCGGCCGTGTGGACGACGTGCTCAACGTATCCGGCCACCGCATGGGCACCGCCGAGGTGGAGAGCGCCCTGGTACTGCACGACAAGATCGCAGAGGCCGCCGTGGTCGGCTTCCCCCACGATATCAAGGGCCAGGGTATCTACGCCTATGTCACCCCGATGGCAGGCGTGGAGCCGGACGACGACTTGCGCGCGGAGTTGATCCAGCTGTGTGTGAAGGAAATCGGCCCCATCGCCAAGCCCGACATTATCCAGTGGGCCCCGGGCCTGCCCAAGACGCGCTCCGGCAAGATCATGCGTCGCATCCTGCGCAAGATCGCCGAGAACGAGCTGGACAGCCTGGGCGATACCAGCACCCTGGCGGATCCCTCTGTGGTGGATCACCTTGTCGCCAACAAGTTATCTTAATTCTCAAAATGCAGGTGATTCTCGATAAGTGATCAGATATATCAACAATTTGGCATTAATGTCATGTATCGATTAGCCCAGTTCTTGATACCAATAGTCCTGACAATAATATGGCAGTGGATGGGCTACAAGGACGATGAATCGACACGACGTGGTGGGAATGGTGACCTCCGAGAAGGCGCCTTGGGAGCTCCAAGAAGTTGAAGTCAAGGGCGCCACGCAAAAGTGGTTTGTAAACGGCCCTCAGTCTCTCCGTCAGCTCTATGAGGACAATCTCAGCGATGAGCCGTTCTATGCCTATGAAGACGAATGCTATACCTTTCAAGAAGTCTATCGAATGGCCGCAAGCCTGGCTCAGCAACTGCAGAGTCGATATGGCGTGAAACATGGGGACCGCGTTGCTATAGCGATGCGCAACTACCCGGAATGGCCCATTGCCCTTGAAGCCATAACGTCCATTGGCGCTATCGCGGTAGCAATTAATGCCTGGTGGCAGCCGGAAGAAATCGACTATGCGTTTAAGCTCACGGGCGTTACCGTGGTCATAGCGGACCAGGAGCGGATAGAACGTATCTCCCACATCGCTCCGGAGTCTACTCCCCATATCATCGCCGTACGTGCAGCCCCGTCAGACTCGACCACTCCAATAGACACACTGACAAGCTCCAACGACCCTATGCCATCGGTAGGTATTCACCCGGACGACGATGCGGTAATACTGTTTACATCCGGTTCAACTGGCCACCCCAAGGGATCCGTATCTACTCACCGCAACATTCTCGCGGCGCTACTTTCGTGGGAGGTCGACTTCGTCACTCATTTCATAATGGAGAACGGCGAATTTGATCAGGAGAAAATAGGAAGCGCAGCAAAATCTCAGAGCACCGCCTTACTGGCAATGCCGTTGTTCCACGTGAATGGACTGCACGCAGTGTTGCTATCTGCCTTCCGCACGCAAAGGAAGATCGTCTCCATGTACAAATGGGATGCGGCCACCGCTGCAGATATCATCGATAACGAAGGCATATCGACCTTTGTTGGGACACCAGCGATGACCGGTGATTTAGTTGAGTATGCAAAACGATCACACAGAAATTTAGAAAGTCTACGCTCAACAGGTGGCGGAGGATCCGCGCGTGCTACGTCCCAGGTGAAGGACATTGGACAATCGCTAAAAAATGCCGCGCCCTTTACTGGCTGGGGAATGACCGAAACCAATTCGATTGGTACCGGTATTTACGGGGCGGACTACCTAAAAAATCCCAACTCGTCTGGCATGTGCTCTGCAGTACTGGAAGTTTCAACGATTGATGAACAGGGCAACTTTTTGCCTCCTGGGGATCGAGGTGAACTCGTTGTCCGGGGCACCTCTGTAATTCACGGATATTGGAATCAGCCCCAGGCCAACAAAGAGTCATTTGTCGGAGAGTGGTTCCGAACTGGTGATGTAGCCTATATCAATGACGGGCATCTTTATGTGGTCGACCGCATTAAGCAACTCATTATTCGGGGTGGTGAGAACATTGGCTGTGGCGAGGTAGAAGACGCCTTGCTGGATCATCCTGACGTGATAGAAGCCAGCGTTTATGGTGTGCCTGATGAACGTCTAGGAGAAACCGTTGCCGCGACACTTTACATAAGCGCGGATGCAAAAAATGTCGCAATTTCTGACTATCTGCAATCGAAGCTAGCCAAATTCAAAGTGCCTGAGTACTTGAAACTGTGTACAGAGCAATTGCCCAGAATAGCATCCGGCAAGATCGACAAGCGTCGTCTACGCCAAGAGCACATAGGCGATCTGGGTCTGCCTTTTGACAGCCATCAATGAGCAGAACTATCAATAATTGAGCAGGCCAAACATTCTGCGCCAAGTTGCGTCCCCATATACTCGCAACGAGAACTGCAAAATAATATCAACCATATTAGGGAGTCCTATAATGAGTAAAAGCTGTTCTTTTCCCAAAACCGCCCTGTCACGCTCCGTTATGCTCGCCAGCGTCGTGGTCTCCGGCACGCTAATCGCCCCCAATCTAGCCAGTGCCCAATCCGGCCCAGCAGCCCTTGAGGAAGTTGTCGTTACTGCAACGAAGCGTAGCACCAGTGTCCAAGATGTGCCGATAGCTATCACTGTCATGACGTCAGAAACCCTTGAGAATGCCGGGGTGAATGACATACTGGCACTTGAGCGAGTGGCACCCAGCTTCAATATCAATACATCTGATTCAGCGACAGGTGGCGTCGTACTCAGAGTCCGGGGTGTTGGCACCACGGGCAACAACATCGGATTTGAAAGTTCCGTTGGGGTTTTTGTCGACGGTTTCTATCGGCCCCGGCCAGGCGGCGTTCTCGGAGATCTGGTAGACATAGAGCGCATTGAGCTGTTGCGGGGGCCTCAGGGCACCTTGTTTGGTCGGAATACCTCGGCTGGCGCATTGGTCATCCACACCAAGCGTCCGGACCTGGAGAGATTTGGCTATTTCGGCAACCTGACCACAGGCAACTATGACCTCGGCGCTGGCCAAGTTGGCGTCAACATGCCGCTTATAGAGGACACTCTCGCGTTAAAAGTGACCGGCTCTATCCGAAAGCGCGATGGCTTCATTGATGGCGGCTTTGGCGGTGACAATATCAGTCGCGATCGAAGCTCGGTCCGGGCGGATATGTTGTGGAATGCCGAAGAAGCAGGCGAACTGCGGGTAACTGCCAGCTATGGAGAGGGTGACGACAAGTGTTGCCTCACGGTTTGGCGCAATGACTCGCAGTTCCTCCTTGATAACGTATTACCTTATGTGGATCCCGAACTTGGTCTTGGCGAAAATGCGGGCGTTCCACCCGACCTCGTCGGTAGAGACGCGCTGGATGATTCAAAAGCTGTTGATGACTTTTATCGCAACCCCAGTCGAGGTTGGGGGATCACCGTCGAGTACAATGTAGAAACCCCTCTTGGCGATTTGACCTATTTGGGCGGGTATAACGAAGGATTCGCTGACTCCGAGCGAGCGGACTATACGCAGAACGCGATTTACTCTGTTGGTGACACGCCAGCCGGCCGCGCGCTTAATCCTGAGCGCGACTACAAGTCCATGAACGGTACCGAAACCGAAGCTTATAGCCACGAAATTCGGTTAAATGGACTGGCCTTCAATGATCGATTGGATTGGATGGTCGGCGCCTACTACGGTTATGAGGAGTTGGATCAGAAATACACACTCCAGTTTGAGGAGGAGATGCAAATTGGCTGGAGTATTGGTGCATTTGGTCAGCCCACATGGAATGAGCTGAATTTTGTCTCCGGTGGAGTAGACGCCGTATCAGACTTCGGTTCTCCCCATGCTTCCCAGGAAAGCGAAACCTGGTCGATCTTCACCCACAATGTGTTCTCCGTGACCGACAAACTCGATGTAACTCTGGGCTTGCGTTACGTTGAGGAAGAGAAAGACGGTTCAATGCAGGAGCAGGTAGACGGACAGCATAACGCCTGTTTCGCGAGCTTTGAGAACTTGGAAAACAGCATACCCTTCTACAGCGTAACGCCAGGATTGAGTCTTGGCCGCCTAGGGGCCGCCATCGCGACCAACTGCTGGGTGTTCACAGCACCCTTCTATGATCCGGATGATCCGGATGACTTCTTTGTACCGTATGCGACTAACCCCGCTACCGCGTGGTTAGTGGATTTCATGCCGCGGCCCTTTGATGAAAAATTTGAGGATGAAGAGCTGACATATACCGTCAATGGCACCTATCACCTTAATGACAACACCAATGTTTATGCCAGCTTCACGCACGGATTCAAATCAGGTGGATTCAATCTTGATGTATCCTCAGGTGCAGGCGGCGATGATCCACGGTTTGACTCTGAAACCGTGGATGCCTTTGAAGTCGGCTTAAAAACCGATTTCTGGGAAAATCGCGCCCGGGTGAATATGGCAATTTTCTACCAGGACTTCGAGGACTTCCAGGTACTTGAGTACGATGGCACACGGTTCCAGACGTTCAATGTCCCCAAAACAGAAAGCCAGGGTGTCGAGGTAGAATCAACTGTGCAGTTTACTGAGAGCTTCGGCATGAACCTGGGTATAACCTATACGGACGCTGAGTACCCCAGTGACTGCTCAACCTTTAATCCCAATGCATCAGACTTCTCATCCCAAATCCTGCCTTTGTGCGGCGCTCCGTTAACCAACTCCTCTGAGTGGGTCGGTGTACTGTCTGCGAACTACTATCAACCCGTCTTTGATGGCAACTGGGCCTTTTTCGCCTATGGCTCGGCTCGCTATGAATCAGAGAGAAGAACCAGTACCCAGCCCACCGAACGGCCTAACGTTGCAGGATTGACAACTGAAGCAGAGGTCAGGGCGGCCGTAGACGCTGCAGTTCCTCTGCCGGGTGACATCCAGGATTCGAACACCAAGGTTGACCTGCGATTCGGCCTGACTATGTTGGAGCACAAAGTGTCGATTGAGGTCTGGGGGAACAATGTGTTTGATGAGCGTACCAAGTTCAACACGTTCAACATCCCCCTTCGAGGCGTTACCGGCGAACGCGCCCGAGGCCAGTTTGTCCAGGAGCCTAGGACATACGGCCTGACTTTAAGAAAGGACTTCTGATGGTCCTGCGGCACCATCCCTGCTTGCCCGGCTGATTTCAGCCGGGCTTTTTTACGTTTGGCGAACGGATGTTACAGTGGGATATGCCTTGTCCAGTAAAGTTTTCAAGTAGAAGCAATCATCTAGGACAAATAGGCTTCGCCGGCACACTTTGTTTTGATTCCATAAAGTACCCAATCAATGTTCAAGTTGGCGATCTGGTAGGGAACCGGTCCCGAAAAGGAGTTATCTATGCTATATCGTAGTGGCTTGCGGTGGACGAACGGGCCCAACCGCACAGTACATATGATACTTCGGTTATCGCTGATTAGCGTCTTAGCAACAAGTTTTTCGATACAACTATGGGCAAGTTCTAAGTCACCCTCTTCAGTGGGTATTGAAAAGTCTACACGCAATATAGACACGGCTCGGATTGCTTCCCCGTCGGAAAGTAATTGGCTCAGCTATGGGCTTGATTATGATGAGCAACGATATAGCCGCCTGGCCCAGATAGACAGCGACAACATCACCGACCTTGGCCTCGATTGGCACTTCGATACCGATTACAACCGCGGGTTGGAGGCAACTCCGCTGGTAGTTGACGGCGTCATGTATGTGACCGGCAACTGGAGCGTTGTGTATGCGCTGGATGCTTCCGATGGCAGATTGATCTGGCGCTACGACCCAGAAGTACCTAAGGAGTGGGGGAAAATGGCCTGCTGCGACGTCGTGAATCGAGGCGTGGCCATTTATCAAGGAAAGGTTTTTGTCGGCACGTTAGATGCCCGTCTGGTGGCTCTCGAGGCTTCAACCGGCAGGGTCCTATGGGACATAAAGACGGCAGACACATCCAAGTACCCGTACACCATAACCGGAGCGCCCAGAGCCGCAAAGGGCAAAGTATTTATCGGGAATGGAGGGGCAGAATTCGGTGCCAGGGGATTTGTGAGCGCATACGATGCGGATTCAGGCGAACTGGTGTGGCGCTTCTATACGGTGCCAGGCAACCCCGAAGTCGGCCAGGAAAGCGAGGCACTTGAACAGGCTGCATTAACATGGACGGGAGAGTGGTGGAATGCCGGTGGCGGTGGCACCGTCTGGGATTCTATCGTTTATGACACTGATCTGGATCAACTCTATATAGGTGTTGGAAACGGGTCTCCCTGGAATAGGCGGGTAAGAAGTCCGCAGGGAGGCGACAATCTATTCCTCTCGTCGATCGTGGCACTTGATCCAGATACCGGCGCATATATCTGGCACTTTCAGGAGACCCCCGCTGAGACATGGGATTACACGGCCACTCAGCCCATCATGCTAGCAGAAATGAACTGGCAAGGTACGGCGCGCAGGGTGATATGGCACGCTCCCAAAAATGGCTTTTTCTTTATCATTGATCGGGAAACAGGTCAGCTCCTGTCCGCCGAACCCTTCGCAGAAGTAACCTGGGCTAGCCACTATAACCTGGCTACTGGCCGGCCGGTGGAAGTGCCCGGGATGGATTATTCTACCGAATCACAGTTCGTCGCGCCCTCTCCCTATGGGGCTCACAACTGGCACCCCATGTCCCATCATCCTGGAACAGGGCTGGTGTACATACCCACACTAGAGATCGACTATCTTTTCGAAGGCAACTCCAAGCCTCACCAATGGGGCCAATGGAACACGAATACCACCTACTCTGCCGATCTTATGGGAGATGATGCGCAGGACCAAAAAGACATCAGGCAGGCTGCCAGGGGCTTCTTAACGGCCTGGAATCCGCGTGACCAAAAAGCTGCCTGGCGCGTGAACCGTGATCTTGCGTGGAATGGCGGCACGCTCTCGACGGCCGGCGACCTGGTCTTTCAGGGCCGAGGGGATGGATATTTTGAAGCTCTTGATGCCCGTTCCGGGGCGTCACTGTGGACATTTCCAACCCAGGCGGGGATTGTAGGATCCCCGATAACTTATGCTATCGACGGCGTGCAATATGTAGCGGTGACCGTGGGTTGGGGTGGGATTTTGGGTCAAACCTATGGGCTGGATCTTGGCTCAGGGCTACAGCCTCCTCCCAGTCGAGTTCTGGCCTTCAAGGTAGGCGCGGGCCACGAACTGCCTCCGCTCAAGCCCGCCAGGAAACGACCAAAGCCCCCACCCAGAGTGACGGATGATATGAGTATCCTCAGCCAAGGCGCAGCTATCTACGCGGAATATTGTCAACGATGTCACGGACAGTTTGCCGTCAGTAACGGCCGCATTCCTGACTTGCGGCGCAGCGCTGAAGCTGTCTACAGCGCCTTCAATGTTATTGTGCTTGACGGTGGCTTGGAACAGCTGGGAATGCCGGCGTTTAAGGACGTACTGTCGTCGGACGACGCTCTATCACTTAAGGCATACCTGATCGATGCAGCGAATGATGACTGGGAGCAGCGACCCGTAAGTGCACAGTAAAGCGCCCCCAGAGGCAGGGGCAGGTGCTGGCTTGGATCAGATCTGGAACATCGAGGCATCCATACGGGATCCGATATATACCGATTAGCCAGTCCACCGGAACTACGTTGCTGATTCCCCTAGTTGTCTGGACCTCAGAGCAGCTTGGACTTCCCTGCTCCGTTCTCGGCTAACGCCCAATCGAGAGACCATCCACAAGGGAATGACCAGGATAATTGTCATTACAGGGCCAATCACGATACCAATGGAGGTAAGGATTGATTCCGGCACAGCTCCGGGAGCCATCGTTGCCTCAAGGCCAATGATATCCAGAAAGGGACCCACAAAAATGTAGCCAAATCCCATCACAAACTTCTCGGCAAAGGCCGCTACTGCAAATAGCACACCTTCTTGTCGACGTCCGGTGCGAAGTTCATGCTCGTCAGCAATGTCAGCCAGAATGGAGTGGTGTGAAATCGTGCGGAGTATGGAAAGAAAGGTATTAATTGTTCCCTGAATATATAGAAGCGCAAATAGAAAGAGAGTCCCGTTTTCAGGCGCCCAGTCCGTCATTCTGGCGACAATCAGCCAGGGAGTATTGATAATAAAGCCGATTACGGCAAATTTCAGGATAGTTTGTTTCTCCCAACGTTCAGATAGGTACTTCGTCGCTGGAAAGATAAGTCCTGCGGCCACCAGAGAGCCCGTCGAGAGAACAGACAGTTCGCCGACACTGACCTCCCAGTAGTACGTCATCGTAACCATAAACAACGCAGCGGTTATTCCAAAGGTGGCGCCGACACAGAGGTCCAGTACGATGAGCCTTCTAAAATTACTGTCATGGAAGGTCTCAATTGCATCACGAAGCACACCCATCGCGCCGGGGGTTGGCCGGTGACGGTTACCGACGGCGATTAGACGTGGGATGAAGCGCCATGTTCCCCTTATACAAGCAAAGCAGAAGATAATGACAATAATGCAGCATACCCACCCGTACTGCGTATAGTTTTCGACAATGAAACGACCATCTTGATCGTTCGTGCCTACGAAAAGAAGAGGTAATGCAATAACTGGTAGTAACATACCTGCGATCCAGGCGATGTTGGTTCTAAAGCTAACGATTGACGTACGTTCAGCATAGTCGTCGGTAATCTCTGCGCCCATTGCACCAAGCGGGATCCAGATCATCGTAAGAAAGGTTCTCAATAGAACTACAGAGACCAGTAACCAAGCGAACAAAGGCCATTGTGTGCCCTGTACAGCTTCGATAGGGTTAAAGATCATGACAAAGGACAGTCCAAAGGGTATGGTCCCGGCGATTAACATCGGGTGGCGTCGGCCCAATCTGGTGCGCAAGCGGTCAGACCATGACCCGATCAATGGATCCGATACAGCGTCCCACATAACACTGATGAATATCGCTAAGCCCGTCAAGGTGCCCGATAACCCCAACACCTGTTTGTAGAAGAGAAGAACGAACATGTTGAACGTGACATTCTTCACGGCGAGCGCCATGCTCCCGCCTCCGTAAAGGAACTTTTCAATAGTGGTGATGTGGTTGCTTACCGGCCCCGCTACGGGCTGTGTACTCGCTGAAGCAGCTGTAGTATTTATATTTTGGTTCATCGCTATTTCTTCAACTTTATCGGAGGCTCAAACCCATTACGCCGGGCGTACCTCCATCTCGTTATCGTTTTTACTGGCGACGTGTCTACTGCTTGACACTTGTATTTGACGCTATCTGATCCGTGCAGACATTGAACCTTTGAATTTTGATGAACCTCGCTGGTTTCTTATTCCATCGTCGGAGGTATCAGACAGTCGCGCTCCATTGTCCGGCGTGCGCCAACAAGGGTGAATGACCGAAATGGTCAAATCGTGACTTAATTGATCATCTTCAAAAATAGCCATGCCAGTTGAAACTGACAGACCTAAGACGATATCTCGACATCACATGGATTCGAGAGACAGTGTTGCTGAACTGAGGAGCACTTACGTAAATTTCTGCCGCTGTTGCTTTCGCCATGCTCCAGGTGCTATTCCTTCCCTTCTCTTGAATGATCGAACAAAACTTGCCGCCTCGGAGAATCCCAACATATCAGCTACTTCGTCGACTGTTTTTGTTGAGCTCAAAAGCATCACACAGGCTAAAGAATGTAATGTTTCGGCTCTCACTTCCCTGAAGGTTGTTTCCTCCTCACGCAACCGGCGCCGTAAGGTACTACTCGAAATCCCCAGGGTCTCAGAAACCGTTTCCTCACTGTGATTGACCTTACGAGCAAATGATATGAGATCATGAACTCGATTAGTAAAGGAAGACCGTCTTTGATCGACTATTCCTTGAAGTTCAATCTTGGCACGTTGGTACGCCCACTTATCGGACATTCTCAGTGGTTCAAGAAACAGCGTGTTTTCAAATGAAATAGAGTACACATCCGAACCAAACTGTACCGGGCATCCAAAAAATTCAGCATAAAATGGTGCATCATTGGGGGCTTCTATCATACAAGTAACCTGGGTGGGTACTATGTCTCTGCCAAGCATTTCAGTAAACCAGATTTTTAGAGAAGCGAGCCCGCGGATCGCGCAAAAGTGTTGGCATGCGGCCGGCAACGCATGGGGTAATATCAAAAACTCGACTGATCGCTCATGCGGTTGCGCGGCGACTTCGCATGTCCACTGAGAAATTGAGTGATAATCTGCTGACACTTGCAGTGCGTGAAAAATATTGCGGCACGACAGCATTGCATATCCGAGCGTGCCTAATGTCGTTATATGTACTCTACTCGCCGCGGTGAGCGCCAGTGAAAATCGCACATGCCTCTCAACGAGTCTCTCTATATAGGCCAGCTCCTGCCACATAAATATTTCAGCATAGGGCTGGTATATACTGTCTCGGTCTACGTCAATGCCTGCCAGCAGCTGATCGACCGGAAGCTTGGCCTCCTCGGACAGATCCAAAAGCACCCTAAAAGCCGAAGCGTCACGCTTAGCATCTCGATCCATGTCAGTTCACCCGCGATTTTATTGTTTTAATGATGCCGTGGCCTTCTATTTGCAGTTGTCGAAGGGTAGCTTACGTTCATAATACGGTAGGAGTGCCTGAAAACCAGCACCCTACGATAATTGATACTTAAGAAGTATAGATCGAATCAGGCCACCAGTGAATCATGCCTTATGTCTCTATACATCGAAAGAAACTCAACAGGCATTAGTCTAGACAGTTAATTCACGATTCCGGGAGTCTAGAAAACTGCGCCCGATACCTATGGGATATGGTGGACATGCATGCGGGAGAAAGTGGTCAATAGTTTCCTATCTAGCATGTAGCAACGAAGAGAAGCCGTGGTTTTCTGACTAACTACAGATAGTTAGCATGGAAATCAATGTGCTCGCCAATAAATGATGCGACAAAATAGTAGCCGTGATCGTAGCCGCCTCTCATCCTCACGGTGGCAGGGTAGTCATACTCACTTAATGCTGACTGTAGTTCATCCAACCCCAGTTGCTCTTCTAGAAACTCGTCCTCATCACCCTGATCAATGAGGAGCGGTAAGCGTTCCTCTGAGGTCGCCACGAGTTTGGTGGCGTCATATTGGCGCCAGGTGGCGCGATCAGGACCAAGATAGTTATTGAATGCTTTCACACCCCATGGACAATCCATAGGATTACAGATGGGGGCCATCGCTGACACTGAGCGGAATCGTCCCGGGTTCTTTAGGGCAATCGTAATTGCGCCATGGCCGCCCATCGAATGTCCAAATATACTCTGGCGCGCGGAGTCAATTGGCAGCTCATTAACAATAAGAGTACTGAACTCATCAACTACGTAGTCATACATATGATAATTTTTCTGCCAAGGTAGCTCTGTTGCGTTCAGGTAGAATCCGGCGGACAAGCCAAAATCGTAAGCACCATCGGGGTCGTCAGGAACGCCTTCTCCCCTTGGGCTGGTATCAGGAGTCACGATTGCTATGCCGCGTTCAGCGGCATAGCGCTGGGCACCTGCCAAAAATGGGAAGGTGTTGTCTCTACCTGTCAATCCCGAAAGCCAGATCAAAAAAGGCACCTTATTCTTTTCGGCTGCGGGGGGCAGGTAAACACCGAAGGACATTGTACAATTCAGGGTTTCAGAGTCATGTCGATACCGAATCTGGCGGCCACCAAAGCAGGTACTACTTTCAATCTGTCTCATGTTTCCAGCCATCAGTAGGTAATAACTGAGCGAATGCCATCGCCTTGGTGCATCAGGTCAAACGCTGTATTGATCTTCTCCAGGGGCAACGTGCGAGTAATCAGCTCATCGATATCAATTTTTCCGTCCATGTACCAGTCTACAATTTTCGGTACATCCGTGCGTCCTCGAGCTCCCCCAAACATAGTGCCCTTCCAGGTTCGACCATAAAGGAGATGATATGGGTGCCCTGTGAACTCGTTGCCGTCTACTCCGATGACACAACTTTCTCCCCATCCAATGTGACACGCGTCCATCGCTTGCCGCATGGCATCAACATTCCCAATGCACTCAAAGGTATAATCGAGCCCTCCTCCCGTCATTTCCCTCAAATGTCCCGCTACATCGTCCACGTCTCTGGGGTTGACAAAGTCGGTCATCCCGAACTGGGTCGCGAGATCAGCTTTGGCAGGATTGATGTCCACGCCGATAATCCGACCTGCCCCTGCCATTTTCGCACCCTGAATCACATTGAGCCCGATGCCACCCAGGCCCCAGACGGCGACACTGGCGCCAGCCTCAACTTTCATTGTAAATATGACAGCACCGATGCCGGTTGTTGCTCCGCAGCCGATATAGCAAACTTTGTCCAATGGAGCGTCCTTACGGATTTTGGCCAAAGCAATCTCAGGTACGACAGTAAAGTTGGAAAAGGTGGAACATCCCATATAGTGATAAACAGGGCGTCCTTCATAGGAAAATCGACTAGTCTGGTCGGGCATCACTCCTCTAGCCTGTGTTTCCAACAACGCACTACACAGGTTTGTTTTCGGATGTAAGCAAAGATCGCACTCCCTACACTCGGGTGTATAGAGCGGAATTACATGGTCGCCTGGCTTTAGGCCATGGACGTTTCCGCCGACTTCCCTCACTATTCCGGCGCCCTCGTGGCCTAAGACGACAGGAAAGTACCCTCCAGGATTTCTCCCGTCCAATGTATAGGCATCGGTATGGCAGACTCCCGACGCCACTATCTCGACCAGGACCTCACCTTTTCTAGGAGCCGCCAGGTCAAGCTCGACAATCTCAAGCGGTTTGTTTGGCTCAAACGCCACAGCGGCCTTAGTTTTCATAGATAGTATCCAAGTCATTGTGCAAGTTAGGGGGGCCTATTGGCAATCACCCCTGAAATTCTTATGCGTAAAGGTCAAGTGCTCAACACCACACCAAAATCCTTTGTCTGGATTGATTCGTCGATCGCCATATACTGAAAATCGTTCCGAACGAACCATTCCATTTACTAGCCGACATTCTCGATAGCTGTCCGACTCAGCGGAATGACATATTTGGTCAAATAATGTCATTTTCGACCTTCGGACTTCCGGCATCCGTCTGCCAGACAAGACGGGACGAATCCAGCTAAACGACAACACAATGAAACATATCTGTGCCTGAATATGTTTGGCATCCCTACAAACAATTTGATTCTCGACAAGGCCTTTAGCAAATATGGATATGAATTGTCTGGGGATCTTTTCTAAGATATCAGACAAGACTCATGTTCTTTTTCAGCGACTCTTGTCGTCAACGACAGACGGCGATGGGCGTTCTACTGTAGTTGGAGGCGTACTGTGTTGAACACGTTACCCGTGAGCAGTTTTAAGTTGGCAAAGCCATTAAATCAGGAAAACGAGCGTCTTGCTTATGCCGATTTTCGCACGAAGGAGATTGAGCTCGGCGTACATCTTCCGCTTCTATATGTTGCTTCACCCAGAGGCAGAAAGGAGTAGAATCTGTACGTCGGCGACATTGGTGCCCGTTGCTCCCGTAACTAGTAAATCACCGGAGCTCTTTAGAGCGGCATAACTGTCGTTGTTCTCTAGTAAGGCGAGAGGGTCTTGACCACGCGCCCGAATACGAGAGACTGTTTCAGCATCGACAATACCACCAGCTGCATCTGTTGGTCCGTCTCGGCCATCGGTGCCTCCACTCAAAAGCACCCAATCGCGATTAAGGGGCAACGAATCAGCGATAATCGCTACACGCAAAGCCAATTCCTGATTTCTCCCTCCCAATCCAGTTCCCCGCACATCGACCGTCGTTTCACCTCCAAACAGAAGAGCGGCCGGGGACTGGCTCAGAATGGAACGACCCGCATGTAAGATACCCTGTGCTGCAGTAGCAACATCTCCAATCAATTGATCGGATACTACTTTGACCGCACAGTATTTTTCGGCCGCACGCTTGGCTGCACTGAGGCTAAGTTTGTTGGAACCGATCAAATGGTTAACGACGATTGAATTCCTAAAGCCTTCCTCCTGGTTGCTCCCAAGCGCTGCAAGGATGCTACTAGGGACTCGATTCGCTAGATTAGATTTCTTGAGGACGTGCATTGCATCAACCGGCGAGCCGATGGCGGCGGCTGTCGGCCCACTGGCAACAACGCGTAAATCATCACCAATGACATCGGAAAGGATATAGGCTGTCACCGGTGCAGGCGCTGCGAGGCGAGCTAATCCCCCTCCTTTTAGCCTGCTAACTTGCTGCCGCACCAAATTCATTTCGGTGATATCAAGTCCAGCGGATAGCAATAACTGGTTAAGCGCAATCTTGTCCTCAAGGGTCACACCCGGGACAGGTGCCGGAAGCAATGCCGAACCGCCCCCTGATATCAATACGATGACCTGATCAGGTGGTCTGGTAGTCTCAAGCAGCTCTAATACGCGGTTGCCCGCGAGAATGCCATTGGCATCCGGCAACGGATGGGACGAACGAATGATTTCTACCCCAGGTACATCCGCTTGGTTACCGTAATGGGTCACGAGAAGCGCCTGACGCTCGCCCACCACATGGGGTAACGCTTCTCTTAGCATTTCTGGCGCGGCCTTACCGATTGAAATTAGGAACGTTCTCCCGCCCTCGGCGGGTATTGGCAGCGGGTGGGTCACCAACGTGCGCTTCAAGGCCTCTGCAGGATCTGCTGCAGCCACCGCGCAGTCAAATATTGATTTCGCTCGAGCCCTGAGATTTTCGGTCGTTGCCAGATTCATGGTGAGGCTCTGTGGACATCCTGAAAATGCCGCCCATCGAGCTCGAGCGCCCCGGAGGCATAAAACAAATGCCAATCTGGGGTGTTCTGCGACTCCATCGTACAGCTAATAGATAGGATAACGCGCACAAAGTTTTGACACTTTTTCGCGCACACTCGATTCAATTGTGTCGTTGGCGTCCTCGCCATAAGTGGCAAGGCCATCGACTATCTCAACAATCCAATCAGCGATGTCTCGAAACTCCTGCTCTCCAAAGCCACGCGTAGTACCAGCCGAAGTCCCCAAGCGGACTCCTGAAGTGATCGTAGGCTTCTCAGGATCAAAGGGAATCCCATTCTTATTGGTAGTAATGCAGGCTCGGGAGAGCGCTTTTTCGACCCTATCTCCGGTAACTCCCTTTGAACGCAGGTCCACCAGCATAAGATGGGTATCTGTGCCCCCCGTTACTATATCCAGGCCACCCTTGATCAGCTGATCGGCCAACGAGTCTGCGTTTAAGCGCACTTGACGTATGTATTTTTTGAAGTCCGGGCGCAATGCTTCACCGAACGCTACCGCCTTGGCAGCAATGACATGCATTAGAGGACCACCCTGTATACCCGGAAATATCGCGCTGTTAACTTTCTTGGCGATTGATTCATCATTGGTCAGTATCATTCCGCCACGAGGTCCGCGCAGCGTCTTATGCGTCGTGGTGGTTACAACATGCGCATGCGGAAATGGAGAAGGATGCTCGCCTGCAGCTACCAATCCGGCAAAGTGGGCCATATCGACCATTAAATAGGCGCCAATTTCATCGGCGATTGCGCGCATGTGTTCAAAATCTATTACCCTGGGAATAGCGGAACCACCGGCGATGATCAGCTTCGGAACATGGACACGCGCTAACGCTTCAACTTGATCATAGTCAATTCTGTTATCTCGTGGACTTACACCATACTGAACTGCTTCGAACCACTTTCCGGACTGGTTCGGCGCCGCCCCATGGGTAAGATGGCCTCCAGAAGCCAGGTTCATCCCCATAATCGTACAGCCGGGTTCGAGAAGGGCCTGGAACACTCCCTGATTAGCTTGGGAACCGGAGTTGGGCTGGACGTTAGCGAAGGCACAACCGAACAGCTCTTGGGCTCGTTCAATTGCCAGGTTCTCAGTGACATCTACATGTTGGCAGCCCCCATAGTATCGTCTGCCTGGATAACCTTCTGCGTATTTGTTCGTCAATACGGTACCCTGCGCCTCCATAACGGCTTTGGAGACGATATTCTCAGAGGCAATCAGCTCTATCTCATCTCGTTGTCTATGCAACTCATCCTGGATGCTCGCATAGACTTCAGGATCGCTATCTGCCACGCCTTCTGTAAAGAAGCCAGCCAATTTTTGACGTGTATTCATCTTAAAATACCCGAATAGTGAATAGAGATTAAACGCAAGTGCTGACACGCTAAATAACGCGATCTCTGGGCTCTCGTCCTTCGAAAAAGTCATCCAGATTCTCAATTACGCGAAATCCCATAGCCTGACGAGTCTCAAGAGTTGCGCTGCCTAGGTGTGGCAGCAGTACGGTCTTACCACACTCCAGCAAACTCGCATTGATTATTGGTTCACCCTCGAAGACGTCCAGGGCTGCCCCGCCAATGCTGCCATCTTCTAGCGCTTCGGCGAGAGCGAACTCATCAATAACTTCGCCTCGGGCGGTGTTGATGATGTATGCATCTCTATTCATAAGGCGCAGCCTTTCCGCGTTGATAAGGTGGCGATTGGATGAACCGCCGGGACAGTGTAACGATAGAAAATCACATTGCGGTATCAGCCCATCTAATGTGTCCACCTGACGTGCACCGCACTCGGCAAGAACTTTGCTACTTATGGCACTTCGATTGTAAACAACGACGTTCATGCCGAATCCATGATGCGCACGGCGAGCTACTTCCTGGCCAATTCTTCCAAAACCGATAATGCCCAATCTCTTTCCTGACACCTTAGTGCCGACCATGTGTGTTGGCGCCCAACCCGACCAATTACCCGAGCGCAGTTCCCGCTCGCCTTCGCCGGCGCGGCGGGCTACCATCAACATCAGCATTATTGTTAGATCGGCGGTGCACTCCGATAAAACACCTGGTGTGTTTGTTACCGTCAATTCCAGGGCGCGAGCTGACTCTTCACAGATATGACTGTAACCGACACCAAAGTTTCCCAGGAACCTCGTCTTAGGCGAGGCAACATCTAGTACTTCAGCGTGAAAGCTGTCTGTGACGGTTGGCAATACAGCGTCATATTTTCTCAGCGCCTCTTGAAGCTCCGTTGGAGTTAGTGCTCTATCCTGCCTGTTGAATGTAGTATCGTATGTCTCGGACAGTCGGGACTCGACGGCATTTGGCCAACGTCGCGTCACAAATACTGATGGTTTCCCCATCACTCAAACCTCATTGATATAAGTTGTGACTTGCCTAGGCAACAAGCCTTATCAGCCGCTGAACTAGCAGAGTAATCCATACCATTGGCGATTGAATCGCTATCAGCCGAAACAACCGTGGGCCAGCAATACCTCGATTCTATTCAGGCTACGCAATCTACGGGAAAATGTTTGTCCATCACTTCTCCAACGCGAGCGCTATCCACATCGCATCCCATCTCAAGAAGGACATCCATAAAGCGGCCGACGATATCCCTGACGGCGCCAGCATTTAGCTGATTGAGTATTCCAATGCGAACCTGTATTGGCTCGGACAATGTCGGCCAGAGACCAAATCCATTGGATCGGCACAGCTCGACCAATTCCCTTTCACGCCCTGACAAATCCGCGGGCAAGTTCAGCACGACCAAGCTGCTCATATCCGAGGTAACTTCGCATCCCATAGTAGTCACTGCTTCCCTCAAGGCGATCTCGTGCTTACGATACGACTCAGCGCGCTCCTGAAGGCCCTCCTCCAATGCCAACCGCAATGCCTCATGAAAGGCGGCCACGGCATAGGGTGAGTGAGTTCTATGATAAGTGCCTTTCTCGACGTCCTGCCCCCCAATGATTCCCCAGTGTCGCGCCTCGAAGATCGGATGGTGGACGTACGTATAGGCACCATTTTTTCTTAGCGCGTCAATATAGACATCGCGGAAAGTTACGGGTGCATAGGTCAGGGGAAGGCAGCAAAGTCCTTTCTGGGGGCACGATGCCCACGCTACGATTCCCGGGTAATCGTCGATTGAGAATGCCTCCACCCCAAAGGAGGAGACTGCATCTACCAATCCCATCACTCCATGGCGTATACATGCATCCGAGAAAGCCCGGATATCGTTGATGCGCCCAGATCCAGTCTCCCAGTGAGCCATGAAAGCCCATTTGGGCTTGTGTTCCCCGAGTGCGGCGTCTATACACTCTTCAGACACGGACTCTCCGTGTTCCGCTTCGATAACAACGACACTTTTAGCCAGCGGGTTGAGTGAATCCTCCGCCAGTTCATCAGGCGTTGCCGCCTTTATTCTGAGAGTGAGTGCATCAATACTAGAGAATGTTCCATTACTAAAGGCAACGACTTTGTCACCAGGCATAACTGCGGAAAACATCGCATCCAGTCCGCTCCAGCCAGTGCCAGCCAGTGCCAGCCACTGCGAACGTATGTATGTTTGTGGTACCCCATAGTTCCCGAAGCATGTGTTTACATTCAATCAATCCTCGTAACACATCACTCTGCATATGATCGGCAACACCGGCTGTCGCGAAGGCCTGTAGCACCCTCTCGTCCGTATGGCCTGGCCCCGGACCTGCCGCCAACGTTTGAGGAATCTCTAGCCTTGGATAGCTGTTAGTTACCATGTGAGGTGCCGCTCCCGTCTCTCGCTTTCTGGTTTTATTTGTACTGCACTCCCCCAAAGGATTTCACGACTAGACAAACCCACACATTACGACGGTCCACGTACTTAGTCATCAAAGCTTTTGGTCACACGTAAAGAGGGTTGATTAATCACCTCAACTCTATAAAGCGCATCGAACAGCTAATTTCTATCAAACGATCAAGGAAGCGAATGACTTAGGAGGTCAATTTTAGACCATAGTGCTCAGTGCATAGGGAAAGCACGCGGCTGCTTGGAGCTATCCATTATCGGAAACCGTAATCCCGCTTGCCAAGTAACTCGTTAATTAAGGTACACTGTCAAAAAGCGATCAGGCATGTTAAGGAATTTGAGGTGCCCGAGGTGAGAGTGACTCTTGCTCACTCTAGGAAGGCTCAGTTCCAGTTAGTTTCGTGTACCCCACCTGTTTGAGTGAAGAGAACGTATGGGCAATAAAAGTACATTGCTATTTGATCAAAAACCTCACTTACTCCGAAATTTCACAAAGAGAACACCAACCGCCAAACATCGAAATTTAGGGTGGTCTGAGGGTATCTGGACTTCGATCGCTCGCAAAGACGGTTCGATGCAGATCGGCTTTGGCATGTCCCTCGACAGAGATTCGGGTCTTGGAGAGGGCTATGCGGGCGTGCTGTCGAACCAGACTCAGCATATTCTTCGAACTTCAGGTACGCTCCAAAACAATGGACATAATTTGGGCGTTGGGCGGCTGAGCTACGGCCTTGCGGATAGCACTGAGGAGGTTAAGTTTGTTTTGTGCGATAGCAACACCGTACCTATTTCATTTGATCTGAAGTTCCAACCAACCCTACCTAGGCACTTTGAGGATAGACAGTTGCTCAGAGGAGCGGTGTCAAGAAAAATCGTCTCTGAAACCATTCGAAATCATCAAGCGGGGCACGTAATTGGCGATCTGTCCGTTGATGGTGTCCAGCATAGTTTATGTTCAGAGGACTGGTTTGCTTTTCGAGGTCATTACTTTGGATTCAGACCGGACATAGGAAGAGTTCCTCCGAAGGTGGGAGAAGAATCTATAACCCCCAATCATTCGTCTACTTACCTGCAGCTATGGTGTGCTATGGAGTTGTTGGGTCCCGACGGATCTCACCTTGCTTTTCACTTCTACCTCATAATGACTCAGGAGAAGTGTATCCACTCTACTGCAAGCGTTTACCAGGGTGACGGTATACCAAGACGCTCCAAAAGAGTTTGGCCTGACCTGCATTACGATGATTCGACTCGTCAACCAATCGGTGGGTCCATAAAATTCGAGTTTGAGGGGCAGGAAACGATTACTGTGGAAGTCGACAGGGTATCTGATGGCCCGGGTTTCCATTTGGGAGTAGGGCTCGACATAGAGCGCGACCACCGCACACCGGAAAACGAGCGAGACAACCGCTCGACACCAGCGAATCTTTTAGAAGAGTGGGGCAGCTCTGTAAATGCGCCGCATAATCAGCATGAGCTGTTGGTATACCAGCTGAGTGATACCGTCATTGCAGCAACTCAGGGTGAAGCCAAGGGATTTGGTATACTGCAGTCCATCGCGTATGGGGTCTGGCCACAGTTTGGACTGACCAACAATAGGATTTACGAATGTTTCGATTAACCCCATAATTTGTCTGTGAAAACTATGCGGTTGCTTAAAATCTCCACCTTCCAGTTAGGCCTGCGAACTGCCCGGGGTACAGCTCGCAGGCACACTTTGGTAAAACTCTACGAACAGAGTTAAGGTAGGACAAAAGTAGTCTCAGCTCAGCCCCTGTTACTACTACGCGATATCACCTCATCCTGCATTTCAGGTGATAGATCGTTGAAGTACGCCGAGTAGCCCGATACCCGGATCAGCAGGTTGGGGTGCAACTCCGGGTTGTCCCGTGCTTCAATCAGGATTTTCGGATCCAGCATATTGGCCTGCACCTGCATGCCGTGGCGCTTGAAGTACACCTTGTACATGCTACCCAGTGCACTCTTGCCATCGTCACACTCGTAACTGGAGGCATCCAGCTTGATATTGAAGTTGATGCCGTTGGCAAACTTCTTGTAATCGATCCGGTTCATGGAGTTCAACAACGCAGTGGTACCTCGCTTGTCCGCTCCGTTTTCAGGCGCAAAACCCGATGCAAAAGTCTCACCAGCCCGGCGACCGTTGGGTGTAGCGCTAGTCAAACTGCCAAAATGCGTATGGGAAGTATTGGAGTACACGCCCGCCAGGTACTGGCCGCCACGGGTATTCTTGCCCAGCGCGTGAATGGAATCGGAGTAGTGATCACCGACCCACTTCATCCAGGCATCCGCCTTGGGAATGTCGTTGCCAAATTTATCGATACCTTCCAGCCTGGTCCGCACAACCTCATCCGAGAGATTGTCTTTCAGGTGCGCAACCAACTCCTCAAGGGTGAGCCACTTGTCCTCGAACACGGCACTCTCAATGGCACCCAGGGAATCGGCCACGACCGCCATACCGGTGCCCTGGATGCCGGATGAATTGTACTTCGCGCCACCCTGCGTAGAGCAAACGCCCTGCTCCAGGCAGCCTTCGAGTGTAGCGCTGGTAAGAGGGGTGGGGTGGTGCTTGGCGTGAAAACGCTCTACCGCCTGCAGATCCCGATGGAGTTTGGCTAGCTGATGTTTTGTCTGCACATCGTAGGCGTCCAGTACATCCTGCATACATGTCATTGAAGATACTGGCGGAGTCTGCGCGCCGATTAACTTACCCGACCCAATTTGACACCCTTCATTGAGTGCCATTTCCAGAGCCAGGGCCAGGTTGTACATCCCGGCATCGGTAGAACCCAGGGTCTTGCCCGGCGCTGTGGGCTCAACACAGCCGATGGCGACATAGTCCCTGGCATCCTCCAGGGAATAACCGACATTCACCATAGACTCGATGATGGTCTCGTCGTTATACATGGCGGGCGCCGAACCCGGGCCGAAGTTCACCCGGATGACCTCATCGTAGAATGCCTTGGGTGTGTTCTCGTG
>Ga0070727_10001769_pt1 | contig 22014 bp, 25 predicted proteins | sample tdAd472_FD_66722 | JGI IMG/M metagenome (GOLD analysis project Ga0070727, IMG submission 66722) | Marine sediment microbial communities from the Atlantic coast under amendment with organic carbon and nitrate - tdAd47.2 | ecosystem: Environmental > Aquatic > Marine > Coastal > Sediment | place...
ACGATGCTCAGCGTGTCGATCAAAGGCTTACGATCAGCAACCCAAAAGATATTGCAGTCGAAGTTGACCATCATCCACTTGTGCGGATTGAACGTGTAGCTATCGACCCGCTCGAGATCGGGAACGTGCCTCCGGAACTCCTCGCAGATCATTGCATTGCCGGCATACGCCGCGTCGACGTGGTGCCACATGTCCCTTGATTCAAGGATGTCGTTGATCTCATCGATTGGGTCGATGGCGTTCGTCCCGGTCGAGCCAACCGTCGAAATCACCGCAATCGGAATGAGGCCATCGGAGATGTCGGCTTCAATCTGGCGATCAAGCGCTGCAGGGTCCATAGCCAACACGTCATCGACGTCGACAACACGGCAGTGGCCAATGCCAGCTACGGTGCAGCCCTTCTCAGCGGAAGAGTGGGCCTGAGACGATACATAGACCACCATGGCGCCGGCTGGGCCTTTGTCTCTTGCGCGGTGGCGTGCCACAACCAGCGCTGTCAGCGTCGAGTCGGACGCACTCATCTGGATGACGCCCCCACCTGGCCCCGTGTTCTTCCACGGCTGTGGCAGATCATGAAGATCGACGAGCCAGTCGAGCACCCGAGACTCGATCTCCGTCGCAGCAGGCGATGTCGACCAAAGCATGCCCTGTACGCCAAGTCCAGCCGACGCCATCTCCGCGAGAACGGACGGTGGCGAACTGTTGGCAGGGAAGAAGGCGAACCAGTTCGGTGACTGCCAGTGTGTGATGCCAGGGATCACGACATCGTCAAGATCTTGAAGAAGGGCATCGAACGACTCCCCCTGTTCAGGAGCCTCGTCCGGAAGCATCGCAGCGATATCGCCAGGCTTCGCACGTGAGTAGACAGGAAAATTCTCAACGTCTTCGACATACTTCGCCAGCCAGTCGATGAGCGCGTACCCGTTCGTCCGGAACTCGTCCGATGACATGTGGTTTGGAGGGTCAGGGATCGAAGGCAGTTCTGAGAATTCCGACACTTGCTACCTCAAGCTGTCTGGTGGGTTCGGATGTGGTCGAGCAGGTCGCGCATCATAAACGCCGTTGCCCCCCACAGGATGCCCTCATCGAACTCGAAGAACCACAGAGGGTGCCCGAACCACGGTCTCGTGATCCAGTTCTCTTCGTCGAGCAACTCGACCATGGTTGGCTCGATAATGACGTCGACCTCGCTTGGATCAGGGACGAGGCGCTCTGGGCGTTCTATCCGCACGACCACAGGAACGATTGGCTTGGTTCGATCTCGAGTCGTGACTGGGGACAACCCTCCGAAGACCTCGACGACGGCCTCCGGCGGAAGGGCAATCTCCTCCCATGCTTCCCGCGTTGCCGTAGAAATCGGCTCCTCGCCGCCTTCGCGGTGGCCTCCTGGAAACACAACATCACCAGGATGACTCCGCATGTCGTCTGGACGTTTCGTGAGGATGACCCGAATGTCTCCGGCTGCGTCGTCGTACAGCGCGACAAGCACAGCCGCCTCGGACCCTGGAGGGTCTACGACGGGGGGAAGCGATCTGTACACCGACCATTTGTCCATTGAGCGCAGGATATCCCGATAGGCTCACCCGCATGGCGACCCACGTCCACAGCCAACCGAGATACACAAAACGGCTGATGCTTCGACCGTTCCGCCGCAGAGATGTCGGGACGTTTCACGAAGCCGTCTCCGAATCCGTGAACGAGTTGCAACCATGGCTCCCATGGATTGAGGGATACGATCGCGGATTCGCCCAGCGGTTCATACGCGAATCTGTCAGTTCGTGGGCCGACCGAAGAGCCTACGACCTCACGATCCGGCCCCTCAGCGACCTTGATCGCCATGTCGGAAACGTATCGGTGTGGCCAACCTCCATCCAGAACCAAGTCGGTGAGGTCGGCTACTGGATTCGTTCGAGCGAGACGGGGCGGGGATATGGAACGGAAGCAGCCTCGGTCGCGATTGGAATCGGCTTCAATGAACTGGACCTCCACAAGGTGGTTCTCCGCATCGCGGTGGGGAACCTTGCATCCGAAACGATGGCTCAGAAGCTCGGATTCACGTACGAGGGGGTGCTCCGTGATGAGGTCAAGGTCAACGACCGATGGCTCGACCACACGAGCTGGTCCATGCTGTCTTCGGAATGGGCTGCACGGTCCTCGGCACTCGGCATTGAGGACACCTACCTCTAAGGACGGGGCATCGTGGAAGTAGACGCTCGACACGCAACGGCTTGGCGGCAGAGATGACAGAATCGGACGCTTCAATCCCATCACCGGCGGACAGGCGGGAAGCCGGCACAGCTTGGCTGCTGAGATTCCAACCGGACGAGCCAATCGGGTCGGCAGTGCGACGCATGCTGACATACCTGGCTACCGAGATGATCTCTGGTCTTGAGGCCCCCGAGCGCCTCGGCACCGATGAGACCATCCACGATGTGCGGAGACACGGCAAACAGGCCAGAGCTCTCCTGAAACTGGTTCATGCCAGTGCCCCCGAACACCTCAGTGCGATCGACCGGAATCTGCGCGATGCCGGCAGATGCTTGGCCGACGCGCGCGATGCCAAAGTCGTGCTTGAGACGTTCAGTTCACTGGGTGGAGACATGGCACCGTCGGACACTGCCGCCATCAGCTTCCTCCTCGACACACAGGCAACGGCGACTGCCGAAGCCGTCTTCGCGGAAGGCGACAACGCTGCTTCGGCCGCGCTGGCGTTGCTCTCGGATGCATCGTCGCTCATCATCTCGCTCGAGAGACCGATCACGGCTGAGATGGTTGCCGATGGTGCAGCGAGGACCTATACAGCAGCCAGGAGGGGCCGAAGGCGGGTTCGCAAGAGGCCCACCCCGGAGCGGTTCCACACATGGCGCAAGCGGGTGAAGGATCATCGTCACCATATGGCCTACCTATGGGAGTGCGGACCCCTAGAGCCAATGACGCATGACGAGCTGTACGAACTGTCAGATCTTCTTGGCGACGCACACGATCTCGTCGTCCTCGACGCTCACATCAGCCACATCAACGGCGACATTGATCCGGTCGTCAGAGCCGAAATCATCGACACAGCCCTTCGCTTGCGAACGGCTCTCGAAGACCAAGCTGTGGAAAAGGGCGCTTCCCCATTCAAAGCAAGACCTTCGGAGTTTCGCGCTGCACTTGGCAGCCGCGTCGCTCCATGGTTCACACACGAGTCATGACACGAGGAAGGGGAGGCCCCTTTGGACCTCCCCTTCTGGTTCTCGACTGAGACTCGGACTAGAAGTCCATGCCTCCACCGTGACCGTGATCGCCTGCTGGCATCGCAGGTGCTTCTTCTTGCTTCTCAGCAACAAGCGCTTCCGTCGTGACGACGAGAGCAGCAATTGATGCCGCGTTTTGAAGGGTCGAACGGGTCACCTTCGCTGGGTCGATAACGCCTGCCTTGAGGAGATCCTCGTAGACACCAGTCGCAGCATTGAACCCGAAGTTGCCTTCGTGCTCGTTCTGGACCTTGTCGACGACAACGCCGCCTTCGTAGCCTGCGTTGACCGCAATCTGACGGATCGGCGCCTCAAGAGCACGACGGACGAGTCCGCGACCGGCTTTCCAGTCATCCGACTTGCCGCGAAGCTTGTCGATTGCAGACTGGCTGCGAAGCAATGCCACGCCACCACCTGGGACGATGCCCTCTTCGACAGCAGCACGAGTTGCCTGGATGGCATCCTCGATACGGTGCTTCTTTTCCTTGAGTTCAACCTCGGTTGCTGCACCGACCTTGATGACAGCGACGCCGCCTGAGAGCTTGGCAAGACGCTCGGAGAGCTTCTCTTTGTCCCAGTCAGAATCGGAGTTGTCGATCTCACGACGGATTTGCTTCACCCGAGCCTCAACGTCTGCCTTCGAGCCTGCGCCCTCGACAATCGTGGTGTCGTCCTTGGAGATGACAACCTTGCGTGCGGTACCGAGCATGTCGATCGTTGTTCCGTCAAGCTTGAGACCAACCTCTTCGGAAATGACGGTCGCACCCGTGAGGATGGCGATGTCCTGAAGTTGAGCCTTCCGGCGCTCGCCAAACCCTGGAGCCTTGACGGCAACGGAGTTGAACGTGCCACGGATCTTGTTGACGACCATGGTGGCGAGTGCTTCGCCCTCGACGTCCTCAGCAATGATCAGGATCGGCTTGCCGGTCTGCATGACCTTCTCGAGTACAGGAACTAGGTCCTGAACTGAGCCGACCTTCTGGTTGGCAATCAGGATGTATGGATCCTCAAGAACCGCTTCCTGACGATCAACATCGCTGATGAAGTACGGGGAGATGTACCCCTTGTCAAACTGCATACCTTCGGTGAACTCAAGGTCGACGCCGAACGTCTGGCTGTCCTCGACGGTGATAACACCCTCGTTGCCAACCTTGCGCATCGCGTCGGCAATGCTGTCACCGATTGTCTTGTCTGCCGCCGAGTTCGCAGCGACATATGCGATGTCGTCACGGTCGTCCGAGCTGACCTTCGTGGATACCTCCGCGATGGTATCGACGACAGCGGAGACCGCTTCCTCGATTCCACGACGCATTTCCATAGGGTTCGCACCTGCAGCAACGAGACGAAGACCGTCCGTCACCATGGCCTGTGCAAGGACCGTTGCCGTCGTGGTTCCGTCACCGGCGACGTCATTGGTCTTGTTCGCGACTTCCTTGGCGAGCTGTGCGCCCATGTTCTCATAGGGGTCCTCGAGCTCGATCTCCTTGGCGATGGTGACACCATCGTTGGTGATCGTGGGAGCGCCCCACTTCTTTTCAAGCACAACGTTGCGACCCTTGGGGCCGAGCGTCACCTTGACGGTGTCGGCGAGCTTGTCGACACCGGCCTGGAGACCCCTGCGGGCCTCATCATTGAAACGAATTTCCTTGGCTGCCATGGTGCCTCCTAGCCCAGGACCGCAAGCACGTCACGGCTTGAGAGGATCAACAGATCCTGGCCGTCATGCTTGACTTCGGTGCCGCCGTACTTCGAGTAGAAGACGACGTCGCCGACGTTGACATCGACAGGGACACGGTCCCCATCCTTGAATTCACCCGGACCTACAGCAAGGACTTCGCCCAACTGGGGCTTCTCCTTGGCTGTATCGGGAATTACGAGGCCACCTGATGTGGTGACCTCATTCTCATCTTGGGGCTTCACGACGATTCGGTCGCCCAAAGGTGTCAGATTCATCCGACAATCTCCTTCGCGTAGCGTTAGCAGTCGGTACTTACGAGTGCCAATAGTAGCAGTCTCAGACAACGACTGCTAATCACGGATTATTCCGATTTCGGCCAAAAATGTACGGATTCTGGCTTAGACGTAGGACATCTTGGAGCCAAGATCGCGAGGTTCGATGATCCCCACGGCAGCCCCTCCGTCAACAACGACTATCCGGCCAGCACCGCCGGCAGGACGAATAAGGAGATTCTCAAGGGGTTCATCGACCTCGACGACATCACCGGGCCCAATCCTTGTCATCAGTCGCTCCACAGCAGTCGCAACCCAGCGGGCAGGCGCCGTCGCATCAAGCTCGGGCTGCCCAATGACACCCACAACTCTTCCGTCGACCTCAACGGCCTGCGACCGAAGGTCGGGCCCCATCGCGTACAGGTCGACCATCTTCGAAACATGCATTGAGCCAGGAACGGTTTCTCCGATTGGCCGCATCACAGACGCTGCGGTCTGGCCGGCAAATGTCTGCGCCAACTCCTCACGCCTCCCTGTCTGGAGCGCCGTCGTCGCGAGGAACCAACCGGCAACCACCCAGAAGAGCCCGACTCCTTCAGTACGGATGATCAAGGCGACGCCGACAGCCATGATTGCCCAGCCGGTGTACCGACCGACCATCGCAACCAGACGGGTCGCCATGAGTGGGTCCCCTGTGCGTGCCGCGATCAACCCCCGGAGCACTCGGCCTCCATCAAGAGGAAACCCAGGGAACAGGTTGAACAACCCGATTGCCACATTCGCAATCGAAATGGCCACCGTCATCGCTGCGATGTCACTGCTTGTGGCGAGCAGGCTGGCCATCCAGAAGGCAAATCCGAGGAATACCGACGCCGCCGGCCCCGCAAGCGCTACCTGGAATTCGGTCATGGGAGACGGTCTTCCCTCAATGACTGAGTAGCCACCGAACATGAACAACCTAATGCCAAGGACCTTCTGACCCTTGGCAACCCCGACCACGGCGTGGGCAGCCTCGTGGAGGAACACGCTGACAATGATCAGAACACCGGCGATCGTTGCCAGGACGAGGGCTCGCTCGTTGGAAGTGACGAGGTCTCGAGTCAACAGGTCAACGAAGACCGCGGTGCCGAACAGCAGGGCGAGAACCGATGCCGAAGCGTCGGCCACAATCTCGATCCCCCTAATCGCGCCGAGTCGGATACCGCCGTTCACGACCCGAGCACCATCGAGGGATCGACGTCGAAGTCGAGTCCATCTGGCGAGGCGCCTGCCTCCATACGGTCAACGGCGACGCTTGCGATCATGGCTCCGTTGTCCGTGCAAAGAGCCGGTGCCGGGACAAAGAGACCGACACCTCGCTCGTCAGCCTCGATTGAGAGCTTCTCGCGAAGCCTCCGGTTGGCCAACACACCACCACCTGCACCAACAACCTCGACACCGGTCGCCTCGACGGCGTTGAATGTCTTGGCGATGAGCGCATCGACAATCGCTTCCTGGATTGACGCAGAAACGTCGGCACGCGGCGGCAGGTCGCCTGACTCCTTCGCCTTCTCGAGATAGGTGATGACCGATGTCTTGAGTCCCGAGAATGAGAAGTCGAAAGGTCGGTCGCGCAGCGCCCTTGGAAACCGGACTGCCTCTGGATCACCACCGGTCGAATCGGCGTCGATTGCGGGACCGCCTGGGTACCCAAGACCCATAAAGCGCGCCAGTTTGTCAAACGCCTCGCCAGCCGCGTCATCAATCGTTCCGCCGAGAATCTCGTAATCACCCCAACCCTTGAGGTGCACGATCTGGCTATGTCCCCCGCTCGCGAGAAGGACGACCGCGGGTGGCTCGTAACCCTCAAAAGCGAGACGGGGAGCAAAGAGGTGCCCTTCCATGTGGTCGATGCCATACAGCGGCTTCCCGAGTGAATACGCCAGCGACTTCCCATAGGCATAGCCCACAGACAGCGCACCGACAAGACCGGGTCCGCGGGTGACCGCAACAGCGTCCAATTGGTCGGGGTGGACACCAGCCTTGGTCAAGGCCTGGTGCGCAAGGGGTCGAATGGCCTCGACGTGGGCTCTTGCTGCCACCTCTGGCACGACTCCCCCGAACCGTGCATGCTCCTCAACCTGGCTCGACAGAACGGAGCTCTTGACCTCGTACCCCTCAAGGACAGCGACACCCGTCTCATCACAACTCGTTTCGATACCGAGGACAAGAGGCCCACTCATGCCGCCTCCTCCGAAATCAGGACACGAATTGCTGCGATCCTCTCCATGTACTCGGGTGTGTCGATGTCGGTCGCCCACATCACCAAAGCGTCTTCGTCGACGTAGTAGTTCTTGCGTCTGCCGACTGGCTCGAACCCGAACCGTTCGTAGAGCCCCTGTGCAGACGTGTTCGAGACACGAACCTCAAGCGTCAGATGCCTCGCACGATTCTCAAGCGCAACGTCGACAAGGGCAAGCATGAGCCTGACTCCGAGCCGCTGGCCCCTCACGTCCGGCGCGACAGCGAGCGTGGTGATGTGAGCATCCTGTTCGATGATGAGCAACCCGCCGTATCCAACGACGCCGGTCGAAGACTCAATGACCACATACCGACGGTTGTCCATCGAGAGTTCATCAAAAAAAACACGTGGTGACCAAGGTGTGGGATACACCACTGCCTCGAGCGCGGCGACGGCAGGGATGTCGGAACGGGTCATGGGGCGGATGAGATGATCAGCCATCGGGCCACGCTCCCTCTGAACGGAAGGCCTTCCAATTGATCTGTACGTCAGGCTCCCGCATGTACTCAGGACGAACGTCTGATGCGGCCTTCAGCTTGTCGTGCCGCTGATACATGTCCGCGATCTCGAGAAGTGTTTCCGCCGACGGATAACGCGGGCGGCCCCTTCGGACGCGGTGTAACCCTGTCCATGTGGATTCAGGGAGTGCCCGCCAATCGCCGACGATGAGGGAGTCCCCTGCCTCGGATTCGAGAATCGCTTTGAAGTCCACCGGATCGACCACCTCAGCCGGTCCGTCCGGCGCAACACCGCCGGGAAGCGGCCGATAGGGTGCAACGGCGACAAGACCACGTCGCATGTCGACAACAGGCCAGATCCGTCGACGACCCGTTGCGGCACGGAGCGCTATGACCGTGAGCGACGACACCGGCGCCATCTGGGCTCCAACGGCTGCCGCAAACGCCTGAGCTGTTGCGATTCCAGCCCGTAGTCCGGTGTAGGGGCCAGGGCCGGTATCGACGGCTACCAATTCAATATCGGATGCCTCCCAGCCGGCCTGGTTGAGACAGAAATCGATTGCCGGCAAGAGGAATCCGACGTGTCCTCGACCGTCGACATTGACGGCCATCCCACGCAACTCTGGGCCTTCGCCGATTGCGACAGACGAAGCGCGGGTCGCAGTCTCGATAGCAAGCGTCTTCACGCGAGCACCGCAAGGTCTCTGTGAACCCAGTTTCCCTCAGGCTCGAAGGAAAGTGTGCGTCGATCACCGTCCATAGCCAGGTTCACGACGAGCCGGTCGGCCGGAAGAGCATCGGCAACCGCCTCTCCCCATTCGATCACGACCGCGCCGTCGGAGCCAGAGTCGAGTAGTCCGAGATCATCGAACTCTGCGACGGAACCCAGTCGATAGACGTCAGCGTGGACCAACGGGAGGAAACCATCGCTGTACACCTTTGCAATCAAGAACGTCGGACTGGTGACGCGGGTGGCGACACCGAGGCCCTCAGCGATTCCTGTGACGAACAGGGTCTTTCCAGCTCCCAAACGACCGGTCAACACGACGACATCCCCAGCAGTGAGCAGCGCGGCGAGCTTCCGGCCAACTGCCATAGTCTCGTCGGGAGATTCAGTGGTAACAGCAATGGTCATGGGCGTTCGATCTGAGCTTCTTCGGCGGTCTGCGGAATGTCCTGATCAGATGCGAGCCTACCGTCCAGAATGGCTCGCACCATCGCAACATCTGACCTGATGTCGTTGGTGACGCGTTCACCGCCGCGAAGGGCAGCTGCTGGGTGAAACGTCGGGACGAGGTATCTGTCCCACCACTGATACGCCTTTCCTCGGAGGCGCGTTATGCCTGTCGTTGTTGGCAGGAGCAGCTTGGAGGAGAAGTTGCCGAGTGTGATGACGACCTTCGGGTCAACGAGTTGTATCTGGCGCCGCAGATAGGGCTTGCACGCATCGATTTCGTCCTGACGCGGGTCCCGATTCCGAGGAGGTCGGCACTTGACGACGTTCGCGATGTACACGTCCTCGCGCTCGATGCCTGCCTCGCCAAGAAGCCTGACAAGGAGTTGACCCGATCGTCCGACGAATGGGACGCCCTGCTCGTCCTCCTGCTGGCCAGGACCCTCGCCGACGACCATGACCTCAGCAGCCGGCGTCCCCGATGCAAACACGACATTGGTTCGGGTTTCACAAAGTCGGCAATCAGTACAGACGGATGCGATCGACTCAAGTTCATCGAGTGACTCGACCACCGACACATCAACGGTCATTGCGATCCAGCCGCGATGCGAATCGATTCCGCAACGCAGCGGAAGGCCGCTTCAGCGACTACATCGACGTCGACGGCAGGATTGTGTACACCGGAGTCAATCACGAACGCCGTATCTCCGTCATAGCGAGTGTGTGCAGGCACGATCATGGCTCCCAATGCGTCGTGGGCCCGAATCCCTATCCGGCGGAGTTCGTTGCGGTCGGTGATGCCTGCATTCATGCCAACAGCGATGAGCGTCGTGTTCTGTGCAACGTCGAGACCGAAAGGTGGCCGCAGACCCACCGAGATGTCCGAGCGGTCGTACAGTTCGCCGTCGTTGAGTGCTCCCACCGCATTCAGAACCACGAGGGCCCCGACTACGACATCCCCCAGGTTGATGCTGTACGACCCAATGCCAGCCTTGGTGATGCTGTCGATCCCGGCCCACTTGTTGATTGTTGCACCGGTACCTGCGCCAACCGAACCCAACGGCACCGGATCGGTCGTACGGGCTCTGAAGGCCTGCGCACCGTTCGCAGCCGTAGGCCGAACATCGCTTCGACCAACAGCGAGGTCGTAGATGATTGCCGTTGGGACAATCGGAACCACACCCGTCGGGACGGCTACACCAATCCCTTGTGCTTCGAGTTCCGACATGACCCCATCGGCGGCAGCGAGGCCATAGGCGGACCCACCGGCAAACACGACGGCGTTGACGGCAATTGGCTTGATAGCGGCACCGAGAATCCCCGTCTCCCTGGTTCCGGGACCGCCTCCCCTAACGTCGACAATTCCGACGTTTGGAGAAGGGAATGTGATGACGGTGACGCCCGTCATCGCCCCATCATCCGTCCAGTGACCTACTTCTACGCCTGGTACTGCGGTAAGGGTGCGGTTAGTCATTGCGGTCGCCACCGACATAGCGTCTCGGCAGTCTGGGACCGAAGTCACAGACAATCTCGTAGTTGATGGTTCCGAGGAGTTTCGCCCAATCCTCGGCACGTATCGCGTCGTCTCCCTGTGCACCGAGCAGCACGACTTCGGCCCCTCGTTCGACCCAATCGCTTCCAAGGTCGACGACGACCATGTCCATCGTGACCGTGCCTGCGTAGCGATACCGTGTGCCGTTGATGAGCACTTCGCCCGTGGAGCTCAGGCTGCGAGGCACACCGTCTGCGTAGCCAATAGGGACCGTTGCGATGTTGGTAGACCTCTCGAGTACCCGCATCCTTCCATAGGAAGGGCTGGCTCCTGCAGCAAGGCGCCTCGCGTATGCGACATGACTGACAACCCTCATCGCCGGCCGGAGGTCGACGCTGACACCACTCTCAGGTGTCGGTCGCATGCCGTAGATCCCGAGTCCAACCCTGCACAGATCGTGTCTCGTTTCTGGTAGGTCAAACGCCGCGGCGGTGTTCGCAGCATGGACGATCTTCGGCTCGATTCCTTCTGAGGCAATCGCGGCGACAAAGTTCTCCAGTGCCGAGTTCTGTCTCGCTGTGTATTCGTGGTCCTGATCAGCGACAGAGAAGTGAGTGAATACGCCGGCCAATTCGAGCCTTGGGTCTTCATCGATGTAGCGAGCAACAGCAAAGGCGTCCATCGGGGCAGCACCGACCCTGTGCATTCCGGTATCTAGCTTGAGATGCACAGGGTATGGAAGGTTTACAGCCGCGGCGGCCTCCTCTGCAAGACGCCGAACGAACTCGAGGCGATATGCCGTTGGCGTGAGACCGTTCGCGACGATTGTGGCCGTGTCCTCGAGGCGTGGCTCCGACAGCACCAGGATCGGGTGATCCACATCGGCCTCACGAAGGCGAACACCCTCCTCGACGAGCGCCACAGCGAGCAGCGTGGCGCCGCCTTTGACAGCAGCCTCGGCAACGGGGATATCGCCGTGGCCGTATGCATCGGCCTTTATGACAGCGCAGAGTTCCGCCGGAGCGATGTGGTCAGCAATCTGACGGGCGTTGTGCTCGATGGCTGACAGATCGATTTCGATCCATGATGGACGCATAACTCTCCGGAATCGGAACACCGCAACGGTAGTCCAACACAGCGGGCTCGCCGTAGTCCAGCTCAGTCTGTGTAGGCGGCCACTGTTGGTCCAACGACATTCAGGAGGCCCCCAGCTGTCACCGCGGAGAGGTCGGCCACAACCTGGCCAGCAACACCGTGGAGATGTGCTGCCGAGGCAGCCGACATCAGAGGGTCTGATGATCGCGCTACAAAGGCTCCGATCATCCCAGCCAGTACATCACCGGTACCGATGGTTGCGAGCTCTGGCCCCCCGGTGGTCACGACAAATGTGCGGTCTCCCACCACCAGCGTCGGGTTTCCCTTGAGAACGACAATCGACCCTGTTTCTTGTGAGAGAAGGACCGCAGCATCGTGTGAGACCGGGACTCCGGTCAGGCGCTCAAACTCTCCAGCGTGTGGGGTGAGAATCGTTGGCCCTGTCCGCTGGGACAGATCGCCGGGGTTGATGGCGTTGAGCGCACCTGCATCGAGCACGAGCGCGCCATCGAAGCCCGCAATAAGCCCGCGCACGAAGGCCCCTGAGGCGGGCTCAAGTCCAGGTCCCGCAATGATGACGTCGAACCGACGCAGTCGTTCTAGGAGGGAATTCGCTTCGTCGGTCGTATTGACCGACGTCGTCTCCATCGTCGGAATCTCGGGAACGGCCGCGAGATAGGCCTCAGAAGTCGCCGTCTGCGTGACGAGATTCGAGACGCCGGAGCCAGCCGCCAGGGCTGCCCGTGCCGCGAGGAGAGCAGCACCGGTGAGACCTGGCATACCACCGATGGTCGCGACGGCACCAGAGGACCATTTGTGGGCGGTGCGGGCCCTCGAAGGCACCACGACGTCGGAGTCTTCGAAGACAAACATCGCCGGATCGCCACCCGTTAGACCTATGTCTACAACGCGGACCTCCCCGCACAGATCCGGTCCCCTTCCGAGGAGGTGTCCTGTTTTACGTGCGTGGAAGACGACCGTGGCTTCGGCGTCGAAGACCGGACCATTCGCCGTCCCATCATCGCCGTTTAGCCCCGAAGGGATGTCGACGGCGATCACCACCGCGCTGGTCGCGGTGAAAGCAGCAACCTCTGGGCTCAAGGACCCGGTGAATCCCGTCCCAACGACAGCGTCGATGACGAAGCCCTCATCGGATGGAGCTGCAATGGGTCGGATCCGGACGCCGTGTCGCTGTGCTCGCTTGGCGGCTCGGTCCGCTGGCGTATTCGGTAGCGGATTGCCCACGACATGGGCCGTGACCGTTGCGCCCCGGTCCGCCAGATACGCTGCTGCGATGTACCCATCACCTCCGTTGTTGCCTTTCCCGCACAACACGCTGACCTTGGATCCATAGCCAGCACCGAAGTCTGCGGCGGCGAGTGCGACGGCGTATCCAGCCGAATCCATGAGACGATCAATGTCGGCAGTTGTCTCGGCATCGACCCTTCGCATCTCAGCAATCGACAGGACAGGCTTCATGCGTCGGCTTTGTGCTCACCAAGAGACACGACGAACACCAGTGCCGTATCTCCGGTGTGGGTGATCGTGATCTTGAAGTCTGTGATACCAAGCATTTCTGCACGCTTGGCAGCCTTGCCAGACAGCTTGACTCTCGGTGGGCCACCGCCGGTGATCTCGACGTCTTTCCACGGAATGCGTCGCCAGCCAGTGAACATCGACTTCATGACTGCTTCCTTGCCTGCGAAACGAGCGGCAAGACGCTCTGACGGGTCGGCGAAACGCTGGCCATACGCCCACTCGGCGTCAGTGAAACACCGATCGCGAAACCGTGTGGAATCCCTTGCGAGAAGGCGTCTAACCCTCGACACCTCAGCTAAATCGACTCCTAGCCCAACAATTTCCATCCCCAGAGCGTAGCCGTACAGCGATTTCGCATACCCAGGGTTCTGTAGCGGGTCAGACAAGCTCTGGAGCCCACAGAATGACTCTCCCGCTCCATTGCTGGTCCTTGCCATCGACGGACCGCTCGGCGCCGAGGGCAGTCTCAGAGCATTCTGTGGGCTGGAGAACTCATCTGACCCGTCACAGAACCCAGGGTTCGGAGCGCGGTCCTGGTCTATTCGACAGTGACGCTCTTGGCGAGGTTTCGGGGCTGGTCGATGTCGTGGCCTCGGAGTCGGGCAACGTGGTACGCAAGCAGTTGCAAAGGAACGACAGCCGCAACGGGCGCCAGCAAGTCTTCCATGTCGGGGATTCGTAACACGACATCGGCGTGTGACTCAATCTCGGTATCCGAGTCATAGGCAACGGCAATGATCCGTCCTCCGCGAGCCTTGACCTCCTGCACAGCAGAAATCACCTTGTCGTACACCGCCCTCTGCGTCAACATGACCACCACAGGTACGCCGTCGGTGATGAGTGCGAGGGTGCCGTGCTTCAACTCACCAGCGGGCATTGCCTCGCTGTGTAGGTATGAAATCTCTTTCAGCTTGAGCGAGCCTTCCATCGCGATTGCATAGTCGAGACCGCGACCGATGAAGTAGACGTCGTCTGCATCGACCATGGACTCCGCCGCCGCGACGACCGTGTCCTCGCGGCCGAGAACCTCCTCGATCGCGGCAGGAAGCAGATGAAGCCCGTGGGACACTCGAGCTGCCAACTGCTTATCGACAGTCCCCCGTGCCGAACCGATGCGAAGGGCGAGGAGGTATTGGGCAATCAGCATCGCCATGTAGGCCTTCGTCGATGCGACTGAGATCTCAGGTCCAGCCCTCGTATACAGAATGTCATCGGCATAGCGTGACAGTGTTGAGCCGACGACATTCGTGATCGCAAGCATCCGTGACCCCTTCTCCACCGCAAGACGTGCACCCGCAAGCGTGTCTGCCGTTTCGCCCGATTGGGAGATGGCAATCGTGAGTTCGTTCGGACCAATAATGGGATCGGCGTATCGAAGCTCGTGTGCGTATTCGACGTTTGCTGGCAGCCTGAGCACCCGGCGGAAGATCTCCTGACCGATCAGCCCTGCGTGGTACGCCGTTCCACAAGCCGTGATCCACACCCTGTCGATGGCCGCCGCATACGCATCGTCGAATCCGACGTCTTCGAGCCACACCGATCCGTCCTGACCGAGCCTGCTCGCGAGCGTCTCGGTAATCACGCTCGGCTGCTCATGAATCTCTTTGAGCATGAAGTGGTCGTATCCGCCCTTCTCCGCCTGCTCCGCATCCCATTCGATGTGGACTACATCGCGGTCGACTGATTCGCCGGCGATTGTCTCGATAACCGCACCGTCCTCGGTGACGATCACCATCTCGTCATCCTCGATGATCATGAAGTCACGGGTGTGGTGGAGCACCGCAGGGATATCCGAGGCGAGGAATGTCTCGCCGTCTCCGAGTCCGACAACCAGCGGGCTGATCTTGCGAACCGCCACGATTGTGCGTGGCTCCTTGCGCGACATTGCGACCATTGCATAGGCGCCCTCTGAAAGCGCAACGGTCCGCCGAACAGCCTCTTTCAGATCGCCGTCATACTCGCGGGCAACGAGGTGGGCCAGGATTTCGGAATCGGTGTCGCTCTTGAACTCGGCTCCATCGGCAGAGAGTTCCTCTCTCAGCGATTGGAAATTTTCGATGATGCCGTTGTGCACCACCACAAACTCTCCCGAAGGATCGGTGTGCGGGTGCGCGTTGGCATCGGTAGGTGCACCGTGGGTGGCCCAACGGGTATGCCCAATGCCGATCGACCCAGTGGTTGGCTCCGCCTCGAGCAACGTCTCGAGGTTCGCAATCTTCCCCTGCGCCTTCCTGACGCTGATGGACCCATTGGCGACGGCGATGCCTGCAGAGTCGTAGCCGCGGTACTCGAGCCGCCGAAGTCCGTCAACGAGTATGGGTCCTGCTTGCTGAGGACCGACGTATCCCATGATTCCGCACACGCGCGCCATCTCCTTGGTGCTCGTGACGAGAGATACGGCGATGTGGTCAACCCGATTCGGGTCTCCCATTCACTTTGGTCTTGGCTCTGTCCCCGAAATCACTCTCGGGTTTTGACCAGACCGTCACGACCGTGAACGGCCGAGAGGGCATCCGCCGAACGTTTCGATACTCCCTCTTCCTCGTCGCCTCGGTTACCCGAGGGCAGGCGCTGGTTCAGATGTATCTCTGCGTCTGGTTCTGTTGTGCCCAAAGCATAGGCTGGATGTTCGGTTGTGGACGGGTTCACGGACAAGTCCGTGTCAACCGCCTAGGAAAGCGCGGACGTGACCTCGGAGGCAATCGACTCTGCGACAGTCGTTGCTTCCCCAGCTGTCGGTGCCTCAACCATCACCCGAATCAGAGGCTCCGTTCCTGATGGGCGAACTAGCACGCGTCCTCGGGGACCGAGTGATCGCTCAGCATCTTTGATTGCTCGGACGATGTCCTCTTGGGTGTCCCAGCCCTCTTTCGAAGGGACCCGCACGTTGAGCAACACCTGTGGCAGTTCGGTCATGACTTTGCGAAGTTCGCTCAGTGGCTGCCCGGTTGAGGCCATAACTTCCATGAGGCGGAGGGCCGTTCGGAGTCCGTCGCCCGTCGAGCGGTCTTCGAGAAGAATGTGGCCTGACTGCTCACCACCGACAACAGCTTTCGTCCGTCGCATCTCCTGAACGACGTTGCGATCGCCAACCGGTGTGATAACAACGTCCACACCGATGCGCTTCATTGCATGGTGGAACCCGAGATTTGACATCACGGTTGCCACAACGAGATTCTTGTTCAGTTTCCCTCGATCGCGCTGCCAATTCGCGAAGATCGCCATGATCACATCGCCGTCACAGACAGTGCCCTTTTCATCGACAGCGATAAGCCGATCCGCATCTCCGTCGAACGCAAACCCGACCTTGCCCTTGGCGAGTTCGGCGACTGTTTCGGGGTAGGTCGCTCCGACGCCATCATTGATGTTCATGCCGTCCGGCGTGTCGGCAAAGACTGCCACATTTGCACCGACCTTTTCGAACAGGGCAGGGGCAGCGGCGAACGCAGCACCGTTTGCACAATCAACAACAAACTCGAGACCGCGCATGGAGTATTCGACGGTTTGGGCGATCTTCTCCACGTATCGATCCACGGAATCATTCATCTGGGTCTGCATACCAACGGAAGCACCGACTGGCGTCGTGTGTGGGGAAGCAGAGTGATAGCGGTCCTCGATCATCGCTTCCTGCTCGTCGGACAGCTTCGCGCCGTCCTTCCCGAAGAACTTGATGCCGTTGTCCTCTGCGGGATTGTGCGAAGCAGAAATCATCACGCCGAGCGAGGCGCCTGTATCCCTGCCGAGGCGCGAGACGGCACCGACGGGGATGATTCCGAGGTCCACGGTGTCCACACCGATTGAATTGAATCCAGAAGCAACCGCGGAAGCGAGCATCGCTGAGGAGCGGCGGGTGTCCTGACCAATCACGACGTGTCCATCGATTGTCGCACCAGCGGCGCGAGCGAGGTTCAGGGCGAGGTCAGCAGTGAGTTCCGAGTTTGCGACACCACGAACACCGTCAGTACCGAACATGCGTTTGCGGTTGGTTTCCATGCAGATCAATCCCTCCGGGTGGAACACCCGCAGGCAATCTACCGCTTGGTGAACTGAGGCGCGCGACGGGCCTTGCGAAGACCGTACTTCTTGGGCTCAACCCTGCGGTCGTCACGTCGAAGCATGCCTTCCTTCTTCAAGGCTCCACGAAGCTCCGGGTCGATCACGATGAGGCTCCTGGCAATACCGAGACGGAGCGCATCGCTCTGGCCGGTGGTACCACCACCATGTAGTGAGGCATGAACGTCGTAGCGACCCTCAAGATCGGTGACCTTGAATGCCTCGTGAACCCTGCGCCGAAGCGCTGGATCCTGGAAGTAGTCCTCAAGCGGACGACCGTTCAGAACATACTCGCCGGTCCCCTCGTAGAGACGAACTCTGGCAACGGAACGTTTGCGACGACCGGTGGTCTGTGTCAGCGACTTTGCTTTAGCCATCAGGCGTCAACCTTTCGGTGCTTGAGGGTGATTGGCTCCGGATTCTGAGGAGCGTGCGGGTGGTCGGGACCGGCGTACACCTTCAGCTTGCGGTAAATCTGTCGGCCAAGACGGTTCTTTGGGAGCATGCCCCGTACCGCCGTTTCAACCAGGCGCTCGGGGTGGTCCTTTCGGATCTGTGAGAATGTTTCAGCACGAAGACCACCGGGGTAGCCAGAGTGGCGGTAGTAGATCTTCTCGATCTCCTTGTTGCCTGACACATACACCTTGTCAGCGTTGATAACGATGACATGGTCACCGCCATCCATGTGCGGTGCGTAGGTCGGCTTGTGCTTGCCGCGGAGAATTTGGGCGATCTCGGACGAGAGGCGGCCGAGAGGGACATTGTCGGCGTCAATGACAAACCACGAGCGTGTGATGTCACCGGGCTTCGGCGAGTATGTCCTTTGGAGCTTTGGCTTCACAGGTAACTATCCCTTGGGAAAGGCGTCAGGAAAGAGCCCCGCTCGGGGGCGAAGCCACATGGTATCGAACCCAGCGTCTAATCGGCAACCAGAATTCGTGATTTTCGGTCCGTGTTCTGGTGAGATTCGCCCTCGACACCGACATCGTCGGGTCTACTGTTTCGGACATGCCAATCACCTTCGACGACATCAAGCGTGCCGATGAACGGATCCGGGGTGTCGTCCTCGAGACGCCGACGCTGCCGTCCACATCGTTTTCGAGACTCACCCGGTGCGAGGTGCTCTTGAAAGCAGAGAACCTGCAGCGCACCGGGTCGTTCAAGATTCGTGGGGCGCTCAACGCACTTTCGCAACTTTCAGACGACCGGAAGGCGCTCGGTGTTGTCGCGGCATCCGCTGGCAACCACGCCCAGGGCGTTGCCCTGGCAGCGCGAGAGCTCGGTATTGCCGCCACCGTGTTCATGCCAGAGGCAGCTGCCATTCCGAAGGTTGCGGCGACCGTGGAGTACGGGGCGAACGTAGAACTTGGCGGCGCGAACCTCGCGGAAGCCACCGATCTGGGACTGGCGTATGCGGCTTCGACCGGGGCAACCATGATTCATCCCTACGACGACCCAGCCATCATCGCCGGCCAAGGCACGATGGGTCTCGAACTGCTCAGACAGGTCCCCGATGTCGAAACCGTCGTCATTCCGGTTGGAGGCGGCGGTCTGATCTCGGGCTCGGCCCTCGCCATCAAATCGCAGCGTCCCGACGTCAGAATTGTTGGTGTCCATGCCGAAGCCGTCCCAACATATCTGGAGGCAAGAAGAACTGGGACGGCGGTGGAGATTGAGGCTCGTCCGACGGTTGCAGACGGCATCGCGGTCTCGCGACCCTCACAACTCTGTTTCGAACTGATCGAAACGCATGTCGACGAACTCGTAACGGTCACGGACGCCCACATCACCGAATCAGTGGCCCTGCTCCTTGAGAGGGCAAAGTACCTCGTCGAGCCCTCGGGAGCCGCTGCGGTCGCCGCACTCTTGAACGGCGCGACCGAGGGAGTGGGAAAGACGGTTGCTGTGCTTTCCGGAGGGAACGTCGACCTTCTCCTCTTGGATTGGGTCATTCGCCACGGGCTCGAAGAACGTGGGCGGTTTGCATCGGTCACGGTCATCGTGCCGGACGAACCGGGCCATCTCGCACACGTACTCAAGATCGTGGGCGGTCTCGGAGGAAATGTCCTGACCGTTGAACACCACCGTGAAGGAACCGGACTCGCCTTCGGAACGGTCAAGATCAACCTATCGATCGAGACGCGATCCCACGACCACTATGCCGCGATCGTCGGTGCACTCCACGAGTACCAAGTCGAATAGCAGCGCCTTCCATGTCCCACCAATAGAGTGAGTGCATGGTGGACAAAGTCACAGTGTCGCTTGCACAGGGGGCGATAGCACCCGCATCCCAATGGGTCTATGTGTGGCGAACCGATGACAGTGCCCGACGAATCTTCTACGTAGGTGCGACCACGCTTCCGATTGAGGTTCGGACCTGGCTCCACGCGACAAGCGACGATCCGAACATTGGCCGTATCAAGGCCTCCCATAGCGATGCTTTGGACGGTGTCGTGACCGTTACGGGCTACCGCGTCCCGTCTGGCGTTGATCGGCAGGCAGTGAAGGCGTATGTGTCGGCAGCGGTCGGACTCAGTGATCACGTCAGCGTCGACGAGCGCTCATCGATCGCCGGGAGGGAGATCGTCGCCGACCTCCGGCTTCCGCCGGCTTCTTGATACCGGTGGCTAAAGCGACCAGGTTGGCCTTGGAAGCGGATCAGGAGCGTAGGAGACAGCAACGAGCGTCAAGCCTTGGGGCGGAGCGACACCCTTTGTCAGCGATCGATCTCCTTTGGCGATGATGTCACCAACATCTCGCGCAGCCAGTTCGTTCGTTCCCACGGCAACCGAGAGTGCTGCCGTTGAGCGAACCATCTGGTGGCAAAACGCTTTCGCGCCAATCGAAAGCCTGACTTCGTCCTTGTCGCGATGCCACCTCGCCCACTCAATGGCCCGGACGGTCGATCGCTGTCGGTAGCGCCTGCACAGTGCCGCGAAGTCGTGCTCCCCCTCGATGAACTGCATCGCATCGTTCATGACCTCTATGTCAAGCTCATCACGCACGTGCCAGGTCATCGCCGTTTTGAGGGGGTCATGGATGCTTCGATTCAGTATGCGGTAGATGTAGGCCCTGCCTGTGGCTGAGAAGCGTGCATGGAAATCGTCATCCTCTTCGACAAGGCTGAGAACAGCAATGTCTGGAGCCAGTTGCCTGTTCAGCGACCGGAGCACATACGCACAGTCCATCTCAGGCGACGCAAATGAGACAACCTGACCGCTTGCATGGACTCCCCTGTCTGTCCTGCCTGCTACCTGGGTCGAGGCGCCGCCCGTATGCGGTCGTAGCGCCCTTTCGAGTTCTCCTTGGACCGTGAGAACGTCCTTCTGGATGCCGTAGCCGAAGAACGACGAGCCGTCGTACGCGACATCCATCCGGTACGTCGGCATCTAGAAGAGCCTCAAACCGCCGAGAATCGCCTGAACGACCGTGACCGCGACATACCCACCGATAGCTCCGACCATCGCTTTGGCCGTTGGAATGTCAGCGGCGTACGTGATGCCTCTCGACACGATCAGCACGAACCAGACAGCTCCAAGCATCAGCACGAGTGCAAACGGAGGAGACCGCACATACAGACTCTCAAGGAAGAGATTGGAGAAGATGATGAGAAGGAGCGAGGGAAAGGCAAATCCGGTGATGCGAAGAAACAGTGGGAACGTGCCATGTCCGTCGAGGAGGAAGGTCACGATTGCGTAGGTCGCTGCTGTATAGATCAGCCAGAAGAATGCTGCTGCGACCATGAGTGAGACCAGGGTTACCGGGTTGAACAGCGAGAACAGCGAAGTTCCCGTACCGAGCGCAAGCAGCACCTGTGTGATGGCGACGAGGATGACGGCATCGCCGGTTGCGCGATCGTTGAAGTCCATCCATACGAACGCATCGCGTTCGAGTTTCAGAGTCTGTAAAAGGCGGTGGAAGACAACGCCCACGGTGGTACCCCCATCCTGCGGTCCAGCAAGGGTACCGACGACTCGTTTCGAATGGCCGTGTTGGGATTCAATTCTGACCCAAGAGCGCCCGCAAACGCAACGCCCCACCGAGCACCGCCGCATCTAGGTCAAAGTCACCGAAATCATCAAACCGGACCCACTTTGCATCCAGGACCTCATCGAGCGGACCGATCTCGTCCGAGCCTGCAACGAAACCAACTCCAAGGTCGATATGGACATGTTCGGGTTCATCGGGACGGGCCGGGATCGGGTGGGCATCGATGCGGACAAGACCCGATCCGACCCGCACGAGCCCTTGTGCCGATGTCTCTTCGACAACCTCCCGGCGGGCCGCGACCTCTATCGACTCGTCCCCTTGTTCGATGTGTCCTCCCGGCTGAAGCCATCGTCGCAGCCGTCCATGATGGATGAGCAACATCGATTGGCGGTCTGGCGAAGCGACGAACCCCGAGACAGTGAAGTGGCCAGGGTCGAACTCAGATCTCGGCCACATCGGGCGACCCGTTCGCAACGCCGCCAGGGCGACGACATGCGAGTCAGCGTCGGTAGTTGGTGTGTGACCGTGTACTGCTGTGAGGAGATCGGAGGGACCAAGCATGGGAGCACGCTACCCCGCGTCTTCGCCTACGCCTACGGTGTATTGTCGAATCCATGGAACTCGGCGCCTTCTCAGTAAGTCTTTCGGTGGACGACCTTGGTATCTCCCGTGCGTTCTATGCCGACCTCGGGTTCAACGTTGTCGGGGGCGACCACGACCACTTCGAAATCATGTCGAACGGAACC
>Ga0070727_10001776_pt1 | contig 21956 bp, 12 predicted proteins | sample tdAd472_FD_66722 | JGI IMG/M metagenome (GOLD analysis project Ga0070727, IMG submission 66722) | Marine sediment microbial communities from the Atlantic coast under amendment with organic carbon and nitrate - tdAd47.2 | ecosystem: Environmental > Aquatic > Marine > Coastal > Sediment | place...
TGCGCAGTCCTGTCGCGACTGCAGTTCAGCGTGCAGTTCGCCGATGATCTCCGTGGCGTTGTTCGGGCCACCGACCCTCGTGTTGTGCGGCAGCAGGTTTGCGAGTTCGTTCCAGTATTCAACAGGTGGTGCGTCGGCGAGTTCGCCATCGAGCACGTAGAGCTGCGCGGTTTGGACTCGTGCTGCGGCATTCGGCTGGCTGGACGGCGCAGCGGGCTTGTCGATCTGCAGGTTGGCGAACGAGAAGGATTTCATCGCGTCGAGCTGAGACTGCATCGCGTCGTCGCTGGCTTCAGCGTCAGGCGACGTCGTCGGCCCCGAGGGCTCGCGTCCGGTCGCTGCAGCGTAATCCGGCAGCTCGCTTTCGGGGGACTCGTCAGGAGCCGCGGAAAAGACGACGTCGTCCGGTGCGACGGGGTAGATCTGCGAGGCGGCAGTGACGAAGACGGCTGCCATGATCCCCCGCGCGCCGGGCTGGCTTTGCCCGACGATCAGCAGGTTCGCTCCCGCCAGCCGCCGGAAGGTGACCGTCGTGTGCGGTTTGATCGCGACCGCCTCGCCAAGCCAGGCGGTGGTGACGAGTGACGGCTGCGGATGCTTCGTGAGCAGTTCAACGAGTTCACGGTTGTTGGACGGCCGGGCCGGCACGTTGCCTTCGAAAACGATTGCCGGGGTGTACTCGATGTTCTGCTCGGCGGTCAGGTCGCGGACGTCTTCGAGCAGACTGTCGCGGCGGTCGTCGTTCAGCCACGCGATCTGGAACGGGTGGTTGCCTTCGAGCAGGCCGTTCGCATCGTTGTAGATCGCCTCGCCCGGACGAGTCAGCAGGCGGGCGGCGGTGTTCTCTTCGCTGAGGATCAGATGTGCGTCGGACTCGCTGCACTGCAGGGCGATGCGGACGGCGACCTGGCCGAGCGTGCTGCGGGCCAGTGAGTACGCTCCGCCGAGCGTCTGTGAGCCGAGCATCACATGAATGCCGAACGCGCGGCCCTGGCGGACCAGCCGGTCGAGCAGCAGCGACGACTGTTGAGAGAGCCGGTCGTCCTCGGTGAAGAACTCCTGAAACTCGTCGATCAGCAGCATGATCCGCGGCATGCGTTCGGGATTCGCGTCGCGGAAGCCGGCGATGTCCTGCACGCCGCGCTCGCGGAACAGGTCGCCGCGTTCTTTGAGAATCTCGTCGAGGCGTTCGAGCACGCTGAGGCCAAACTCGCGGTCACTTTCGATCGCGATCACACGAGCGTGTGGCAGCCGGTTGGCCGCGTACGTTTTGAACTCGACCCCTTTCTTGAAGTCGATCAGATAAAACTCAACGTCGTCCGGGCTGTAATGCAAAGCGAGGTTCGTGATCAGGATGTGCATGAACGTCGATTTGCCGGAGCCCGTTTTGCCGGCGATCAGAACGTGCTGCGAGGTGCCCTTGCCGAGTCGCATGTGCTGCAGTTTCGTCGCGCCGGCTCGCCCCAGCGGAACGTCGAGCCCCTTGCGGCTGTCCTGCTGCCACAGCGTGCGGGGAGCGACGCGGTCGAACGAGACCTCGACACGCCGCGCGTCTTTTGAGGCATCGCCGACCCGTTTGACGATGCGGACGAACTCGTCAGGTTCCGGCACGTCACGCATCGTCAGCGGCAACCAGTTGATGCGTTCGTCGTCGAACGCAAACGCTCCGTCGTGCCAGGTGAGACAGGTTGCATCTTCGGCGGCGGCTTCGAGTTTGAAGTTCGGCGGCATGGTCAGTTGGGGGGCGACGCTCATCAGTGTGTAAACGCCGCAGCGCGGACCGCTCGACAGAATGCTGATCAGTCGTCGCGCCGCCTGCTCGCTGAAGTTCGACGGGAAGCCGGCGATGACCAGGAAGTGGTACGGCTCGGCGACCTCGCCAGCGAAGTCGTTGTATTCCTCTATCGTCTTGAACTCGTTCCGCAGATATGTCTGGAACACCGTTTCCATATGTTCGGTCAGGTCGCCAAGCCTCTGCTCAATGTGTGCGGACTCAGTCCAGATGCGGCTGGTGACGAGCAGTTCGTCGTAGTCGACCAGGTGCATGAATGCGGAGAAGTTCTCGCCCAGGCCGATCGGGTCGATGATCGTGAAGCGGACTTTGCCTGGCGGCAGAGTCGTCAGCAGTCGCAGCATCGCGACGCGGAGCACGTTGACGGCCGCCTGCCGGCCTTCGCTGCCGGTCGCACGAATGAGCATTGATGTCTGGTCCGGAAACGGCAGCATGGCCGGCAGAGGAAACTCGGTGACCGGCGGGACGAGCCGTTGGTCCTCGGGAAGTCCGTACTCGATGTCGTCGAGGCTGAGTCGAAAGTTGCCGAGGTTGACGCCGGCCGGGATGTTCGGTCTCGGCGTCCAGCTGCCAAAAGCGAGGTCGGCCCAGGCCTGCGAGATCGCGGCGGCCTCGTGATTCATCTGCTCGACCGCAAGCCGCGTCTGTTCGACGGCGGCCAGCCAGTCTCGGGTCATCTCGTTCCAGTCGGCGTTGAACTGCTGATTGATCGCCGTCAGGTTGGCCTGCCGGAGTTCATCCAGACGTTTGAGATCCCACTCGTGCTGCGACTTCACTTTCTCCAGCCGTCCGGGGTACTCGTTATGGGCAAGCTCCAGAGCCTCGTCGCGCTGCTCCGTCAACGACCTCATCATCGCGGGGTAGCGTTCATTCGCTGAATTGAGTGCCTGGGCGCGACGGTTCGTGTACTCGTTCTTCAGCCGGTCGAACCGTTCCTGATTCTTCAGCAGCCGCGTGTCCCGTTCGTTGACGAGTTTCCCGAACCACTCGTCGAACTCCTTGCGGCGTTTCTCAAGTTCACGTTCGGTAACGCGTTTCCAGACGGAGCTGATGGTCCGCGAGGCGACAAGTGATTCGCCCGCCTGCTCGTACAGGTCGTCCATTTTGCTTCGCGCTATGGCGAAGACGATGCCCAGAAACATCGCCGAAAGCAGCAGGCTGCCGAGCGAGAGCAGACCGATCCATTCGTGCTGCGGTGGAGATTTCAGTCCGAGCCAGCCGGGATCGACGACGGCAAACGCGAGTCCGGTCAGCGTTCCCGTCAGCGCGAGGAAGAGCACGAAGGGAACCGCGCCGCCGAACAGCAGCGGCAGCTTGCGTCGCTTCAACTGAGTGCAGATGTCGCGGAACGTTTCACTGGCGGATTCGAAGTGCTCGATCAGCACGTCGGAAGTTCCGGTGGGTTTCTGCGGCGCGGGCAGCTCGGGATCGGTCCACATGCGGCGTTTCTTCAGCGTCGCGACAGTCGATTCGTTGAGGTCTTCCAGCTCCTTGCCAACGGTCTCCAGGTGCTCGGCGGTGTTGAGCGTGTTGTGCTCGAACTGCTCGAAGTGCTGTTTCGGTGAACCGCCAGCGTTCTCGTCGAAGTACGACACGACCATCCATTTCGTCTCGTCGTACTCCTGAGTGGCTGCGGACATGTCCTTGTCGTACTGGCCGGTGATGGCCTTGAGTGCCTCGTCGTATTCTTCAGAGGCGGCAGAGTAGTGCGCCTGAAAAGTCCGTCCGGCCTCCGAGCACTTCTGATCATACTCCGACTGAATCTCCTGGCGTTCCGATTCGTACTGAGCCGTTCTCTGTTCCCGCTCGGCGGACGAGCGTTCTGATTCGGCGGCGAGCTGCTGTTCGTGACGCTCGCGCAGGCTGAGTTCGCTGTCGACACGACGGGCGATGGCGTCGAACAGGACTTGAATCAGTTGCTGCAGACGCTGGGTTGAAAACTGCTGATCCACGTTGGTCCGCTCCGTGAGGAGTTGTCGTCTGAGTTGCCGTCTGTTGTGCAGAGCGGGGCGAGCCGCCCGGCCTGTCAGCCGGCACACGTTAGCGTCCGGTTTTCGATCTCGCGTAAAACCGCGAGCTAATGCCGGCGGCTGATAATCACTCCTGGCTATTGGTCCGACGCCGTGCCGCGACTCTGTTCGCGACTTGCCAGTTGTCAGGCAGGTGCTCAGTCGAGTGGCTCGCCATCAGTGCAGGCACGCTCTGCCTCAAACAACGCCTCGCTCATGCGGCCCACGGCATCGAGTGCCTGTTTGATTGCAAACGCCACGGGCAGCAGTTGCTCTTCCTCGAATTTCCGACTGTTCACGTCGTTCCATTCTTCCTGCGTGCTGGCCCAGGCAAGCTGCAGTTCTTCCAGAGACTTATGAATTCGTCCGGCAGGAGTCGCCAGGTCGGCCAGTCGCATCAGAAATCCTCGCCCTGCCGGTGATCCCGGTTTCGATTGGTTCGAGTTCGTTTCACGTCGCTCAGCAGTCCACGGGGGCGCGCTGCCCGCGACATGGTAGTCCTTCCGGGTTACGTGAAAATGCCACAGGACTCAACAGTCGAATCGAAGCTTCCGGGTCATCGGTCGAAAAGCGGGGGGCGAAGTCGGCTGGAACCGCTGGTCACCGTGTTGCCGCTGCCTGACGGGGACCGATACGATCCGCGCGAACAACTTTCCGTGGCCGAGGAGAATGACCATGCAATCTCAGAGAATCCGCACGTTATGTCTGGGGCTGGTACTGACCGCACTCGCCGTCTGCTGCTCAACGCAGCTGGTGGCGCAGACGAAACGTTCCAAAACCAAACGGCCAACCGGTCCCAGCGTCGCGAAGATCCGACAGCTTGAACTGCAGGAGAAGAAGGCGAAAGAGGACTTCCTCCGCCAGCAGGTTGAACTCGCCAAAGAGTACGAATCCGCAGGGCTACTCGAAAAAGCCAAGGATCTGCTGCAGACCGTGCAGAAGGTCGCTCCCGAGGTCAAAGGCGTGAAGGAGAAACTCGGCGAGCTGGAAGAGTCGATCCTTTCCGAGAATCCGAACGAGATCGAACTCGATGTTTCCAAGGGCTGGGGAGACCCGATCGCCCGCGTGGAAAAGGGAAAGAAGTTCCGCATTCAGGCGGAGGGCAGCTATCGCTTCAGCGTTGAGACCGAGATCGGTCCGACGGGCTTTGCGAATTCCGATCCGATCCGCGAAATGGCCAAAGGCGTTCCGACCGGAGCCCTGATGGCGATCGTCATTCCGATCACCGACAAGGGCAAACCCGGCAAGCCCGGAACACCCATCGCCGTCGGCGACAGCAAGGAAATCAACCCGTCAGAAAGCGGCCTGCTGTTTCTGGCCATCAACGCCCCCCAGGGCCACAAGTGCTCCGGCAAGCTCGACATCAAACTGAGCGGCTACGTGACGACAGCGAGCGGCAACTGATACACACGACAGACGGCATCTCGTGAAGATTGAATACAGATGACCGTTTGCGTTTTGTGTTACTGTTCTGGGACTGTACGCTTACTTTTTCGGGAGGACATGGTTCATAGAAAAACTTTAACTGAGGCGGGCCACCATGCAGAATCCAGTCATTGTTGTTCCAGGAATTACCGCCAGTGAGCTGCGCGATGAGTATCCGATTGCACCGGAGAATGTCTGGACGACTGTTCTGAAGAAGGATTTCGAACGGATTACGCTGCATCCTGACGATCGGCGTTACGAACGAAACGAGCCCGCTCGAATCCGACCGGAAGCAGTGTTCGATCCGCCTTATGGAGAGTTGATCTCGGAGCTTCGGCATAATCTGACACTGAAGGCGGATAAGCCGGTCCCTGTTTATCCGTTTGCCTACGACTGGCGAATGCCTCTGAAGCAGACCGTTGAAGAACTCAACCAGTTGATCGATGAAGTTGTTGATCGCACGCGACTGATGCGGCACTACGGAAGAAACTATCAGAAGAACGCAAAGGTTGATCTGGTCGGCCATTCAATGGGTGGCCTTGTCATCGCCGGTTACCTTGCCGCGCACGGGGATCAGAAACGGATTGGAAAGGTCGCCACGCTGGGGACTCCGTTTCAGGGCTCCTATGAAGCTCCGATCAAAGTACTGACCGGTACGGCAAGCCTGGGGACTCCAGAGGCCGGTAGTCGCGAGCGTGAAGCTGCTCGGATCACTCCGGCCCTCTACCATCTGGTGCCCCGATTCAGTGTGCCGCTCGACAATGGGGCCGTGCCCGCTGTCGTTGATCAGAACGGACAGGCAGTGGACCTGTTCGACGCAGGAACGTGGCAGGACGGTGTCGTGGATAGCCTGGCGGAATTCATCCGGCTTTATTCGGTTGACCGTGCGAGCAATCTGACGGAGCGGCGCACCCGGGCAACGAAGCTGCTGCAGGAGATGCTCAACGATGCGAAAGACTTCCTGGCCGAAACGGACAAACTGAAGCTGGCGAAAGATGTGAATGACCTGTCTGCAAGTGACTGGTTGTGTATTGCTGGAGTCGACACGGACACGCGAATCAGGCTCCGTCTGGTCAAGGATCGGTTCAGCCTCAGTAGCGATGACCGCAAGAATCGGTGGGGAAAGGATGTGGACCCGATTCTGACGGGGGACGGGACAGTGCCTCTGGCTGGAGCCGTCCCCACGTTCCTGCAACAGGAAAATGTGGTGTGTGTGCGGCCGTCTGATCTTGGCTACTGGGAAGTTGGTGATCGAGCGTTGCTGGGACCAGTTGGGTTTCATGGACTCTTGCCCAAAGTGAATCTCATACAGCGTCTCGTGGTTACGCATCTCCGCGGGCGAAGTGGTCAAGGCAATGACTCCGTCTGGGGATGCTCCATGCCGGGAGTCACTGCGGCTCAATGGAAACCTGCAATCTCGAAGCTTCAGTGGAAGCAGAAGCAGAAGTAGCTGGCGGTTTGTTTCAACACGATCGCCGGTATGCAAACCCGTTGCCGACCGCAGGTCTCCCTGTTTCCTTCGATGGGAATTGAACGGCAGACTGCGTCAGACCTTCGGTCAGGACTTGAGCGGGATCAGGACACTCGCGCACAGACGGAGCCGAAGTCTGTTTTGCAGTCCCGTCATGGCTCGTCGGCGATTGGCTGTTCCGGCGACTGGATTTCCCAGAAGAAGAACGTCGCCCCGAGGAAGTTGTACCAGGCGCCCTTGCGATGGCTGCGGGCGATGGGCTCGGCATTAACGTTGACGACGTATGTTCCGGCGAACTTGTCCCGCAACGTCTGCCGGTGTCGGTCGCCGCCGAGCCACAACAGGTCGATCGTGGGGTTGACCGGGCCGAGCAGCCACAGAAGCAGCCGAAAACTCATGCGAACGATTGATGGCTGGTTTCCCCGATGATCGACGATCCGCGTACCGGTCACCCAAAGCCCTGCGGAACGGACTCGTGACGGTTTCAGAATGACGAGATACACGAAGATGAATCCTGTCCAGGTCAGCAAGGATTCGCGATAGGGCTCGGTTGCGGGGCTGATCGCGTCGTACCAAAGCGACACGACGAGCGGCCATGCCAGAGCGACGACAAGCCCGTCGACAACGACGATGACGAACCGGCGAAACATCCCGACGTAGTCGCGCTCGGCGAACAACGCACTGTCAGCAACGGACTTCGTCTCGACATTCTCAGTCATGTGAACCAGCCGAAAGATGGCCAGGAGTGCTCACACACGGTCACCATCTGAGCCGCATGTCATTCGGCGGCTGCTTTCGGCTCGGGCTGCGGCATGCCGTGGTCGATGTTGAAGGGGGGAGCGTCGCCGCCGTTGCCCTGGAGGTAGTGGTTCATCCAGCGCATCAGACGCAGGCAGTAGTCATACCGGGCGGCTGAGGCTCGGTTGCCGTGGCCTTCGCCGGGGTAGAAGACCAGACGGACCGGGGTCTGGTTGAGGATCTTCAGGTTGCGGTACAGCTCCATCGACTGCGACGGATGCACGCGAGTGTCTTCCTTGCCGTGCAGGATCAGGATCGGCGTCTTTGCCTGCTCGACGTAGTAGATCGGGCTGCGTTTGAGGAAGAACTCCCAGTCGTCCCAGATGCGTTTTCGCGCGTGGACGTGGAACATCTCGTCCGCGATGTCCGTCGTGCCGGACTTTGAGATCTGATTGCTGATCCCCACAAACATGACAGCAGCCGCGAAGTGTTCGCTGTGCTTCGTCGCGCACCAGGCGCTCGCGAAGCCGCCGTATGACCCGCCGGTCACGCCGACTTTCGCTCGGTCGACGAGGCCCATTTCGACAAGGTGGTCGACGCCGTCGAGCAGGTCGTTGAATTCCTTGCCGCCGTAATCTGCCTGGTGATCCTTCGCAAAGGCGACGCCGCGTCCGGTGCTGCCGCGATAGTTCGGAAAGAAGACCGCGTAGCCATTGGCGGCGGCGATCTGAGCCGGGCGGCTGTAGCTGGTGGTCCAGCCGTTTGAGACGTGTGATTCCGGTCCGCCATGCACGATCAGCATCAGCGGGTAACGCTTGCCTTCTTCTGCGTTGAGCGGCCGGACGAGCACGCCTTCGACCCACTGGCCGTCGCGCGCGGTGTAACGGACAACTTCCTGCTGGCCAAACTGTTTGCCCTCCAGCCACGGGTTGAGATTGGTCAGTCGCTGACCTGTCTTGTCGGCCACACTGTACGTGAAGACCTCGCCAGGATGCGTTGCGGAATGTCCCAGCATGGACGACTGCTCGTTATCTTCGCTGACGGTGAACGATTCAAAAATCACACCCTGCGGCTGTTCCGGGATCTTGATCGTGGAAGCGTCGCCGTCGAGGGCCACAAAGCCGAACTCGGACTGGCAACTGTTGTGGCCCAGAAACCAGATTCGTTCGTCGTCACTCCAGTGAATGTCGATCACATTCGGCAGGTAGCCATCCGTCAGATGCCGGAACTCGCCCGTTGCGACATCGGCGAGCATCAGGCGGCCTTCCGACGGATCGTTGATGTCCTCGCCGGAGAGAAACGCGAGCTGCTTGCCGTTGGGGCTCCAGGCGATCTCGGCCAGCTTGCCGGGGTTCTCGATCTTCGTCACGACCTCGCCGGTTTCGACATTGACGATGCGAATTCGCCGGTACATATAGTAGTGGTCGATCAGTGGCGTCGGTGCGAAGGCGGCTGCAATCTGCGAACCGTCGGGACTCCAGTGCAGTTCTGACGCCGAGCCGTCGACGTCCAGCATTCGCGGTTTGTCCTCGGAGTCAGCATCGGCGGACGCGATCCAGACTCGCGTCGACTTCAGTTCTTCTTCGTACGCTTCTGCATTGAAGCCCTTGTCGTGGAGCTTCTTCTTTTCCGGGTCGTCCTTCTCTTTGGCGAGGAACGCAACACGCTTGCCGTCGGGGCACCAGTCGTACGACGAGATCGACGTTTCGTGTTCGACGGTCTTTCGGGCCTCGCCGCCGTCAATCGGGATAACGTAGATCGCGGTGTTCTTGTCGTCGCGCTTTGCCAGGAAAGAGATGCCGCTTCCGTCCGGCGTCCAGGCGATGCTGCCGACGGAACTCTTGCCGCTGATGAACGGTCGGCTGTTTCCCGTGGCGGTTTCGACGACGTGCAGCTCGCTGTAGGCCCCGCCGCTGTCGCCTTTGAGCGGATCACGCGGCACGGAGACGACACAGGCGATCCAGCGTCCGTCGGGCGAGATCGCCTGCGACGTCACCGACTTCAGCCGCGCGACGTCCAGCGGGGTGAGTCCCTCATTCTGAGCCGTGGCGGTCCGGACGGGACTCACGAAAAAGGCAACAGCAACAGCCAGAATCAGCGCGGCACGATTCACGGTCAGAGCCTCCAGTTCATCAGAGCGGGAACGCGGACTGCCCCAACGCAGCCACCGCGTCGCACTGTGGCGATTCCCGCCGAGCGATGCCAGAGTCGGGTTCAGTACGATCCCGACCGGGCTCCCAGCAGTCCGACTTTGATTCCATTGTCGGTCAGGATGCGGGTCGCCTTTCCGTTGACCATCAGCAGAATCAGGAGCCCCAGCAGTGGGACGAGTGCCAGTACGCCAAGCACGATGCCGAGCCCGACTCCGTAAACTTTTATGGCGAGCAGGAACACAAGAATGGCGCTGATCAGGCTGACCCCGATCATGGCAATTCCCAGCAGTGGGGCCAGTGCCGGAGGCAGAGCGAACTGGCTGATCACGGCACCGATTTGAATGAGGATGCAGATCAGAATCGCCTTCTGATATTTGGCGACTGACCGAACGTCAGCGAAGTCGCCGCTCAGTACGCCTGTGGCTGCCGTCGGTGTCTGGGGAGGCTCGTAAGGATTGTCGCTCATCGTGCTGTCCGCCTTTCGTGTGACTTCTGTTGAGAGGAAATCTGCAAAGTGGAGCGGACACTAGACCGTTGTGAATCTCTGGTAAAGATTATTCCCGTAGGGTGCGTGGAGTCGGCGCTTTTGCCCCGGGTGCGTTGCGCAAGCGAGATTGCTCTCAATACAGAGTACCGCAGACGAATTGTCGTGTTTGCCGACGTAACGCACCGCCCTGAAGATGCTTGCTGCACGCACCCTACAGAATGTGTGGATAAGCGGATCGGCACATATGCGAGTGTGTGGCAAAGCGATCCGGGAAGAATGAGAGACACGACTGAGTTGCTGGCGGTGGAGGTTCTCAAGTCGGTGCTGGCTGGGCGCCGGTGATTGTCACACCAGAATCAACTGGACGAGAACGCCCACCGCGGTCAACAAGAGCGGCACTCCCTGCAGCCCGCCTTCCCGGCGCGCCAGCGACAAGCTCCAGGCACCCACTCCGCAGACAAAGAGCCCTGCGGCCAGCACGCTGAGCCGGCCTGAGTTACGGGCCAACGTTTGAGTTTCAAGATCAAGAACCGCGCGTTCGGCGTCGTCCAGAGTTCCCGCCGCCCTGGCCGCTGCCGCCCGAGCCCCAGCGGTCGCCGTTTGAGTGGCTCGCGTGTGCGACGCAATCGAGACCGGCAGCACCGCTGTCAGCAGCACGATTGCCAGCAGGTAGAACGGACGGGTTTTCAACACCTTAGCTCTCCAGAGTGCATTGCTGTTCGTCGCGTCCCGCTGCAGTGCGGCAACGCAGTCGCAGCGACAGGGCGTGCGGCCGCCGCGACATTCCGTGATGATTGTTTTCTTCGATGGAACGCCGTTGTCTGACTGTTCTGTGGCTCACCCGGTTCCCGGCAATCGGTTCTCTGTGAGACTCTGTTGTCAGTCTGTCTGGTCCAGCAGTGCCAGCAGTTCCGTGACGTTCTGGGAGATCTGCTGGATGTCGTTTCTCAGGTCGGTCGAGCGCGAACCGTACGACAGGCGTCTGGCGAGAAAGTCGAATTCTTCGCTGTCGGCATCGGGAACGGTCAGGTCGCGGGCGTCGCCGCGGACCATGCGCAGCGCGTCGATCAGCCGTCGCAGAAACAGGTAGGCGGCGGCGAGGCTCCCGGCGTTCGCTCCTGTGAGGAAGCCGGACGCTTTCAGACCGGCAATCGCGTCGAGTGTGTTTGGGGAACGAATCTCCGCGGACGCCTTGCCGTGAGCGATCTGCAGCCCCTGAACGAGGTACTCGCAATCGACCAGTCCGCCGTCGCTGAGTTTCGCGTTCCAGGTACCGGCCTTGACGTGCTGCTGAATCTGCCGCTCGCGCATGGCCCGCATGGCGGCGGGATCGAACGTCGCACTGTCGTACACGATCGCGTCGCGAAGATCGGTCAGCCGCTGGCCCAGAGCCGCGTTACCGGCAACCGGCCGCAGTTTGACGAGCGCCTGCCGTTCGAATGGCCAGGCAGGTCCGCTCGGGCGGAAGTAGTTTTCGAAGGCAGACACCGCGACGGCCAGCGGGCCGGCGTTGCCAAAGGGCCGCAGTCGCAGATCGAGTTCGAAGATGCCCTTCCGTCGGGCATGGATCGTGCGCATCAGCAGTTTGACAACATCAGAGAAGTAGTCGCTGGCGTCGAGTGTCGCACCGGTGTCCGGCCTCCAGGCATCGTCATACGCAAACATGAGTTCGATATCGGATGCGAAGCCCAGTTCCCGGCCGCCGGCCTTTCCCAGCGCGGCGACAACGAACGGGCATTCGGCCAGCGCCGGCGGGAACCGATCGGGATGACGGCGCGACACTTCCTCCCGGCAGATGTCGACGGCGTTCCGCAGAACCGCTTCGGCGACGTCTGACAGTTCTTCGGCGAAATCCCGGAACTCGGGAATCACTCCTTCGATGTGCCGCATGTCGACGCGGAACATCTCACGATCCTTGAACTCGTTGATCGTGATCTGCTGCTCGGCAAAGTCTGAGGCTGCGGCGAGTTGCGATCGGAGAGTGTCGTCAAGGTCGTCGAGGCTCCGCCGTGCGCCACGACCTTCCGCGTCCTGCAGCACGGGAAACAGGTTGTCGTGCTGTGGCCGCAGATAGTCGTCCCACAGGAAATCGCTGACGCCGAGCAGGCGGGCCAGCGGTTCGAGCACTTCGCGGCGGTCAATCGTCGCCAGTCGGTCGGTCCAGTCAGCGTGGTCGAAGAGCTGCGTCAGGAAGTCACTGAAGTGTTCGAGTGCTCGCCGCGGACCGGGGCTCACCGGCAGCAGGTGCGTGAAGTGCTTGACCAGAACAACGGCCGCCCGCAGCCGATGCTGCTGTTCAGAATCGGTCACTTTGAGGCCGTCGGGACCGACAATGAAGAACGTGTCGATGGCCTGCCGGTCGCGCGTGTTGAGCACGACGCGTTCGATGCTGAAGCCCAGCAGCGTCAGCGAGTTCGCGAGTTCGTAAAGAAAGCCCGGCGTATCTTCAGCGCCAACCTGCAGCACCGTGAAACGGTCGGAGACGTCGTTGTCGATGCGCAGTTCGATCGGTGCCAGAGCTGCCGGGGTCGTTGTTGATTCGCGCATGGCGGCGGCAACGCGGCGAACGAGCAGCCCCTGGGCCTTTCGTAACTCGCCGGCGCGGGCCAGTGAGATCAGCTCGGCAAGGTCTGCCCGATACGGATCCCAGGCGTCCGACGGAGCCGGGTTGGCGGACGGCTTGATCTCGAAGCGGTCAATCACGATCCGCGACGCGTCGGTCACAGGCGACTCGGAACCCGCTGCGTCGGTCGGCGTCGACGGCTGGCCTGGCAGGCTCGAGAACGCGTGGCCGGCGAGAATGTCGAAGCCGTGCGCGAACAGCAGGCCGCAGATCATGGCGAGGTCGCCCGGCTGGTCGTAACCGACGACCGTCAGCGTGAGCGTCCCGTTGCGGACCGGAGTCGTCTCGATGACAACCGGCGTGTCGTCGGCCAGCTGCTGCAGCAGTTCGGCATGCCGTGCGATCTCTTCCGACGGGAACGCTTCGAGATAGGCCGTGTCCATGAGGCTCAGGTGAGAGGCCTTGTTCTGTCCGGACGCAGCATCGGCGTCTGCTGGCGGAAACGTTCCGGCGGGAGGCTCAACCGGACGGCGTGGCTGTTCGCCCAGATACAGATCGTAAATCGTGCGGACCTCGGCACAGTGGCGGTCGTACGCGTCGAGTAACGCTCTGGCATCGGGGAAGTCGATCCGCCGCGCGAGGTAGGCGAGTTCGCGTTCGTCCGTCGGCAGCGAGTGCTCCTGCTGATGATGCAGCAGTTGCAGCGCGTGCTCGATCCGCCTCAGAAAGATGTACGCCGTCGTCAGTTGCCGATACTCGCCCGGCAGCACGCACTCAAAATCCGCCAGGCGGACGAGGCCGTCGAGCGTGTTTCTGCTGCGGACATGCGGGTTCGACTTTGCGTGCAGCAGCTGTAGAAACTGCGTCAGAAATTCGATGTCGCGGATCGATCCGTGTCCGGACTTCACCTCGCCGTACTCCCGCCCGCGTTTCCGCAGTCCGGATTCGATTTTGCCCTTCATGGCGGCCACGTTGCGGCGCAGTTCGTCGGGAGGCGTTTCGTAAATCACCGGTTCAATTGATGCCAGAAAGCGGCGGCCCAGGCTCAGATTGCCGGCGATCGGCCGCGCTTTCAGCAGCGCCTGTTTTTCCCAGTGAGCGGCGCTGCGCGACAGATAACTGTGGTAACTGTCGACGGTGCAGACGAGGGGGCCGGAGTTTCCCCACGGACGCAGTCGCATGTCGACGCGGTAGAGGAACCCGTCGCCGGTCGTGTCCATGATCGCGCGGATCAGCTTCTGGCCGAGTTCCCAGAACTGTTCCGCCGAGGTTTCGGCAAGAAACACGAGGTCGATATCGGAGCTGTAATTCAACTCCTCGCCGCCGAGTTTCCCGAAGGCCAGGACCACGAACGCGTCGACGTCGACCTGCAGGTCCGTGGCGACAACGTGCAGCGCCGCCTGGACGAGCGCGTCGGCCATCAGCGACAACTGCAGCGTGACCGACTTGAGATCCAGCAGGCCGAAGCTGTCACACGCCGCCAGCCTCAACTGCTCCCACTGCTGGCAGCGACGCAGCGCATCGAGACGCTCCGCGTTCGACTCGCAGGGTTCGCAGGCGGCCAGAGCGTCTGCCAGAAACTCCTCGCGGCTCTTGAATTCCGCCATGCGGCCGAAGTTCGTCAGTTGTTCGAGGTAGTCGGGTTTCCGCAGCAGGATCTCGGTCAGGTAGCGACTGTTGACGAACAGCTTGAGCAGAATCTCGACGGCTCGCGGGTTGTCTCCCAGGAACTGCAGGAGCGCGAGCGGGTCGTCGACTGACTGCAGCAACCGTTCAAGATGCAGGACTGACGTGTCCGGCGTCGCCGACTCTTCAAGCGCCGCGAGCAGCATTGGGAGACAGCGGGTCATCGCTTCGCGCCGATCGGGATTGGGGCACTGAGACCGCAAGCGCTGCAGCGCGATGTCCGGCGCCTGAAAACCGATCGGCTCCAGCAGGCGGTCGATGTCGGCGTCGGAAAGGGTGCCGGGTTCGAGGAGCTGGTCAATCTTCCGTAGCATGGATTTCCCGGCTGGCCGCCAGATTGGAATTCGTGAGCCCGTCCGCAGACACTCGCAGCCGCAGACTCTCGCAGAATGAAACGGCACTCGGCCTGACGAAGGAGCTGCGAGAAGCGGCAGATTACCGACTGGCTGCTGTTTCAGTCACCGTTGGCTTATCCTGACGGGGGTGGCTTTGAGACGACTCCGCCCGTTGGTCGACACGTCCCGTATGATTCTGCCCTGATCATTCTGCCTGGTGACCGGTTGGCAGAATGATGGAGGGCAGAATGATTCCAGACGGTCGTTCCGATTCGTCACACACTGTGAGATCAGAGAGCTTCGAATGAGTTTCCGTTTTCCTCTGCAAACTGTGATGGCTTCGGTCGGGTTTATGTTGGTTGCGATTGGAGCTTCGGCCTCCGCCGCGGACTTTCCTGCCGAGCTGACTCGATTCGCGCCGTACGAGCACAATCCGGTGTTCGTCGCGGCCGGGGCAGGGCACTGGGATGTGCGGATTCGCGAGCGGGGCTGGATCCTGCGTGACCCCGACGCGAAACCGGGGACGCCGAGCTGGCACCTGTGGTACACCGGCTATGACGGTTCGCGCGAGGGCATTAAGCAGCTCGGCTATGCGACGTCCGAGGATGGCTTGAAGTGGACGAGGCACCCGCGGAATCCAGTGTTCGCCGACTCGTGGGTTGAGGACATGATGGTTGTCCGGCACGGCGGGACGTTCTTCATGTTTGCGGAAGGTCGCGGCGACCAGGCTCAGCTGTTGAGGTCCGGGAACGGCGTCGACTGGACACGCGTCGGAACACTCGACGTGCGGAAAAAAGACGGCACGCCGATTGAGCCGGGGCCGTACGGCACTCCGACCGCGTGGTACGAAGACGGGACCTGGTACCTGTTTTATGAACGCCGCGATCTGGGCGTCTGGCTGGCCGCGTCGCGCGACATGAAGGTCTGGAAGAATGTGCAGGACGAACCGGTTCTCTCGCCGGGGCCGGACCGGTTCGATCTCGACCTGATCGCAATGAACCAGATCGTCAGACACGACGGTCGCTACTACGCGTACTTTCATGGTTCGAAAAGCGGCTCAAAACTGTGGGCCTGCGGCGTCGCGGTGTCCGACGATCTGATTCACTGGAAGAAGCACACGGGCAACCCGCTGTTTCCGATCGAAGAGAACAAATCGAGCGGCATCCTCATTCACGACGGCAGGCAGTTTCGCCTCTACACGATGCACGACCGCGTTGACGTCCACTTCCCAGCGAATCAGGAATGAGCTTCACGCATCGGTAGTGGACTTCGCCAGAAGTCCCCAGCTGTACGCGGAGATCGCCAGCATTCGCAGCCCGCACAACGACGGGGGATTTCTGGCGAGATCCACTCCGGCAGCGTAAACGTGAGTTCCCGCACGAGCTGTTAACTTTGCACGCTGGCACGGAACAGCTACCGTTGCTGGGTTCTCTCGTCGCTGCGTTTGTTGCTCCGGCGGGCGTTCTCTGAAACACAGTTCAACACAGGGTTTCGACCATGATGATTCGACGTGCGATCTGTTCGGCACTGCTCTGCGCTCTGGCTCTTTCCCTGCTGGCCGGTGTCGCGGCAGCGGATGAGAAAGCCGGCAAGGCCGCGGACAAGAAAGGCGGGAAACGCAACGTCACGTCGCTCTTCGACGGCAAGACACTGAAGGGCTGGAAGCGAACCAACTTCGGTGGCGAAGGCGAGGTCGAGGTCAAGGACGGCAACCTGATGCTGCATGTCGGCTCCGACCTGACTGGTATCACGATCGCCGACGGGACGAAGCTGCCGACGAATAATTACGAACTGAGCTGCGAGGCTCAGCGGGTCGACGGCAGCGACTTCTTCTGCGGCATGACGTTCCCCGTTCACAAGGGCCACTGCTCGCTGATTCTCGGCGGCTGGGGTGGCGGCGTCTGCGGCATTTCGTGCATCGACGGAGCTGACGCGTCGGAGAACGAGACCACGTTTTATCGCGAGTTCAAACAGGGACAGTGGTACAAAGTCAAAGTCCGAGTGACCGACGGCGAACTCAAGGCTTGGATTGACGGCAAGGAAATCTTCACGGTCGAGGACCTGCAGGACCGCAAGCTGGATACGCGAATTGAGGTCGACCTGAGCAAGCCGCTGGGTTTCTGCACCTGGCAGACCAGTGCCGCTCTGCGGAAAATCGAAGTTCGTCGATTCACTGACAAGCAGGTGAAGGCGGCGGGCAAAACTGAGTAGAATCCCGCTTCACCCGTCCGGGACCAGCAAACTGCGAACCCGGCTTCCCTCGGGAGCCGGGTTCTTTTTTTATAGACGGCGAGCGGACGCGGTTCATCGCGGCTCGCCGGCGCGAGGCTCAGTCATGATGTCAGATTCGTACGCCGTCAAACCTGTTTCCGGCCCTGTCAGCGGATCCATTCGTCCGCCGGGTTCGAAAAGTCTGACCAACCGGGCGCTGATCACCGCCGCTCTGGCCGAAGGGACGACGCGGCTCAGTGGCGTGCTGGCCAGTGACGACACGCGTGTCATGGTCGAAAGCCTGAACCGCCTGGGCATCTCCGTCGCACACGATGAAGCAGCGAAGACGATGACGGTTGCGGGTTGTGGAGGCTCGGTCCCGGCGGGCGACGCCGACCTGTGGCTCGAAAACAGCGGGACCAGCATTCGTTTTCTGACGGCGATGGCGGCGCTCGGAAACGGCCGGATCCGGCTCGACGGCAACGCACGGATGCGCGAACGACCGATTGCCGATCTGGTCGAAGCCCTGCGCGGCCTGGGTGTCGCTGCCGACTGCGAACTGGAGACCTCCTGTCCGCCGGTTGTGCTCAATGCAAAAGGTGTCAGCGGGGGACGGACGCAGATCGCCGGCAATCTGTCGAGCCAGTACCTGAGCGGTCTGCTGATGATGACGCCGTGCGCTTCCGGGCCGATTGATATCGAGGTAACCGGCGAACTGGTTTCGGTGCCGTACATCGATATGACGATGGGAGTCATGGCTCAGTTTGGCGTGACCGTGTCGACACCGCAGCCGCATCTGTTTCAGGTGGAGCCGCAGCAGTACAAGGCCGCCGAGTACGACATCGAACCCGACGCCTCGGCCGCGAGTTACTTCTTTGCCCTCGCGGCGATCACCGGCGGCGAGGTCACGGTTGAAGGGTTGAGCCGCTACGCGTTGCAGGGCGACGTGGGTTTTGTCGAAGCGCTGCAGAAGATGGGCTGTGCCGTCTCGTACGGCGACAACTCCATCACGGTGACCGGCGGAGAGCTGACCGGGATCGACATCGACATGAACGCGATCAGCGACACCGCTCAGACGCTCGCTGTGGTCGCGCTCTTTGCCAATGGTCCGACGAGAATCCGCAACGTCGCGCACATGCGACACAAGGAAACTGACAGAGTGTCAGCGCTCGTGACCGAAATCCGCCGACTGGGCGTCGCCGCTGAAGAGCATGACGACGGGTTGACCATTACTCCCGGAGAGATCACCCCCGCGACGATCGCCACCTACGACGACCATCGCATGGCCATGAGCTTTGCCCTTGTTGGTTTGAAGGTCGACGGCATCCAGATTGCCGACCCCGGTTGCACCGCAAAGACGTACCCGGAATTCTTCACCGATCTGGAACGTCTCTGCAGCGGGTAGGCCGCGTCGACGCTCATCCGGCTGCTGCGGGGCGGCCCTTCGGTCGAGGAGTTCGGGCTCGAAGAATAGAATCTGGCCGAAGTGTTCCGTCGCTGCTCCCGAGGAGTAACTGCCGTGCGAATCTTTCTGGCCGGTCTTGGATTTCTGCTGCTGATGTCGTCTGGCGTTGCCGCCGACAAACCGCCGGGAACTGACGATGTCGATTACGAAACTCAGATTCGACCGTTGCTGCGAGAACGCTGCCGGTCGTGTCATGGAGCGTTGCGTCAACAGGGCGGCTTGCGGGTCGATACCGCCGCGGCACTGCTCAACGGTGGAGATTCCGGGCCGGCGATCGAGCCAGGCAAGGCCGACGCCAGCGAATTGATTTTCCGCGTCTCGACGGACGACGAGAGCATCCGCATGCCGCCGGAGGGCGACGCGCTGACGACTGAGGAAGTCGCGTTGCTGACGCGCTGGATCGCTGCCGGGGCGCCGCGACCCGACGAGGAAACTCCGGACCGCAGCCCGACGGATCACTGGGCGTTTCGCGTGCCGAGTCGTCCCGGCGTACCGGCTCGCCCCGCAACCGTCAGCGGTCGCAGTGTCTGGAGCGACTCGCCGATTGACGCTTTCATCGCGCGACGGCACTCGAGCGAGGGGCTGACCCCGCAGCCGCTCGCGAAAAAGAATGTGCTGCTGCGCAGGCTTTATCTCGACCTGGTCGGCCTGCCACCGACGCCCGAACAGCTCAATGCCTTTCTGCAGGACGACTCGGCTGATGCCTGGGGCAGGGTCGTCGACGAGCTGCTCGACAGTCCGCATTACGGTGAACGCTGGGGCCGGCACTGGATGGACGTCTGGCGTTACAGCGACTGGTACGGCTATCGCGCCGAGCTGCGAAACAGTGCCCGGCACATGTGGCGATGGCGGGACTGGATCGTCGAGTCGCTCAACGCTGACAAGCCGTACGACCAGATGATTGTCGAGATGCTTGCCGGCGACGAACTCGCACCGGGCGACCCCGACACGCTGCGGGCCACCGGGTTCCTCGCGCGGCACTACTTCAAGTTCAACCGCAACACCTGGCTCGACGCGACGATCGAGCATACGGGCAAGGCGTTCCTCGGCCTGACACTCAACTGCGCCCGCTGCCACGATCACATGTACGATCCGATTTCGACTCGCGAGTACTACCAGTACCGTGCGATTTTCGAGCCTTACAACGTGCGGACCGACAGGGTGCCCGGCCAGACGGACGTATTGAAGAACGGTTTGTCGCTGGCCTTCGATCAGAAGCTCGACACGCAGACGTTTGTCTTTCGCCGGGGCAACGACAAGTACCCGATCAAGGACGATCCGCTTGAGCCGACGATTCCCGCCATGTTTGGCGAAGACGCCTTCGATGCCGATCCAGTCGAGCTGCCGGTTGAGGCCTGGTATCCCGGCTTTCGCGAGTTCGAGCAGCAGGAGAATCAGAACGCGGCCCGCAACGCGGTCAACGTCAGAGAACGCGCCGTCGAGGCAGCACGTGAGAAACTCGCGGCGACCGAGAAGCTCGTGACGAAACTGCGTGACGCTGAGCCGAACGTTGCACCGCCGGACGACAAGAGTCGCAGCGGGAAGACGCAGCAGTCGGACGTTGAGTCGTCCTCAACAGTGAACCGCACGGTGCTCGAAGATCAGTTTGCTGAGCGGCGCGACGACGTTTGGTCGTTCGGGCCGGGCGACTGGGAATTCAGGGATGGGCACCTTGTTCAGAAAGCCGTTGGTGCCGAGCGGCGCACGTTGACCTCGAAGCAGCCGCTGCCACGAAACTTCTCGGCGACGTTCGCGTTCCGGATTACCGGCGGAGAACGGTGGAAATCGGTTGGTCTCGATTTCGACGTGCGTGACGGAGATTCGGCACAGACAGTCTATCTCAGCGCGTTCGCTGGCGGTCCGAAGGTGCAGTACTCGCACCGGGTCGGTGGCAACGTCACATATCCGCAGGACGCAATGAAGGGCCTGCCAATTGAGACCGGGAAGGTGCATCAGCTTCGTGTTGATGTTGTCGAGCGGTTGCTCAACGTGCATGTCGATGGTGATCTGCAACTGAAATACCACCTGCCGGTCGAGCGTGCCGACGGGGCGTTCTCAATCTGGGCATTTGATGCTGCGGCAGAGTTTCATTCCGTGAAAGTCGCGGCCCTGCCGGTTGAAACGAAACTCGAAGAGCCGAGCCAGTCGGGAGTGAAGGACGCGATGCCGCAGACACTGGCGGCTGCTGAGTTCGCACGGAAGGTCGCCGGCGGAAAGCTGGATGCGGCGGTCGCGGCTCTGGCCGCAGCGCAGGCGGAACTGGAAGCGGTCGCGGCACGAATCGCGGCCGACAACGCGAAGTACGGGCGTGATGCGGACGGCGACGCAGAGGTGCTCGCCCGGAAGGCAGCGGCTGCCGAGGCGCGAGCGAAACGCGAAACTGCTCAGGCCGACCTGGTGGCAGCCGAGGCGGAGTTGCTCGCGGGAGAAGCTCTGGCCGATGTCGCCGCGAAGAAGAAGGCGGTCGACGCCGCGAAGAAGAAACAGGCTGCGGCTCAGAAGAAGGTCGATGAACTGGCGAAGAAGCCACACGACGAAACGAGTACCGCCTACTCGGCATTCGGTCCGGTGTATCCACAAACGAGTACCGGTCGGCGGCTCGCACTGGCCCGCTGGGTCGCGTCGCAACAGAACCCGCTGACGGCCCGAGTCGCCGTCAACCAGATCTGGATGCGGCACTTCGGCGATCCGCTTGTGCCAACGATCTTTGACTTCGGGATGAACGGCAAGCGGCCCACGCACCCGGAACTGCTGGACTGGCTGGCGGCTGAGTTCATCGATAGCGGCTGGAGCATGAAGCACCTGCATCGGCTGATCGTTCTCTCGAAGACCTACCGGCTCTCATCGAGTGAGATGGACGTTGCCCCGCGAAACATCGAAGTCGATCCTGATAACCGCCTGCTGTGGCGAGCGAACGTTCGGCGGCTTGAATCCGAAGTTGTTCGCGACAGCGTCCTGGCCGTCTCCGGAAAGCTTGATCGCCAGGCTGGCGGCCCGGAACTCGACGAGAACACCGGGCTGACGACGACGCGGCGCAGCATCTACTACCGGCACGCACCGGAGAAGTTCATGACGTTTCTCGAACAGTTCGATTCGGCGAGTCCTGACGAGTGCTACCGTCGCAATGAGACGATCGTCCCGCAGCAGGCGCTCACGCTGATGAACAGCCAGTTGGCGATCGAGCAGGCGCGGCATCTGGCGGCGGCGCTGGCGACTGGCGAGCGACCGTTCGTCGACGCACTGTTTGTCCGCGTGTTGTCCCGGCAGCCGACTGACGCTGAACGACAGACGTGCTCGGAGTTCCTCGCCGAGCAGACGGCGCGGTTTGAGCAGGCGGCTGAACTGGCGACGTTCGACAACGGCCCGAAACTGAACGTCGCTCCGGCCAGCGATCCCGCGCAGCGCGCGAGAGAGAATCTCGCGCACGTGCTGCTCAACCACAACGACTTCGTGACGGTGCGGTAACGTTGCTGTTTGTTTCACTGAAAGTCGTTGATCGCTCCGCGATCGAAACGTCCGCCTGCGTGGATGCGGGAGCGATGGGCGACCTGCACGCACTGGGACGAGGTTCCGCGACACCGCGTCCGGATGCGGCTGTACGCGGCGCACTGCAATTGTTCT
>Ga0070727_10001778_pt1 | contig 21921 bp, 16 predicted proteins | sample tdAd472_FD_66722 | JGI IMG/M metagenome (GOLD analysis project Ga0070727, IMG submission 66722) | Marine sediment microbial communities from the Atlantic coast under amendment with organic carbon and nitrate - tdAd47.2 | ecosystem: Environmental > Aquatic > Marine > Coastal > Sediment | place...
GGCGAGCCCTCGCAGCGCGCACCTCGGCGCGAATCGCCACGGCGAGGTCTGCGAAGCGCTCCCCGGCGGCTGCAGACTGGGCGTCGATCCGGGCCAGCTCGCCCTGACGGCGGTCGAACAGCGGCAGGCTCAGGGAGACCGCGGGTCCGAGCTGCCACTTCCCATCGGAGTCTCGCTCACCGCTCACGCCGGCTGACAACCCTGGGAGCCAGCGGGCGGTGTTGGCCGTGTCGCGCTCGTAGGCCAGGGCGTCCAGCTCCTGCCGGAGCGCGGCCAGGTCCAGCCGGCGCTCGACCGCGGTCGACTCGAGCCGGGCCAGCGAGGCCTCCGCCGGGGGGAGGTCAGGGAGCTGCGCCGGGAGAGACCATGCAGCAGCCTCTGCACCCCAGAGGCCCATGAGTCGGGTCAAGCGCTCCCGGAGCTGGAGGACGTCTGCCTCGACCCGAGCCAGCTCCAGCCGCGCCTGTTGAGCGAGCACCTCCTGGTTCGCCAGATCCAGCTCGTTGATGTTCCCGGCCTCCTTCAAGCTCCGCGCATACTCGTAGCTCGCCCAGGCGGCCTCGCTGAACGTCGTGAGGACGGCTTTGGTCAGCAGCGCGCCTTGCAGCTCGTAGTAGGCGGCCTCGACGTCGCGGCTCAGCCGCAACACCTCGTCTGCCACCTCCAGCCGCGCTTGCTCGATCCGGGCCTCCGCCGCGCGGGAGCGGAGGGGCATGAGTACGAGCGAGACGAGATCCTGCGTCACCGAGAACTCGAAGTTGGTGCGGGAAGGCGATGTGTCGGGAAAGCGCGCGAGGCCCTCGAGCTGAGGGTTCTCTGGCGTGAGGGCTGCGATCAACTCCGCCCGAACCAACCCCACCTCAGCGAGGCGCGCACCCAGACCGCGATTGCGCAGGACCGCTACGCGAATCGCGGTCTCGACGGTCAAGTCTCCAGACAGGAGCGACGCAACAGGGTCGGGCGCACTGGTCTCTGACACCGTTTGGGCGCCCCGGGGCGCGAGCAGGCGATCGATCTCGGCGAGGTCGTGGGAGGGGGCGGGGCCAGCACACCCTGCGAGCGCGAGGAGGGCTCCCAGGACCCCATATCGCAGCGTCATCGCTCCCCCGATGGTTGAGACGTGGGCAGTGCCCCATCACCTGCCCCGCGATGCCCCGCGTGGGGATCCCCGCTCGGCCTGGAAGCTGGGCCCATGCCTGCCGCGCCGTGGTGTCCAACGTGCGGATCGCCGGACGGGCGGCTGGTAGGACTCGGTTGGGACGGGGGCGCGGCCAGGGAGGTCACTTGGCGCGGGCGTTCCACCTCCTCCGCCGCGGAGCTCGCCGGGTGGCCCGACGAGACCTGGTGGGGCGCAGTGCACCCGAGGAGGAGAGCGCACGCCGCCAGGGCGCAACGCACCGATAGCACGCTGGCTCGCTCACCCACTTGGTTCACCAGCGGCCTCGCATGCACGACGGCCCTCCCCCGTTTCAGCGAGCAGATCAGTCACGTCGTTGCTCTGGGTCGGAGCTCGCGCTCGTCTCGCCAACGACCGTGAACGGGAGTTCGCCCGGCAACTGGACGCGCGCCGTGACCTGGCCAGCGTGGCGGAGCCTCACCGAGGCCCATGCACCGCCGCCTCAGCCGTACTGCATCGAGCCGGACGCGAGCTCACTTCCACCGTCGTCGAACACCGTGTAGGTGAGTGGGACGCGCGAGCCATCCCTGTAGATGCTCAGGCCCATGTGCTGCCCGTTGGTGATCCCCAACTGCACTTGGACCTGGCCGCGCTGGCGGCGTACCCTGAGGTCCAGGTGGATCGTGGAGCTGACCTCGAGCGCGCGCTCCGTTCCACGCCCGAGTGCGACCTCGGCCTGCCCTCCGGTCGTGGAGATCATCCAGTCGCCCGCCACCACCCGGTAGCCGAACAGCCGATAGGTCCCGGCCGGCACGACTCGCTTGCGGTCCTCGTCGGCTCGCGCCACCTCAGGCGAATGGTCTCCCCCTCGCGCTTGAGGAAGACCTCGCCGTCCTCGACGGCTGCAGTGGCCGTGGCGTCGGCGGGGCCGGGCTCAGACTCGCTTGAGACGGCGCGAGGACGCGGAGTCGAGGCAGTGGACAGGTACTCGCGGAGGACCTCACGGGCCCTCGCTGGCGTCGAGCTTCATGAGGTCTCCATGATCTGCCCCAACCACGCGCGGTCCGTGGGCAGCCGCACGTCCGGATAGACGTGGCACGAGGCGCAGCTGCTCGAGAACAACTGGGCCGCTCGCTCGGGAGTGGGGGCGTGCGCGTCCTCTCCGTCCTGGGCTTGGGTGAAGGTCTCGGCCCCCATGGTGCCAACGACGGCCAGCAGCACGCCCCCGAGCAGGATGCGCGATTGCTTTGATGGTTCTGGTCTCATGTTCTCCTCTTCTTCACCGGCACGAGGGGCAGGAACCGCTCCTCGAGGACTGACGTGGAGCGGTAGTTGTACGGCCTCGTCGCGGGGAAGGACAAGCAGAGCTTCGAGTTTGTAGGGAGCGTCTCGGCCAACCCGCCGTGCGCTCTCCCGCTTCGGCCATCTGCCTGCCGTGAGGACCCGTCCCGAAGAGCCGCCGACAGGTCGACACTAGAGGCCCGCCTTCCGCAGACGCAGCGCGTTCGCGATCACCGACACCGAGCTCGCGCTCATGGCCGCGCTCGCGAGCATGGGGCTCAGGAGCACTCCGAAGACGGGGTAGAGGACGCCAGCGGCGACAGGCACGCCCAATGCGTTGTAGGCGAAGGCGAAGAACAGGTTCTGGCGAATGTTCCGCATCGTCGCTCGGCTCAGGCGCCTGGCACGTGCGATCCCGCGCAGATCTCCCTTCACCAGGGTGACGCCCGCGCTCTCTACCGCGACGTCGGTCCCGGTGCCCATGGCGATCCCGACATCCGCAAGGGCCAGCGCGGGCGCGTCGTTGACGCCGTCCCCGGCCATGGCGACGGTTCGGCCCTCGGCCTGGAGACGCTTAACGACCGCGCCCTTGTCCTCAGGCAGGACTTCGGCCTCGACCTCGTCCAGGCCGAGCTGCTCGGCGACCGCCATGGCGGTCGCGCGGTTGTCTCCGGTCACGACCACGATCCGCAGGCCCTCCTCGCGCAGCAGACGGATCGCCTCAGGCGTGGAAGCCTTGATCGGGTCGGCGATCGCGAGGAGCCCGGCGAGCTGCCCGTCGATCGCCACGAACACCACCGTCGCGCCGCGGGCCCGGTGCTCCTCGGCCTGCGTGGCGAGGGGCTCACTGGTCAGGCCGAGCAGGTCCAGGATGTGCTGGTTTCCGAGCGCGACCTGGTACCCCTCGACGGTCCCTCGGACTCCCTTGCCCGTCTCCGACTCGAACCCGGATGCCTGCGGGAGGTCGAGGCCACGAGCCTTGGCGCCCTGCACGACCGCGGCGGCGAGGGGGTGCTCGCTCGCCTGCTCCAGGCTCGCCGCGAGGCGCAGGAGTTCCGCCTCCGCGCGATCGCCGAAGACCACGATCTCCGTGAGGGTCGGCTTGCCTTCGGTTAGCGTGCCCGTCTTGTCGATCAGGAGCGTGTCGACCCGCTCCAGGACCTCCAGGGCCTCCGCGTTCTTGATCAGGACGCCGGCGACAGCCCCGCGGCCCGTCCCGACCATGATCGACATGGGCGTGGCCAGACCGAGCGCGCACGGGCAAGCAATGATCAGGACTGCGACGGCGCTCAGCAGCGCGTAGCTCAAAGCGGGAGAGGGACCGACCAGGAGCCAGACGACGAAGGCGACCACTGCGACGACGAGCACCCCCGGAACGAAGTAGGAGGCGACCACGTCGGCCATGCGCTGAATCGGGGCGCGGCTGCGCTGGGCCTCCCGCACCATGCCCACGATCTGCGCGAGGAGGGTCTCGGACCCGACCCGCCGGGCCTCCATGACGAAACCGCCCGTGCCGTTGACCGTTCCGGCTGTGACCGAGTCCCCTTCGGACTTCTTCACGGGGATCGACTCGCCGGTCAACATGGACTCGTCGACCGAGCTGACGCCCTCCAAGACGACTCCGTCCACCGGGACCTTCTCGCCGGGGCGGACCCGCAGGCGGTCGCCCTGTGCGACGTTCTCCAGGGCGACGTCCTGCTCGTTCCCGTCTCCCAGGATCTTCCTGGCCCTTGGTGGAGCGAGGTCGAGGAGTGCCCGGATCGCGCCCGACGTCGCTGCTCGCGCGCGCAGCTCCAGGACCTGGCCGAGTAGGACCAGGGTGGTGATGACGGCCGCTGCCTCGAAGTACACGGGGACGACGCCGTGCGCACGGAAGGTGCTGGGGAAAACCCCCGGGGCCACGGCGCCCACCAGGCTGTAGAGGTAGGCGACGCCGGTGCCCAGCGCGATCAGCGTGAACATGTTGAGCTTGAGGCTCTTGATCGATGCCCAGCCCCGCTCGAAGAACGGCCAACCGCCCCACAAGACGACGGGGGTCGCCAAGGCGAGCTGGAGCCAGACGAGGACGGTGGGCGGGACGCGCGCCTGGACCGGCTGCCCGGGGACCATCTCCGACATTGCGATGACGAACACGGGCAGGGTCAGCGCCGCGCTGACCCAGAACCGCTTCGTCATGCTGCGGAGCTCAGGATCTTCTTCCGACTCGCCCGAGTCGATTGGCTCGAGGGCCATGCCGCAGATCGGGCAGGAGCCCGGGCCCTCCTGGACCACATCGGGGTGCATGGGGCAGGTATAGCGACGGCGCCGGACCGGAGGCGTGACGGGCTCCAGCGCCATGCCACACTCGGGGCAGGAGCCGGGGCCCTCCTGGACCACATCGGGATGCATGGGGCAGGTGTAGGGACCCTCGCGGGGTGGCTCGGCCGCATACCCCGACTCCGCGGCGGATCCTCCTCCGGCGCAGCAGCTCTTGGCTGCCGGCGTGGACGCGCTCGCGTAGGCGCCAGGATCGGCCGAGAACTTGGCCTGGCAGTGAGTACTGCAGAACCAGTGCTCTTGGCCTTCAAGGGTGATGTGTCCCGCTGCGGTCGCGGGGGCGACCGTCATGCCGCAGACCGGATCCTTCAAGGCGTCACCGCTCACGGGAGCCTCCCTACTCCGCCCACCCCAGCCGATCGACCTCGGTAGAGGGAGAGGCTCCCGAAGATGGTCATGCGCTTCCCAGTCTCAGCGACGTCCTCGAACCCAGCCTCCTCGATGATCGCTGGGAGCAGTCCCTTCACGTTGTCGGACGTGGTGGAGAAGCCATCGAGGAGCTGAACCGGGACGAACGCCAACCGCATGAGCAGGTTCTGGGCCTTGCCCCAGTCGAGGAGGTGCAGCTGCCCACCGTCAATGAGCAACCCACGCGCTCCCCTCAGAGCGCGGCGCTTGCTCTCGGTGTTGAGGTGGTGGAGCACCAGACTGGACATGACCCGATCGAACCGCGACTGGCCCAAGGAGACCAGATCCGTGGCGTCACCCTGCAGGAACTCGACTTCGAGCCCTGCCGCCCTTGCCTTCCGCCGGGCGATGTCCAGGACCTCTGGGTCACCGTCGACGCCGACGACCTGGGCTTGCGGGCAGCGCTCCTTGACCATCAAGGTGAGCGTGCCCGTGCCACAGCCGAGGTCGAGCACTCGCCCTCCCGGCTCCAGGCCCTCCAGGGCCTCCTCGCAGAGCCTCGCCTTCATCGCCCGCTCCGGGAGGGTGAACCTGAGGACCGTGTCGTAGAACCGTGTGAGCCAGGAGAACCGAAGGGCGTGGACGTACGCCTGCTCTCCTCCTGCGGCTTCGGATGCTTCGGCCTTCCGTTCGACGGGTCGTGGGTGGGTGTCAGCCTTTGGCGGGTGAGGGTCACGAGGTTCTGGCTGGCTCGAGGTCACGCGTCACTCCGGTTGGCCGAGGCCGATCAAGCGATGGAGTTGCACCTGCTGCGAGACGCCGCGGACCGACTGCGGGCCTACAGGTGAGGTCCTCACCCGCCCGTCGCCCGCGGCGGCGCGCACGGACTCAGTCAGGAGCACGGGCGCCCCGAGGTCCTTGGTGAGCCCTTCGACTCGGGAGGCGAGGTTCACGGTCCCGCCCAGGACCGTGAAGTCCAGGAACGCGTCGCCGCCGAGGTCGCCGAGCAGGACCGGGCCGGTGTGGAGTCCGACGCCGATCTCGAACCTGTCCACGCCGAAGCGGGAGAAATCCATTCGCTCGACCGCGGCCTGCATCGAGGAAGCGCAGCGGATCGCCGACAGGGCGTGGTTCGGGAGGGGCTTGGGGGTCCCGAACACGGCGAGCATGCCGTCCCCGATCAGCTTGTCGATCATGCCTCCGTGCTCGAACACGAGCTGCGTCACCTCGCTGAAGTAGCAGTTGAGGATCTCGAGCACGCAGGCCGGGTCCAGGCGGTCCGAGATGGAAGTGAATCCCCTCACGTCACTGAACAAGACGGTGGCCTCGCAGCGAAGCCCGCAGCGGAGGCCGTCCGCCCCCTCGGAGAGCAGGTGTTCCGCCGCTTGGGGCGAGAAGTAGCGAGCGAGCCGGAGGCGGCGACGCTCCTCGGCGACGGCGCGCTGCCTGAGGCGAGCCTGCTCCAGCGCGGTCGCGCTGACCGCGGCCAACGCGCACAACAGCTCCAGCGTCTCCGGCTCCGGGTCACCGCTGCTCAGCTCGACGCCCAGGAGCCCGAGCACGCCTCCGCCGGCCTCCAGCGGCGCGAACGAGTACGTCGCGTAGGCTCCTGCAGCCGGGACGTCGGCGTCCGGAGCGACGTCGACCAGCTTCAACGCCCGGCGGGCGTGGACCAAGCAGTGCTGGTCGACGTGCGCGCCATCCAGGCATGGGAGGCCCTCGGTGACGGGAACACCAACGCTGGCCCGTGGCTCCCAGCGACCGCCGTCCTCGGCGCGGAGCAGGAGGAGGGACGCCGCTCCGAACAGGTCGTGCGCCTTCCGGGTGGCTGCGTCCAAGATGTCCTCCTCGGAGACGAGGACACCGATCTCCTTCGTAGCGTCGTGGAGCAGGCGCAGTAGTGTGGGGCGCGGCCGTGGGGGTTTCATTGCGGCCCTCCCAGGGGGAGGCCGATCGCGTCGGCGTCTCTCCTGAAGTCCTGCCAGCCGACGAGCGGAGTGCCGGGCGCGCCGATCAAGACGGCCGCCGGCACTCCGCTGCCAACCCCGAGCAGTTTCCTCTTGCTCGCGTCGTCCATGTCAGTGCTGGTGAGTGCTGTGGTCGTGACCGTCATCCCGCCTGCGGTCATCGGACGTCGTGGGGCAGCCCGCGAGCAGCAGCCCGATCAACAGCAGAGTGGCCGTTCGAAACAGGGTCTTTCCGAGGTTCATCGATTTCTCCTTCTTGGTCGTCGTGGTCTTTGTTGGTCGTAAGTGGTCGGTCCTGGCCTCTGGGCGTAGGCCGCTGCCCAGCGCACGCGGCAGGCTGGGCAGCGACCTCACGCTCGCTCGACTCAGCGTCAGCGTGCAGGGAGGTGCCCGCGCAGCTCGGCGAGCCGGGCCTTGTACTGATCGAGGACGCGGACCGTGTCCGCCCGCCGCTCGTTGTCCGCGGCTTCGTCGATGTCCCTGAAGAGGGCGACGATCGCACGGCACGTCGTCCTGACCGCGTCAGCACGACCCGTGGGCGCGAACTCGGGCAGCCCCTCGCAGACGCGCGAGATCCGCTCCGCGATCGGGTGCACGCGCAGGAGCTGGTTGCCCGCGATGAGGCGGTCGATGGTGTCGATGTGAGCCTGGATCTTGTCGAGGCCGTCCGCGTAGCTCGTCGGCGTGTCGGACGGGTACCTGAACCCCCGAGCGTTCACGGTGCGGCCACCTGCTCGCAGGGTGACCACGGCCGTGAAGGGCCGCTGCACCTGCTGGAGCTGCATTCCGCACTGCTGGCACTCGCCAGGCCTCTCCGTGATCGGGTGGCCCGTCATGCCGCAGCTGTAGGCCCGCAGGTCGACGAGGCCGCTCAAGTACGGCGTGACGTCGGGTTGCGCGCCGTGGCCGTGCGCTCCGTGGTCTCCGCCACCGCCGTGGTCGTGCCCGCCTCCCGAGTGACCGCCGTGGCCCTGGTCACCGCCCTGGCCGTGGTCGTCGTGCCCCCCATGACCATGGCCGCCGCCCCCGTGGCCCGAGGGTGCAGGCGGCATGACGACCAGTTGGACGAGGTGGTTGTCGCCGGCCTCCAGGACGTCGCCGCCATGTTCGAAGGTCCTCTGGCCCTGGCCAGGCGGGGTGACCGCGGTCAGCCGCACGACCCGCCGGGAGCCTCCCTCGGGCTCCACGATCACGGTGGCCTGGAGGCCACGCAAGTCGACCGGAGCGCGGTCGCGCCCGGCGACGTAGACGCGCAGCTCCGTCTCGCCCTCGGCGTGAGCTGCCGTCGTTGTGCACAACAGAACGGCCATCGCCGCAAGCCCGGCGAACTGGGTACGGGTGAAGAGGGTCATCATCTGGCTCGGCTTTCTCAGCACGTGGCGCGCTGCTTCGGTAATCGTGTCGTGGTCGGAACTTGGGTGACTCATGGGTAAGCTGCTTCCTTCGCTCAGTGGTCGTGGCTGTGGCCGTGGCCGTGGTCGTGAGTGTGTCCCCTCTGCGCGTGGTGCTCGTCGGAGCGCGCCATGGCGGCGTTCACGACGGCGTCAGGGACGCCCGCGAAGACCATGTCGCCGACGTCGGACTCGCTGAGGTCGAAGGTCCGCGACGGGTCCTTCACCCACTCGACCAGAGCCGCCTCGCCCATGCCGTCCTCGTGCATGGCGATGATCTCTGCCGCCGAAGCGACGTTCGGCGTGCTGTGGTCTCCCCCCTCGGGGTGGTGGGGCGCACCCCCAGTACACCCGGCCAGTAGCACCAGCAGGGCGATGGCTGCCGAGGCGAAGGCGGCTCCGGCCTTGCTCCTGGGGCTAGTGGTCATGTCCGCCATGGCCAGCCTCCTCATCGGTGCCGTGAGCGCCCTCAGGCGCAGGTTGCTCGCCCCCCGGCGCTCCGCCGTGCGAGGCGTCGGCGTGGGTGCGCAGGACGGCGATCAGCGCCTTCATTCGGTCGTGGACCGCGACCGTCTCCTCCTTCTTTCCGGCGTCCGCGGCGGCGTCGATCTCCCCGAACATCCCGGCGAGTTCGGTGGCCTTCACGTTGACTTCACGCAGCGCCTCGGCAGGCAGGCCGGCCTTCGCCAGCCGCGGGAGCTCCTCGGCGATCTTCTTGATGTCCGCCGCCACGGCGTGCACCTCGGACAGCTTGTCCTCGCGGATGAGCGCCTCGATCCGCTGCGAGCGTTCCTCGATCTTCGTGACGGCCTCGCCGTACGTGCCGGGGACGACCACGTCTCCGCCGCCTCCGTGCGACTCGGCCCCGTGGTCGTGGCCCCCGTGGCCGTGGTTGTCCGGACATCCGGAGAGGAACAAGAGCAGAGGAATGAATAGGCTGATCGTCTTGCGCATGGTTGAGCTCCTTTGGACCTGGTTGAAGTACTTCATGGACTGTCGTGGGGTGATTCGGTCGAAGGCGGCCCTTCTGCAGCGTCTGCGTCGGGGGCAGGGTCGCCGGGGTGATCGCTGCGGTGCCCGTCCAGGAGCGGCGCGTCAGCGCCAAGCTCTCCGCTGTCGGGGGCTTCGCCGGGAGGGGTCGCCGGAGTTGGAGGCTGCTCGGGGTCCAGGGCGTCGTCCAGGTGTGGGCCTGGCGGCGTGCCAGGCGCGTCTGGTGAGGCTCCGTCGCTGGAAGGATGGTCTGGAGCCTCGGCGCCGCTGGCAGGCGCCCCCACCTCGATCCGGCGCGCGAAGGAGACCAGAGCCGCTGGGACCTCTTCGACTTCCCCCTCGTCGAACACCCCCAGATAGGCCTTGCGGCCGAACAGGTGGAAGAGCACCGGAGTCACGATCTGGTCGAGGAGCGTGCTGCTGATCAGGCCGCCGATGACGACGATCGCCAGAGGATGCAGGATCTCTTTGCCTGTCTCCCCCTTGCCCAGGGCGAGGGGGATGAGCCCCAGGCTGGTCGTGAGGGCCGTCATCACGACGGGTGCCAGGCGCTCCAGGGTGCCTCGCACGATCATCTCCTCGTCGAAGCGCATGCCCTCGAAGCGGACGAGGTGAATGTAGTGCGAGATCATCATGATGCCGTTGCGCATCACGATGCCCGTCAACGTGAGGAACCCGATCAGGGAGGCGACGGAGAGCGTGCGATCACCGAACAAGTAGACCGCGGTGACCCCGCCCACGAACGCCAGCGGGAGGTTCACCATGCACTGCAGCGCCGCCCGCCAGGAGCCGAGGGCCTTGATGAGCAGGACGAACACGGCCAGCATCACGAAGATGCTCAGGACGTAGATCTTGCGCGTCGCAGCTTGTTGCGCCTCGAACTGACCCCCGTACTGGACGAAGTAGCCCTCGGGGAGGGCCAGCTTCGGCTCGAGGCCGCGGATCTCGTTGATGACGCTCTCCAGGTCTCGGCCCTGCACGTTGCACTGCACGACGATGCGTCGGACGACGTTCTCCCGGTTGATCGTGTTGGGTCCCGCCGTTCGCTCCACCTCCGCGAAGGTGGCGAGGGGCAGGCGCGCCCCGGAGGGCGTCTCGATCAGGGTCTCCGCGATCACCTGCGGGTCGTTCCTGGAGGCCTCGTCAAACCAGACCACCAGGTCGAACACCCGCTGGTCCTCCAAGACCTCCGAGACGACGCGCCCCTTGAGGGCCGTCTCGAGGGTCTCGGTCACCTCCTCCTTCTTGAGGCCGTATCGCTGGATCTCCTCCGGGAGGAGGCGCACCTTGACCTGGGGAATGTCGACCTGCTGCTCGACCGACAGGTCCACGACACCCGGGACGCCCTTCATCAGGTCGTTGAACTCCTGGGCCTTGGTGCGGAGGACGTCCAGGTCCGGGCCGAAGACCTTGACGGCCACCTGGGCGCGGACTCCGGAGAGGAGATGGTCGATCCGGTGTGAGATCGGCTGGCCGACGTTGAGGATGACGCCGGGCATGTAGGCGAGTCGGTCCCGCAGATCCGCCATGATGGTGTCTCGCGACCGCGCGCTCTCCTCCAGGCGCACGTCGATCTCGCTGTAATTGACGTTCTCTGCGTGCTCGTCCAGCTCGGCGCGACCCGTGCGGCGAGCCGTCGACACCACCTCGGGGACCTCCCGGATGAGCTCCTCCGCGATGCGACCGACGCGGTTCGACTCCTGCAGCGAGGTCCCGGGCGCGGCGACGACGTTGACGGTGAAGGTGCCCTCATTGAAGGGGGGTAGGAACTCTCCTCCGCACTGGAGGTAGGCGTAGACGGCCACCCCCACGAGGGCACTGGATGCTCCCAGCACGAGGAGCCCGTGTCGGAGCGAGAAGCGGATCACGCGCTCGTCCAACCACTTCAGGGCGGCCAGGATGAAGGAGTCCTTCGTGTGCCCCGTGATCCGCGCCCGGGGAAGCAGGTAGCTGGCCAACACGGGCGTGACCGTCACGGAGACCAGGAGCGAGGCGAACAGTGCGAGGATGTAGGAGATCGCGATGGGGGCGAACATCCGGCCCTCGACGCCCCCGAGGTTGAGGAGCGGGACGACGACCAGGGCCACGATGAGGGTGGCGTAGACGATCGAGTTGCGGACCTCGGCAGACGCCTTGAACACGACCACGAGGAACGGCTCGGGGTCGCGGCGAACGCGGTTCTCGCGGAGGCGACGGAAGATGTTCTCGAGGTCAACGATCGAGTCGTCCACCAGCTCGCCAATGGCGACGGCGATGCCGCCCAGGGTCATGGTGTTGATGCTCATCCCGAACCACTGGAAGACGAGCGCGGTGAGGAGCACCGAGAGGGGGATCGCCGTGAGGATGATGGCGGACGTGCGGAAGTTGAGGAGGAACACGAACAGGACGATGACCACGAGGATCGCGCCGTCTCGCAGCGCCTCGACGACGTTCGTGATCGCCGCGTGAATGAACTCCTCCTGCCGGAACACTTGTCGGTGCACGACCAGATCGGCAGGGAGCCGGTCCGTCATGCCGTCCAGCGCCTGGTCGATCTGGGAGGTCAGCTCGAGCGTGTCGGCCCCGGGCTGCTTCTGGATGGCCAGGATGACCGCCGGCCCGCCGTTGACGCTCCCGTCGCCGCGCTGGACAGGGATGGCGTAGCGCACGTCCGCCACGTGCTCGACGAGCACGGGCGAGGGGCTCTGCGGTTTGACCACGGCGCGTCGGAGCTCCTCCAACCCTCCGACCCGTCCCAGGAGCCGGATGAGGTACTCCTGTCGCTCGTCCAGGACGAACCCGCCGCCGGCGTTGACGTTCGAGGCTTCCACGGCATGCGCCAGCTCCTGGAGCGTCACCCCGTACTGCTTCAAGCGACGCGGGTTGGTCAGGACCAGGTACTGCTTGAGCCCGCCCCCCATGACGGTCACCTGGGAGATGCCCGAGATGGAGAGGAGCCGGGGACGGAGCGTCCACTCGGCGAGGGTCCGTACCTCCATGGGCGGCGTGTCACCGCTGCTCGTGAGGCCGAGGAGCATGATCTCCCCCATGATCGAGGAGATCGGCGTCATGACCGGCTCGACGCCTTCGGGCAGCCGCTCCCGGGCCAGGAGTAGGCGCTCCGTCACGATCTGGCGATCCTTGAAGATGTCCGTACCCCAGTCGAACTCGACCCACACGATCGAGAGCCCGATCCCGCTCGCGGAGCGGACTCGAAGCACGTCCGTGGCCCCGTTCATCATGGACTCGATAGGGAAGGTGACGAGGACCTCGACCTCCTCGGGTGCGAGGCCGGGCGCCTCGGTCATGATCGTGACGGTCGGGCGGTTCAAGTCGGGGAGGACGTCGATGCTCGTCCGGCTCGTCGTGTAGCTGCCGTAGGCGATCGTGATGAGCGCCAGGGCGACGACGACCAGTCTGTTCTGAAGCGAGAACGCGATGATCCGGTTAAGCATCCGGCCTACCTGAGCGCAGAGAGCGCGTTGTTGAGCTCGTTGACGCCGTTGACCGCGACGCGGTCACCCGGGAACAGCCCCTCGAGGATCTCGACGTATTCCGCGTCCAGGCGCCCGACCCGTACCTCGACCCTGCGGAACGCGTCCGTCTTCTCCACGAACGCGAAGTCTTTCCGACCGATCCTGAGGAGCGCCCGGGAAGGCGCGGCGATGACTCGCTCCGCCGGCGTGTCGATGACCACCGTGAGCCGGGCTTGCATGCCGGGCAGGAGGAGGGCATCTGGGTTGTCGAGCTCGACCCACAAGGGGAGCGTCCGCTGGGCCGTGAGGGCTCGGTTGGTGAATGAGACGCGGCCCTGCCAAGCCCGGTCCCCGTGGGCCACCACGGTGACGCGCACGGGCTTCTCGAGCGGCGGCCGGAGCAGCGCGGCCAGGTCAGGCTCGAAGACCGCTCCCTCCACCCAAACGCGCGAGGAGTCCAGGAGCTCGACGACCGGGTCTCCCCCGTGGACGACCTGGCCGAGGACCGTCAGGACTCTGTTGACGCGACCCGTGACGGGTGCGCGCACCGTCACCGAGGAGCGCACCTCGCTCGTCGCGAGCACAGCGTCCACCTCCTCCTCAGCCAGCCCCATGACGACGAGCTGTCTGCGCAGCGCCTCCAGCTCCGAGCGCAGGGCCGCCGCCTCGCTTCGCAGCCGGATGAGCTCCTTGCGCGCGGTGACCCCCTGGCCCGCCAAGGACTCGACGAGCTCCAGCTGGCGCTCGGTCAGCCCGAGCTGAATCGCGCGTTGGAGCATGTCGAGCTGGACGGTCTGCAGGTCGAGGCTGCTGACCTCGGCGATGGGTTGTCCGGCGCTGACCTCCTGACCGAGTGTGACGTGGAACCGGTCGACCTTCCCCTCCATCCGCGTCGTGGCGACTCCGCGGCGATCCGGCGGGGCGATCACCCGCGCGTTCGCCGTCAGCACTCGATCCACGCGCCGGAGGTCGACCTCCGCCAGCTCCAGGGCGATGGTCCTCCGTGCCGACTCGCTCAGCTTGAGGGTCCCCCGCACGAAGAGTGCGGCGAGCTCGTGGTTGCCCTGGGTCACGACGACGTCGCCGGGATAGAGCCCCTCCTGAACTTCGACGCGACGGCCCTGCCTCAAGCCGAGCACCAGGCCCTGTTTGCGGTAGAGCCCCTCCTCCTCCTGGACCAGCGCGTAGGGCTCTGCCCCGTCCGTGACGATCGCGTCGGTTGGCGCCACGAACGCATCTGGGAGCGCCCGCAAGACGAGCTGCCCCGTCCCGAACATCTCTGGGAGGAGCTCCCCCGAGACGTTCTCCAACGGCACGTAGGCGCGTCGGACGTGCCTCCCCATGTCGAGCGTGAGCTCCACGAAGCCGACCTCGCCCTCGAACGCGCGACCTGGGAGCGCAGAGAAGGAGATACGGACGGCCTGGCCTCGCCCCACCCGCCCAGCGAACACCTCCGGGACCTCGAGCTCCACCCACACCTCACTCAGGTCACTGACATGGAAGAGGTGCTCCTCCGACTCGACGAGCTGGCCCAGGACGACGTCGACGTCCGAGACGACGCCACCAAGCGGGGAGCGGACGGCGATGGTCGCCGTGGAGACCGGGGCCACGAGCGAGAGCTTGCGCTCCAGGGTCCGGACAGCGCTGCGGCGCTCGTCCCGCTGGGCCTGCAAGCTCAGGATCTCCCGCCCAGCCACGATGGACTCGCCGAGGTCGCCGACGCGCCGCAGGTTCTCCTCGGCCAGGTCGAGCTCGATCCGGGTCTGCACGAGCTGCTGGTGTAGGGCCACCAGGGGCAGGCTCTCGACGACGGCCAGGACCTCCCCGGCCGCTACCGGCTGCCCGGGACGCACGCGCACCTCGCGGACGACTCCGGCGAGGCGGGTGCTGGCGAAGGCCTGGCGGCTCCATGGGACCACCACCCGCGCGGGGACCGTGGCGGCCTCCTCCAGCGCGCCGAAGTCGATCTCCGCCGTCGCCAGGCCCAAGGCGCGCCTGGCGGGCGCTTCGATTACGAGCCGGCCCTCGTCGTCCGTCCGGATGCCCTTGGCCTCGATGTTCGAGTGTTGATGGCCCTCGTGGGCACGAACGACCAGCGCGAAAGCTGCGCTGGCCAGGAGCAGCAGGGCCGTGGCCCGTCGCCGTCGACTCATGAGTCTCCTCCGCTCTGGGTTCATTCGTGCGCTCCGCCCATGGCCGCTTCGAGCTCGACCCGAGCACGGTGGACCTCCAGGAGCGCTTCTAGACGCCCCTCCGCCACCCGGTTGAAGTCCTCGCGAGCGCGCAGCACGGCGAGGGTGTCGACCTCACCCGCCCGGTAGGCCCGCTCGAGCTCGGTGATGTTCCGTTGCGAGAGGCTGGACAGCCGGGTGTCGTAGGCCTCCAGCGTACGCGCCGCGATCTCGCGCCTCTGCAGCGCCAGGTCGAGCTCCAGCTCGACCTGGCGGAGCGCCGCCGCCAGGTCGGCGGCCAGCCGTTCCACTTGGGCGCGCGCCACCGCGATCTCACCCTGCCGCCGGTTGATGAAGGGGAGCGGGAACCGGAGCTCCAACCCGACGGCGTGGTCGCGATCGGTGAAGCCTCCGATGCGGTCGACCCCCCACTGGTACTCCAGCCCGAGCTCGACGTCGGGCCAGACGCGGGCCTCTTCGAGACCGACTTGTGCCTCGGCCCCCTCCAGCGCGTGCTGGAGCGCCTTCACGTCCGGCCGGCGTCGCACGGCCGCGTCCAGCACCTGCGCCCTCACGACCGGGGGGATCTCGGGTGCAGTCAGTTGGCCGGTCAGCAGCAGCCCCTCACGCCCTGGCTCGCCTAGCGAGGCGGTCAACCTCACGAGCGCCAGGACGCGGTCCGACCGCAGGCGCTCGAGCTCGAGGCCCAGGCGCTCGCGATCGAGTCGGACGAGGTTGAGCTCCACCTCGGGGATCTGCTTGGCGTCGAAGCGGGCCTGTGCTGCTGCGAGCACCTGTTGAGCGACTTCGAGGTTCCGCTCCGCCAGGGCCACGCGGTCTTGCGCGAAGAGCGCTTCGTACCACGCCGTGGCGACGTCGGCGGCCACGCGGCGCTCGGTGTCGGAGATGACTGAGCGAGTGCGTTCGATCCCAGCGTCAGCCACCGCGATCTGGTGCCCGCGCTGCCCGCCGGTCTGGAACTGCTGGGAGAGTCCCAGGCTGTAGCTGCCCTCGTGCTGTCCAAGAGGGAACGTCCGCTGGATCGAGCTGTCCAAGGTGGGGTTAAACGGCCACTGCCCGGCCGCCGTCCGTTGCCCCTCGGCGATGGCGAGGTCACGCCGCACGGCGCGCAGGCGCGGACTCTGCGCCATGGCCAGGGCCAGGGCCTCGGCGAGGGAGAGGCCGTCTTCCCACTGGACCTCGACCCGAGGGCGCTCACCGAGCCGCTCGTCCGGAGACTGGGCATCGGTTGGTGAGGGGAGAGGGAAGGTCGGTTGCTCGGTCCTACCTCGCGGTCCTGCGCAGCCCGCGAGAATGCACCCAGCCAGACAGGCCAGCCGCGCGCGCATCACGGGCCGACCCACCCTCTACGGGCGTGGACGGAGACAGGTTGTGTAGACATGAAGAATCCTCCTCTGATTCACCAAAGACGGGGGAGCCCCGCCAGCCTGCACGGGCACATGGCCCGGAGGCGGGAATCAGAGGAGGAGGACGGAGAACAGCAGATGGGGGCGTACTGGAGGCGGTGGAGGTGGTCGAGGGTGTTGCGGGCGCCCTTGGCCGAACTCTAGGAGGTCGGCCCTGGCGGGCGCGGCGGTCGCAGCGAGCGCGCTGGGCAGCGCAGCGAGTCCACACGGGTTGGCAGAGCTGCTCTCAGTCGCGAGGACCGGTTGGCCCAGGTCAGCGCAGGTGCATGCGGGGTTCTGGACGGAGTGGCCGCTCTCCTCGACACCCGTGGTGCGCCCCCGCTCCCCGTGGCCGGGGCAGGGCGCGGTCGCATGATGGTGGGGAGCGTCGTGGCTGGCAGAGTCGTGGTCGTGCCCGTGGTCATGGGAATGAGGCGAGCCGTCGTCGTGCACGCAGAGGCACAGCTTCACCAGCCCGCCCGCCATGAGGAGGGGGACGAGGAGAGCCAGCGCGATTGCACGTCGGAGACCGGTCACGTGGAGCGCAGCGTACTGCCTGCCAGACGAGCGGTCAAGCCCACGACCAGGTGGTGCGGGGGAGCGCAAACCCGCGGGGGCTATCGGACGAGATCACCGCTGACCGTCAGCCCGCCGTGCTAAAAGCGGGCTCAGGATAGCCGTCTGGAGCAGAGGCCGAGCAGGGGAGGCATCGGGTGGACTGCTGTGATGGCGGGGGCCCCAAGAGCCTCCAGAGTCGATTCTGGGAGCGACTGGCCGCCCTACTGGCCGGTGCGATTCTCGTAGTGCTCCTCGTGATCGCTTCGGTCAACTACTTCGGTGGTCGTTCCCAGGGCGAGGTTCCCCGGAACCTCCCGGGGGACTCGCGCTAAGCGCCGAGGAGGAGCCTCGTTGGGCATGGTTCATGCCCGGTCGGGTTCTACCCCCGATCTAGGCGCAGTTTGGTGGGAGTCACGTGCTTCGGCGCCTCGAGTGTTGAGGTCGATGGATATGAGTGGAGTGAGCCCGTGAGCGAAGCAATGTCCTTGACCGCGAAGTCCCCGGTAGCCGACACTCCCTTGAGGGTCGAGTGACTGAGCCGGAAGCCGAGGGGACCCGCGGTCAAGTGAAGAGGATCAACGGCGTCGCGAGTTGGCGGGGTGGGAAGGCGTTCGTCCGCGATCTCGGAGACGACAACTACCTGCTGGCATCGACGTTGGCCGCCGAACAGGACCTGGACCGCGAGAGGCTGCTGCAGCTCCTCCGCGCACGCACGATCCCTGGCCTCGAGGGGGTAGACGGAGCCTGGTTCACGACTCGCCGGGCCCTGAACGAGTGGCGATCGAAGCACTCTGAATGAACCCCATGTTCAGGGGGCTCCCGCGCTCGCTCGAGCTCCAGGTCGGCGGCTCCCCCCGCACCTACTCCGTCTTCGCCGACTTCGAGCGCCACTTGCGGGAGCAAGGGCGCTTGGGTGCGGAAGAAAGTCTGCGGGCTCGGGCTGACTTGCAGGCCGAGGTCCAGGCGGAGTGGCACCGGCAAGGCCAGAACGGCTGCCTGTTCGCCTCCATGCTCGCCGACAAGCGTCGAGAGTGCGGATGGAGCTTCGTTAGCTTGCCTGGGACTGCCGCCTGGAGCGAGGCTGATTGGCGCCGCGAGGTCGGGGAGCGGGTCGCGGCGGGGAGCAAGGCCCCCAACGGGTGGATCCTGAGCTTCTTGTTCCCGGACGTGGTCGACCTCCCCGGCGTGAAGCGGATCCTGACCGCCCTCGGCAGGCTTCCGACGTGGGCGCTGTGCGAGCTGGATGCCGCGGAGCATGGTGAGAAGACCGCGGCCGAGGCCTGGCTCTATCTCAAGCTGAGGATCCGGGTCGCAGACGGGTACCGGGTGCCGCCGGAGTTCCTGGAGGACAAGGAAGGCAGTGGGGAGCGCGTCGTGGACGTGGACTCATGGCCCCTGTTCTTCGCCGACCTGCCCCACATGCCTGTGACGCGCCGGGCGCCTTTCACCGAGCTTTCCGTGGCGCTGAAGCCGAAGACCTTCAAGCCACCGCCCGAGCTGAGCGACGACTGGGAGGCGGCCCACCTGGCGGACGTCCCCGCGCCGATCGACTCGACGGAGGCGTTCCGCTCGTTCCTCTCGAACACGAAAGAGCTCAAGAAGAAGCTCCTGGGTGCCGAAGGGTACATGGACTTGGCCGCGTCAGCCAAGGCCACCTTCGCCGTGCCCCGGAGCCAGTGGGATGCAGCCTGAACCAGCGACCATCTGCACGATCGGCTACGAGCGTCGGTCACTGGCCGAGTTCCTCGAGCTCCTGCGCGGGGCACCGGTCGATCGGCTGATCGACACGCGCCACAGGGCCGGCAGCCGTAAAAAGGGGTTCGCCAAGTCCGCTCTGCAGGATGCGCTGCGGGGCATCGGCGTTCGCTACGAGCACCGCCGCGAGCTCGGAACCCCGCCCCACCTCATGGAGGTCATGCGCACCGACGGCGCCTACTCCCTCACGGCCTACGAGGAGTTCTTCGAGGAGCGCCCCAGCCTCCTGACCGACCTGACCGAGGTTGTTGCAAGCGCGCGCACGGTCCTGCTCTGCTACGAGCTGGACCCTGGGGTGTGCCATCGCTCGGTCCTGGCGAGGCGGGTAGCCCAGGAAGCCGGACTGAAGATCCTGCACTTGTAGGTTGATCGTGAGGCGGACCGCGAGCACCTCGATCGCCGTGGTCCGTCCCGTTCGGGGGTCGGTCGACCTGGGGCACGATCATGAATCGAGCCGGACCCGTTTGCCAGCTCGCTGGTAGTAGAGGGCTCCCTTGATCGTCCCCGCTTCGGTCCCGTCGGAGACCCAGATCCCGTGTGCTGCGGGTGGGATGGGGTTCACGCGTTGGGGAGTCAACTGGAGGTCGCTGGGGTCGAGTGAGCCCGTGATCGAGGCCTTACCCTCGACCGCGACGTCCCCCGACACCGACACGTGTCCCTCGACCTGAAGGGTGACCGGCAACTCCGGGTTGGCGCTCGCTAGCCGTAGTGCTCCGGCCTTCGTCACCTGGAGCGTGAACACGAGCTCCGGGTCACCGGGGACCGCGAACACCAGGGGCGCCTGGCTCAGCTTGATGGGCCCTCGAGCGACGAGTCCCCGTGCCGTGGTGAGGACTCCGTCCGCTGCGTCAACGGCGACCAGGTGCTCGACCACTTCGCGCGTGGCGGGGTCGAGCCTGGAGACCTCAAAAACGGAGCCACGCTCGCCACTCAGGTAGTGGGCGCGGAGCTTCGATCCCGTGACCTCGGCCCCGGCTGCGACGTAGAACCGCCGCTGGACGTCCGAGATCATGTCCGCCTTGATCGTGCCCGGGCTGAGCGCACGGTCGTTCTCGAGCAGGATCAGGGGCCGGTGGTCGATCGTCAGACCGTCGCCGCGATGTTCGCGCACGACCTCCAGGACGCCGCCCCCGATGGCCTCGACCTGGGTGCCAGCGGGGGCGTCGAGGATCGAGATGACCTCGAGCGGGGTCTGGCCCCGCCGGAGCTTGAGAGCAGGTTCGAGGGGGAGGGCGGTCCAGTGAGCACCGATCCGCGAGCCGGCGGGCGGGTTGCCGGGGCGGTTGCGGTGGACGACGCCGATGTTCCCTGCCAGGTAGCTCGGGCCGCCAAAGGCGCCGTTGACGACGCGCTGCATGGCCTGGACCTGGTACGTGGCGAGGTGGGCCCAGTCCTCCAGTGAGCGCGGGCCGCCGGGCGAACCGAAGAAGGGGAGGGGCATGTTGGCGGCGTTCCAGTGGCCGAAGCCGGCGACCTCCTCCTGGTAGCGGCGGCGGGCCTCCTCGTCCTTGCGCCGATCCTCCTCAAGCATGCGCCGCTCCTCCTCGGTGAGGCGCCCGATGCTGTGGGCCTCGGCGGCGGGGTCGCTGACGTCGATCATGTAGCCGCCCTGGGGCGGGCGGCGACGGCGGCGTCCGCCGCCGCGCTCGCGTTGCGCCTGGCGTTCGCGGTTGCGGCGGCGGCGGCGCTCCTCCCGCTTGCGGCGGCGCTCGGCCCGGCGCTCCTCTCGGCGCTGGCGGCGCTCCTCACGTTCACGGCGCTTGCGCTCCTTGTACTCCTCGCGCTGCTGGCGTCGCTCCTCCCGCTTCTGGCGCCGCCGCTCCATTCGCTCGCGGGCGCGCTTGACCCGATCGGCCAGTCGGTCCCGGCCCGCGTCGCGGGCGCGGTCCTCGAGGTCCTTGAGGTCGTCGATGCGCTCTTGCTCGCGCCGCTCATACTCCTCGCGGCGCTGGCGAGCGCGAGCGCGCCGCCGTGCGCGGTCGAGCCGCTCCTCGTAGCCCCGCGGGATGCCGCGGTCGTCACCGAGGGGCGGGCCGAAGCCGAGACCCGGGCCGGGGCGGATGGGGAGTCCGAGGGGGATGTGGCCGGGGTCGTCGCCCGGGACACGGCGCCCGCGGGGCACGCCGTCGTCCGGGCCCGGGTCTACACGGATGCCCCCGCCTTGCGGGCTGGGGAGGCCGAGGGGGATGTGGCCCGGCTCGTCGCCGGGGACCGGCGTGCCTCGGGGCACGGCGCCTGGCGCGGGGTCCACACGGATGCCGCGGCCGGGCGGGGTGGGGAGGCCGAAGACGGGGCGAGGGGACTCCTCACCGCCGACGATGAGGCCGCCAGGGACGGGGGTGACGGCCGGGTAGCCGAAGAACTCGATGAACCCGCCCGGGACGGGGATCACGGGCAGGCCGCCCACGGAGGGCCGGGTGCCGGTGGTGACGAAGGTCCCGCCGGTCTCGACGAGGACCCCAGCCGTGGAGTTCGGGCAGGGCTCGCCTGGACCCTCGTAGTCGCGGGCCTGGGAGCCGGGGTTGCCTACCGGCTGGAGCTCGCCGTCGGAGGTGTCCCCGTCCGGAGTCTCTCGCTGGGGCGGCACGGGGATCGGCGTGAAGCCGCCGCCGCCGACCAGGATCCCGCCGCTGACGCCGGGGCCGTCGCCGGGCGGTGGCTTGCTCCCGGGCGGGGGCTTGCCGCCGCCCGTGGGCTTCAGGGGCGGCTTCTTCTTGTCGTCCTCCTCCTCTTCGTCTTCCTCCTCCTCCTCGCGGGGAGGGTCGATCCAGGGAGGCGGTGTCCACGGCGGGGGCGGGCGACTGGGCGGGAGGTCTGCGTCGACGCGCACGACGGGGCGCCACTGCAGGGTCTCGAGGCCGAGCTCGGTGTCCTGGTTGGCGCGGCTGCGGTCGCCCCACATTTCGCCCTTGATCGGCTTGCCGCGGCCCTCGGACACCTCGGAGGCGTCGTTGCTGACGAACACGATCCGGCCGACGAGCTCCGGCCCCATGCTGAACTGCCCGTCGTGGCGGATGGGGAGCGGGCCGATGGGAGTCCCCTCGCGGCCGGCGAAGTAGGAGCCCCCCGCCCCCTCGGGGACGACGAGCGTGCCCAGCAGCCCGATCCGGCCAGCCTCGGACCAGACGTAGCCCTTGGGGTGGTTGAGGAGCGGGACGCTCCCGCC